>Ga0209222_1000296_pt1 | contig 11122 bp, 11 predicted proteins | sample BlaSpr_A8_Ref_O3_FD_187991 | JGI IMG/M metagenome (GOLD analysis project Ga0209222, IMG submission 187991) | Forest soil microbial communities from Thunder Bay, Ontario, Canada - Black Spruce, Ontario site 2_A8_Ref_O3 (SPAdes) (version 2) | ecosystem: Environmental > Terrestrial > Soil > Boreal...
TGAGCAGCCTGGGCACCGCCAGCGCAGGCCCGATGCCCATTTCGTCCGGCTCGACGCCGGCCACTGCGAAGCCTTTGAAGATGCCCAGTGGCTTGAGGTTCTTTTTCGCCGCCAGCTCTTCGCTCATCAGCACCGAGGCCGAGGCGCCATCGGCGAATTGCGAGGCATTGCCGGCGGTGATGTATTTGCCCTGGGCGATCTGCTGGCCGCCCATATGCACGGGCTTGAGCGCGGCCAGCCCCTCCAAGGTAGTGTCGGGACGGTTGGCGTCGTCGCGGCTGACCGTCATCTCCACCATGCTTTCGGCGCCGGTGGCCTTGTCGACATGTTTCATCTTGGTGGTGAGCGGCACGATCTCGTCATCGAATTTGCCGGCGGCCTGGGCGGCGGCGGTGCGCTTCTGGCTTTCCAGCGAATATTGGTCGGCGCGCTCGCGGCTGATGCCATAGCGCTCGGCTACGATCTCCCCGGTTTCGATCATGGTCATCCACAGCGCGGGTTTCACCTGAAGCAGATGCTCCTCGGTGAAATGCTTGAGATTGATGCCGCCCATCTGCACCAGCGAGATGGATTCAACGCCCGAGCCCACCGTGACATCGGTGCCGTCACTCATGATCTGCTGCGCCGCCATCGCGATGGCCTGCAGGCCGGACGAGCAGAAGCGGTTGATGGTGGTGCCGCCCGTCGTCACCGGGCAGCCCGCCCAGATCGCCGACAGTCTGGCGATGTTCATGCCGGTGGCGCCTTCGGGCTGGGCGCAGCCCATATAGACGTCTTCTATTTCCTTGGGATCGACGCCGGCCTTGGCGATCGCGTGCTTGACGGCATGACCGCCCATCACCGCGCCATGGGTCATGTTGAAACCGCCGCGGACGGACTTCGCCAGTCCCGTGCGCGCGGTCGATACGATAACGGCTTCTCTCATGGCGTTTCCCTCCGATGGCCGGCCAGGGCAGACCCTAGCGCGCCGGCTTGTCTGGGGAAAGCCGGTCAGCCGGTGGCCACGGCAGCCTCGCGCGCGCCGATGGTGCGCGCGACGAGTGCCCGGATCACTTTGTATTGGATCGCGAAAGCGACCACGAGTGCGACATTGGGGACGACGGCCGCATACCAGGCCCAGGCGTCCGTGGAGAACGACAGCGCGACGATGAAGTTCGCGATTGCGAGCGCGTACAGCAGAACGCCCCAGGCGCGCTCGAACACCCTGATGGTCGCATCGGGAAGGTTGTCGCGCACGATCTGCGGCAGATAGGGATATTGCCAGCGCGTCGTCAGCATCACGGTGCCGACGGCGAAACTCACGAATGAGGATTTTATCATCACGAAATGCGGATCGTGGGTGAGGATCGTTGCCGCGCCAGTGACGACGACGAGCACGAGGCTGACATATTGCAGCGGACCGACCGGCTGGCCGCGCAGCTTGCGGTATGCGAACTGCGCGATGCCGACCGCGACACCGACGCCCGCCGCGATGGCGACGTTGCCGGTTGCCCAGAACAGGACGACGAAGGTGAGCGTCGACGCCATGTCGGCGGCGATGGGCCGGAACGCTTTAAGAAAGTCCATGCACGGATCCAGCCCTTGGGCCACCACGGGCATATGGGGTCGGCGCGGCGCGCGGCAAGACCCGTGTCAGATATAAGCGCCCATATCGGCCCATTCCGGCGCGGCGCGGACGCGGCTGCGGTGGGTGATCATCTTGTCGTGGAGATGGCGCACGGTCTGGCTGCCCGTGGTGACGAACAGGAACGGAAATATCCCGTGCAGCAGACAGGCCGCGCCCGCCGCGATCATGCGGCTGCCGAAGGCGGCGGCGCTCATCATGTGCTGCCAATAGGTCTCGCCCACCGAATGCGGGTGAGCGGTGAAAATTCCGTTCAGCGAGGCCATGGCGCACTCCGTTCGCGGCGCAGAGCGTTGCGGGTTCACCGGCGAATTGTCGTGGCTTCGCGCGATGGCGCGGCGGCCGGCCCAGCCGGCGCCCGCGCGCTGAAGCGGTAGCGCGCTGTGACGACGACCGCAAGGCCGAGAACTGCCAGGCCGATGGCAGTATCGAGCGAAAGCGGGAAACGACTGTCGAAATTCGCAACCGCGTCGGCAGCGCCGGTCGCCGCGAACGCCGCCGCCCACAGCGCGGTGATGATATAGTTGGCGCGGATGAAGGCGGCCGACCCCCAGGCATCCCTCGGCGTGAATTCGCGCGCATAGGCCGAGGTGAAAGGATTGCGCAGCGCGATCGAGCCCAGCGCGATCAGCAGCAGCGCGCAATCGACGACGAGCCGCACGGTCTCGTTCTTCAGCCCGGGCTGCACGAAGCCGACGTAGAGCGCCAGCAGGCCGAACAGGAGAACGCCGCCGATATCGAACGCGCGCAGCGATTTGCTGTGCGCGAAATCGCGGATCGCGATGGTGAAGGCGGCCGCGAACGCCACCCATAGCGCCAGGCTCATGCTCAACGTGACGCTGGCGATGAGCGCGAACAGGATGAACGGCGTGAAAGCGTAGAGGATGCCCATCGGGAAGCGCCGGCCGGAGCACCCAGGCCCCGGCCGGAAGCCCAGTTCAGTGCGTCGCCGCCGGCTGCGGCGCGGGCGCGCTGGAACCCGGCGCCTGTTTCTTCTTCGCCTGCGCGCGCAACGTCCACAGATGCGCCGCCGCCATGCGGCCTTCGTTGCCGGTGACCTGGCCGAGCGTCTGGATCGCCTCGTCGTCCTTGTCCTGCGCGACGAGGGCCATGCCGAGGATCATCTGTCCTTCGCTGGGATCCTTGAGGCCGCCCTTGGCGATGGCCTGACGCGCGGAGGCCTCGGCGTCGGCGTAGCGGCCATAGCCCCAATAGTCTTCCGCCATCTTGAGATCCTGCTCGCCGGACTTGGCTTTCGCGGCCGAGGCCGCATAGATGGCGAGGTTGCGCTCGTCCTCGGCCGCGCCCTTGCGCGCCTTGGAAAGATCGGGTCCCGCCTGACCGGCGCTGAGTTTGCCGCTGTTCATCCCCTGATCGAGCGCGCGGGCCGCTTCGGTGGGATAGCCGAGCTGGTTGGCGATGCTTGCCAGGTAGGTGTAGTCGTCCGACCGGGTCATCGCGCCGGCGCTGAAACTGAGACGGTACAGATAGAGCGCGTCGATGGGTTTCATGCCCTTGATGCTGAAGGCGTGGTCGACAAGCTGGGACCAGTCGGCGGGATCGTTGGAATTCACCGCGAGCGATTCCAGGGTCCGCAACGCGGCGGCCGGATCGCTCTTCGCCTGCGCGTTCATCACGATCTCGAGCGCGGCTTCCTCCGGCGGCGTGCCGGCGGCTTTCGACATGTCGATGGATTTCTGCGCGTAGATCGCGGCATTGGCATGGTCGTTGAGATTGTAATAGGCCACCGCCATCGCCGCATATATGCCGACGTCATTGGCCTTCAGCGCTTCGTTGGCCAAGCCATAGGTGACGACGCTTTGCCAGTGCTTCTGGATTTCGCTCACCACGATGGCGTCGTGATAAATGGACTTCTTGTCCGGATCGGCCAGGGCGGCGAAATCGGGCGAGGCAATGATCGCATCATAGGCCTGCGAGGCCGTCGCGTAGTCCTTCAAGTTCGCCGACACCGACGACAGGAACCGGTTGATCATGAAGTTGTCGTAGTCCGTCCGGTCGGCGACGGCTTGCGCGATCTTGATCTGCGCCAGCGCGGTCTGCATGTCGCCCGCCTGGGCGGCCTTTTGTGCCGCACCCAGCGCGACACCCACCTCTTTGCTCACCTTCTCGCCGCTGGCCTTGCTGGGTGTGCTGCTATGCGGGTCTGGCGCGCCCATCGCCAAGCTGACAGTGGTGGAGGCTATGAGGAACGCAGAAGCCACGAGAGCGGCATGCGCGAGACGCTTCATTTTCAAGTTCCTTTTCATGTCGATGCGGGCGCCGGCGGAACCGGCCGCCGCCGCCGGGAGATGGCAGTCTGGCGACAGTTTAATGTGGCTCTGCGCGTTTTTCCAAGCGGCACGGATGCCACAGCGATATTGCACCGCAACGTGAAAGCGCCTAACTCGTTTTTCCGACGCAATTTTTCGTGAACATCTGCATGTCCGATCATCCCGCCGGAATTCCGCCCGAGGCCGAGATCGCCTCGACCGGAGGTTTCAACAAATATGTCGGCCCGCTTTATCGCCTGCCCGATTCCGCGGACGGCGCTGTCAGGCGCTTCGCCTTCGCGGTCGCGGCGCAGCACATGAATGGTTCGGGCAGCGTCCACGGCGGCATGCTGATGAGCTTCGCCGATACCGCGATGAGCCGCACCGCGCGGCTGTCCACGGACGCCAAAAGCTGCAGCACGGTGTCGCTCAATTGCGATTTTGTGGGTCCCGGCAAGCTCGGCGACGTGATCGAAGCGCGCGTGCGCGTGACGCGGCGCGCGCGGAGCATGGTGTTCGTCTCGGCCGAGCTGGTCGCCGGCGAGCGCATCCTGCTCGTCGCCACGGGCCTGTGGAAGATCTTGGGCCAGGCATGAGCGCGCCGTTTCCATTGCCCGGCTACAAAGAAACCGCGCTGGTCGATCCGTTCGAGGTTTTCGTCGGTCCGGTTTATGAGCAGGGCGAACCGCCCGCGCGCCGCTTCGCCATCCTGATCGACGCGCGTCACGTCAACATGCGCGGCGTCATCCATGGCGGCATGCTGATGACCTTCGCCGATGCCGCGCTGGGCCAGGCGGTCTGGGACGTCACCGACCGCGCGCCGTCCGTCACCCTCAACATGCAGTCGCAGTTCCTCAAGCCGGCCCGGGCGGGCGATGTCATCGTCGTGCAGCCCGAACTGATCCGCCGCACCCGGTCGTTCGTCTTCATGCGCGGCGATTTCCGGGTCGGCGACGAGACGGTCCTGGCCGTCTCCAGCGTGTGGAAGCTGCTGGGGCAGGATTAGCGCTCCAATGCCGCCCACGGCTCAGCGGCGGCGGTGCTTTTTTCGCTCATCGTCCTTGAGCCAATGCTCGACATGATTTGCCGGTATGCGCGCGTCCGCGAAATTGTCTTTGTTCGTCGGCAACTGACAGCGTATGGCGATCCCGAAATCGCAGCAGCCGAATGTCTTGTGCAAGGCTTTCCAGTTTTTCGCGAGGTATGCCACACAGGTTCCAGTCGACCAGCCCGGTATCCCGGCGCACAGGAAAATCGTCTTGCCTGCTTCCCTGAAGCGCATGATGAAGGCCGGCTCCGTCAGGCGATCGACTCCATCACCGGGCGCCTCCAGTGCGCCGCGCAGCAGTTCATCCGAGGAATTCTCGGCGCGATCCACATAATGCACGATCCGTTCGTTTTGATCGTTCTTCGCGATGGCGAACCAACGATCGAAGTGGTTTTGCGGATCGGGCAGGTACTGCTCGAGATACCACTTCGCCAGGCTGTTATAGACTTGGGAGCCGATGATGATGTTGCAGGTATCGGTCAGATAGCCCGACAATGGCGGAGCCGGGGGCTGCTCCGCGTCCGCGGAGAGGAATATCCCCGTGGCCGGGCTGAGCCTGATGGCGACGTTGACCTCGCGTTGCCGGAGGCGGCGCAATGCGTCCTGCAACGGTTCGGGAAGTATCACGACCGGCCTGGCGGTCAGGAGTTTTTGGATTTCCAGCGCCGCTTCGTATTCGATCTTGGACAATGCAGGGCCGCTATAGCCTTGGCTCAACTTCTCGAGCGCCTGGGTTCCGCGCGGGCGCACCAGGATATTGGAGACGAATATCGAAGCCGTGGGTGCGCGACGATCGATTCCGAAGAAGGCCAGCCGGGCACTGAAATTGCGGCCGAAGGCATAGAGAACCGCGAGCGCAGTGAGCAGCAGCGCCAGCAGCGCACAAAAGATCTCTCCGACGACGTGGTCCGCAACGGCGTCGACGCTGATGGTCGGAAGGTATTTGAACAGTGTGGCTGAGAGCACGTGCATTGCGGTTGCCCTATGGCTGCGATCGTTCGGAATTGTGCTGGAAAGGCTTATCCCGGGCGAGCGGGTTCTCAGTTGTGCCGGATTGCATGGATGAGACGAAAAGTAAGACACTATTTACCATGAAGTGGGAGGCTGCCAACCGGAGTAAAAGGCATCGCGCATGTCCAATCCGGCGGAACTGGTATTGGGGTCGGTTCAACTGGGGCTCGCCTATGGCGCGGCCAACCGGACCGGCAAGCCGTCGCGCAGGGCCGCGCTGAAGCTGGTGCAGCGCGCCGCCGATGCCGGCATCACCAAATTCGACACGGCGCGCGCCTATGGCGACAGCGAAGGCCGTCTCGGCGAAGCGCTGGCCAAGCGCAAGACCGTGCGCACGATCACCAAGCTGAGCCCGCTTGCCGATCTTGCGCCGGACGCATCGCGCGACACGGTCCGCGCCGCGGTCGATGCGAGCATCGCGCAGTCGCTTTCGGCGCTGCGCCGCGAACGGATCGATTGTCTGTTGCTGCATCGCGCCTCGCATATGAGCGCCTTTGGCGGCGCGGTGTGGGAGCGGCTGATTGAAAGGCTTGAAGACGGAACCGTGCTCGCACTCGGCGTCTCGGTGCAGTCGCCGCAGGAGGCCATGAGCGCGCTCGCGAGTCCCGAGGTCCGCCACATCCAGCTGCCGTTCAATCTGCTCGACTGGCGCTGGCGCCGCGCCGGCACGATCGACGACATCGCCGAGCGCCCCCACGTCACCGTCCATGTCCGCAGCGTGTTCCTGCAAGGCCTGCTCGCAACAAACGATGCGTCGCTGTGGCCCGCTGTCGAGGGCGTCGATGCGCCCGCGATTCTCAATCGCCTGGGCGAATTGGCCAAGGCATTCGGGCGCGAGAGCGCGGCCGATCTGTGCCTCGCCTATGCGCGCGGGCAGGATTGGATCGACGGCGTCGTCGTCGGCATGGAGACGCAGGGCCAGCTCGACGACAACCTGCGCCTCTTCGTCTGCCCGCCGCTGGCGGCGGAAGACTGTGCCGAGATCGAACGCCAGATCCCGAACGTTCCGGCGGCGCTGCTCGATCCTTCGAAGTGGCCGAAATCATGACCGTCATGGCGCCGCGCGCCTCCGCGCTTCACCAGTTCCGCCTCGACGGCCGCATCGCGTTCATCTCGGGTGCCGCCGGCCATCTCGGCCGCGCAATGACGCTGGCGCTCGCCGAAGCCGGCGCGCAAGTGATCGTCAACGGCCGCGACGATGCGCGCCTCGCGCGGTTCGAAAGCGAATTGCAATCGGCCGGGCATAACGCCGCGCGCGCCGCATTCGACGTCGCCGATATCGAAACCTCGCGCCGTTTCTTCGCCGGGCTCGAACGCCTCGACATTCTCGTCAACAATGCGATCAGCATGACGCCCAAGTCGTTCGCGGCGCTTGCGCCGGCCGATTTCGAACAGACCTACCTCAGCAGCGTCACCGCCTCGTTCGAAGCGGTGCGCGCGGCGCTGCCCGCATTGCGCAAGGCAGCCGGCGCGGCGGGCGAGGCGAGCGTGATCAATATCGCCTCGATGTATGGCGCGGTGTCGCCGGACAAGCGGCTTTATTCCAGGCCGGAGCAGGCAAGCCCGTTCCATTACGGTCCCGCGAAGGCGGCGCTGATCCAGCTGACGCGTCATCTCGCCGCGGAACTGGGGGAGGACAACATTCGCGTCAACGCGCTGGTGCCGGGACCTTTCCCGCGCGGCGACGTGGCTGCGGCCGATCCCGATTTCGCCAGCCGTCTGGCTGCGCGCACCATGCTCGGCCGCACCGGCCGGGCCGATGAGATCCGCGGGCCTCTTCTTTTCCTGGCCTCGCCTGCTTCCAGTTTCGTGACCGGAACCGCGCTTGCCGTCGATGGCGGCTGGACCGCCTGGTGAGCTACAAGGCAGCAGGCTGGCGATGAACATGGCGTTTCTGTCCTCCTTCCGCATCGGTCGCGACACGGTCTATCCGGAGTCGCTGCGCGAGCGTCTGCATACCTTCCCGCTGCTCGCCGATGTCGGCGACGCGGCGCTGAAGAGGCTGTTGTCCGAAGCCAACTGGTTCGGCCTGCCGGGCGGCACGCTGCTGAAGCGCGACGGCGAGAACAACCAGGCGCTCTTCCTGGTGGTCACCGGATCGCTGGGGGTTTTTGTCGACGACGAGAAGGGCAAGCGCCGGCTGGTCGCCCATGTGCCGGCCGGCGAAACGGTCGGCGAGATGTCGCTGATCTCCGGCGAGGCGGCGCATTCCGCCCAGCTCGTCGCGCTGCGCGACACCGAACTGCTGCGCATCAGCCGCGACGGCTTCGACAGCCTGATCGCGCGCCATCCGCGCGTGATGCTCAATCTGATGCGCATCGTGGTCAAGCGCCTGCAGACGACGACGCATCGCCCGTCCGACGGCGCGAGGCCCAAGACCTTCGCGATCGTGCCGCTGCAGGAAGGTCTCTCGCAAACCCATATCGGCCAGCGCCTCGCGGCGGCCCTCATCGACATGGGATCGAAGGCCGCGGTGCTCGATGCCACCGTCGCCGAGCAGTCGGCCGAGTGGTTCAACGCGTTCGAGGCGGCGCACGACATCGTCATCTATCGCGGCGACACGCCGACCAGTCCGTGGACGCAGCTATGCCTGCGCCAGGCCGACCGCATCCTGCTGCTCGCGCGCTCGGACGAGCCGCTGCCGCTCAAGCCCCTCGACATGCCCGCTTTCAAGGAAGGCGCGGCCGGCATGCCGGAGCTGCTTCTGCTGCATCCGCAGGGCAAGGCGTTCGGCCTGCCCGAGCATTTCGCCATACGCAGCGGCTTGTTCGAAACCCATCATCACATCCGCCAGGGCAATACCGAGGACATTCACCGCCTCGCGCGTTTCGTCGCCGGGCGCGCGGTGGGGCTGGTGCTGGCCGGCGGCGGCGCGCGGGGCTTTGCCCATATCGGCGTGATCAAGGCGCTCAACGAGGCCCATGTGCCGCTCGACAATCTCGGCGGCACCAGCATGGGCGCGATCATCGCGGCCTGCATCGCGATGGAATGGAGCCAGGAGGAGATGACCGAGCGCATGCGCGCGGCCTTCGTCACCGCCAATCCGCTCTCCGATTACACCATCCCGCTGATCGCGATGGTGCGCGGCAAGAAGGTCTCCGACCTGCTGCGCGAACATTTCGGCGAAGTGCGCATCGAGGAATTGCCCAAGCCGTTCTTCTGCGTCTCGTCGGATCTCACCAGCGGCCGCATCCATGTGCACCGCTCCGGGCTTCTGTGGCGCGCGCTGCGGGCGAGCGTCGCGCTGCCCGGCATCCTGCCGCCCGTCACCCATCACGGCCATCTGCTGGTCGACGGCGGCGTGATGAACAACCTGCCGGTCGACGTGATGGCGCAGCATTCGCAAGGCCCGATCATTGCTTCGGATGTCACCGGCGGACTGGACTTGCGCGTGGCGGATTCGCGCTATGGCGAGCGGCCGATCTGGTGGCTGATCTGGCAGCGCATGCGCGGCACGCCCTCCATCGTCTCCATCCTGATGCGCTCGGGCACCGTGGGATCCGAAGCCCAGCGCCGCATTGTGCGCGAGCAGGCCGATTACCTGTTCGAGCCGCCGCTGGAAGATGTCGGCCTGCGCGACTGGAAGAAATTCGACCGCGCCATCGCCGAAGGCTACGAACACGCCCAGAACCGCATCGCGCAGAAGGGCGTGCCGCTTACCGACATGTGGGTGGCCGAGGCGGCCGCGATTGCCCGCAAGGACGCGGCGGCCGAGTAGGAACTAGGCCGCCCCCAATCCCTTCCGGAGCGGCAGCATATCGGCGAATTTCGGCGCGCGTTTCTCGGCCTTGGCGACGAAGCTTTCGCGCATGTCGACTTCGGGGTTGTACATGCCGGCCTGCCAGGTTGCGATGTAGTCCAACCCGTCGGCGGTGGAATGGTCGCGGGCGTAGTTGATCATCACCTTGGAGCCGTGCACGGCGAGCGGCGATTTCTCCGTTATCTCCTTCGCCAGCGCCATCACATGCTTGAGCATCGCTTCCTGCGTGGGGAAGATCTCGTTGACGAGGCCGACTTCGAGCGCTTTCTTCGCCGGCATGCGGCGGCCGGCATAGGCGAGCTCTTTCACCATCCCTTCGGGCATCAGATGGCACAGCCGCGGGAACGTGCCGACGTCCGCCGTCATGCCGATATTGATCTCCTGGATGACAAAGAACGCGTCTTCCGTCGCGTAGCGGCAGTCGCAGGCGCTGGCGAAATCCACCGCGCCGCCGACGCAGCCGCCCTGGATCGCCATCAGCACCGGCATGCGCGCGCGCTCGAGCACGTTGAACGTCTCCTGGATGTCGAGAATGCCGAGCCTCAGATTGGCGCGCGTGCGTCCGCGCTCGTCCTTCGTCGCGGCCGCCGCCGTGCCCGCCGATTGTCCGCTGGTGAACACGGACAGATCCATGCCGCCGGAGAAATGCTTGCCGGTCGAGGAGATCACGATCACGCGCGCCTTCGCATTGGCATCGATATCGCGGATGATCTCCGGCAGCTCGCGCCAGAATTCCGGCACCATGGTGTTGAGCTCGTCACCGCGCTTGAGCTGGACGTGGGCGATGTGATCGGCGATCTCCACGTTGAAGCAGCGATAGGTCATGGCGTTCTCCATTCGATAGCGATGACGCGACGCTAGCACCGGCCGGCGCTACCAGACCAGCGCCATGGCGACGTCGTCCTCCGGCTCGCCGCGCAGATTGATGCCCTTGCGCTTCAAGCCTTCCCTTACGAAACCCAGCGATTCATAGAGGCGGATGGCGCCCGCATTGCGCTCGACCACCAGCAATTCGATGCGGCAGAAGCCCGGCCGCGTCCGCGCCCTGGCGATGGCCGCCTCGATCAGCCGCCGGCCGACGCCCTCGCCGCGCCAGTCGGCCGCGACGCTGATGCCGAGAATACCGGCATGACTGTCCACTGCGCGGTTGCCGGCCTGGATGTCGAGCAGGCCTATGACGCGGCTGTCGGTTCGACGCGAGCGCGCGCCTTGCTCACCGCTATCGTCATCTTCATCGTATTCACCAGTGTGGTGGTCATCCTCTGGATCGGCTCGAATGACGTCGAGTCCGGATTGATCACTCCGGGCCGGCTTGGCCAGTTCGTGCTCTATGCGGCGTTTGCCGCTACCGGCCTCGGGCAACTCTCTGAAGTCTGGGGCGAGGTCTCGGCTGCTTCCGGCGCCGCCGA
>Ga0209222_1000297_pt1 | contig 11113 bp, 3 predicted proteins | sample BlaSpr_A8_Ref_O3_FD_187991 | JGI IMG/M metagenome (GOLD analysis project Ga0209222, IMG submission 187991) | Forest soil microbial communities from Thunder Bay, Ontario, Canada - Black Spruce, Ontario site 2_A8_Ref_O3 (SPAdes) (version 2) | ecosystem: Environmental > Terrestrial > Soil > Boreal...
GAGCCACAAAAAAAATAATTGTAAAGGTTTAATACCTTTTAATAAAGAAAATTTTCCTTTAATTTTTACTGGTTTAACTCAATCAGATGGATCATTCGTAATTTCAATTATTAAAACACAGTCTAAATTAGGACTAGTTCTCAGACCTTTTTATAATATTGAACTTAAAGATTCTTCTTTAAATTTGTTATTAGAAGTTCAAAAATATTTAGGAGGTTGCGGTAGAATTTACATTAATAAAGTTAAAAAAACTGTTTCTTTCGAGATATCAGATTTTTACTCAATTTGACATATTCTTATACCTCATTTTATAAAATATCCTTTAGATTCTTCTAAATTAGAATCTTTTATTAAATTTACTAATTGTATGATTCTTTTATTTCCTTATTTTAATAAAAATAAACCCAAATTATTGATATTAGATATTCTTAAATATTCTTATTTTATTAATGAAGGTACGGGTAGAACTGAAAAAGACTTCAAAGATTTACTACTTACTTATTTTGGTGAAAAAAATTTAAAGATTTTACCTACCTTTATAAAAATTAGTGATTATTGATTATATTTAATTAAAATATCTTAAATAGAATTAAATACAATATTAGGTATAGTAGAAGGTGATGGTTCATTTTATATTAAGTTTAGTTCTGATTTTAAATTTTCTTTTGGATTTAGTATTACAACAAGTATAAAAGATATATTTACTTTATATAAAATTAAATGAAGATTAGGGTGCGGAAAAGTATATAAAAAAGCTAATACTTGATGTAGATTTGAAGTAACTAAAAAAGATGACTTAAATAATATAATTATACCTTTGATAAATTCATTAGAATTATATAGAGGTGAAGGAGTAAGGTTATTAGGTTCTAAATCAAAAAGTTTTGAGGCTTGTAAAGAAGCTTTGTCTCTTTTTAATAAAGGTCTTGTTAAATCTTTACAAGGAAAAAAAGATTTTATCTTAAATTTCTATAACATGTATGAAGAAGGAAGCAAAAGAAAAATTAATCTTAAAGAATATTTAAATTCTTTTTCTTCAAGTGATAAAAGCACAAAATCAAACTAATCAGATAATATACTTACAAAAAAAAATCATAGTAAAACTATTAATCAAGATTAACCCCTTTAAAGATATAATCCAAAAATCAATTTTTTTAAATTTAAAAAAACAAAAAACAAAAAATAAAAAAAGTTAAAAATTTTTCCAAAAAGTGAGATAGCTGATATTTTACGAAAAATATTTTAGTATTAAGTTTATTCTAGATTATTACAGGTACAGCGAGCTGATGCCAAATATATAATTTAATTAAATTAAATTTAATTAATTCTTTAAATGGGGGAGGTGAAATTCCTATCATTGGTAACTAATCTCGGAATTATAATAATTGATGATAGACATTCAGACTACTCATGATAAGGTGGGTAGTCGAGACGAAAACAGTCGTGAACACGTATTAAGGTTCCCAAAAGGATTATTAAGTGAAATTAAGGATGTACTTTATAATATACAACTTTTAAGTGTGCTTGGTAGTTGCAGCCTTGTAGTGAACGTGTAACAACGCGAAAGTCCAATATTTAGTTTGGTGCACCGAAAATTTAACGGGTCTAAATAATCAACCGATATCGTGTCGCTATTTTTAAATATATTTTTATTTAAATATAGTCGGGTAGTAAAACATTCAGTATACATAAATAAAAAACAGTTTTTAATTGTTTTTTTAAATTTTGTTACTGAAGAGAGCATGCTGGCATAAGTAGCGTAAAGAAGGTATAATCCTTCTCGCCGAATACGAAAGGTTTTTATTCTAATTTTAAAAAAAGAATAAATTAAAGCGGTCTCTAAGGTTATATTTTTTATGCTTTTATTTTGTTAAATTTAGTAATAAAATATTTGTATCTAAATAAGCAGCAAATGTTATAACTGATGAGTATAAAGTCTGATTAAAGTATATTCCTTTAAATAGAAGGAAAAATAAATTTTATTAAGTTTTAATTAAATTTTAATTTAACTTTATTGGTTTATTTAAAATCTAGAAAAGAATCAGGCTAAATCAAAAATAATCTATTTGGTTATTTCTAATTCTATAGAAAAATATACTTTTGTATAATAATACAAAAAATAGATTAATATATAAAGATTAAGAATGAATAAAAAAATTTTCTGGACTGAAAAGTAAAATTTTATCTTTCTTGTCTAACAAAATAATTTATTATTTTTAAAATTTAATAGATTCTTTTAAGAAGCATAAAAATGAAATTTAATTTAATATTCTTATAAAAAAAATCTTTATATAAATTAACTTTCTACTTTCTCTAATAAATTATTAGAAAAGGAAACCTATTGAAAGTTTTTTGATAAATTCTACCGTACCATAAACCGACACTGGTTCGTAGGTTGAGAATACTAAGGCGAAGAGATAAGACTCGTAAAGGAACTAGGCAAAATAACCTCATAAGTTTGACGACAAGAGGGACCGATTTTTATAGATTTATATTTATATAAAATAGATTAAGTATTAAATTAAGGTATACTAATATAAAATGTAAAAATAGGGGCACAAAATCGAAAGCCACAACTGTTTAATAAAAACACAATCCAGTGCAAAGACTAATATCACTGTATACTGGATGAAATTTGCTCTGTGGCTGCAACATAAGAGAAGGTAATGAAAGTTATTAATCGAAAGTCTGCTAAACAGCGGCCTTAACCATGAGGGTCCTAAGGTAGCGAAATTCCTTGGCCATTAAATGTGGTCCTGCATGAATAGTGTAATGATGGCTTTACTGTCTCTACGAGTTTCTCAGCGAAATTGGAGTCGAGGTGCAGATACCTCGTACCTTCGGGTAGACGGGAAGACCCTAGCAGCTTTACTGTATTTAGTTACGGCTTTTTTGACTTACAACCTATTTAGAGTAAAAGGTCATAGTCGATAGACAAAGGTGAAACACCTTAGGAAGTAATCATTAAAGCTAACCTTGCTTTTTAGCTTAATAAGACAATTTAATTTTATTTTTTCTTAATATTTACACTAAACTAATACTATTATAGTAATAATTAAATTAAGACAAATTTTTTCTTAATATTATTTTAGAGTAAAAGCAAAGATTTATCTAAATTTTATAATTTAAATAATTTATTTAAAAGATTTAATTATTTGAATAATAATTGTAAAATAAATATGGAACGGGTAAAGTGTAAAAGAAAATTTTTAATCTGATTTTATTGAGTTAATTTGGTACACTAACTAATTGACAGTTTGTCTGGGGCGGACGTCTTTAAAAAAGTAACAAAGTATATCCAAAAAATTTAAAATTTTAAAGAAGACAAGCATTACCTTGTTCGGGGAACAAGAAACTCTGAAAAGTTTATATATGTGTAATGGCATAAGTTTGTCTAACTGAAAGACCTATAAGTCAATCAGATACTTACCGTAGGGCATAGTGACCAGGTGGTATATTATGGAATAGACATCGATCAATAGATAAAAGTTAAAGAGAACTATAGTTTTCTTTTTTTGTTAGACACTATCACAAATTTATAAAAAAAATAAAAATTAAAATAAATAATTTACAGTTTAATTTAGCGACAGAGAATAAAAATAATATTGCTTCAACTTTAAAAAATAAAGCTGGGATTTATCAATGAATTAATTGTTTAAACGGTAAAAAATATGTTGGATCTAGTGATAATCTTAAACGTAGGTTTTTAGAATATTTAAACCCTAATCGATTAAATGCTGAATTAAAAAGAGGTGAAAGTATAATATATAAAGCTTTATTAAAATATGGTTATAAATCTTTTGAGTTTAAAATTTTAGAAATTATCCCTATTCCTAAAGGAGATTTAAATTCTTGTTCTAAACTAGAAAGGGAAGTTTTTTTTAAATTATTAAAATCTCAAGAACAAATCTACTTAGATGTTCTTAATAAAGAACCTGAAAAAAGTTATAATATTTTATATGAAGCTGGAACTAATAGAGGTCATACATTATCTCTTGAAACTAGAGCAAAGATGAGCCTAGCTAAAAAGGGTAAAGTTTCACACCGAAAAGGTTCAATTCATAATTCTAACTCAAAGGTTTTAATGAGTTTGAATAGTTCGGTTAAAAAAAAGGTATATGTTTTCGACACTAAAAAAGTATTAATAAATATTTATACATCTATAACGGACTGTTCTGCTGCATTATCTATCTCTCGATTACGTATAAGAACTGCAATTAAAAAGAAAACAATCCTCGACAATAAATATATTATTAGTCATAACACTGAAGTATAAATTAAAAAAATAAACCAAAAAATAGTAAAACTTTTAATTCATTTTATGAAACTTTTAATTCATTTTATGTTAGCTGCTGCAACTTTTAATGGTGCCTTATTAGGTTCAAATTTATGTAAACTGTAAAGAAAAATTAAAAAAAAAATAAGTTTTAAATTTAACCTATTAGGTGAAAAAAATCATAGTAAAACTTTTAATCAAGATCAACCCCTTTGGTTTTACATTTATTTATTTAAATTTTTATTAAAATATCTACAATAACTAATAAAGCATGTGTCTAACAAAAAATAAACAAAATTATAGCGTGACTCAGTTAAAATTTTAAAATTAAAACTGAAAATCCTTCTATATGAGAAAAGTTCTAATTTCAGATAATTCTCAAGTTTAAAATTTTTATTTAATATTAATTAAAAACTTTAGAGATTATACGAGGGACATATTATTTTTTAAAAAATTTAATATGAAGACATAATCCAATTAAATAAAACAATTAAAAATTTTCTGAGTTTAATATTCCTTGAATAAACAACTACAAAATAAATTATAATTCTTTATTTAAATATTGACGCTAGGGATAACAGGCTGATAGTCTTCGAGAGTTCATATTGTCGAGACTGTTTGGCACCTCGATGTCGACTCAACCTTTCCTCCAGGGGAAGAAGCTTGGAAGGGTTCGGCTGTTCGCCGATTAAAAGGTTACGTGAGTTGGGTTTAATACGACGTGAGTCAGTATGGTCCCTATCTTCCGAAGGTAGCAATAGTAAAAGGGGGAAGACCTTCTAGTACGAAAGGATCAATAGGATGTGTTTCTATGGTGTACCAATTGTTGGAAATAGGTTTATTTATCTTTAATCTTTATCTGGCATTGTTGGGTCGCCACAAACAATTTGGAAAAAAGCTGATTGAATATAAAGCTTGAAACCATCCCCTAGATACTATTATAGAAATCTTGGTCAAATAAAATTATATATATATCCAATAATAGTAAATTATAAACCAAAATATTAAAGGATATAACTTGATTTCTAGTCAAGAAAAAGAATATTTCTAATTCATAGGGTGCTTGTATATGCTTAGCACTACTAATTGACTTTAAATTTTTTATTACTATATACTCTCACCTTTATATTTAATCTAAAATTTTTTTATAAAACTATTATTTTAAAGTTATTAATTATATTATTATAAATTTTATTTTTTTTATCATGTTCTTATTCATATAAAGGACAGGACAGGAATTAAATTTTAATCAAATTAGTTTTTCTTATGCTTTGGCTTAGGCTTGAATAAACCAAAAAAATTTTCTTAATAAATATACTATAAAAAAACAAACAAAATTTTTTTTAATCAAAATTTAAGTATAAGAGAAAATTATAAAACTCATTAAATTTTTTCTATTATTCTAAAAGTGTAAATAAAAATATCCCTACAGGGTGCGGCTGCTCCTTCTCTAAGAAAAATAGCAAACATTTTAATTTATTTCCTATTTATTAATTGATAATTTTAATTTTTAAAAATTTAAAACAAAAAAATTTTTTTTTGTTGCTATAACGCTATATTTATAACAAAAGGGAGCCCAAACATATCTTTAAAGAAAAGAGGGAAAGGGATATATTTAAAATTTCTTAAATTTTCTTAAAATTTAAAAGAAGAGTAAAATATTACAAAAATCATAAAAATTTAAATAATATAAGCAAAAAAAAATAAGCAAAACAAAAAATATCAGCAAAACAAAAAATATCAGCAAAACAAAAATATAAGCAAATATAATAATATAAAAAATATCAATGAATAATAATATTATTATATGATTAAAAAAAATAATAATTTGCTGGGCTCCAACAATCCAACAAGTAGTTTTTTAATAAGAATATTATTAAAAAAATTTTTAAGATTTTTCTGTTCTTATTAACAAAACCAGCCGTAGGGATAAATTTAATTTTATTATTATTATAATTATTAATATGAATATTTTCTTATGTTGGTATTCAAAAAGTAAAAATTAAAAAAACAAACAAAAAGAATTAATTTAATAATAAATAAAAAAGTATTAGCTTAATAGGTAAGCAAGTAATAAAAACTTTATTTTTCTTAAAGGTTCAAATCCTTTATACTTTATTTTATAATGCCAAAAAATAAAAATACCCTTTCTCATATATCTTATATAATATATAATTTCATATAAAATTTCTTTTTGCTATAGCACAAAAAAAAATAAAATATTATTCATCTTTTTTAATAAAAAAACAACAACAAAAGTACCTTTTTTTTATTTAATAACAATAAAGGGAGTGCTATATTTTTCTATAAAAATTTTATTTGGTTTTAAATTTAAATTAAATTTTACTTATTTCAATTCTAAATTTTAATCCCTTTAATTTATTATTTAATTTTTAATTATAATTTTTATAATATATAATAAAAATAAAATTTATTACTATCAAAATTAGAAGAGAAAAAAATGTGCTATAGCGCTATAGCAAAAAAAACAACAACAATAAAAATAAAAGAGTGCTTGCTGCCTTCCTTAGAGAAGCAGCATAAAAATAAAATTTAAAAAGAAAAAACAACAACAAAAGGGAGTGCTATAGCAAAAAAAAGGGAGTTAGCTGAGTGGTTTAGCGGTAAATTTACACTTTACATAGACAGGTTCGATCCCGGTACTCCTTATAGTTTAAATGCTGATGTAATATATTTTTAACAATAACTAAACTTCAAAAAAAATTTTTTTTAGGCACTATTACTTGTTTTTAAATACTATTGCTCTTTTTTTTGTTAGACATTGGCTTAAAATTTAAACTTAAAAAAATATTTTATTTTATAAATGAAAATGTCTAAAAATTTATTATTTAATTTTGCTTTAATTTTTATTATTCTTACTTTATTTGTTAGTTTTAATTTAGACTCAAAAATTTGTACTTGTTTTGATATATTTCATGCTTTTTTTGCCTGCCCAGTAGCATTATCTGAGTCAAAGTTACCTCAAATTTCTAATACAACTATAAAACAGAGAAAGCGGCTGACCAAGGCAGAACAAGAAGCTATAAAACCCAGCCAAGAGCAAATTGATATTCTTGTAGGTGCAATTTTGGGTGATGCTTATTCAAGAAAATATGCCAAAAATTATCATGTAAGGTTTGACCAATCTACAATTCATAAGGAATACCTCTACCATTTATTTTCTTTATTAAAAGATTTGTGTGGTATGGCACAACCTCAAGAAATATCACGGTTTAATAAATCTACCAATACATCTCACAATTCTTATTATTTTGTAACTTATAGTTTGCCATGTTTAAATAAATTTCATGATTTATTTTACGTTAATGGTAAAAAAATTGTACCTTTAAATATTGCGGAGTATTTAAATCCGAGGGCTTTAGCTATTTTACTACAAGATGATTCTCATTGATCTAAACGAGAAAAAACTGTTATAATTTCAACCAATGCATTTACTCTCCAGGATTGTACACGTTTATGTGATGCTTTACTTTCTGAATTAAATTTAATAGCCAAACCAAATATAACTCATAAATTAAAAAATGGTAGCCAAGCATATGTTATAAGGTTTTCCTCAACACCAGAAAATTTAAAAAGATTAAAACAATTGGTAATACCTTATTTTCATCCTAGCATGCTTTACAAACTCGGTTTATAACATACAGAGTTTCGATTACTCTACTCCTTATAAAATTTAGATCATTAAAATTAAACAAAAATTTAAAATTCTTTAAATATAAAAAAATTTTAAATAATTTAAAGGTAATTAAAAAAAATAAAATCCTGTTTTTGTTTTTCTAAAAATATAGCGCTATAGCAAAAAAAAACAAAACAAACAAAAAATTCATTAAAGTTTAATTCTGATTACATTACTTTTCTGGTTCAATTATTTTTTAAGGTTTCTGCTCCGATTATTTTATTAAATAAAGAAAAATTACAGAAAAAAAAATTAATCATTAATTTTTAATTTAAATATTAATTTTTAATTTAAAATTTAATTTAAAAAAAATTTCTTTTAATCCAATAGTTAAGATATTTAAAACTGGGATTTAAAATATTAAATCAAGTTAAGGTTCAAGGTAATATAAAAATAGTTTGATTTGGAAAATTTAAAAGATAAAATTAAAGAAATTGGTGTGCGTTATCATATAGCAATAAGCAAAAAATTTTTTTGTTGTTTTTTAATTAATAATTAAAATAAAATAAATCTAACATGTTAAGGTTATTTAATTGTTTTTATAAATTTTAAATTTTTTGTTTGTTTGGGCTCCCTTTTTTATAAATATAGCTTAAATTTAACTTTATTTAAAATTTCAAATTAAATTTAAATTTATTAATTTATAATTATCAGTTTTAATACTATATATTTTTAAAATTTTTACTACAAAAAATGTATATATTCTATATATTTGGTTTATAATCAAATTAGAGCAATAATAATTATAACAAATATGTTTTCAATGAATTTAAAGATAGCGTTATAAATTTAATAGTCTTATTAGTCTTATTAATTATTAATTATTAATTATTAATTATTAAACAAAAATAATATTAGGCTTGTTCTCATAATAAAATTTAAATTTGGCTGATAATAAAAATTTATTATTCTGGCTATAACAATGAAAGAAAAATTGTTCTATTTTTACCTATTAAAATTTAGACTAAATTCAGTATTTTTACAAAATTTGTCTTACAAATATCTAACTTTATTTAAATTAAAATAAAATTTTTTTAACTCTTATTTTATTAATGTAAAACAAAAATAATTGTATCTTGTTAATATTAATTATTAAATATAGTAATTTAAATTTATCCCTACGGGGGTGCGGCTGCTCCTTCTCTAAGAAAAATAGCAAACAAAAGTTTTTATTCCTTTCCCCTTATTGTTATAAAAAAAAGGGATAATGGTAATAAAAACAAATTAATATGTTAGACATTATCTTATAACTAAATAAATTAAAAAATTTTATGTTAGCTGCTGCAAAATTTATTGGTGCCGGATTAGCTTGCTCTGGATTAATAGGAGCGGGACTGGGAATTGGTGTAATTTTCGCATCTCTTATTGCTTCAACTTCTAGAAATCCTGAAAAAGCTGGTCAACTATTTGGATACGCTATTTTAGGTTTCGCTCTAGCCGAAGCTACAGGATTATTCTCATTAATGGTTGCATTCTTAGTTTTATATTCTTAATCGTTTATAATACTAAATTAACTTATACCTATTCTTTTTTATAAGACTAATTCCTAAGCAAGTAAAAATAATTAAATTTAATTCTGCAAAAAATATCATAGTAAAACTTTTAATCAAGATCAACCCCTTTTTTTTCTAAATTAAATATTAAATGTTAAATATTTAATATTTAAACTCTTATTTTATTAAAGTACAAAAAATAATTGTATTTTGTTAATAATAAATAATTACTATAGTAATTTAAATTTATTCCTACGGGGGTGCGGCTGCTCCTTCTCTAAGAAAAATAGCACAAAACAAAAACAACACAAAATTTGTTCTTTACCTTTATCCTTTTTTTTAATCACAATAAGGGGAAAAGAATAAAAACAAATTAATATGTTAGACATTATCTTATAACTAAATAAATTAAAAAATTTTATGTTATTTTACATTATATGAATTTCTTTACTCTCCTTTTCCCAAAGGGATCCGGGTATTTGTATTATATTTTTTTTGGCTCCTCTTTTTTTATAAAAATAGCAAAAAAATAAAATTAGTCTTTATAATAATAGTTTTTATTTTAACTGCTGGTTCTATTTGGATGTTTATTTATTTTTTCTTCAAGTAGAGGCGGTGCTATAGCAGAGCGTTTTATTTTGCACATAAAATTAATTAAAGGTGGAGCTGCTGTTATAGTTCTTTATAATAATCTAGAAATAAATAGAAAAATACTAAAAAAATTAATGTATCTTCAAATGAACAATCAACTCAAGAACAATCAACTCAAGAACAATCATCTTCTTCTTAAAAAAAGAACAATCATCTTCTTCTTAAAAAAAAATCATAAAGAATGAGATTTTAATATTAAAAATAGTTTTAATTCTAAGAATTCATCTTTATTTTTTAAATTTAAGTTATCTAGATATAAATGTAAATGAAAATTCTAATTTTATATTAGAGTATGTTTCTTCTATTTTAAATTTAAATATATTATTTTATTAATTAAGTAATTATTTAATACTAAATTATGATGATGAAAAAAATTTTCTTTTGCTCTGCTATAGCACCGCATCCCATAAAAAATAAGGAACAGATTAAACACAAAATGTATTAGATGATACGGCGTGACCCCACCCTATTAAATAAAAATTCATCTTTAGTTTTCATAATCTTATATATTTTATATATATTTGGATGTTTATTTTTAATTTATTCAAATATTTCATTTATAAATAATAATAATATAGTAAAATAGTTTAATTGAAATTTGTATAAATATCATAGTAAAACTTTTTTTGTGCTATAGCAATTTATTTATTTAAAAAAACAAACAGAAAAGGCGTTCAATGAATTTAAGCTTTAATTTTAATTTAAAGAAATGTTAAATAAATAAAATAGATATTTATTTATTATAAATGTAAAGGTTTTAAAAGTTGGCCTTTTTTTAAGAATAGGAGCACCGCATCCTATAGGCCAGAAAATATAATTAAACAAAATTTAGTTTTTTTAACAATAAAGCTTTAAGATTAAATTAAAAAGATTATAAAAATATTGACAAAAAAATAAAATGTCCAAAAATTTTTTTTGCTATAGCGCTATAGTACAAACAAATATGCTGGGCTCCCAAAGTCCCATAGCACAAACAAAAATAAAACAACAAAGATC
>Ga0209222_1000299_pt1 | contig 11019 bp, 9 predicted proteins | sample BlaSpr_A8_Ref_O3_FD_187991 | JGI IMG/M metagenome (GOLD analysis project Ga0209222, IMG submission 187991) | Forest soil microbial communities from Thunder Bay, Ontario, Canada - Black Spruce, Ontario site 2_A8_Ref_O3 (SPAdes) (version 2) | ecosystem: Environmental > Terrestrial > Soil > Boreal...
CCCCCGTGGGCCATGCCGCATCCGCGGCGACCCCGCCCCATTCCGCAGCGACTCCGCCCACTTCCGCAGCGACTCCGGCCGCTTCCGCAGCGACTCCGGCCGCTTCCGCAACGGCCGCCACCTCGCCCGCTGCCGCGCCGGCCACGCCCACCGTGGCCGCACCCATGACCGGCCCGAAGATCATCGAATTGCTGGATAAAACCATCGACTGGTACCGTACGCTGGGCATTCAGCAGCAAGCGGCCAACGAGCCGAGCGACCTGCTGATCCTCTACGATAACCGGCAGACAGCCAATCAAGTCCTTGCTCTGGCTTTCGAAATTGCGAGAGCCGACGCCGAGATTCTCGCCAAGAAACCGGAACCGAAGGATGCCGCGGGCACCTCCGCTTCGTCGCAATCGCTCACGCAGCTGCAAGATAAATTTGCCGCGCAAAGTGCAGCGGTCCAAGCCCAATTGGATTCCGACCGCGGGCAGCTTGCCAAGGCCGGGGCACAGCAAAAGACCGCGCTGCAGGCGAAAATCTCCGCATTGCAGGGCGAGATGGAGCTGATCAATGCGCGCAGGAGCCTTCTCGCCACGATGGCGACCTTTACCAGCCAGAGCGCCGGCGGCGATTCGAGCGCAGGTGCGCTGAAGGCGCAAATCGATGCCATGGCCGTGACCGTGCCGACTTCGGCAGGCGGCAGTTCCACGTCATCCGGCGCCGTGGCGGCCGCTGCTTCCGCAGGTTCCGCCTCCGCCGCCACCACCCCGGCCGGCGCCAGCGGAATCGCCGCGGCCCGTTTCGGTGTCTGGGATTTGGCTGCGGACGTCGTGCGGCTCCACGAGAAGGCATCCACCATCGACGCCATCGACCGGCACACCGGGGATCTGCAGACCGCCTTTACGCAGCTCAGCACCCCGCTCGTGGACCAGTTGAAGGGATTGTCGGCGCATGGAGATGCGCTCGCCGCTCAGGCGGATGCGGCGGACAACGCCGCTCTCGACAGCGTGCGAAGCCAACTGGACGCCTTGTCGGCACAGTACAAGCAAACCTCGGTTTTGCTCATTCCTCTGAGCAAGGTTCGCGTGCTGCTCAATCAGTACCGCCGCAATCTCGGCAATTGGCACAGCGCCATCGAGAGCGAGTACCACAACGCAATCAAGACGCTCGGCGTGCGTCTGGGCGTACTGGCAGCGGTGCTGGCCGTCGTGTTCGCGGCCGCGGAATTTTGGCGGCATACGGTCATGCGCTACATACAGGAACCGCGGCGGCGATATCAGTTCCTGCTGCTTCGAAAGATCGCGCTCTGGAGCGTCGTGGTGCTGATCGTCGGCTTTGCGTTTGCGAGCGAATTGGGCTCGATCGTGACCTTCGCCGGCCTCATTACCGCCGGTATCGCCGTCGCCATGCAAAGCGTTCTCGTGTCCATCGTGGGGTACTTCTTTTTGATCGGGAAATACGGGATTCGGGTCGGCGATCGGGTGCAAATCGGCGACGTCACGGGCGAAGTCATCGACCTCGGGCTGGTCAGAATGCACCTCATGGAACTCGGCGGCCACGGTTCCGCGGGGCCGACCGGACGGGTGGTCGCATTTCCCAACTCGGTCGCATTTCAAGTGTCGAGCGGTCTGTTCAAGCAGATGCACGGCGTGGACTTGGTCTGGCATGAGACGACGCTGAGCCTCCCGGCGGGCATCGACTATGCCGCGGCCAAGGAAAAGCTGAATGCGGCCGTGACCGGCGCTCTGAAGGAGGACAACGAGGAAATTGCGCGGCAATCCAAGGAAATCCAGACGGCCATGGCCTCGGGTTCCGGCGGCGACGCGCGGCCGCAAGTACAGCTGAACTTCTCGGCGGCGGGTGCCGAAGCCCGTATCCGGTATCCGGTGCACTTGCGGAATGCGGCGCAAATCGACGAGCGGGTGTCCCAATCGCTGTTTGCGGCGATGGGAAATCTGGGCGCAGCCTCCAAACCGGCGTCGGCCTGAGTGGAACGGCGCCGCGTCGATGCTATCCTTGCGCGCTTGCGCGTCGACCGCGCACCCCGGGGTAAAGAACCGCACATGATTTTGGTTATTGCATGATTTTGGTCATCGACGTGGGAAATACCCGCCTGAAGTGGGCCTGGCTCACGAGTACCGGTCTATCGGACCAGCAGGCCGTCGTGCATCGGGACGCGAAGCCCGGCATTTGGACCACCGCGCTGTTCGAGTCCGGACAGCGCCCCAGCCGCGTGCTCGTTTCCAATGTCGCCGGGCCGTTGATGGCAAAGATGCTGGCCCGCCTCACGAAGAAGGTGTTTCGGGTCAATATCGAGTTCGTGACCGCGGCACCGGAGTATCACGGACTCACCAACGGCTACCTCGATACTTCTCTGTTGGGAGCCGACCGATGGCTCGCCCTGATCGGAGCCTGGACCAAGGCGCGCTCCGCGCTCTGCGTGGTGGACGCCGGCACTGCGGTCAAGGTCGACAGCGTGGATGCCGGAGGCCAGCATCTGGGGGGCCTGATCGTTCCCGGCATTCACATGATGCGCGAAGCCTTGATGAAGCAGACCAGCGATATTGCCAAGGCCGCAATACAGAGCACGCCTTCTCTGGCGGGGATCCTCGCCAACAACACCGTCGGGGCCGTGTCGCGCGGCGCCGTATTCGCACTTGCGGGAATGGCCGATCGGGCGGCCGAAGTCATCGAGCAAAGCACCGGGACAAAGCCTCGATTGTTCATCACCGGCGGTGATGCCGGCATGATCACGGGCACGATGCGTTCACACGGCGAGATAGTGCCGGATCTGGTGCTGCAGGGGTTGGCGGTCATCGCGGCACAGCCGCGTTAGGAAGCGCATGTTCGCGCCTGCCAGCCGAAACCTCATCACGGATATCGAGGGGCTGCGCGTCGGTCATGCCGACGACGACAATGCCAGGTCCGGGGTCACGGTGTTGGCATGTGGCGGGGCATGGTCCGCCGGCGTTGACGTACGGGGCGGCGGACCCGGCGGCCGCGAAACCGACGCCCTGTCTCCGGAGAATCTGGTAGGCCGTGCGCACGCCGTGGTGCTCGCCGGGGGTTCGGTCTTCGGCCTGGCCGCGGCGGACGGCGTGGCTGGGGCGCTATCGGCCCAGGGAATCGGTTTGCGGCTGATTTCCGGTTCCCCGCCGGTCCCGATCGTACCGTCGGCCGTGCTGTACGATCTCGTCAACGGCGGCGACAAGAACTGGGGCCTCACCCCACCCTACCGCGATCTGGGCGTTCGAGCGCTCGAGGCCGCCGGCGCCGACTTTGCGCTGGGATCCATCGGTGCGGGACGCGGCGCGATGGCGGGTTTGGTCAAGGGCGGCATGGGCTCCACGTCCTTGGACCTGGGCGACGGCCTCATCGTCGGCGCGCTGGTGGCACTGAATTCAGTCGGCTCGGCGCTGATGCCCGATGGCAAGACGTATTGGGCTTGGGCCTTCGAACTAGCTCAGGAATTCGGCGGCGGCGGCGCGCCCCGGGGTCCCATGGACCTGAGCGATCCCGCGCCCGAGGAATCGCGCCTCATGGCGATCGGACGATTGCAAGCCGGCGTCAACACCACTCTTGGCGTGGTCGCGTGCAACGCCGATTTGACCACCGCGGAATGCAAGCGGGTGGCCATGATGGCTCAGGACGGAATCGCGCGCGCCGTGCGCCCGGCGCACACGCCCTTCGACGGCGACACCGTTTTCTCGTTGGCGAGCAGCGCGGTGAAGCTGCGTGTGGACCCGCGGCGCGCGGTCCAAATCGGGCGCATCGGTTCGGCGGCCGCCGATTGCCTGGCCCGCGCCATCGCCCGCGCCGTGCATTTCAGCGGTGCCCGCTAGAGAAAGCTCCACCCCCTTACCGCTGCGTGGGCACGAACCCGTCCATGACTGCCTTGCGCATCAGATCCGGCGGCAGCAGGCCCTGGCTCAAGATGAAGTCGTGGTATTTCTTTTGGTCGAATTTTCGCCCGAGCGCAGCCTCGGTCTCCTTGCGCAGCGCGAGCAAGCGCGTGTAGCCGTAGAAGTAGCTGTTGGCCTGACCCGGCGAGCGGAATGTGAACCGCTCCACCTCTTCCTTCGCGAAGGCGTGGCTGAGCATCACATCCTTTTCGAGCACCTCATAAGCGCGTTCCGGAGTGACCTTGCCGCTCTGCAGCTCCGGATCCAGGAAGGCGCGAGCGGCGCGCAACAGGCGCAGCTGCAGAGTCAGCAGCTGGCCCTCCGCGGGTTCATACGGCTGCATGATGTACTCGGAATAAAGCCCCCACCCTTCCGCGTTGGTCGAGTTGAAGGCGTACAGCGCGCGCGCCAGGCTGACGCCCTGTTCGACCATGGAATCGAACTGCAGCTCGTGCCCGGGCCGGGCCTCGTGGGCGGTCAGAGTCCAGGCCACGGCATCGAACGTGAAATCGTCATACTTGTCCTCCGCGCCGCCGGTGGCGGACGGAATGTTCAGAGGCAGTACGAACTCGCCGCGCTGTCCGGTGTTGTGCAGGAAGGGCGGCGGAACCATGTGCGGCGCAGGCTGCTGCGCCGTCTCGGCGGCAGTGGCCAGGCGGATGATCGCAGGACGGCTGGGAAGGCTCACGAGATTCTTCGCGACGATGATCTTCTCGATCTCGTGCAGCCGGTTCTCATAGAACGGCAGGATCGCCGCGCCGGTGATCTGCTTTTTCTTCAATTCCGCAATGACGGTGCGGTAATCGGCTGAAGGATAGCCGTTGGCCTTCGCGATCTGCGCCGCCAGCGGCGCCATCTCAGCCTGGTACTGGGCAAAGGCGGTGTGCGCCATCGCAGCGATCTGCGCCGGAGGAATGTCGATACCGTATTCCTCGAACTTGAGAACATATTTCTCCGGCGGCAGGCGGAAATCGGTGCGCGCCTTGGGCAGTATGTTCGCCCGCACCCAGGCATCGTAGTCGGCCAGCTCTGTCTTGAGCTTCGCGTAGGGAGCGTTCCAGTCGTTCAGGTTGTATTTCTTGAAGAGCGCGGCGATGCCGTCCACGTAATTCGAATTGCGTCCGAGCTCCGTCTCCACCTCATCCTTCGAGGGATAGATGACGCCGGGCTTGGCGATCTGCTCGAGCGCACGCTGCTTCAGGATGTCGGTGAAGGGCTTGTATCCGGGCTCCATGCCGGCGTACTTGCGCAGCCGCGTGACCGCCGCCGGACGCCGTTCTGCCACAACCTGGTCGTCCAGGAGGCCGCGTACGCCTTGGAAGATCATCTCGCTGGCATTGTCGAACGGGACTTCGCGCTGCAGTTCGAAGTCCTGCTCGCGAAACTGCAGATCGAAGGCCTTGCGCAGAATCTCGAGATCTTCCTGGACGTGCTTGTTGCTCTCCGTAGTCCGCGCGGCCGCGATCTTCGCCAGCACCGCCTCGAGTTGCCGGCGTTCGGCGAGTTCATCGGCGAGAGTGGGGTTCGAAATCCGGCTGTCGAACTTTGCCAGGCCCTGCTGCGAACCTTCCTCAGGGGCGTGCTCCAAATGCACGTCGAGCAGCATGTGGGTGTAGGCATTGCTCTGCTCGATCCAAGACTTGTCGGGGGCATCGGCCCCGATGGCCTGTGTGGACATCACAGCGAGTGAAAAGGCGCTCGAGAGCATTGCCGCGGTCAGCCGTTGCATCATTCATCCTCGGGAGTGGGTATTATCGGTGGAGTATACGCAATGCGGTGCGTGGCCGGCGCAGGTGGACGCACATCTCCATCAGATGGTGAGCGAAGCGGCCGCGTGCCCGCTTCTGATGGCCGAGTCCCGCAATACTTGATCGAAGAGATCCCGTTGCGCGTGACTGCCGCCGACCTCAACCATGCGCGGCACGATCGGCGCCAGGCGGCGCCACGCCTCGGCGTAGTCGCCGCGGGCATGGGCGTTGAGCCCTTCGCAGCCGGGCAGCGCGATGTCCCGCCAAACCGCGCGCGTGAACGAAGGCGCGGTTGCGGCCCGGCGCCGCACCGCTTCGAGCAGCGTGTCCGCTTCGGGAAGCCCCGCCCGGGCCAGGCCGTACAGATATTGCAGAGTCAAAAACGGCAGCGTCGTATCCTGGGCGCGCGCGGCAAGATGGCGGCCGAGATCCTCCCAGCGAGGCCCGACATCGATGCCGGCCAGTTCGCAGCGGGCCAGCAACGACACCGCGCCGATCTGGTCCTGCGAATAGTCCTTGGCTATGCCCCAGCAATGACGATCGTAGAGCTCCAGGACCTCTCGATTGCGCCCCTGGCTGAGATAGAACAGGGCCAGATGCCACCAGATATGCGTGACCATGAAGGAGTTCAGACCCGTCCAGGTGTCCGCCGCCTGTTCGAGGAAGCGCGCGCCCTCGTCTATCCGTCCGCGCGTCAGGAACACATGGGCCAGTGCATGCTGCGCCCAGGGCTCTTTGCGCCGCATTTCGAGCGCTATCCTTGCCTCGGATTCCGCCTCGTCGAGCAAATGGCATTGTTCGTACGCGAATGCCGTCATGCCGTGCATGTAGGGAACATCAGCGCTCTGCGAGCCCGCCTTCAGCGCCACCCGCAGCATTTCCGCTGCGTTGCCGCGGTTGAATTCGAAGTACTGATGGGTTTTGACGATGACCAGATCGCGCGGAAATTCATCCGAAATCTGATCGCAGAGCCGCAGGGTCCGCGCCATGTCGTCGTCGACCCAGGCCCGCAGCATCGCCGTATTGAGTTGCTCGCGCCGCGTGGAATGCGGCGCCGCGCGCTCCGCGGCGCCCAGATATTTTGCCGCGTGCCGCGCTCCCTCGGGTGCTTCGAGCAGCATCCATAGCATTCCCGAATAGACATTGGCGAGGCAAGACTCAGGTTCGGCATCCGCGGCCGCGAGAATGCGCTCAGCACGGCTTTCGTACGCGAGGTAGCCTTCGATGAAATCGTCGATGCCGTGCAACGTCGGGTCGCGTTGCGCGCCGACCGGATTACCCAAATAGTCGCGCTGCATGGATCCATGATACCGGAGACACGAGACGCCGCGCCGGGACTCGGTCAGCAGGCCGCTCTCAGTGCAGAAATTACACACTGAGTGCGCCGCATCTATTCCGGGGCCCGCATCTATTCCGGGGGCCCGCATTTTTTCCTGGGGTCAATACGGGTAAACTGAGGGCCGCCGAATTAAAGGAATTACAGTCTTGCGCACTCTTCTGACCGGATATGTACTGTTGCAGACCATCGCCGCTTCGGCGTCGGCTGCCGATACATCGCCGCTTCCGCCGCCTGTGTACACCGTGTCAGAAAGCTGGCCTATGGGCGGATCCGGCGGCTGGGATTACCTGGCACTGGAGGCCGGCGGTGCGCGCCTGTTCATCAGCCGCGGCGATCACGTGGACATTGCCGAAACGGTCAGCGGCAAACTCCAAGGAACCATTCCCAACACGCAGGGTGTTCACGGCATCGCATTCGCGCCGGCGCTGAAGCGGGGCTACACCAGCAACGGCCGCAGCGACACCGTTACCGTCTTTGAATTGGACACCTTGCGGGTCATTCAGGAAGTAGCGGTTTCCGGCCAGAAACCGGATGCCATCCTGTATGAACCGCAGCACGGCCACATCATCACCGCGAACGGCACATCCTCCAACCTCACAGTACTCGATGCCGCCACCCTGAGGATCGACGCCACCGTCGCTCTTCCCGGTCCGCCGGAATTCATGGCCACGGATGGGGCGGGCATGGTGTACGTCAATATCGAGACAGAACCGGGCAAGATCGCCGCCGTCGACGCGAAAACTCTGGCCGTGAAGGCGACTTGGCCACTGCCGGGCTGCGCAAATCCCACGGGACTCGCGCTCGATGCGGCTCATCACCGATTGTTCTCGGTCTGCGAAAACCAGGTCATGGCAGTGACGGACTCCGCATCGGGCAAACAGGTCGCCCGAATCGTGATCGGCAGCGGAGCCGACGCCGCGGCGTTCGACCCCGACTTCAGCATGGTCTTCAGTTCGAACGGCAAGGACGGCACGCTGACCGTAATTCAGCAAGAAACGCCGGATGAATACCAGGTCGTGGCAACGGTAACCACTCAGCCAAGCGCGCGCACGATGGCGCTCGATCCGGCTACCCACAAAATTTTCCTGGCTGCCGCGAAACTGGGAGCGACGCCGCCGGCCACCCCGGAGCAGCCGCATCCGCGCCCCAGCTTCGTTCCCGACAGCTTCACCATCCTGGTCGCACAACCCAAATAGGGAATGCCCGCATGAGCGAAGGAATCGAGGTGGTCTGCGGACATTGCGACTCGGTGGTTCGCCTGCCGAGCGATCGATTGAAAGACGGGGGCCGCTGCCCGAAATGCCACTTCCCCTTGTTCGAGGGAAAGCCGGTCGAACTGACCGAAGCCAATTTCGACCGGCATTTGACGCGCGGCACTCTGCCCGTCGTCGTGGATTTCTGGGCACCCTGGTGCGGCCCCTGCATCGCCATGGCGCCATTCTATGAGGCGACGGCGCGGCAGCTCGAGCCCAAACTGCGCTTCGCCAAACTGAACACCCAGGACGAGCCCGCACCCGCAACGCGCTTCAACATCCGCAGCATTCCCACGTTGATCGTTTTCCGCGCGGGCAAGGAAATCGCCCGCCAGTCGGGATCGATGGATGCGTCCACCCTGACTCGGTGGCTGAACTCAGTCGTCCCGTGACCGCTCTCGCACCCGTCGCTTGGGAACGCATTGAAAGGGGGAACCGGAGGATGGCACCGCGCATTCATCAATCAACCTTGCTGGGTTTCGCGATGCTCCTGCTTGCTTGCCAACATACCAGTCCTCCGCCGCACTACTTGCCCAGTCGTCCAAAGCAAGACCTGTTTCCCCGAGGCAGCAGCCCACCGCCCGATTGCCCAGGGCAGTACCGCCTTTCTATGGAAAGCTACACCGGCGACATCTTCATGGGCTGCTGGGGACACAAAACGGATTGATTCGTCAAAGACTGCACGCCGAAGGAAATGCGCAATAATCGCGCGCTCTATGCCCCCGCCAACTTGCCTCTGAACACAAAGTACACCGCCCCCAAAATGCACAGTGCGGCCCATAGATAATCCAGCTTGAGCGGTTCCTTCATATAGAAAAATGCAAACGGTACGAACACCGACAATGTGATGACTTCTTGCAGTATTTTGAGCTGTGCCACGTTCAACACCGTGAAGCCGATACGGTTCGCCGGAACCTGCAGCAGGTATTCGAATAGCGCGATGCCCCAGCTCACGAGCGCGGCGACCAGCCAGGGCTTGTGATACAGCTCCTTCAGGTGCGCGTACCAGGCAAAAGTCATGAAGATATTACTGAGGCTGAGCAGCCCTGCGGTAATTGCGATGGTGCGCATGTCGAATGCTTCCGATTGAGTGGGGAGCTACAGCATATCGCTCCGGGGAGGATTTGCAGCAATATAGGGTGGGTAGGTATGCTATAGTAATACCATGTCTCACACGACACGCGAAAAACAGAAGCTTCTCGCCCGCGTCCGCCGTATCCGAGGGCAGGTCGAGGGAATCGAGCGCGCGCTCGACAGTGAGGCCGGCTGCGACGAGGTCATGCACTTGATCGCCGGCGTGCGCGGAGCGGTGGCTGGCTTGATGGCGGAAGTTATCGAGGATCACGTCCGATCACATCTGGTGGATGCGGATAAACATCCGAAGGCATTGAACACCGACGCCGCCGAGCAATTGCTGGAAGTGGTGCGAACGTATCTCAAGTGAGTCCCGCCATGACTACCGTGTCCAAATCATCCTCCACGCACTCCCATATATTTTTGGCTCCGGGACACGAGAAGAGCGAACGCAAGACCTGGGCGGTAATTTGGCTCTGCGGGATCATGATGATCGCCGAGATCGCCGGCGGCCTTGTCTTCGGTTCCATCGCCCTTGTGGCGGATGGTCTTCACATGAGCACGCATGCCGGCGCCCTGCTCCTTGCAGCACTCGCCTACACCTACTCCCGTAGGCATGCCGAAGATCCCCGGTTCAGCTTCGGTACCGGCAAGCTCGGAGATCTCGCCGGCTTTACCAGCGCCATCATTCTCGCGATGATCGCGATCCTGATCGGCTACGAGTCGGTCTTGCGCGTGTTTTCTCCGGTTTCCATCCATTTCGCAGAGGCGATCCCGATCGCCTGCCTGGGCCTTGCCGTGAACATCACGAGCGCATGGCTCTTGAGCGCCGGCGACCATGGCCACAGCCATGGGCACAGTCACGGTGGCGGGGAATCCCACGACGAGGAACATTGGATCACGACGCCGGAGGGCAGACTGCTCCTGGAGGTATTTGAAGATGGGGTGCCCCCTCGCTTCCGTCTGCGCTCCGAAACGGGTCCGAGACTCGTGGCCGAAACAACTTCGGTCGAAACAGTCAGACCTGATGCTGCCCGCCAGCAATTTCGCTTGGTCGATCGGGGTGGGTATCTGGAGTCGATCGAGGAAATTCCAGAACCGCACGCATTCGTGGCGCACGTGCGGATCGCCGATGAGGAACATTCCGTGGTTTTCCAGGAGCATGAGCACGCACACGGAAAGGCGCATCGTGACAACAACATGCGCGCCGCCATAATCCACGTGATGGCGGATGCTGCGGTATCCGTTCTCGTCATCGTCGGCCTGCTTCTTGCCCGCGCGTTTGGATGGCTTTGGATGGACCCCCTCGCGGGTATCATTGGGGCGTGTGTAATCGCCAGCTGGTCATATGGCCTCATCCGCGACACCGGCGCGATCTTGCTCGACATGAATCCGGATCGCCGGATGGCTGATAACTTGAAGCAAGCCATCGAAGGGGATGGAGATCGCATTGCCGATCTTCATCTCTGGCGTTTAGGACCGGGCCACCTGGGAGCCATCGTGTGTGTAGATACGCACGAACCACGGGCCGCGGATTATTACCGGGCGAAACTAGCGCGATTCCGATCTCTATCTCACGTTACCATCGAGGTTCGGTCTGCGTAGTATTCTCTCGTCAAGAGCAGCTATTGCGGACGATGCCATCGTGCTCTAGCCTTGCCCCCATGATCAAAAAAATAATCGCGGCGCTTGCCGCTGCCGGCACACTGGCGATGGTG
>Ga0209222_1000300_pt1 | contig 11008 bp, 9 predicted proteins | sample BlaSpr_A8_Ref_O3_FD_187991 | JGI IMG/M metagenome (GOLD analysis project Ga0209222, IMG submission 187991) | Forest soil microbial communities from Thunder Bay, Ontario, Canada - Black Spruce, Ontario site 2_A8_Ref_O3 (SPAdes) (version 2) | ecosystem: Environmental > Terrestrial > Soil > Boreal...
CTGTCGTAGCGTGCCGCCTCGAACTCACGACGGTATTTACCGAAGAAATCGAGTTCCCACACCGTGTCGAATCCCGCGATGGTATTGATGTGCTGCAGTCCCGCCCCGGTGTCTGCGGACCTAAGGGCATCATCCGCGAGTCCCTTCGTCAGGTCCGACCCCGTGCCGCGTCCCGCTGCGGCGCCGGCGTCTACCTCGGGTAGTGCGTGACCGACGACCACGACCTCATAGGTGCGGGCCTGCTGCAGTCTCGTCAATGCGATTTCCACATCCAGATTGGACTTGACGGCTCGCTCGACCAAGGAATCGAGTTCCGGATCGTTGAGCGAACGCCACCAGCTTGCCAGCTCGGGGGCCGGCGCGGCCGCGGTGGCCGAGACGGCAGCTTTTGCCGTGTACTGCGCAGGCGCATCGGGCTTCGGAGCACGATAGTTCGGACCCACCGCGCATCCGGTCAAGCCGACAACGAACCAGAAACAAATTGCCGGGACAGCCTTCACGTCAGTAACCTTCCGATGTAGTGACGGCCTCATGATTCACGAACCGGCACCCGACGTCAGCTGCCCAAGGTCATCGTTCCGGCATGACGAAAGTCACGAGTTGGCAGTGACGAAAGTCACTAGTTCCGGCAAATGAGTCTTTACGCGGTAGTAGAGGCCTCCTTCCCCTCCTGCTCCGCGTAAAGACTTATTTGACGGGGTACTAGCGGCGGTGTTTCGCGGATATCACGGCGAGCGCGGTGCGCGTGTTGGCGTGCAGTTTCTCCATGATGCGGCTCACATAGTTCTTGACCGTGCCTTCGGCCAGGAAAAGGGTATTGGCAATTTGCCGGTTGCTCATGCCCTCGGCGATGAGCCGCAGGATCTTCTCTTCCTTTTCATTGAGCGTCTCGGTCGCGGCGTCGCGCTTCTGCCCGGCCTGCACCGCGTCCGGCACGTACTCCGAAGAACCCGCGAGGCGGCGGAACTGGTCCATGACCTTGCGCGCGATCTGCGGCGTCAGGCGCGACTCGCCGCGCCGCAGGGCCCGGATGGTGTCGAGCAGTTCCTGCTCCGTCACATCCTTCAACAGGTACCCGTGCGCGCCCGCCCGCACCGCTTCGAAGACGGTTTCATCGTCGTTCAGCGTGGTCAGCACCAGGACCTGGGTACCGGGAAGCGTTCGCGTGATTTCGCGTGTCGCGGCCACACCGCCGATGCGCGGCATGTGCAGATCCATGAGCACCACGTCGGGGTGCAGCAGCCCCGCCATCGCCACGGCTTCGACCCCGTCACAGGCCTGCCCCACCACTTCCATGTCCTGCTCCATGGACAAGAGCACGGCGGTGCCGCGCCTGACGAGCGCCTGGTCTTCCGCAATCAGAATGCGGACCCGCGGTGTGCCGGCCGTCTCTTCCTTGGTCATGGAACTCACTCTCATCGAGACTCGTTGGTAATCATGCGACTCGACAGGCATCATTTGGAAGTGACTAAAGTCACTCTCCATGAACCCATGAGCACGCCGCGCCTCTCCGATACCCTGATCGCCATGCTGCGGGATATGGATCCGCGGCGCAGCCTGGTCGCGCGCATCATCTGGCTGATGATCGCTCTGGCGGCGAGCTTCGCGATCGCGGCGTCGATCTGGGCGGGACGAGTCGCGCGCGAGATCGTACTACAGCAACACGTCCGCCGATTGGCTCTCGAGACCGACCAACTGGCCTCGGACTTGGGCCAGGCGGTCGGTGCACGCCTGGATGCCCTGCGCGCTGCCGGGAACCCGGCGGGCGCCGCCGGCGTTTTCGAGCGCCTGACCGGGGCCTATCCGGATCTTGGCTGGGTGGCCGTGGCCGATGCCGAGGGCACGGTGCTTGCCGCAGATGCGAGCCTCGCCGTCGGCAGCAGCGTGCGCGGCGAGCCGTGGTTTTCCGGGGGACTGAACGGGCCTTGGATCGGCGTGATCCGGGGGACGCCGCGCGCCGGCCGCACGCCCCTGCTCGGGGATCTTTCCGCGCCCGTCACGGATGCTTCCGGACGGGTCGTGGCGGTGATCGCGGCGCATTTGAACTGGCACTGGGCGCCGAACGACGTGCAGCGGCTGAACGACACTTTGAACCCTCGCGGCTCCGCGCAAACTCTGGTGCTCGATGGCACCGGGAAGGTGCTCGTCGGGCCCGATGCATTGCTCGGCAAACGATGGGAAGGAATCGCGCTCGAGGAACCGCCGCCGATCGAACCGGATTCGATCGAATCGGATTCGATCGCAGGCCCGGCCGACCCTGGGCCGACCGAATCGGGGCCGGCCGCCGATGCGCCGTCCAAACCATCGGCCACTCCGCTGTTCGAGCGGCTGCCCGACGGCGCGATGGTGGTGGTTGCGCGGGCGCCGATGAGCGTGGGCGCTCGCCACCCGACGCTCGGCTGGCAGGTGCAGCTCAGCGAATCCAGGGAGCACGTTTATCAGCGTGCGAACGCTCTGGCGATTCGTATTCTTTGGATCTCGATCTGCCTGGGCACGGCCACGGCATTGATCGGAGCGCTGGGCGCGCGCCATCTGACGAATCGTTTGCGGCGTCTGACTCGATCAGCCGCCGCGGTCGGCCGCAACGAGATGGCGCGCATCGAGGTGCCGAAGGGCCGCGATGAGGTCGCACAGCTTGCCGCGGCGTTCGCCGAGATACTGGATGCCCTGCGTCAGGAGCGCACCGAATTGCTGACGCTGAGCAGCGAGCTCGAGCGCCGGGTGGCCGTGCGAACGCGGGAGGTCGAGCGTCTCGCCGAGGAGTCGCGTTATGCCGCCGTCGTGCGCGAGCGTCTGAAAATCGCACGGGATCTGCACGACACCCTCGCCCATTCGATGATGGCCATGCTCAGCGAGGTGCGTCTGCTGCGCAAGCTTCAGGTGCACGATCCGGATTCGCTGCGCGAGGAGCTGGCGCGCGCAGAGGAGGTGGCGCACGAGGGGCTGAACGAGGCGCGCACCGCGATCACCCAGATGCGGGTCAACGCGGTGCGCGACACCGGTCTCGGGGCGGCGCTGCGCACGACGTTCGACCGGTTCATCGATCGCACGGCATTGAGCGGCGAATTCACCGCCGATCCGGACGCAGCCGGCTTCGGCGATGAGCGCGCCGAGACCCTGTTTCGCATGGCCGAAGAAGCCATGCGGAACATCGAGCGCCATGCCATGGCCGCCCACGCCTCGCTCACCCTGAAGACCATCGATGGAACCCACCTGCAATTGTCCATCGAGGACGACGGCATCGGATTCGATCCCGCCACTCCGCACCAAGGGCACTACGGCCTCATCGGCCTCCACGAACAAGCCCAGCTCATCGGCGCCCACCTGCTCATCGACAGCGGCCCCGGCCGCGGCACCACGCTCACCGTCACCTTACGCATGACGCCCGAAGAACTCTAGCCACCCAGACACCGCCATATGAGTCTTCACGCGGTGATAGAGGGCCAACGGCCGGGGTAAGGGGTATCCCGTCCCCTTTCATAAATCTTGATGAAAGGGGACGGGATACCCCTTACCCCGGCCTCTGGTCCTCTCTCAGCACGCAATGACTTATTTGACGGAGTGCTGGGTGAGCAGGAGCTCGAGGATGCGCAGATAAATGCCGTGGAGCGCATCGATGTCGGCGACCCGCACGCACTCGTTCACTTTGTGAATGGTCGCATTGATCACCCCGATCTCGATCACCTGGGCGCCCATCGGGGCGATGAATCGACCGTCCGAGGTGCCGCCGCCGGTGGAGAGCTTGGGAGTCACTTGCAATTGCTCTTGCACGGCGCGGGTGGCGGCCTGCGATAGTTCGCCCGGAACGGTCAGGAAGGGATATCCGGAAATGAACCATTCGAGCGAGTACTTGACCCGATGCCGCCGCAGCAATTCCTCCACCACGGTCTTCAGGCCGTCGATGGTTTGCTCCGTCGAATAACGCAGATTGAAACGAGCCTTCAATTCCCCCGGGATGACATTGGGCGCGCCCGTGCCGGCGGAAATATTCGACACCTGGAAACTGGTGGGTTGGAAATGCTCATTGCCGCGGTCCCAGGTTCGCGTCGCGAGCTCGGCCAGCGCCGGCGCCACCGCATGCACCGGGTTGTCCGCAAATTGCGGGTAGGCGATATGCCCCTGGATTCCATGCACGGTCAACCGGCCGCTCAAGCTTCCCCGGCGCCCGATCTTGATGGTGTCGCCGAGCGTATTCTCGCTCGACGGCTCGCCGACCAGGCACCAATCGATGCGTTCGCCGCGTTCGCGCAGCACCTCGACCACCCGGCGGGTGCCGTCCACCGACGGTCCTTCTTCGTCGCTGGTGATCAACAGCGCAATCGTGCCCCGATGCTCGGGATGCCGGCGCACGAATTCCTCGCAGGCCGTCAGCATGGCGGCCAAGCCGCTTTTCATATCGGCCGCTCCGCGCCCGTACAACAAGCCGTCTTCGACGACCGGCGTGAACGGATCGCCGCGCCACTCCTCCTGCGGCCCCGGCGGCACCACATCGGTGTGTCCGGCGAAGCAAAACACCGGGCCGCCGCTGCCGCGTTTGGCCCAGAAGTTATCCACCGGTCCGAAGCGCATGCGCTCCACGGCGAATCCGATGGCCTCGAGCCGCTCGATCATCAGCGCCTGGCAGCCGCCGTCGGCGGGGCTGACCGATGCGCGCGCAATCAGCTCCTCCGTCAATCGCAGGGTGTCGGACTTCCGCGGTGATGCCATCAGAAGCGCAGTACCGGAATTTGGCGCCGCAGATTGATCCACAGGCCGTAGGCACCGAGAGCCAGCGCGGCGATGAGAACCCAGGCCGGCATCGCCAGTCCGAGGAAGGACCACGTCACCCTGGCGCATTCTCCCGAGCCGGTCAGCACCTTGACCAGCACCTCGCTCAAGGAAAACACCTTGAGCATGAAATCGAGCGACGCCCCGCAGGCCGGGATGCTGCCCTCCGGGAGGCTCTGGATGTACAAGTGCCGAACGGCGACGCCGACGGTGGAGAGGGCAGCGGCGGCGAGCAGCAGGGCGTATACGCGCCTGCCCCAGCCGACCGGGTCGTGCGTCGCGGCGATCAGAAACACCACCCCCAGCGCAAACACTCCGACCCGCTGGAATATGCACAGCGGGCAGGGTTCCAGATGCAGGACCATTTGCGCATAGTAGGCATAGGCCAGCAGACCCACGCAGGCCGCAAACCCGAGAAGATTGCCCTGGCGCGAAGTCATCAGCCGCGCAACAATGCCTGCGCGGCGTCGATCTGCCTGGCGACGTCCTCGAGCGAGGTGTGCCTGATATCCTTGCCGTGCACCATGTAGATCACGTATTCGCAGATATTCTTGGCGTGATCCCCGATGCGCTCCAGGGCGCGCACTATCCACATGATCTCGAGCGCGCGCCGAATGGTGCGCGGATCTTCCATCATGAAGGTAATGCACTGCCGCTGAATCGATTCATATTCCTCGTCCACCATCTTGTCCTCGCGCGCGGTCTTCAGTGCCGCGTGCGAGTCCATCCTGGCGAAAGCGTCGAGCGCGTCGTGCACCATCTGTGCGACCTGCCTTCCCAGGTGCTTGACCTCGCGGTACTTGTCCGCCGGCCGCTCCATGGTGGCGAGCCTCGATGCGATGTAGCCGATCTTCTCGCCCTCATCGCCGATGCGCTCCAGATCGGTGATGGTCTTGATGATGGCGACGATGACCCGCAAATCTCCGGCGGCCGGCGCCCGGATCGCCAGAATGCGGCTGCATTCCTCGTCTATCGACACTTCCATGCCGTTGACTTTGTAATCGTCGGTCGCGACCGATTCGCCCAGGCGGCTATCGCCTTCGACCAAGGCGGTGATCGCCTTGTGCAGCTGCTGCTCCACGAATCCGCCCATCTGCAGGACCTGGTTGCGGACCTTCTCCAGATCTTCATTGAACCGGCGAGAGATGTGGTGGGTAAGATCTGCCGTTTCCATAGAAACTACCTTAACACTCAATGCTTAGGGCACGCGCGAAAACACTCGCGTTCGTTTACATCCGTTTGCGCCGCGCGTCAACACTGCACGCGATAATTTGTGACCTCACGCGCTCGCCGCCGAGCGCATGGCCTCATGGCAGATCCGCGGTTGCGGGAAATGGCAGGTAAACGTGCTGCCCTTGCCCTCGCTGCTCTGCACGTCGAGCCAGCCGCCATGGCGCTGCAAGGCATGCTTCACGATGGCGAGCCCCAGGCCCGAGCCGCCTTGCCCGCGGGAACGCCCCGCATCCACTCGATAGAACCGCTCCGTCAGCCGCGGAATGTGCTCGGCGGGTATGCCGATGCCGCTGTCCACCACGGAGAAGTAGGCCCCCTCCTCGTCCATCCACCAGCGCATGCGTACGGCGCCCTCGGCCGGCGTGTACTTCATGCCGTTGACCAGCAGATTGGTGAACGCGGATTCGATTTCGTGGGCGGAACCGAACAAACCGTCCTCGGACTCCAGATCCAGGAGCACCTGGCGCGGCCTGTCGGCGCTGGCCAGCGCGTCGCGCTGCAGCCGCTCGAGCATCCTCGGCACATCGATGGGGTCGCGCGGCGCCTCGCCGTCCGTGGATTCCAAGCGCGAGAGCACCAAAAGATCGGCGATGATGGCGTTCATGCGCTGCGCCTGCGCGCGCATGTCCCTGATCGGTCCGGCCCACGCGGAGTCGATGGACGGATCGTCAGCCAGGGTATCGAGGTAGCCGGAAATCACCGTCAGGGGGGTGCGCAGCTCGTGCGAAGCGTTGGCGACGAAGTCCTTGCGCATGGCCTCCAGGCGCATTTGACGAGTTACGTCTCGAACCAGCAACAAGGACTGGCCCCCGCCGTAGGGCACGACTTGCAGCGCCAGGTAAAGATCCAGCTGCACCGGCGGCCGTATCACCAGAGGCATCGCAAAATCATCGCCGTGCAGGTACAGCGCGAACTCAGGCGAACGGATCAGATTGTCTATCCTGAGCCCGAGATCCATCGGTCTTTTGAGGCCGAGCAGGCGCGCCGCTTGGCGGTTGAACCAGACGATTTCGCGCTGGCTGCTGAGGATGATGACGCCGTCGGGCAGGGCGGCCGTCGAACGGCGCAGTTCGCGGAACAGCTGTATCAGTCGCTGCTTGTGAAATTGCTTGCGCCGGTGCAGCCGCACCACTTGGGCGACGATGTCGCCCCAAATTCCGCCCATGGTGGGCGGATCGATTTGCGAGCGCAGACGCAGCCAGCGGTCGAGGCGATACAGCGCCAACAGCTGCCAGCCCAGGTACAGGCAGGCGGCCCCGAGAAGCCAGAGCCAAATCGGCCCTATCAGCAGGCCCAGAACCAGACCCAACGCCAGGATGCCCGCGAGCCGCGCGAGCGCGAAAGTCCACATCGCCGCCATTGACTTCGCGCCCTACCTCCCTATGTGTCCCGCGTGGAAAACCGATAGCCGGCGCCACGCACGGTTTGCACCAGCCGCTCCAATTGATACGGTTCGAGCGCCTTGCGCAGCCGGCGGATATGCACATCCACCGTGCGCTCCTCGACGTAAGTATTGCCGCCCCAGACTCTATCGAGCAACTGACCGCGCGAGAACACCCGTTCCGGATGGGTCATGAAGAAGTGCAGCAAGCGGTACTCCGTGGGCCCGAGAGATATTTCACGGTCCCCGGCGCTGACCCGGTGGCTCGAGTCGTCGAGCTTCAGACCCTCGGCTTCCACGATGTCGGCAGACCCTACAGGTGCGGCGCGGCGCAGCACGGCTTGGATGCGGGCCAGCAATTCGCGCGGTGAAAACGGCTTGGTGATGTAGTCGTCCGCACCGCCGTCCAGGCCTCCCACCTTATCCTGCTCCTCGGCACGAGCCGTGAGCATGATCACGGGAATCTCTTCCGTGTCCTTGGCGCGCTTCAAAGACCGGGTCAGCTCGAGGCCGCTCATGTCCGGCAACATCCAGTCGACCAGCATCAAATCAGGCCGCACATCGACGATCCGCGCGCGTGCCTCGCGGCAGTCCTCCGCCTCCCGGACGTCATAGCCGGCGCGCCGCAAGCCGAAGGCGACCATGTCACGAATCGCTTTTTCGTCCTCGACTATGAGGATGCGCTTGGCGGTCATGTAGTTCTAGTCCCTTGATTCTCTTAGCCCACTATTACAACGTTAGCCTGTGACAATTCCATGACAGTGCCTATTTGACCCCGCGCTCGGCCTCGGTCAAAGCTACTTTATCCCGCAAATACAGAGGCCTTAACTCGGCGGGGTCGAGTCCCTCTCCGAGCCCTAGGCGCAGCGCACCAAGCCCCGCGAACTCGCGGGCATCCGGAAGGGCCCGGCAATCCTTGGGGTCAATCTCGAGGCCGGGTAGTGCGGCAAGCGCCGGATAGGCCTCAAAGCCACGGCCGATTCCGCGATATCCAGCGGAGGTCGGCAGCACGACACTCGTGGGCGGCCCGACGCGGGCCGGACCGGCGGCGGCAACGCCCCGCTCGGCGTCCGCCTCGAAACATCCCCAATAAACTTCCCCCATGCGGGCATCGAGGCAGGCCAAGGCGCCCGCCGCCCCATTGCGCACGATGCCATAGGCCAACGCTTCCAGGGTCGTGATCCCGACGGCGGCAAGATCCGCACCGAACGCCAGACCTTGGGCCACTGCCACGCTGATCCTCACGCCGGTAAAGGAGCCCGGCCCGACGCTGGCGGCGATTCCGTCCAGCATGGACAGAGTCATGCCGGCCTCCGCCAGCACCTCATCCACCATGCCGAGAATCCGCCGCGCGTGCGCCCGTCCGCCCTCCAAGGATCGGCCGATCAATGCATCGCCGCTGAGCAGAGCCACCGAACATGCTTCGGTCGCCGCATCGAGAGCAAGCACCGCCGTCATGAAGCCGTGCCCGCGCGGGCCATCGAGGGACGCAGCTGCGCCAATTTCTCGGCGAGAAACGCCGCGGCGACCGCGCTCTCCGTGACGGCCGGACTCGGCGGTAGAGCTTCCAGGAACACCCGCCCGTAAGCCTTCGTTCTTACGCGCGGATCGCCGATGATGATCACGCCGAAGTCATCGAAGTCTCGAATCAGGCGTCCGGCCCCCTGCTTCAAGGCGAGCACCGCCTGAGGCAGCTGGTATTCGAAGAATGGATTGCCTCCCCGCCGGCGAATGCCCTCGAGGCGCGCTTTGAGCAGCGGGTCGTCGGGCGAAGCAAAGGGCAGCTTGTCGATCGCGACTATGGACAGTGCCTCGCCCTTCACGTCCACACCCTCCCAGAAACTGCCGGTGGCGAGCAGCACGGCGTTGCCGAGGTCTCGAAACCGGCTCAACAGCGCCTCGCGCGGCGCCTCGCCCTGCACCAGCACCGGAAACGGCGGATTGGGGAAGCGCGCCTGCAGCGCACGGACGCCCTCCCCCAGTCCGCGATAGCTGGTGTAGAGCAGAAAGGCGCGCCCGCCGCCGGCCTCCAGCACAGGCGCGCAGGCATCGATGAATCGGGCGGCGAAAGCCGGATCCTGCGGCTGCGGCATGCGCGGGGGCAGAAAAATACGCGCCTGCCGCGGGTAGTCGAAGGGACTGTCGATGCGCACCGTGCGCGCTTCCGGCAAACCGATGCGCGCGGCAAAATGCGAGAAATCCTCGCCGATGGCCAGCGTCGCGGAGGTGAACACCCAGGCGCAGGGCCGCGACTCCACATATTCACGCAGCCGTTCTGCAATCTCGAAGGGCGTGTATTGCAGCAGCAATCCGCTCGGACTGACATCGACCCAACGCAATCCCGTGTCGTCCGACAGCTCGCGCAAAGCGGCGAGCGAATTGGCCAGGGTGGCGGCGCGCCGCGCACAGTTCGCCACCCCGGCGCCGGCACCGAGACCTTCGAGCCGGGACGCAATCTCACTGATGGCGGTCTCGAGTTCCGGCAGCGCATCCAGAAAGGTGTCCGGCAGGCTGTCCCAATCATGCCGCCCCTGCCGGTGCTGCAAGGCGCGACGCAGTTCCTCGATCTGCGTATCCACGGTAATGACCGCCGTGGCGGTTGCCGGATCGCGTACACCGGCCGCGAGCATCTCCGCCGTCGTATCGCGCAACAGGAGCTGCGCCTGCCGGGCCGACCAGATTTGGCCGAAGAACTGTGCCGCAATATCCGGGACCTGATGCGCCTCGTCCAGGATGACGGCCTCCGCGCCCGGCAACAGATCGCCGAAGCCCTCGTCCTTGAGCGCGAGATCCGCGAGCAGCAAGTGGTGATTCACGACGACGATGTCGGCCGCCTGGGCGTTGCGCCGCGCCTCGAACACATGGCAGCGTGAGAATTGGGGGCACTCCGATCCCAGGCAGTTCTCGCGGGTCGAGGTGATCTGCGGCCACAGCGAGGACTGTTCGGGCAAATCGGTGAGTTCCGATAGATCCCCTGCCTTGGTTGTCGCGGCCCATCGCGAAATCTGCGCCAGCGTGCGCGCGGCGCCGCGGTCGCCCATGGGCAGGGACCCCTGGCCGCTCGCAAGCTCCAGCCGATGCCGGCAAAGATAGTTGGCACGGCCCTTGAGCAAGGCGATCTTCGCCGGCAGTCCCAAGGCGCGCGCCAGCAGCGGCACATCGCGGCGAAACAGCTGATCCTGCAGGGTGCGCGTGCCCGTGGAGATGATCACGCTACGCCCCGACAGAAGCGCCGGGATCAGATAGGCAAAGGTCTTCCCCGTCCCCGTGCCGGCTTCGACGATCAGGGGTTCCAGACGCGCCAGCGCGAGGCCCACGGCCTTTGCCATCGCGGCTTGTTCGGGGCGATACGCATAGCCCGGCAGGGCCCGCGCCAGCGGACCCTCGAGGCCGAAAACATCTTTGTAGTCGCTGTTCATTGATCCTGTAGTCCAGGCCGCTAGCCTACGGTGTTTGCAGCCCGGTTATTTCACGAGTGTGCGAAAACGCACGAACGCGACCGAATTGGCTTTCAAGCTGATCTTCAGCTGCCAGCGGATGTCCGTGTAGTCGGCGGCCACCGCGGCGCGCAGCTTGCCGTCCGGGCCCTTCACCTTCAGATCCTCGGCACGCGCAAAGGTGTGGCCG
>Ga0209222_1000302_pt1 | contig 10961 bp, 8 predicted proteins | sample BlaSpr_A8_Ref_O3_FD_187991 | JGI IMG/M metagenome (GOLD analysis project Ga0209222, IMG submission 187991) | Forest soil microbial communities from Thunder Bay, Ontario, Canada - Black Spruce, Ontario site 2_A8_Ref_O3 (SPAdes) (version 2) | ecosystem: Environmental > Terrestrial > Soil > Boreal...
CTCGGCGGCGATGAGTTCGGCATCCTGCTGGAGAGCTGCTCGCTGGACGAAGCCATGCGCACGGCCGAGGCGCTGCGCGAGGCGGTGCGCAACTTCAAGTTCACCTGGGAGGAGCGAACCTTCCGCCTGGGCGCCAGCATCGGCGTGGTGCCGATCTCCGCGGACAATGCCGATGTGGCCTCGGTGCTCTCCGCCGCGGACAGCGCCTGTCAGGCCGCCAAGGAGGCAGGCCGCAATCGCGTTCACAGCTTCGAAGAGAACGACATCGACTTGATGCGCCGGCGCCGTGAAATGCAGTGGGCGGCGCGCATCAACAATGCCCTGGAGGAGAGCCGCTTCGAGCTGTTCAGGCAGACGATTCTGCCCCTGCAGAGCGCCGAGACCGGCGCGCACTACGAGCTCCTTCTGCGCATGCGCGATGAAGCTGGCAAGATCGTCGCACCGGATCAGTTCATGACGGCGGCGGAGCGCTACGGCATCACGCCGAGCATCGACCGCTGGGTCATCGAAAACGCCTTCCGCTGGCTGGTGTCGGAGGCGGACGAGCGCGAGAAATTGACCATGTGCTCGATCAATCTCTCGGGGCAAAGTTTGGGCGACGATAAATTCCTGCCCTATGTCATCGATCAATTCCACCGCAGCGGCCTGGATGCCTCCAAGATCTGCTTCGAAATCACGGAAACGGCGGCGATCGCGAGCTTCTCGCAGGCGAACCGCTTCATTCAGGCGCTGAAGGAACTGGGCTGCAAGTTCGCACTCGACGACTTCGGCACCGGCCTGTCATCGTTCGGCTATCTGAAGCACTTCCCGGTCGACTACTTGAAGATCGACGGCAGTTTCGTCAAGGAAATCCTGCACGACCCCATCGACCGCGAGATGGTGCGCTCCATCAACGAAATCGGGCATCTGACGGGCAAGCAAACCATCGCCGAGTTCGCCGAAAATCAAGAGATCATCAACATGCTGCAAAGCCTCGGGGTCGATTACGCCCAAGGCTACGGGGTCTCCCAGCCGCAGCGGGTCCTCAAGGCTGCCAGCACCGCCTGAAGACTGGGGGCTACCACTCGAAGCGCATGGACAGATCGATGGCGCGTACGTGCTTGGTGATGCTGCCGACGGAGATGTAGTCGACGCCGGTTGCGGCGACGTCGCGGATGGTCGAAGAGGTGATCCCGCCGGAGGCTTCCAGTTTGAGGGGTCTGGGCGCCGCCGAGTTGTGGGCAACGGCCTCGCGCATGGTCTGCAGCGAGAATTCGTCGAGCATGGCGATGTCCGCGCCGGCCGCGATCGCCTGTTGCAATTCAGACAGATTTTCGACTTCGACTTCCACCGGAACTCGTCCGCCGCCGCGCCTAGCCTCCGCCACGGCGTTACCGATCGAGCCGGCAGCCATGATGTGATTTTCCTTGATGAGGATTCCATCGAACAGTCCCATGCGGTGGTTGTGGCCGCCTCCGACCCGCACGGCGTATTTCTGCGCCGTGCGCAGGCCCGGAATCGTCTTGCGTGTGTCGAGCAGCCGGCAATTCGTGCCCTCGAGCAATACGGCATAGGAGTGTGCGGCCGTCGCGGTCCCTGAGAGCAGCTGCAGGAAGTTCAGCGCAGTGCGCTCGGCGGTCAGCAGCGCGCGCGCGGGACCCTCGAGGGCGAACAGGGTCTGATCGGCGGCGACCGAATCTCCCTCGGCGACGCGCCATTCGACCCGCACCCGAGCATCGACCGCGTCGAAGGTGGCATTGACATAGGGCGCCCCGCAGACGATGGCCGGCTCGCGCGTGATCACCGCCGCCCGGCCGATGCGATCGGCGGGTATCAGGGCGGCGGTCAAGTCGCCCGTGCCTAAATCCTCGGCGAGCGCGCGGGCGACCTGCTGCGGCAGATCAGCGGGAACCGGAACCGGCGGCTGCAAGCGGCGGTTCCTCGACCGTCAGAACGGCAATCCGTGCGACGGACCGATCATGCACATCAGCATGGGGACGGATAGCAGGAAATTGGTGCGCGAGGCGTATAGGGCGGTCTTGCGCGCCGCGGCCTTCTGCTCGTCGGTCGCGGGTACGATTCCCAGGATTTTTTTCTGGTTCGGCCAGATCAGCACCCAGACATTGAACAGCATGATGGTGCCGAACCAGGCACCGATCCCCATGATGACATTGCCGCGTGCTACCGGCTGTTCCAGCAGGCCAAGGGTAAAAGTGTTGATGAAACGGCCGGGGGTCTGCGACAGCAGGTAGGCTCCCGCCAGCCAGGTGCCGAGCGCCGACCAACGGAACCAAAGCAGGGCGCGCGGGGCGACATATTTGTTGATGCCGGCGCCGCCGGGGCCGCCCTTGTCCGCGGCCGCAACCGCCATGGCGGGGGTCTGCACGGCGTTGAAGTAGTACAGCAGGCCGACCCAGAACACTCCGAATATGATGTGCAACCAGCGGGTCAGGCTGGCGAGCGTCGCCGCGTTGAAGGTCAGTCCGCCCTCGACCAGGGCCGCAATCGCCACTGCGAGGATAAATCCGATAATCAGCGGCCATTTCACTGTGGTGAGTGGGTTCACGCGATTCCCCTTTATTTAGAAATATTCCCTCAAATCCGGCACCCTATCCCGGTACGCCGTCATTGCGCGGATCTTGCACTGCGGCAGCTTGAAAGAACAGGGGGCCACCCCAATAATCCTCCTGGCTCCGAACACTCCTCCAGGACCTGCCATGGCAGTATTTCATTCTGAAGGAGCACGGATACCCGCCGGGCTGCTATCGTAGTCTTGGAACAGGTAGTCCTGGAACAGGCTTATTTCTGGAGATTTCTGAATGAATGCCATCGAACGGATCAAGAATCAGCTATCGGCCACGCCGGTGGTGCTTTACATGAAGGGCACGCCCGATTTCCCGCAATGCGGATTTTCGGCCCAGACGGTGTCCGCTCTGCGGGCCTGCAAGGCGCAGTTCGCGCATGTGAACATATTCGAGGATCCGGAAGTGCGCGAAGCGCTCAAGACTTTTTCCAACTGGCCGACGTTTCCGCAGCTCTATGTCAACGGCGAGCTGGTCGGCGGTTGCGACATCACGATCGAGATGTACAAGAGCGGGGAGCTGAAGCAGCTGCTCGCAGAAGCGGGGGCCGTACCCGCATAGCTCTCGTCCAGTAAGTCCTTACGCGGTAGTAGAGGACAGAGACTGGGCTAAGGGGTCTCCCGTCCCCTTTCATCAAGATTTATGAAAGGGGACGGGAGACCCCTTACCCCAGTCTCTGTCCGCTCCTGCCATGGAAAGAGTTTCTTGACGAGGTAGAGGTGGGTCGTGGGGCTTACGGATCGCCGGTGGGCGACGGCTCGATCTCGAGCGGCCCCATCGATGCGAGGCGCCTTCGGCTGGCGTCGAATACTCCCTGAAATTGATTGCACACCGTGCAGAAGAGATCGGCCGTGCGCTCGGCATCGTAGGCGGCGGAGTGTGCCGAGCCGGTGTCCCATTCGAGCCCTGCGGCAAGGGTCGCCCGCATGAGCACGGTTTGGCCGAATGCGACGCCGCCCAGGGTGGCCGTGTCGAAACTCGAGAAGGGGTGAAACGGGTTGCGCTTGACCTGCGCGCGCGCCACGGCTGCGTTCAGGAAATTCAAATCGAAAAACGCGTTGTGGCCGACCAGCACCGCGCGCGTGCAATCCGCGGTGCGAATGGCATTGCGAACTTCGCGGAATATGCGTTGCAGCGCGTCCTCTTCGGTGATGGCGGGCCGCAGCGGATGATGGGGATCGATTCCATTCACCGCCAGCGACGCCGGTTCCATGTTGGCGCCGGGAAACGGCTTCACGTGATAGCGGATGGTTTCGCCGCGCGCCAGAGTGCCGTCGCTGCGCATTTCGACGAATACCGCGGCGATTTCGAGCAGCGCGTCGGTTTGAGGATTGAAGCCGCCCGTTTCGACGTCGATCACTACCGGGAGAAAGCCGCGAAACCGCGTCGCGAGGGTAATCGGCGCAATTTGCGTCATGCGGGGCCCGGATCGGCGAGACGCCAGGAGATGGGCTCGCCACCTCGATAGGGCACCAGGGTGCCGTCGCCGAAATCATAGTGTGCGGGGGGCATCCAGGCTTCCTTGACCAAGGTAATCGTGTCGTCGTGGCGCGGCAGACCGTAGAAGTCGGCGCCGAAATGAGCGGCAAAAGGCTCCAGCCGGTCGAGGCGGCCGGCCGCTTCGAAGGCCTCGGCGTATAACTCGAGGGCGGCGTGGGCGGTGAACATGCCCGCGCAGCCGCAGGCGCTTTCCTTGCTCGCCCGCTCGTGGGGAGCACTGTCCGTGCCCAGAAAAAAACGCGGATTGCCGCCGGTGGCGGCGCCGAGCAGCGCCAGCCGGTCGCGCTCGCGCTTCAAGATCGGCAGGCAGTAGTAATGCGGTCTGATCCCGCCGGAAAAAATCGCATTCCGGTTATGCAGCAAGTGCTGGGGCGTGATGGTCGCCGCGACGCCTGCCCGGGCATTGGCGATGAATTCAACCGCCCGGGCCGTCGTGATGTGCTCCAGCACCACCCGCAGGGTGGGGAAGCGTTCGAGCAGCGGCTGCAGCACCGAATCGATGAAGTGCGTTTCTCGGTCGAATACGTCCACGTCGGGATGCGCGGATTCACCATGCACGAGCAGCGGCATGCCGATGGCTTCCATACGCGCGAGAACTGGAAACACTTTCTCGACATCGGTCACGCCGGCATCGGAGTGGGTGGTCGCGCCGGCGGGATACAGCTTGACGCCGTGCACGAATCCCGTCGCCCGTGCGCGGTCGATTTCGTCCGGCGGCGTGGCGTTCGTCAAGTACAGGGTGAGCAGCGGTTCGAAGCGCGTATTTCCCGGCAGCGCCGCCATGATCCGATCGCGATACGCGCGCGCCGATGCCGCGCTGGTAATCGGCGGCTTCAGATTGGGCATGACGATCGCGCGCCCGAATCGCCGCGCGGTAAATTGCGCGACCGCGGCGAGCGCCGCGCCGTCGCGCAGATGCACATGCCAGTCATCCGGTCGCCGCAATGTCAGGGTATTCATTTGCGTGCGGACGCGCCTGCGGTCCTGGATGCGGGCGAGGGTGGCGGAGGCCAGCCACGGTGCAGCAGATCGAGAGTGTAGCGCACGCCGAAACCGGTGATTTCCGTCGCGATGTGGGCAAGGCCGCCGTGGCGCGAGCCGGCCGCCAGGTCGAGGTGCAGCCAGGCGATGTCCTTGGGCACGAAGCGGCTCAAGAAGCGCGCCGCCAGGATGTGATCGCCCTTGCCCTCGGTTGCACACTGAAGCACGTCCGCGACGCTGCTCTCCAAGTCCGTATCGAAGTCCGCGTCCATGGGGAAGCACCAGACGCGCTCGCCGCTGCTGCTGCCGGCCGCCTCGATCAGTTCGCGTGCCTGCGGGCGGTTGGTGAACGCTCCGCTGTAGCGTTCGGTGAGTGCATACACGCACGCACCCGTGAGCGTCGCGTAATCGATGATGGCGCGCGGTTTTCGGGCCGCCGCGAGGCTCAGTGCATCCGCCAGCACCATGCGTCCCTCGGCATCGGTGTGTATCACCTGAATGGTCGTGCCGTTGTGGGCGCGCACCACCTCCTGCGGTTTGTAGGCGAGCGGGCCGATGAGATTTTCCGTGATCGCCAGCCAGCAATCCACCGGCGTAGGCGAACGCAGCGCGTGCAGGGCGTACAGGCTGCCCACCGCGACGGCGCTGCCTTCCATGTCGGTGTGCATGTCCAGCATGCCCTTGTGCGGCTTCAAGTTGGTCCCGCCGGTATCGAAGCAGATGCCCTTGCCCACCAGGCTCAACGCCGGCGCCGAGGCGCCGCGCGGGCGGTAGGTCAGGCGCGCGATGCCGGCATCGCGCGTGCCGTTGCCACGCGATACTGCGAGAAACGCGCCGGCGCCCAGGCGCCTGAGTTCGGCTTCGCCGTAGAATTTGAAGCCGAGCTTGAGGCGGCGCGCGAATTCCTGCAGATAGCGGCGGTAGCCGCGCGCATCGAGAGTGCTGGGCGGCAAGGCCGTCAGCCAGCGCGCCAGATTGTTCCCGGCGGATGTCGCAAGGGTCAAATCGAGCTCGGGCAATTTTCTTCCCGAAGCAATGTCGATGCGGGTCAGCCGGAGGCGCGGCTTCGGCTTGCTCTTGAAGGAGGCGAAGCGGAACGCGCCGGCTTCGACCGCCGCGACCGCCGCGGTCAAAGTCGCGTTCGCGGCCTGAGCCTCGCAGCCTTGCTGCCACAGCAGCAGCGTCTGTGGGTCGCCGTCCAATGCGCTGCGGGCCAGCTTGCCGGCCGCCTGCAATCGCTCGAAAGTGCCGGCCTCTTCGGCCAGGCAGGCCACGATCAGCAGCGTCTGCGCGCGCGCGCCCACCCTGAGGTGAAAGCAATCGCCTGCCTTGCGCACTTTTTGCTCGAAAAGGCCGCGCAGCACCGCACCGTGCGGCAGCGCCTCGAAGTCCGCCTTGGTCGGCGCGAGCGGCAGGAACACCAATGCGCTCGAATAACGGGCGAGCCGCGAGACGGTCACGCGTGCGCCGATTTGGCGCACAGGGACGAGAAGCTGGTCGAAGGGCAAGCGAGTGGGCATCTCTTAAAACCGCAAGCCTATCCCTTGCTTGACCGTGAAAAACCAAACCCCGAAGATAGCGCCGTTTGACAACGCAGTGGCAGTCAGCGCAACGGCGCTGTAACGTGCCTGCCATCTTAACAGGACACGTGGGCGTGTGCATTTATGACTCAACAATCGCCGTTCGAAGACATTGATCCCATCGAAACGCAGGAATGGCTCGAATCCATCGATTCGGTCATGCGTGCGCGGGGTCCGGAACGGGCGCATTTTCTGCTCGAAAAGCTCGTGGATTTCACGCGCCGTTCAGGCGCCTACCTGCCCTTCAAGCCCAATACGGCCTATCTGAACACCATCTCCAAGGCGCAGGAGCCGGATTACCCCGGCGACCGCTCCCTGGAGCGGCGCAACGAGGCCTACATCCGCTGGAACGCCCTGGCCATGGTGGTGCAGGCGAATCGCCTGAGTTCCGAATACGGCGGCCACATCGCCTCGTACGCATCGGCCGCGACGCTTTACGAAGTCGGATTCAATCATTTCTGGCGCGCCAAAAGCGCGGCGCATCCCGGCGACATGATATTCATGCAAGGACATTCCAGTCCCGGAATATACGCGCGCGCCTATTTGGAGGGCCGCCTCGATGAAAGCCAGCTGTTGCGTTTCCGCCAGGAGGTCAAGGGCGGCGGCTTGTCCTCCTATCCGCATCCCTGGCTGATGCCGGATTTTTGGCAATTTCCCACCGTGTCGATGGGATTGGGTCCGATGACGGCGATCTTTCAAGCGCGCTTCGTGCGCTACCTCGAGCATCGCGGCATGGTCCCGCCCTCCGACCGCAAGGTGTGGGCATTTCTCGGCGACGGTGAAATGGACGAGCCCGAATCCATGGGCGCGCTCACCATGCCGGTGCGCGAGAAGCTCGACAATCTCATTTTCGTGATCAACTGCAATCTGCAGCGGCTCGACGGACCGGTGCGCGGCAACGGCAAGATCATCCAGGAACTCGAAGCGGCCTTCCTCGGCGCGGGCTGGAACGTCATCAAAGTGCTGTGGGGCTCGCGCTGGGATCCCCTGCTCGAGCGCGATCACAAAGGCTTGCTCAAGCGCTTGATGGAAGAGTGCGTGGACGGTGAATACCAGAACTTCAAATCCAAGGGCGGCGCCTACACACGCGAGCATTTCTTCGGCAAGTATCCCGAGCTGAAGGAAATGGTCGCGAACATGTCGGATGAGGAGATCTGGCGCCTGAACCGCGGCGGCCACGATCCGCAGAAGGTGTATGCGGCTTACGCCTCCGCCGTCGCACACAAAGGCGCGCCCACCGTGATATTGGCGAAAACCGTCAAGGGTTTCGGGATGGGCAAGGCGGGCGAAGGCTTGAACTCCGCGCACCAGCAGAAAAAGCTCGGCGATCAGGCGCTCCGGGAGGTTCGCGACCGCTTCAATATCCAGATCACCGACGAAGAGATCGCCGGATTGACGTTCAGAAAGCCGGGCGGCGAGAGCGAGGAACTCAAGTATCTGCAGGAGCGCCGCGCCGCTCTCGGCGGCTATCTGCCGGCGCGCAATTCGGCCGCGCCGCGGCTGGTGGTGCCCCCGCTGGAGGGGTTCAGCACTCTGCTGGACGGCACGGCCGACCGCGAGATCTCCACGACCATGGCGCTGGTTCGCATACTCACCGCCCTGGTCAAAGACAAGAACATCGGCAAGCACATCGTACCGATCGTTCCCGACGAGGCGCGAACCTTCGGCATGGAGGGCATGTTCCGTCAGATAGGCATCTATTCGTCGGTGGGGCAGCTCTACACGCCGCAGGACGCCGACCAGCTCATGTTCTACCGCGAGGACAAGCAGGGGCAGATTCTCGAGGAAGGCATCAATGAGGCGGGCAGCCTATGCTCCTGGCTCGCCGCCGCGACGGCATATTCGAACCATGGCGTGAGCATGGTGCCTTTTTATATTTATTACTCGATGTTCGGCTTTCAGCGGGTCGGCGATTTCATCTGGGCGGCGGGCGACAGTCAGGCTCGAGGCTTTCTGGTGGGCGGCACCGCCGGGCGCACCACGCTCGCTGGTGAAGGATTGCAGCATCAGGACGGACACAGCCAATTGGTTGCGACCACGGTTCCGAATTGCGTGGCTTACGATCCCACCTATGCCTACGAGCTGGCGGTAATCGTGCAGGACGGCCTGCGGCGGATGTACCAGGAGCAGGAAAACGTCTTTTACTACATCACCTGCATGAATGAGAACTACGCCCATCCGGCGATGCCGGCGGGCGCGGCGCAGGGCATTCTGAACGGCATGTACCTGCTGCAGACCGGCGGCCGCGGCAAGGTTCGGGTGACGTTGTTCGGTTCCGGGACGATTCTGCGCGAGGTGCTGGCGGCGGCGGAGATCCTCGAAAAGAACTACGGCGTACCCGCCGACGTCTATTCCGTCACCAGCTTCAGCGAGCTGCGCAAGAACGCGCTCGCCATCGAACGGCGCAACCTGCTGCATCCGAACGAGCCTCGGCAGCAAACCTACATTCAACAGGCGCTGGCGGATCGCCAAGGTCCCTTCATCGCCGCCACCGATTACCTGAAGACCGTCGCCGATCAGATTCGGCAATGGATACCCGGCCGCTATTCGGTGCTGGGCACGGACGGCTACGGCCGCAGCGATTCGCGCGCGGAACTGCGCCGGTTCTTCGAGGTGGACCGGCACTATGTGGCGATCGCCGCGCTCAAGGCGCTTGTCGACGATGACAAGATCGACAAGCAGACGGTGACCGATGCCATGCAGGCCTTCGGCATCGATCCGGAAAAACCCAACCCTCTGTCGGTTTGAGGCAATCGTGACTAATCAAACCGAAGTTCTGGTGCCCGATATCGGCGGTTTCAAGGACGTCAGCGTCATCGATGTGCTGGTGAAAGACGGCCAGCAGATCGAGAAAGAGACCCCCCTGATCACCATCGAAACCGAAAAGGCGGCGATGGACGTGCCGGCGCCGGCGGCCGGCCGCATCGCGCAGGTCAAGCTCAAGCAAGGCGACAAGGTGTCCGAAGGATCGTTGATCCTGCTGCTCGAGCCGGCTGCCGCCGCGGCGGCCTCCGCAGAACCGGGGAACTCTGCGGCGGCGGCTGGAGCAACGGCGGCGTCACCGGCGTCACCGGCGCAAGGAGCTGCACCGGTGCAGGCAACGGCCGCGCAGCCAACATCGACGGCTGCAGTCTCCGGCGCAGCGGCATCCGCCGCGCCCGCCGCCGCGGCGCCCAAGGCCACTGCCTCCGGCGCACCTGCCTCCAGCGAAGCCGCTGCGCCGGGTGCGGCGGCACCGTCTCAGGCCGCGCCCATAGCCGCTGCGATCGATGAAGCGGCGTTCTCGAAAGCCTATGCCAGCCCTTCGGTACGCAAATTTGCGCGTGAACTGGGCGCGGACCTCGGGCGGATCAAGGGAACGGGCGTCAAGGGCCGTATCACGCAGGAGGATGTGAAGGCGCATGTGAAAGGAATCCTGGGGGCCATGCAGGCGCCGGCCGCAGCGGGCGGTTCGGCGCTGCCCAAGGTTCCGGTCGTGGACTTCGCCCAGTTCGGGCCCGTCGAAATCAAGCCATTGTCTAGGATTCAGAAGATTTCCGGAGCCAGGCTTCAGGCCAGCTGGGTCAATCTGCCGCATGTGACTCAGCATGAGGATGCGGACATCACCGATCTCGAGGCGGCGCGTGTCGCGCTGAAGAGCCAGGCATCTCAGGAAGGCGTGCGGCTCACGCCGCTGGCATTCATCATCAGGGCCTGCGTGCTGTCGCTGCAGGAGTTTCCGCGCTTCAATTCTTCGCTGGACGCGGGCGGCGAGAATCTGGTTTTGAAGAAATACTTCAATATCGGATTTGCGGCCGATACGCCGAACGGGCTGGTGGTGCCGGTCATCGCGAACGCCGATCGGCTCAGTCTCTACGATATCGCGCGGGCGCTCGCGGCGATGTCGGAAAGAGCGCGCGCCGGCAAATTGAAGAACACGGAAATGCAGGGTGGGACATTTACGATCTCGAGCCTGGGCGGCATCGGCGGCACGGCATTCACGCCCATCATCAATGCGCCGGAAGTTGCCATCCTCGGAGTGTCGAAATCCAGCCAGAAACCGGTGTACGACCGGGGCGCATTCCTGCCGCGGCTGATGTTGCCGATGTCACTATCTTATGACCATCGGGTGATCGACGGCGCCGAAGCCGCTCGCTTCGTGGTGTTTCTCGCCAAGACTCTGGGCGACGTCAAGGCATTGTTGTGAGCCTCACCGAAGTACGCGTTCCGGATTTTGGCGATGCCAAAGGCGTCAATGTCGTCGACGTCCTGATCAAGAAGGGCAGCGAGATTCGCATCGAGGATCCGCTGATAACGCTCGAGACGGAGAAGGCTTCGATGGATGTGCCATCGCCCGTGA
>Ga0209222_1000303_pt1 | contig 10912 bp, 8 predicted proteins | sample BlaSpr_A8_Ref_O3_FD_187991 | JGI IMG/M metagenome (GOLD analysis project Ga0209222, IMG submission 187991) | Forest soil microbial communities from Thunder Bay, Ontario, Canada - Black Spruce, Ontario site 2_A8_Ref_O3 (SPAdes) (version 2) | ecosystem: Environmental > Terrestrial > Soil > Boreal...
GGCGCGGGCAGATGGCCCCGTTCTCCGACGTCGATCTGCTGTTCCTGCGACCCTACAAGCAGACGGCGTGGGGCGAGAGCGTCATCGAATTCATCCTGCATATGTTGTGGGATTTGGGACTGAAAGTCGGCCATGCCACCCGCTCGCTCGCCGAATGCGTGCGGCTGGCCAAGCAGGACCTGACCATCCGCACGTCGCTGCTGGAGGCGCGCTTTTTGTGGGGAGAGCGCGCGCTGTTCGACGATCTGCGCAAAACCTTCTGGAGCGAGATCGCGGCCAAGACCGGCCATGAATTCGCCGAGGCGAAGCTGGCCGAGCGCGACGAACGCCATGTGCGCCAGGGCGAGAGCCGCTATCTGGTCGAGCCCAACATCAAGGACGGCAAGGGCGGGCTTCGCGACCTGCAGACGCTCTACTGGATCGGCAAATTTCTCTACCAGGTCGACGATGCCGCCGATCTCGTCGCGCACAACGTGTTCACGCAGGACGAGTTCCGGATTTTCCAGGACGCCGAGGCGTTCCTGTGGGACGTGCGCTGCCGCCTGCACTGGCTGGTCGGCCGCGCCGAGGAACGGCTGTCCTTCGACGTGCAGCCCGAGCTGGCAAAAGAGCTGGGGTTCAGCGGCGACACGCCGCGCCGCGCGGTGGAAGCGTTCATGCGCGCCTATTTCCGCGTCGCCAAGGACGTGGGCGACCTGACGCGCATCTTCTGCGCCGCGCTCGAAGAGCAGAACAAGAAGCCCCGGCCGTCGCTGTCGCGCCTGCTGCCCGGCTTCCTCAAGCCGCGCTCGGACGCCGAGGATTTCTACGTCGAGAACGGCCGGCTCAACGCGCGGTCCGGCATCTTCCGCCACGATCCGGTCAATCTGATCCGCATCTTCCACACGGCGGGCGCCAAGGGCGTGGATGTGCATCCCGCCGCGCTGCGCACCATCACCCGCTCGCTCGATCTGATCGACGACAAATTGCGCGACGACCGCGAGGCGAACCGGCTGTTCCTGGAGATCCTCACGTCGCGCGGAGATCCCGAGCGCACGCTGCGCTGGATCAACGAGGCGGGCGTGCTCGGCCGCTTCCTTCCGGCGTTCGACCATGCGGTCGGGCTGATGCAGTTCAACATGTATCATCACTACACCGTGGACGAGCATTTGATCCGCGCCGTCGGCAACATCGCCGCCATCGACCGCGGCGAACTCAAGGGCGAGCATCCGCTCGCCAGCGACGTCATCAAGCGCATCAAATCGCGCGAAGTGCTCTACATCGCGATCCTGCTGCACGACGTCGCCAAGGGCTTGCCGGGCGATCATTCGGCCGTGGGTGCGGAGATCGCGTACGCGCTGTGCCAGCGGCTGGGCCTCTCGCATGACGACGCCAAAGCCGTCGCCTGGCTGGTGCGCAACCATCTGGTGATGAGCGACACCGCGCAGAAGCGCGACATCGCCGACCCCAAGACCGTGCGCGACTTCGTCGCCACGGTGCAATCGCCGGAGATGCTGCGCCTGCTGCTGGTGCTGACCGTCGCCGACATCCGCGCGGTCGGGCCCGGCGTGTGGAACGGCTGGAAGGGCCAGCTGCTGCGCGAGCTTTATTACGAGGCCGAGGCGGTGATGTCGGGCGGCGACGCGACGCCGGCCCGTGCCGCGCGCATCGCGGACGCGAAGGCCAAGCTCGCGGCCCGGCTTGCCGATCTTACGCCGGCGCAGCGCGAGCGCGCACTTTCCCGCCACTACGACAACTACTGGCTCGCCTTCAACGAGGCGATGCTGGAACACAACGCGCGGCTTACGGCCGAAGCGGACGCGAAAGGCGAATTGCTCGCGCTCTCCGCCGAGAGCGACATATTCCGGGCGGTGACGGAGGTGGCGATCTACACGCCCGATCATCCCGGCCTGTTCTCCAAGCTTGCCGGCGCGATCGCGGTGTCGGGCGGCTCGATCGTCGACGCCAAGGCGTTCACCACGACCGACGGCTTCGCGCTCGACGTGTTCTCTGTCCAGGATGCCGAGGGCGGGCCGTTCGGCGATGCCGGCCGCGTCGCGCGCTTGCGCCAGACCATCGCCAGGACGCTCTCCGGCGAAATCCGGCCGCGGCAGGTCCTCGCGAACCGTCCGCGCCAGCCGCGCACGCGCGCGTTCCAGGTCCGCCCGCGGGTCAACTTCGACAACGAGGCTTCGACCACCGCGACCGTTCTGGAAGTGGAAGGCCTCGACCGGCAAGGCCTGCTCTACGACGTGACCCACGCGATCTTCGAATCCGGCCTGTCGATCTCGTCGTCCATCGTGGCGACCTATGGCGAGCGCGCCGTTGACGTCTTCTATGTGCGCGACGGTTTCGGCCACAAGGTGATCCACGCCGAGCGGCTGAAAAGCATCGAGACGCGGCTCGTCCGGGCGCTGGAGGGCGAAGCTCTTGAAGCGCAGGCTGCTTTGAGGGCATAAGGCGCGCCTCTCGAGGCCCGCCATCATGACCAATCGCGTCCTTTCCGGCATGCAGCCGACCAATACGCTCCACCTGGGCAACTATCTGGGCGCGCTCAAGAACTGGGTGAAGCTCCAGGACCAGATGGAATGCCTTTATTGCGTGGTCGACCTGCACGCGATCACGCAGGATGTCGGCTACCGCAATCACAAGGAGATCGCGGCCGCGACGCGCGAAGTGACCGCGGCCTATATCGCCTGCGGCGTCGATCCCAAACGCGCGATCCTGTTCAACCAGGCGCAGGTGCACGAACACGCCGAGCTCGCCTGGATATTCGATTGCGTGGCGCGGCTCGGCTGGCTCGACCGCATGACGCAATTCAAGGAGAAATCCGGCAAGCACAAGGAACGCTCGTCGGCCGGGCTCTACACCTATCCCGTGCTGCAGGCCGCCGACATTTTGATCTACAAGGCGACGCATGTGCCGGTGGGCGAGGACCAGCGCCAGCACCTCGAACTGACGCGTGACATCGCGCAGAAGTTCAACAACGATTTCTCCGCGCCGGATTTCTTCCCGCTGCCCGAAGCGGTGATCACCGGGCCGGGCACGCGGGTGATGAGCTTGCGCGACGGCAGCAAAAAAATGTCGAAGTCGGACGAGAGCGATTATTCGCGCATCAACCTGACCGACGATGCCGACGCCATCGCGCAGAAGATCCGCAAGGCCAAGACCGATCCGCTGCCGCTGCCGCAGAGCGAGAAGGAGCTCGAAGGGCGGCCCGAGGCGGACAATTTGATCGCGATCTATGCGGCGCTGGCCGAGGAGCCGGTGGCGGCGGTGCTCGCGCGATATGGCGGCCAGCAATTCTCCGGCTTCAAGAACGCGCTCGCCGAACTCGCCGTCGCCAGGCTGACGCCGATCGCCGCGGAGATGCGCCGCCTGCTGGCCGACACCGCCGAGATCGACCGCATCCTCAAAGCGGGCGCGGAGAAAGCCGGCGCCATCGCGGCGCCGATCATGGCGGACGTGAAGCGGATTGTCGGTTTCGTGGGCTGATCCGCCCTCTTTCCAGGGGAATTGTGCCTTAACAAAGTGATTTGGAAACGACCCTGTCTCGTTGAAGCGAGACAGGGTCTGCACCCCAGCACAAAGCTGGGACGGGCGCGCCAGTCGGACCCCGCCCTTGTGGTGTAGGGGTCCGGCAACCCGATCATCCAATACGCCGCTCCGATGGCACAAGATTCGCGCTCGTGGCATGACGTGGCATAAGGTTGCGCGACCAATGACTCACAGGATTCTGTGATGGAACGGGACGACGACGAGCTGCCTGCCCGCGAGATCGCGGCGCGAGCGCCGAGCAACAGGAGGGGAGCATGAGACTTATCGGAGCGGCCATCATCTTGATGGCCTTGTCCATCCGGGTTGACGCTGCTGGACAGCAATATCGGGTCTGGGGCTTCGGAGTTCGGTCTTGTGGAACATGGATAGCCGACAAGGAAGATCAGCAAATGCCCTGGAAGCGGCTGATCGACATTGCATGGGTTGAAGGGTTCCTGTCGGCTGCAGACCGCGACAACGCGTTGGTAAATGCCGCGTCGCATCGTACAGATAGTGACGCCATGGCTGCTTGGATAGATCAGTACTGCGCTGCCAATCCACTGGCTTGGATTTCTGACGCTGCTGGTCGGTTCTCGCTCGAACTTGGCAAGATGAGGTGATTGACGCACCAAGATCGGGTGTCGGGTCTTGGCGTTGACCTTGGGGGACATGAAACGAGCGGCGTTGACCGCCGCGTTCCACCAGCGCGAACGCGATCCGCTTACCGCACCCGCCGACCTTTTTCGGATCGCGCTTGTCCCCTTGGCGGGAGGGTTGAAGAGCGCGCGGGTTTCGCTCCACATTGCCGCTATGGAATTCGATCAGGCCGTCCGTCAGCGCTGGCGCGAAATCCGCGAGCGTTTTGCGCAGGCGCGGACACGGGCGGAAACGCAGGCCGGGCGCGCCGCGGAAGCCGGCCGCGACGCCTTCGATCATCCCCGCGCCGGGCCGATCGCGCGCATCTGCCTGATCGTGGTGCTGGTGCTGTTCGTGCTCTATCCTGCGATCGCGCTGTTCCACTCCACCATCGACGACAATCCGGATTTCGGGCCCAAGACGCTGAAGCCCGGCATGAGCCATGCCGTGGCGGCGAGCGCGGCGCTGATCAGCCGCGAAGTGAACAAGCACGGCTGGGCCGCCAACGCGCCGTGGTTCTCGCCGACCGCGCTGCTCGACGACATGCCGAACTATCAAATGGGCATCGTCGCGGCCCTCGCCCGCTTCACCTACGCGATGAACGAACGCGCCGGGCACGGTAGCGATCCCGATCTGCAAAAAGCGGCGGGCCTTTTGCAATATCCGCCCGACGTGTGGGTGTGGAATCCGCAGCAGTCGCTGTGGCCGACGGCGACGTCGGACTCGCAATATCGCGACGCGGTGCATGCGCTGCGCCAGTACAACCAGCGCCTCGCGCTCGGGCAAGTGGTTTTCGACCGCGGCGCCGGCACGCTGCAATATGCGTTGAACGGAATCGGCGCCGATCTCAGCGCATCGGCGGCGGCGATACAGGATCACATCGACAAGACCGCCGGCTTCCCGCTCGAAGGCCGCACCGACGATATCTTCTACGCGACCAAGGGCCGGATGTACGCCTATTACATCGTGCTGAAAGGGTTGCAGGCCGACTTCGCGCCCGTGATCGCGCAGCGCGACCTGGGCAAGCCGTGGGCCGCCATGATGGACAGTTTCCGCGCCGGCCTCGCGCTGGAGCCCATGATCGTGCTCGACGGCGCGCCGGACAGCACGTTTTTCGCCTGCACGCTGTGCGGCGAAGGGTTCTATCTGCAGCGGGCACAGGCGCAATTGCAGGCGATAGGGGATAGATTGCGGCCATGACCGGCGAACCCAGGACCGTTCTCGTAACCGGCGCGGCCAAGCGATTGGGCCGCGCCATCGCGCTCGATCTGGCGCGCGACGGCTGGGACGTGGCGATCCATTTCAACAGTTCGGCGAAGGATGCTCAGGGCGCGGCCGACGAGGTGCGCAAGCTCGGCCGGCGCGCGACGATCGTGAAAGCCGATCTCGGGCGTGAAGAGGAAGTCGCCACAATCCTGACCCGCGCGGCGCGGGATCTCGGTCCGCTCACCGCGCTGATCAACAGCGCTTCGCTGTTCGAGAACGATGACTGGCAGAGCGCCACGCGGCAAAGCTGGGACGCGCATATGAATGTGAACCTGCGCGCGCCCTTCGTGCTGTCGCAGGCTTTCGCGCGGCAGCTTCCCGACGGTGCGAACGGCGCGATCGTCAGCCTGCTCGACCAGCGCGTGCTCAGCCCGGCGCCGGATTTCCTCACCTATGGCGTCTCGCGCGCCGGCCTGCATTGGCTGACCGTCACGCTGGCGCAGGCGCTGTCGCCGCGCATCCGGGTGAATGCGGTGGCGCCCGGGCCGACGCTCAAGGCCGCCGCCCAGAGCCCGGAGCATTTCGCGCAGGAGCGCAAATCCACCATCCTGGGCCACGGCTCCGATCCGCAGGATATTTGCGACGCGGTGCGCTATCTTCTGGGCGCCCGCGCCGTCACCGGCCAGACGGTCGCGGTGGACGCGGGGCAGCATCTGATCTGGAAAGTCACGCAATGACGCAGGCCTCCAAAATCCAGCCGCTGCGCATCGCGGATGCCAAGACGGCCGTGCGGCACGTCTTCATCCGCAATCTCGAACTGCTCGCCCATATCGGCGTCTACGGCCACGAGCAGGGCAAGCTCCAGCCGGTGCGCGTCAATGTCGATCTCGCGGTGGAAGACGCGGCCGTCATCGAGGACAAGCTCGACAAGGTGGTCGATTACGCGGCGATCGACGCCAGCATCCGCGCCATCGTCGGCAAAGGCCACATCAATCTCGCCGAGACGCTGGCCGAGCGCATCGCGCAGGCCTGCTTCGACGATCCGCGCGTGAAAACCGCGCGCGTGCGGGTGGAAAAACTGCACGCCCTGCCCGGCGCCGAATCGGGCGGCGTGGAGATCGAGCGGCAGCGGGCCAGCTGAACGTGAATTGATCTGTCAAGGACTTGCGCTTGGGGGCGGCGTTCCGGAAGAGTGCGCGGCCATCTGCGGTGGGGATTTCAGTGAGCGACGCAACGATCGTTTCCGGCCCGGGGCCGGATATCGCGAACGACACGGCTTTCATCGGCCACCCGCGGGGGCTCGGCTGGCTGTCGGCGTCGGAGTTCTGGGAGCGCTTTTCCTATTACGGCATGCAGACGCTGCTGGTGCTGTACCTCACGCACTATCTGCTGCAGCCCGGCCATATCGAGCAGGTGTGGGGGTTCGACGCGTTCCGGCGGCTGATCGGCTGGGTGTACGGCACGCAGTCGCAGATGGCGCTCGCCTCCAATACGGCGCAACTCTATGCGGCGCTGGTTTACATCACGCCGCTGGCCGGCGGCTTCCTCGCCGACCGGCTGATCGGGCGCACGACGACCGTGACGCTCGGCGCGATCCTGATGGTGGCCGGCAGTTTCCTGTTGGCGCTGAATGCGACATTCCTGGTCGCGCTGCTGTTCCTGCTCGCCGGCGTCGGCTGCTTCAAGGGCAATATCGCGAGCCAAGTCGGCGCGCTCTACAGCGTCACCGATACGCGCCGCGCCGACGGATTCCAGATCTATTTCATGGGCATCCAGCTTGCCGTGATCATCTCGCCGGTGATCTGCGGCTATCTCGGCCAGCGGGTGGACTGGCATCTGGGTTTCGTCGCCGCCGGCGTCGGGATGGTGCTGGGGCTTGCGATCTATCTCGCGGGACGGCGCCACTTCCCGCCGGAACCCGCGCGGACGAAAGGCGCTTCCGTGGAGCGCCCGCCCCTCACGACGCGCGACTGGAAGGCCGTGATCCTGCTGGTGGCGCTGCTGCCGGTGCTGGCGCTGTCGATCGTCGGCAATCAGGAGATCTTCGACGCCTATCTCGTCTGGGGCGAGAAGAATTTCCAGACGGTGTTCTTCGGCTTCAACATGCCGATCACCTGGATCGTGTCGATGGACGCCTTTGTCAGCGCGGTCACGATGGTCGGCGTGATCGCGTTCTGGCGCTGGTACGGCAAGCGCTGGAAGGAGCCCGACGAGATCACCAAGATCGTCATCGGCGTGGCGATCAGCGCGACGGGCCCGCTGGTGCTGGCGGGCTGCGCGGCGGTGGCGACCTCGACGGGCCATCCCGTGCCGCTCTATTGGGCGCTGGGCTTTCACATCCTGAACGACGTCGGCTTCGCCAACGTTCTGCCCGTCGGGCTGGCGCTCTATTCCCGCGCGGCGCCCAAGGGGCTCGGCGGCATCATGATCGCGGTCTATTACATCCATCTGTTCATGGGCAATCTCTTGACCGGCTATCTCGGCGGCCTGCTCGGGACGATGCCGGACACGAGCTTCTGGCTGCTGCATGTGGGCCTGATGGCGGTCTCGGCCGCGATCCTGCTCGTCGTGCGCTTCGCCTTCGCCCATCTGGTGGCGCCGACTACGCCGAATTGAGACGCATCCCCGTTGTCATCCCGGACGGCGCGATAGCGCCGATCCGGGACCCATCGGGAAAGCGGCGCAATGGGTCCCGGCTCGGCGCGATGCGAACGCATCGCTTGGCCGGGATGACAGTGCGCTATTATATCAGGAGCTATGAGCGACACCCTTCCCCTCAAAGGCCCTGCGCGCATTGCGGCCTATCTGAAGACGCTGCCCGACGGGCCGGGCGTCTATCGGATGATGGGCGACAAGGGCGACGTGCTCTATGTCGGCAAGGCCAAGAGCCTCAAGAAGCGCGTCGCTTCCTACACCAAGGGCGGGCACAACGAGCGCATCGCGCGGATGATCGCCGAGACGGCGGAGATGCTGTTCGTCACCACGGCGTCCGAGATCGAGGCGCTGCTGCTCGAATCCAATCTGATCAAGCGGCTGAAGCCGCGCTACAACGTCTCCTATCGCGACGACAAGTCCTTTCCCAACATATTGCTGCGCGAGGATCACGCTTTTCCGCAGCTGCTCAAGCATCGCGGCGCCAAATCGACCAAAGGCGTCTATTTCGGGCCGTTCGCCAGCGCCGGCGCCGTCAACCGCACGCTCAATACGTTGCAGCGCGCATTCCTGTTGCGCTCGTGTTCGGATTCGGTGTTCGAATCGCGCACGCGGCCGTGCCTGCTGTTCCAGATCAAGCGTTGCAGCGCGCCATGCACCGGGCGCGTCGATCAGCCGGGCTATGCCGAGCTGGTGCGCGAGGCCGAGCTGTTCCTCACCGGCAAAAGCCGCGCGGTGCAGGACATCCTCGTCAAGGACATGAACACGGCGTCGGAGGCGATGGACTTCGAGGCCGCCGCGCGGCTGCGCGACCGCATCCGCGCGATGAGCCATATCCAGCTGCATCAGGGCATCAATCCCAACACCTTCAGCGAGGGTGACGTGTTCGCGGCCTACAACCAGGGCGGCGAGACCTGCATCCAGGTGTTCTTCTTCCGCGCCGGCCAGAACTGGGGCAACCGGCCCTATTTCCCGCGTCATCCGCGCGAACTGTCCACCGCCGAGGTGCTCGCCAGTTTCGTGGCGCAATTCTACGACGAGCGGCCGGCGCCGGCGCTGGTGCTGCTGTCCGAGGACATCGCCGATTGCGCGCTGCTCGGCGAGGCGCTGAGCCTGCGCGCCGAGCGCAGGGTCGAGATCGCGGTGCCGCAGCGCGGCGAGAAGCGCGAGATCATGGACATGGCGCTGCAGAACGCGCGCGAGCAGCTCGGCCGCAGGCTGGCGGAGAATTCCGCGCAGCGCGAGCTGCTCGAAGGCGTTGCCGAGACCTTCGGCCTCGAAACCCCGCCCCGGCGCATCGAGGTCTATGACAACTCCCACATCCAGGGCAGCAATGCGCTGGGCGCGATGATCGTGGCGGGGGCGGACGGTTTCGAGAAAGGCGAGTACCGCAAGTTCAACATCAAATCGGCCGAGATCACGCCGGGCGACGATTACGGCATGATGCGCGAAGTGCTGACGCGGCGCTTCTCGCGGCTGGTAAAGGAGAACGAGGCCGACGAGGCCAAGGCCAAATGGCCCGATGTCGCGCTGATCGACGGCGGCCCGGGACAGCTTTCAGTGGCCCAAAGCGTGCTGGAAGACCTCGGCGTCGAGGACGTGCTGCTGGTCGGCATTTCGAAGGGCCCGGACCGCGACGCGGGGCGGGAACATTTCTACATGCCGGGCCGCGAGCCGTTCCGGCTCGATGCCAAGAGCCCGGTTCTGTATTACCTGCAGCGGCTGCGCGACGAGGCGCACCGCTTCGCCATCGGCAGCCACCGCAAGAAGCGCAGCAAGGCGATCGGCGCCAATCCGCTGGACGAGATCGCAGGCGTCGGCGCCTCGCGCAAGCGCGCATTGCTGCAGCATTTCGGCTCCGCCCGGGCGGTCTCGGCGGCCAGCCTGACGGACCTGGAGTCGGTCGGCGGGGTGAGCAGCGCGCTGGCGAAAAAGATCCACGATTTCTTCCATCCCACCGGCTGAGTGCTAAGGTGGGGCCATGTTCCGCCTCCCCAATGCCATCACCATCAGCCGCATCCTCCTGGTGCCGGTGTTCGCCGTCGCCTTCGTGCTGCATGGCGACGCGGCGCGGATCGTTGCGTTCGCGATATTCTGCATCGCGGGCTTGAGCGACGCGCTGGACGGGCTTGCCGCGCGCAAGCTCAATGCCGGCAGTAATTTCGGGCGCATGCTCGATCCGATCGCAGACAAGATCCTTGTCGCCGTCGCGCTGATGATGCTGGTGGCCGAAGGCAGCATCCAGCAGTTCAACCTGGAGCCCAGCCTCGCCAGCCTGCTGCGCCTGGTGCCGGCGCTGATCATCCTGACGCGCGAGATCCTCGTCTCGGGCTTGCGCGAGTTCCTCGCCGGCGCGGCGGTGAGCATTCCCGTCACCGCCGTCGCCAAGTTCAAGACGACGATCCAGATGATCGCGATCGGCGCGATGATCCTGGAGCCGCTGGCGAAGGAACACCTGCCGCCGGCGCTCGGCGTCAGCTACAGCGCGGCGGCCTATATCGGGCTATGGGTCGCGGCGGGGCTCACGGTCGCCACCGGCTACATCTACTTCCGCTCCGGGCTTGCCTATCTGCGCCGGAGCGATGCGTGAGGCTGCTCTACTTCGCCTGGGTGCGGCAGAAGGTCGGCTGCGGCGAAGAGACGATCGCGCTGCCGGCGGGCGTGAAGACGGTGGGCGATCTCGCCGATTACCTGCGAACGCGCGGAGCGGGCTACGCGGACGCGTTCTCCGACATGGCGCGCCTGCGCGCGGCGGTGAATCAGGATCACGCGTCATTGGACGCAACACTGAACGCCAACGACGAGGTCGCGTTCTTTCCCCCGGTGACGGGCGGATGAGCGCATATCTGAACCACCCTCCCCTTGAGGGAGGGTCGAAATTTGCGCAGCAAATTTCGGGGAG
>Ga0209222_1000305_pt1 | contig 10877 bp, 11 predicted proteins | sample BlaSpr_A8_Ref_O3_FD_187991 | JGI IMG/M metagenome (GOLD analysis project Ga0209222, IMG submission 187991) | Forest soil microbial communities from Thunder Bay, Ontario, Canada - Black Spruce, Ontario site 2_A8_Ref_O3 (SPAdes) (version 2) | ecosystem: Environmental > Terrestrial > Soil > Boreal...
ACCGCTTATGACAACATCAAGATTTTCAAGCTGGATGTAACGGACGTCCAGCAGGTACGGGTAGCGACGGAGCAAGCCATCACTGCTTTCGGAAAGATCGACGTCGTGGTCAATAACGCTGGCGCTGGCTCCTACGGACCTCTCGAGTTCGCCCAAGAGAGTACGATTGATTGGCAGTTCGCGCTCAATGTACGCGGCCCCATGAATATCATTCGCGGTTTCTTGCCGCACTTCCGCGCCAACAAAGGTGGCATGTTCATCAACATAAGCTCGTTCATGGGTGTATTGACGGCGGTGCCTACCGGCTCCCTCTACAACATGTCGAAGTTTGCCCTCGAAGGCCTGACCGAAGGGCTTTATTACGAGTTGAAGCCGCTGAATATCGAACTGCGTCTGATCGAGCAGGGCGGATCGAAGGGGAATAATTTCCTGAATAGTGTGGTTTTCAACACGCATCCCGAAATCAAGGTTTACGACGGTCTCATCGGCAAGGTGAAAGCTGTGTTCTCCGGAGCCACCGACGACGTGCTGGACGATCCGCAAACGATCGTCGATGAGATTGACGCCCTGGTGACCGGCAAAAGCCGGAAATTCAGGACGCTTGTGGGGCAGACGGGTAAGGACTTGATGGCACTGCGTAATGCGGTTCCGATTGAGGAATATCTGGCAAAGATGGCTTTGAACTTTGCCTAGACGCCGTCGGACTCCTGGAACGCGCCTGTCCACCTAGAATTTTCGTGCATTGGGACTATCATGACGCGTTCTACTATAGAGCTACGTCACTTCTGCCACGTCGCGGAATTGACCACTATTTGGTGGCGTCTAATTTTCGCAATTCGGCAAGGCTGTCGGCTAGGGTTTTGTGCTCAAGCGTTTTCAGGACGGCATTGTCCGCGTTGGTAGCCAGCCCGACGAAATAACGCTCGACGTTGGAGCTCACGAGGCATCGGTGAGGAACCGATCGCGGCGCCCACAGGCTCTTCTCGCCGATTACGGCGCTATAGATTTCACGCAGCGTAATAGATTTCGCCGAGCGGCCAAGGCGGATGCCGCCATCGCGGCCGTACGTTGCATGCACGAGCCCAGCGCTGGCGAGCGGAACCAACAGCTTGCGTACTAGGCTCGGGTTCGCCCCAAGCCCGTTGGCCAACTCAGAAGAGCTCAACTGCTCGACGCCCTCGGTGTGGGCAAGCGCAAGGCTGAGCATCAAATGTAGCGCTGTCGGAAACCTGATGTCGATCATCGTGTAGCGACCCACCCTGTTGTCTCTGAGAGGGATCTAATATGCGGCAATCATTGTTGCATATCAAGCGTCGTATATGTAACAATGAAAGTCACCTATAAACGGAGATGCAAAATGTCTGACGAATTGGCTGTGCAACAGGTCCTCGCCCACTACGTCCGAGCACACGATCGGCGTGACGGCGCGGCCATGGCGGCGCTATTCACGCCCCAGGCAAGTGTGGAAATTTTCTACAATAACGCGGGCGAGTTGGAGCCGCTCGGTAAGCTTGTGGGGCGTGAAGCGATCGGAAACGCGGTTGTCCACATGATGACGCCGCACCCGCCGCGCGGGTGGAGTCACAATGCCACCGACGGGCTGCTGATTGAAATCGATGGCGACCGCGCGACGATCGATGCTCTGTTCATGGTTTTCAACATTCTCGGCGCGGAAAAGCCTGCTGCGGGCTGGCCGAAGGACGCGCGTGGCGCGCAGGGCACGATCACCCCGATCGAATCGGGGTACTACCGCCAGAATCTTGTTCGTGCGAACGGGACGTGGTTGGTTGAATCGCTGCGGATCACCCATAACCTGCCCATGGCATTCTAAAGAGGACGGCGAAATTGAAAGCTGTCGTCTATCGTCGCTTCGGCGGCCCGGAGGTGCTGGAATATACCGACGTCCCAAACCCGAAGCTCGCCCAAAACAGCGTGCTAGTGCGCGTGCGGGCGGCGGCGCTCAATCCGGCGGACCATCAACTGCAAGCCGGTCTGGGCGTGAGCCACACCGACGCATGGTTCCCGGTCATCCCGGGATGGGATGTCGCTGGCGTCGTTGAGCGCGTAGGAGCTGGGGTCAGCGAATTTGCGCCGGGGGATGAGGTCATCGGCTATATCCATCAGGATATCCTCCATAACGGCGCTTACGCTGAACTGGTCAGCGCTCCCGTCGAGACGCTGGTGAGGAAACCGCGGACCGCGAGCTGGCCGGAGGCCGCGGGCCTCCCGCTGGCGGGTCTCACCGCGTACCGTGCGATCGTCCAGACACTGAACGTCGAGCCCGGAGAAACCGTCCTCATCCATGGCGCCGCTGGTGGCGTCGGGGTGCTGGCGGCACAGCTGGCGCTCGCGAGAGCATCACGCGTCATCGGCGCAGCGTCGATGGGTCACCACGACTTTCTCAGGTCTATCGGCGTGCTTCCGGTCGCTCATGGAGAAGGGATTGCCCATCGCGTCCGGGCTTTCGCCCCCAACGGGCTCGACGGCGTGCTGGATTGCGTCGGCAAGGGTGTCCTGCACACCACCTCCAACTTGGGATCGAGCCGCATGCGCGCGTGTTCGATCGCGGACGTCGGGCCGAGCATCACCACCGTCTTCGCGCGTTTAGACCGGGCGGCTTTGACGCGACTTGTGGCGATGGTGGACGAGGGAAAACTTAGGGTGCCGATCGCGGCGACCTATCCCCTGGCGCAGGCCGCGGCGGCGCAAGCGGCGCTGAAGCAGCCACACGCGCCCGGCAAAATCGTACTCGTCGTCTGAAGAGGACGTTTGATCGCTGCACTGGGGGAAATGCGCATTGATGAGCATGACGTTTTGTAAGAGTAATGAGTCACCGCGTAGCAGCTAAGGAAGAAGCAAGACGATGCGTTACTACAAATTTAGCGCGGCAGAACGGAAGCTTATTATGGCAGAGGCCGAACTTCCGGATCCGGGACCTGGACAAGTCAGGGTGCGGGTAGCAGCCGCGAGCCTTAACTACCGTGATATTTTCATGATATCGCGGTTCGGCGACGTCGGGATCGACAATCGCATCCCATTGTCCGACGCAAGTGGCACGGTCGACGCGATTGGGGACGGAGCAACGCGCTTCCGACTCGGGGACCGAGTCGCGACGATATTCTTTCCTGATTGGATCTCAGGCCGGTTCCGGCCCGCCTACGCACGCTCCGCGTTCGGCGGCGAAGGCGCTGACGGCGTCTTGTCCGAATATGTGATCGTTCCGGAACGAGCGCTCGTCGCATCGCCAGCATTACTCTCGGAGGTGGAGGTCGCGACTCTCCCTTGCGCCGGTGTGACGGCCTGGCACGCGCTCTTTGTTCGTGCCCCGCTCGAGCCTGACGACCGTATCCTCATCCAAGGGACGGGTGGTGTCGCGCTGTTTGCACTGCAATTCGCACACGCCGCCGGCGTTCGCTGCATCGTCTTGTCGTCTTCCGACGAGAAGCTCGAACGCGCTCGGAATCTTGGCGCGTCGGACCTCATCAATTATCGAGATACACCCGACTGGCACTTAGCGGTCCAAGAAATGACCCAGGGAGAAGGCGCGACACACATTCTGGAGGTCGGCGGCCAAGACACCTATGAACGATCCCTGCAGTGCTTGGCACCCAACGGCACCATTGCACAGATCGGCGTGCTCACGGGCTTCGACCTTCGACCGGACCTTTTGCCGCTTTCCCGTCTTAACGCGAATATCGTTGGCATCCAGACCGGTTCACGCCAATATTTCGAAGACATGAATCGTTTCATCGAGCGGCACCGGATCACCCCGGTGGTAGATCGAGAATTTGCATTCGACGAGGCTCTTCAAGCGTTTTCGCATATGGCCGAGCAACGTCATTTTGGTAAGGTGGTAATCAATGTCGCCGGGGGCTAGGCCTCCGGCGTTCGCCTGCGCATTGTCCATCCGTGGATCGGACGCGCGCGGGCGCCTGTTATCACTCGATCGGACCATCGAAGATCCGATGCGTGAAGATACGCCCGCTGCCGCAGGACTCCTCAGCCAGCGCGCATGTATGCTAATCGCATGTCTATCCGATGAGATCGACGCCCCGCTGCCGTGCGAACTCACCGGCGTTTCCTCGAGGCCCGGCCCGCAAACCTAAACTAGTTCCAGCAAGGCAGGCTGTGCTTTTCGCGGCGGGCTGTACGCCCAACATCTCGGGCGCCAGTTAGCGGCAACTCCATTACTCGCCTCAGATTTTCAAGGAAAAGAGGCGCCTTATCGTTCAAAGAGGTTTGGAAGGGCACCGGTTTGCGGCGAACGGAGCGAACCTCAGACTTGGCGAAACTAAAGGGGCTGTGCGGCCATCGAGGCGTATCTGGCCTTAGGCGTAGGATTTCGGAGGGGTAAAACGTCTGTTTCCCCAAAATTCTTAGATCCGGTTATATCGATCCTGATATAATATGCCTGTGGAAAAACCTGCTTCGAAACCCGCAACTTTTGTAGGTTCTTCTTTGGATGATTTGCGAGACTTTCCAAGAAGCGCTCGGCGCGCGACTGGCTTTCAGTTGGACAAGGTACAGAACGGTGAGGATGCGGATGACTGGAAGCCGATGCCCGCGGTTGGCAGTGGCGTACATGAAATCCGTGTGCGAGATGAGTCAGGCGCGTTTCGGCTGATGTACGTGGCGAAATTCCCCGAAGCGGTCTATGTGTTGCACGCATTTCAGAAGAAGACCCAGAAGACGCCACGCGGAGACCTGGTGTTAGCCAAGGATCGATACCAAGAAGTACTGATGAGGAGAAAGTCACTATGAAGACGTTCGCGAGTGTTTGGGACGCGATCGAGGACTCTCAGAGCGAGGCCGCTAGCATGAAGGCGCGGGCGCAGCTCATGCGGGCGTTGCAAAAGATGGTCACGGGCTGGAACCTGTCTCAAAAGGCCTCCGCGGACCGGTTGGGACTGACGCAGCCGCGCCTCAATGACCTCTTGCGTGGCAAGATCGACAAATTCAGCTTGGACGCGTTGTTCGATCTCACAGGGCGTGTCGGGCTGAAGGTGTCCATCGCGCTTCGCAAGGCGGCGTAAAGGCAGACGAACTCACGCTCTAGTCGAGCCATGGCCGCCCTACGTGATATGCGAAGCCTTATCGTGCGCGACATTCATCTTCGAGGAATGATCTAGTTCTTAATTAGCTCGTTGATAAGGTACTGAACGCTACCAACATCTGCCTTAGCAATTGCCCGAGCGGCAGCGACCGAGCATTGCGGACTCGTAAGCCACCACGACAAGCTTTCTAGGAGTTCGGACTCTCGCTTGATGCCGATGTGCCGCTGCCCTCGCGGCCGGTAAACCAGTTCACCGCATACTGAACCAACTGCGTGCCGGTATTGAGGTTGAGCTTGCGCTTGATGCGCTGCCGATGCGATTCGACCGTCTTGATGCTCAAATTCAAGGACTCCGCGGTCTCGCGCGTGCTCATGCCCTTGCCGATCATGTGCAGGATCTGCAATTCCCGATTGCTCAGACGGTCGATCGGATTCGCGGAGATATACGATCCGCCGGCCGCGAACTTTTGAATCATGTTATTGCCGACCGCTTCGGAGACATAGATGCCCCCGTCCAGGACCCGGCGCAACGAGACGAGAAACTGCTCGCTGGCGGCCTGTTTCATGATGTAACCATTGGCGCCCGCGGACAGCATGCGTTCGGCATAAATGGCTTCATCGTGCATGGACAGCACCAAAATCGGCAATTGCGGGTGGTGAGCGCGCACATCGCGCACCAGCTCAATGCCGTCGCTTTGCTTCAGACTGATATCGGCGATCATGACATCGGGGCTGAGCTCTTTAATCGCGGTGCGCGCATCGCGCGCCGTTTCCGCTTCGCCGCAGACGATCAGGTCTTCCTCGTTCTCCATGATGCGCCGCAATCCCTGGCGCACGATCGGGTGGTCGTCGACGATCAATACGCGTCTGACCCGGCGCTTGCCGGTATTAGCACCTGTGGGGGACATCGACGATCGAATCCATGCACTGCTGGCTGCCATGAGTGGCTCCTCCTGTTATGGCGTCATCACATTGTATCTTAAGCTTCACGGCCGGCTACCCGGTTACGGTAACCGCCGCGCCGCGCGGCTCGTGAGCCGCGATGTCAAACTTGGCGCCGATCATGTCGGCGCGGTATTTCATGATTTTCAGGCCCATCCCCGAACCGGATGGTGCAGTGCGCACGAACCCTACGCCGTTGTCGGTGATGCGCAGCGTAAAGGCCTCTTCCGTGGCGATCAACGATATGTCCACCAAGCTGGCGTGGCCGTGCCGCGAAGCATTGGTCAACGCCTCCTGGGCGATGCGATACAGATGGCTCGCGTCGGTTTCCGTGAAGATAAACTCAGGACACATCTCTGGGCGGAACGTCACTTCCAGCCCGTAGAGATCGCGACTTCGTGCAGCGAGCGCGCGCAACGCCGCGCTTAAACCGCCCGTTTCGGTTCGAACCGGTAACAGTCCGCGCGCCAAGGAGCGCGCCGTTTCAATCGATTGGTTCAAGTGACCAATGATTTCGTTCACATTCTCGAGTACATCGGGGCAGCGCTGTTGAATGCGGCTCGACAAACCGCGCAACATGAGCGCGACGCCGGTGAGCTCTTGACCTAAGCCATCGTGTAAATCACGACCGATACTCTGACGCTCACGGCCCGATACATCCAGAATTTCTTGCTCGAGTCGCTTGCGCTCGGTGATATCGCGCATCGAAATGGAAATGCCGGTGGCGATGCCGTCGTCGCGCACCAGCACCGCGCGATTTTCAAAATATTGCCCCTGCCCGTCGGCGATGGCTTCAAATTCGAAGGTCGTCGTTTCTCCAGACTCCAATATATGTCCGAGCTTCCGCAGGACGCCCGCGCTGGCAGCCGCAGGGAGCAGCGTATTGATCTCTCGGCCAATGATCTGTTCGGGCGCGAGGCCGTTGACGCAATTGTTCACGAAGCGGACCCGCATCGCCGTATCGAGCAGAAACAGCGTGTCCGCGGTATTGCTCGTCGTCGCGCGCAGCAACTCCTCGGAACGCCGCAATCGGCGTTCGGAATCCCGCCGCGCCGTGACATCCTGAATGACGCCCACCAACCCGCGGGGCGCAGAACCGTCCCAGAGCGGCCTGGCGGTCGTGGCATAGGAGCGGTAGCGTCCATCGTTGCCGAGCAGTTCAAATTCCTGTCGGACCTCAACCTCACCCGCAAAGGCACTGTCGATGGCGCGTTTGACGGCGCCTTGATCCTTCGGATGGACCCGCGCCAACATGGTTTGCATATCCGGAAAGACGCTCGGAAGGTGGATCTGCGGGTTTTCCAAATTTGCGAACTCGAACGAGTTTTGCGCCCGATCCCAGCGCCACGCATGCATGTTCGCCATCGTCATCGAGAGCTTCAGCCATCCGGTGCTGTTCTCGAGTGCAATTTGCGCGAGCTTTTTGGCCTGAATGTTTTGCACGGAACCATAGGCGCGAAACGGTTGACCGCCCAACATTTCCAAGTGCCCGATAACCCTCACCCAGATCCGCTGATTCTTGAGCGTGTTGATTTCGAGTTCGAGATCGATGTGCCCGGCGCCCGCCTCGGCTTTTTGGCACGCTTCGCGAAACTGTTCTCTCGATTCAGGCACGCATTGCGCGAACATGGATTCCCACGTCAACTCGAATTCCCCGCGCTTGGCGCCGAAGATGCGATACATCTCTTCGGTCCAGGTCAGTTCCTGGGTCGCGTAGCTGTATTCCCAGCCCCCGATCATCGCGATGCGCTGGGTTTCCTCGAGAATATCGGTCAAGCGCTTGATTTCCGAGACGTCCATGCAACAGCCGATGACTCTCACCGGATCGCCCGCCGCGTTGCGCTGGATCAACGAGCGATCCAAGATGGATTTGTAGCGGCCCTTGGCATCGCGAATTCGATACGTCGTAGCCCAGCCGCGGCCGTTGATGAGCGCCGCGCTGATTGCCTTCTTCGCCGCGTTGAAGTCGCGCGGATGAATCCGCTCGAACCAAGCATCAGCGGAGGATTCCATCTCCTCCGGAATAATTCCCAACACTTCCTGGACACCGCGCGAGCGATGCACCACGCCCTTGACAATGTCCCACTCAAAAATGATGCCGTCGACCGCATCGGCGGCCAGGCGGAATACTTCCTCGCGTTGGGCGAGGCGAAATTCCGCCTGCTTGCGCTCAGTGATATCGCGCGAATTGATGACGACACCGTCGATCAGCGGGTTGGCGAGCGCCGAGACACAGCGCGACTCCAGCCAGCGGTAGGAGCCGTCCTTGTGACGGGCCCGAAACTCGCGCGAGAACCCTTTGATCTCGCCGGCGATCAGTTGGCGATACTTGGCGAGCAAATCCTCACGATCATCCGAATGCGCGAGTTCGAACACGAAATGCGATTCGCGTTCCTCAGACGTGAAGCCGAGTAAATTTTGTACCCCGGCGCTCATATATTTCACGCGACCATCTGCCGCCGCAATCGTAATGATGTCCTGTGCATGTTCCGTGAGGGCCAGCAGGCGCCGTTCACCGCTGCCTTGTGCGCGATTGTTCGCACGCCGCTCTGTGACTTCGAGAGACAAGATCACCAGACCGACGATTCCAGCGGCCCCCTTGAGCGGCTGCACATCGATCTCGAAGCGGCGCGCGGGACGGCCCGGCTCCTCAAACGCCAGCGATTCATCATGGTAGGAATGGCCTTGGAGCGCGCGCGCAAATACGTCCGGCTGCACCAACAACGTCGGCGTCAGCATCAGCGCAGAGCAACCCACGGCGCCGCCCGGGACCTGGCCGGCGGAGCGTATCGCGCCGGCGTTGGCGTAGGTGACTTTAAGATCGGTGTCGAGGATGAGCACGTCATAAGGCAGCTGATCGATAGCCGTTTCGAGCGCCGGTTGAGACGCCGGCAGCGCAAATGTGAGCATCACCAGATGCTGACCGGGTGCCGACATCAGAGGTTTCAGCTCGGTCAAAGCAGACTGCTCACCGCCGACGAATCGCCACGTCAAGGCGCGGCTCGAACGCCTGTCGACATCGGAAAGAGAGCTAACAATGGGGACGATTTGGATCGCTGAATCCGCGTCGAGATAGCGAGCGAGCGGTGCCTCGATCAGAGCGGTCGGATCGGGCTCGGACAGGCATAGGCGCGCGGCCGCGTTCGCGAGGACCACGGGTAAATGCTTATGACGGGCATCAACTACGAGTACAGCATCTCGCAGGCTGTCTAGGGCCGTGTCCGCCAACGCGCGCGTTGCATTAGACGCGAGGCGTAAAAAATCCGGAGACGTCGCCATCCTTTGGAACTCCGGGCACACTCTAATATATCAGTACAAATCTCTTTATACGCCCCATCTAATGTGAGCGTATACCCCCAGAATGAATATGCGGGAATCCCCTAATTTCTGGCCGTTTGGATGTATATTTGTCAAGAATTGCACAGAGGGCAAGCGCCGATGATCGCGGTCTTTACATCCGTCGTGTCAGCAGGACAGTGAACCCAACATCGAGTCCGCCACGAAGGCCCGCGGGTTCGGATTAAAATCCCGGCATGCCGACCCCTGCCATCAGGCACCTTCGCAAGAACGATCCGCGATTCGCAGAATGGATCGATCGCATCGGCAGGCTCGAGTTACCCATACCTCCGGTTCGTGAGCCGTATGTTGCGCTGCTAGAAAGCATCGCCCATCAACAACTGGCCGGAGCGGCGGCCCGGGCTATTTGGGCCCGGGTCCTGGGCCTGTTTTCAGATGGACTTCCATGCCCGAAACGCCTGGCTGAAATGACCGAAGTAGAATTGCGCACCGCAGGTTTGTCACGCAGCAAGGCATTGGCGATGAAAGACATCTGCGTCAGGGCGAATGCAGGAAAGATCCCGAGCACTGCCCTGATCGCGCAGATGTCGGACGCCGATATTTATGCACAATTGATGGAAGCGCGCGGCGTGGGGATGTGGACCGTGGATATGCTGATGCTGTTCACGCTGTGTCGGCCCGACGTGATGCCGGTGACTGACTACGGCGTGCGCAAGGGATTTCAGGTCCTGTATCGCAAGCGAGCCCTGCCATCACCGAAGCAGCTCTTGAAACATTCGGAGAAATGGCAACCGCATCGATCAGTTGCAGCGCTATATTTATGGCGGATCGCGGAGACCGCCAAAAAGCCAAGGAAGACTAAAAAGAAGTCACTTTCTAAATAGGTCGTCCAACGCCGATTTCACCTTGGCGATCTCTGCCTCATTCTTTGCGATATAGGCACCGGCCTTCGGCTTGAAGTGATCGCAAAAGTTTGCCTCGTCTTTCTTGCGCACTTCTTCGGCCGTCGGTTCCTTGCAATGCTTGGCGTATGACGTGTCGTATTCGACGCACATCTTGCATACATGCAGTTCAGCGTTACACGCTTTGCAAACGTCGAGACGACGCAGAGGTAGGCTGAGCGCCGCGAGAGAACCCCCGCAGCGCCAGCAGACTAACGCCTGAGAGCGATCAACCATCGGCAAACGAACATATTCAGGTGTTAGAAAACACTTGTAGCGGCAGCACCACGGTCTCTAGAGGCAAAGGTCGATCGCCAGCCAACTGAACGGAACAAGAATTTCCGACTGTGTCGCCAAAATCCCCGGCATGCGCACCAATTGCCAACGCTACCATTGTCTGTGGCGCCACGCGCGTTCAATCAGTGCCGGCGACACCCGTCGGTGCCTGTGACGCCGCTTACGCTCAGAAAGTCAGCGTCACGTGACACCATCTCAGTCCCGGTTACTGCGTAAACACCAGCCGATTGGCGGGGGCGACACCATCGGTGCCAGTTATTCCGCGAGCCTTCGCAAGATCCGTTCCTGTGATGCCATCGGTACCAGTGATGCCGCGGGCCCTCACAAGATCGGTCCCGGTGATGCCG
>Ga0209222_1000306_pt1 | contig 10843 bp, 13 predicted proteins | sample BlaSpr_A8_Ref_O3_FD_187991 | JGI IMG/M metagenome (GOLD analysis project Ga0209222, IMG submission 187991) | Forest soil microbial communities from Thunder Bay, Ontario, Canada - Black Spruce, Ontario site 2_A8_Ref_O3 (SPAdes) (version 2) | ecosystem: Environmental > Terrestrial > Soil > Boreal...
CGGCGCCGACGAAATTGCCGCTGCCGGGAATGATCTCGGTCGCGGGCTGGCCGTTTTCCGCCGCCAGTTCCGCCGCACTTTTGACGATGGGCTGTCCGTTGGCATCGACGATGGGCGTGGGCGGCGCGGTTGCGGCCGATGCGGGGGGTGGCGCGGCGGGCTGGGCGGCGGCCAGACTCGCGGACAGCACAACAAGCATCGTGCCGGCAACCCAGCGGCATGCGCGTCCCGTTTGCGCCGTCATCGTCATTCCACGTTATCCGTCAAAGATTGCCGCCGGCTGCCGATGCGGGCGCCTTGTTGCCCGTTCCCGGCTGCGCCCCTGGCGGCGATCCCGATGCTTGCCCCGATCTTAACCGGATTTCATAATCCGTCGTGTTGGCATGCAATACTACGCGGCCCGCTTCGATGCGGACAAGCTGCCATCCGTCCACCATCTGCCCGATCACGGCGCTGATAGCCAGAGCCGCGCCGCCGGGCTTGAGGATCGCGACCGATTTCTGCGGACTGATGATGACGCCGACCAGGGTGACTTCCGGCGGCGCAACATCGACGCCGGTGGCCTGGGACGGCTCGGCGACGGCCTGCCGCGTCGGGCTGAACGCGAAGCGCTCGTTGATGGCGGCAAAATCTTCCTTGGGCGGCGGAACATAGAGGACGGCCGGCTGGGATAATGCCGACGCCGTCACATCGACACGCGCTGACGGCGGCGGCGGCGGAACTTCGATTGCGGGGATCGGCGCGAGCGCCTGATAGGCGATCAGCCCGCCCAATCCGAGCGCGATCGCGACAAGGCTTCCCGGCATCGCGAGGTTCATGGCGCACCCGCCCAGCGATAGCCTTCGATGGTCCAATGGAGCTGGACGTTGGGCGGCTCGCTGCCTGAGCCTTCGGTCTGCAGATCCTGCCAGACCTTGATGTCGACATCGTCGAGGAACAGGTACGGCGCGCCGGTCTCCAGTTGATAGGCGACTTCCTTCACGCTGCCGACGGGAAGCGTGACGTCGTATTGCACGTCGATCTTCTCCAGATCGTTCGACGGCGACGACGGCAGGTTCTGCACGCTGCGAACCTGGCCGCCATGGCTTTCGATCAGCGGCTTGACGATGCTCTGCATGTTGGCCGCCGCCAGCGCCGCGCTGTTGCCGCGCAGCAGAACGGCGCTCGATGCTTCGCGTGCATTGAGCGCCGCCAGTTCCGCTTCCAGCCGTGGACGCGACGCGATCTCCGCCTGGTAAAGCGCGAGCATCTGCTGCGACTGGGCGATGTCGTCGCTTTGCGCGGCGAAGATTTCCACGATGGGAAAGACCACGAGCAGGCCGAATGCGACAACGACGCCGGCAAGGATCGCCAGCGCGGCACCGCGGCCCTGAAACGCGACCGCCATCAGCTTGCGCCCTTGCGGATCTTGAACGACATGTCGAAGCGTTCCTGGCCGGCGGTGCTGCCCTGCATCAGCGGGGCGCGAAATTGCGCGTCGGTGAACAGCGGCGAGGCGTCGAACAGCGCGATCAGCGAGGAGGCGGAATCCGAAAAGCCGCTGATGCGGACCTCGCCGCCCCGATATTCGAAATCGAAGATCCAGCTGCCGTTGGGCAGCACGCGGGTCACCTCGGAGAGCACCCGCACGAGCATCAGGTTCTGCTTCTGCCGGGCGAGGAATGCGGAGCGGTTGAGCGCGCCTTCGATGCCGTGATGCAGCCGCTCGATCACTTGCGCGCGGCCGCGCGCCTGGTCGACGCGATCGGCCAGATCGTCGGCCGCCGCCTGGTTGCGCAGATAGCCGCCGACGAGCGCGCCGATGGCGAGCACCGTGACCAGCGCGGCCAAACCCGGCACCAGCCGCCGCCGTATCCGCATCAGCAGGGATGCGCGCGGATCGACCGGGAATATGCCGCCATCCGCCGGCTGGCTGTCGCCGGCAAAGGCGATGGCCGCGAGCTCGACACCGGCCGCGCGGCACACCGCGAGCGCGCTATCCACCGCGTCGCGCCGCGTGATGCGCATGAAGACATCGACCTGGTTGGTCTGGCGCTGCAGTACGCGGAAATCGTAATAGACATGGTCGCGATCGATCGGGCTTTGCCGGTCGAGCTCATGGCGGAGTATGTGATCGAGATTCCGCCCCTTGCCGGGCAAGGACAGCGTTCGGCCCAGCGCCAGCGCATCGGGAATACGCAACACGAAAAAATCGCGCAGCATCCAGTTCTGCGCCAGAAACGGCTCGACCGCGCGGCGCAGGGTGGCGGCATCGAACTGGGCGCGCGGGATGTGCGCGATCTCCCGCGCACCATCGGCGGCAAAACGCCGGACGACGACGTCGCCATCGCCGACGTCTATGGCGATGACCGGATCGTTGCTCGCCAGCGCCTTGCGCCAGTGTTCCGGCATCATCGCGGCGAGTTCGGCTGTCCACCAGCGCCAGCCGGCCTGAAAGCCGGACCAGGTGTCGTCCCAGCGATATTTCAGCCCGCCGCTGCTCATTGGCGGCCCTGGCAGCGCTTGGTCGAAGGGTCGTAGTTGCAATTGGCGTCGACGACGATATGCGGCGCCACGATCAATTCCGGCCAGACGCGCGCGTCGCCTTTGGGAAACTCGACATGCACGCGGATCAGCGTCGGCAGCGCGCGCCCGCCGTCCCAGCGGTCGTGCCAGACGGCTGGCTCATCGGGGTTTTCCGATCCGTAATAGGAAAAGCCGACGAACGCGATGTCGCGCAGGAGCGGTTCCTCCCACGCATTTTCACCCGATGAGAGTTCCGGCTCGGCGCGCATCATGAGTTGCTCATACCGTCCATCGCCCCGGCGTTCAAACGCGATGCGGGCGCGGCCGCCGCCGGCAACGACCTGGGGCGCCGGCGCCAGGAAATTCATCGAATCCGGGCCGCCGTGGAAATCGATCGACGGATTCAGCGGATCGGTGGTTAACCAGTATGGATAGGCCTGCTCGATCTCGCGCTGGAGCTCGCCCTGCACCAGCCGCACTTCGTCCATGCCCGTGGAATGCGCCTGGCTGCTGTCCCAGGCGCGCGCGCCGAAGCGCAAGCCGCCGAACAGCAGGACCATCAGCAGCGCCAGCAGCGCCATCGCGACGAGAAGCTCGAGCAGCGTGAAGCCCGCGTCGCGCCGTTTCATTGCGAGACCGGGACGGGAACGGCGCGCAGCGTCGTCAGCGAGCGCGAATAGATGCGGCCGTCGTCCTGCCAGCGGATCGTCGCCACCACCGTCATCGCGGCGACGGTGGAACCGGGCGCATAGTCGCCATCGGGCTCGACATGCAGCTGCCAGCCATAGCCGCCCGGAAACACGCCGGCGCTGTCGCCTGCCGAAATCGGAATGGAGGTTCCGGTCTGCGCGAGCAGCGATTGCAGCAGCGAAGCTGCCGTCGTCTCATCGCGCACCTGGCGCGTACGGTCGAGATTGGTCGCGATGATCTTGAGCAGGACCGCCAGCGAGATCACGAGGATGGCGAGCGCCACCAGCACCTCGACCAGCGTGAATCCCCGGTCGTCCTTATTCATCCAGCGAAATCCGTCCGCTCAGCCAATGGGCGATGATGCGGTGGCGATGCGCGGCGTCGCCGATATCGACGATGCCGCCGGTGGAGCTGCCGTCCGGATAGAACAGGATCGTGTTGCCGCCGCCCGCGGTGGCGCGAAAGCTGAGCGACACACCCTTGGGCAATTCGCGCAGCACCCCGCCTGCCAGCGCGTAGCGGCCGGTCTGCGCATTCAGCACGACGCCGGTCTCCCGGCGCTTGAGGATCGCGGTCTGGCGCGCGGTGCTCAGATCCTGCGCCAGCAGGCGCGCCGCCGCCTTGGCCTCGACCGCCGGCCGCGCCGCGGACAGCAGCGTGGGCACGCTCAGGATGACGAGGCCGATGACGGCCAGCACCACCAGAAGCTCGACCAGCGTGTAGCCGGCGTCATCGCCAATTCTTGACGGGCGGATCGGCAGCATTGGTTCCTTCACCGGTTGGTCCGTAGCTGTAGAGATCGTATTCGCCGTGCTCTCCCGGCGAGCGATAGATGAAAGGCTTGCCCCAGGGATCGTTGAGGCTCGTCGTCGCCTTCACATAAGGTCCGTTCCAGTTGTCGATGCCGGCGGAATTGGTCAGCAGCGCGTTGAGGCCTTCCTGCGTGGTGGGATAGCGGCCGACGTCGAGCTTGTAGAGATCGAGCGCCGTGCCGAAACTTTCGACTTCGGTATGCGCGGTGCTGAGCTTCGCGCTGGAAAGGTATTTGAGCATCTGGGTGGTCGCCACGGTGGCGAGCAGGCCCAATATGACCAGCACCACCAGCAGCTCGATCAGCGTGTAGCCGTCCTCGCCGCGGCGCTCGAGATTTTTGCGGGTCTTCATGCGAGCCTCATATTGCCAGGTCGTTCACGGAGAGGATCGCCAGCAGGATGGAGGCGATCAGGCCCGCGACGATCAATCCCATGAACACGGTGAGCAGCGGAACCAGCAGCGCCAGCAGCCGGTCCACCGAATGCTTGATCTCGCGTTCGTAGAGTTCGGCCTGTCTTAGCATCATCTCGTCCAGCCGTCCGGTCTCCTCGCCGACGCGGACCAGATCGAGCGCGATGGCGGGGAATATGCCGGTCTGCCGCAGCCGGTCGGCCAGGTTCTCGCCTTCCTTGAGCCTGGCGGCGGTCTCGCCCACCGCATTGGCGACCACGCCGTTGGCGAGCGTCTCCTTGGTGATCATCAGCGCCTGCGGCAGCGCGATGCCGTTGGACAGAAGCGTGCCCAGCGAGCGGGCGAACCGCTCGATGTCCATCTTGAGCAGCAGATTGCCCAGCACCGGCACGCGCAGCAGCAGCACGTCCCAGCCATGGCGGTAGCGCGGGTTCTTCATCGCGCGGCGGAACAGGAATATCGCGCCCGCCACCACCAGCAGGATCAGCCACCAGTCGCTGGCGAGGAACGCGCCCGCGCCCATCACCATCTGCGTCGACCACGGCAGCGCCTTGCCGGCCTGCGCGAACAGCGGCGTGAATTCCGGCAGCACGAAAACCAGGATGACGACGATGGAAAGCCCCGCCGTGCACATCAGGATCGCCGGATAGATCAGCGCCGAGATGATCGTGTCGCGGATGGCGGAGGCGCGCGCGAGATAATCGGCCAGCCGCCGCAAGGTGCGCTCGAGATTGCCGCCGAGCTCGCCGGCGCGGACCATGGTGATGTAGGATTTCGGGAAAATTCCCGCCGCCGCGAAAGAGTCGGCCAGACTCATGCCGTCGCGCACCCGCGCGAGCACGATATCGAGAGGGCCGCGCAGATGCTTGGTCTCTTCCAAACCGACAAGGATTTCGATCGCGCGGTCGAGCGGCAGGCCCGCTTCGAGCAAGGTCGCCAGTTCCTGGGTCGCGATGCTGATGGTGCGTGCGGTGAAGCGCCGCGCGGGACGAAGGCCTTGCGGCAGGTATTTGCGCCAGTCGGATTCCCCCGCGTCGCGCGCGGAGATCGGGAAGTGGCCGAGACCCCGGATCTGCGCGATGGCGTCGGCTTCCGAGGCCGCTTCCAGCACGCCGCCCGTGACCCCGCCCGACGCCGTCATCGCCTTGTAGCGAAAATTCGCCATCGTCAGACCAGCCGCGTCACGCGCAGGACTTCCTCGACGCTGGTCTGGCCCGCGAGCACCTTCTTCATGCCATGCATGTGCATGGTCTGCATGCCTTCCTCGATCGCCTTCCTGCGGATCACGCCCGCTTCGGCATGGGCGAGCACGAGTTCGCGGATGGCGTCGGACATCACCAGCACTTCGACGATGGAGCTGCGGCCGTAATAGCCGGTGTTGTTGCATTGCGGGCAGCCGACGGCGCGGTGCAGCACGATGGGGCCGTTCTGCGGCGGTATCTGCATCTTTTGCGCGAAGCCGGCGAGCGCTTCGTAAGGTTCGCGGCAATGCGGGCAGAGCGCGCGCACCAGGCGCTGGCCGACCAGGCCGCTGATCGTGGAGGTCAGCAGGAAGTCCTCGATCCCCATGTCGAGCAGGCGGGTGATCGCGCTGGCGGCATCGTTGGTGTGCAGCGTCGACAGGATCAGATGACCGGTGAGCGCCGCCTGCACCGCGACCTGGGCGGTTTCGAGATCGCGGATTTCGCCGACCATCATGATGTCGGGGTCCTGGCGCAGGAACGAGCGCAGGGCGGTGGCAAAGGTCAGCCCGATCTGCGGCTTGACCTGCACCTGGTTGACACCCTTCAACTGATATTCGACCGGATCCTCGATGGTGAGGATCTTCTTCTCGCGGGTGTTGAGCTCCGAAAGACCCGTATAGAGCGTCGTCGTCTTGCCGCTGCCGGTCGGGCCGGTGACGAGCATGATGCCGTGCGGCCGGTCGAGCAGCCCGCGGATCGCGCCGGCGATGTCGTCGTCGAAACCGAGCGCGGCATAGTCGAGCTTGAGGCTGCCGCGATCCAGGATGCGCAGCACCACGCTCTCGCCATGGATCGTCGGCATCATCGAAACGCGGAAATCGATGTCCTTGCCGCGCACGGCGAGGCGAATGCGCCCGTCCTGCGCCACGCGGCGCTCGGCGATATTGAGCTTGGCCATGATCTTGACGCGGCTGACGATCGCGTTGGAAAGCCGCGACGGCGGCGACTCCACTTCGTGCAGCACGCCGTCGATGCGGTAGCGCACCGCGAGCTCGCCATCCATCGGCTCGATATGGATGTCGGAGGCGCGCGCTTCCACCGCGCGGGTGATGAGCAGGTTCACCAGCCGGATGACAGGCGCTTCGCTGGCGCTGTCCTTGATGCGGTCGACGTCGTCCTCGGCGCTGTCGCCGGCGCGGGCGCGCGTCTCTTCGGAGATCTGGTGGATTTCGGATTTGCCGTCGCCGTAGAGCCGGTCATAAGCCGCCTCGAAATCGGCCGGGAACGCGACAAGCCGGATGACCGGCTTGCCCGCCGCGAAGCGCGCGGCCTCGACGGCATAATCGTTGAGCGGATCGACCATCGCGATGACGAGCGCGTCGCTGCGCTCGTCGAGCGGAATGAGCTGGACCTCGCGCAGGAATTTCCGGCTGAGGCGATCCTCCAGCACCGGTTCGTCGGGATAGTCCTTGGGCGTCGCGACGGAAATCTCGAGCAGCGCCGCGAAGGTCTCCGCGATGTCGCGCTCGGAAGTGAGGCCGAGCCGCGTCAGCACCAGTTCGAGCGGCTCGCCGCTTTCGATGGCGAGCCGTTCGGCCCGCTCGAGGCCAGCCGGCGCCAGCTTGCCGCGCTCCACCAGCCGCGCTGCCAGCGCCTTGCGAACCGGATGGGCTGTGCCCTCCGGCAGCTTGTCCGCCAGCGCGTCCATTCTCAATTCTCCCTGTGCGGATACCATTATAGAGCCATTTCGCCATTGGCGGCGCGTACTTAGCATGAGCGGCCTGCCGCCTGTCCCGCCGCTCTTGACTCTGCTTCCTGCCCTGAGCAAACTAGAACATAACATGAACATATGGGCGCAGGATGGAGGAAATATCCCGGAAACTGGCGGTTTTGCGCGCTTCCCTGGTGCAGCACGGCCTGGAGCGCCCCGCCACGGAGCGGATCGCGCCCCTGGGATATCCCGCGGCCGATATCTGCCTGAAAGGCGGGCTGGCACGCGGCGCGCTGCATGAAGTGTTCGCGGGCGCCGCCGGTCACGAGGCGGCGGCCAGCGGTTTCGCCCTCGCCCTCGCCGCCCGCGTTTTGTCCAAGCACAAATGGCTGCTCTGGATCCGCCAGGATTTCTCCGCCCTCGAAGCCGGCGAGATCTACGGCGGCGGCTTGCTCGAACTGGGTCTCGATCCGGCGCGCGTGTTGATGCTGCGCGTGCCTGACGCTGAAGGCGCGTTGCGCGCGGCGGGCGATGCGCTCGATTGCAAGGGACTCGGCGCGGTGGTGATCGAGCCGTGGGGCGAGCCCAGGATTTTCGATCTCGTGGCGAGCCGAAGGCTCACGCTGGCGGCCGGCAAGCACAACGTCACCGCGATCCTGCTGCGCATGAATGTCGAGCCCGCGCCCAGCGCGGCGGAGACGCGCTGGCTGATCCACGCCGCCGCCTCGCCGCCCGGCGACGAAGACGATTGGGGCAAGCCGCTGTTCGACGCGGAACTCGCGCGCAACCGGCACGGGCCTTTGGGGCGCTGGATGATGGAATGGGATTGCGATGACAGAGTTTTCAAAAAGACGCATCGCCGCGTTGTGGTTGCCGCGCCTGCCGACCGATCGGCTCAAGCGGCGCTGGACGGCGCGCGGGCGCAAGGATGACCGCCCGCTGGTGATCGCCGGCAAGACCGGCGGCGCCCTGACCCTCACCGCGGTGGACCGCAAGGCGGCGACGCTGGGCCTTGTGCCCGGCAAGGCGCTGGCGGATTCGCGCGCGATGATTCCCGATCTCGCGGTGATCCGCGCCAATGAGACGAGCGATGCGAAGCTGCTCGCCGGCATCGCCGACTGGTGCGAACGCTATACGCCGCTCGTCGCGCTCGATCCGCCGCACGGCTTGTTCCTCGACGTCACCGGCGTCACGCATCTGTTCGGCGGCGAGGCCGCGATGCTGGCGGAAATTCGCCACGCGATCACAGCACAGGGATTCGCCGTGCGCCTCGCGCTCGCCGGAACCTCGGCCGCCGCCCGTGCGCTCAGCCAATATGCCGACGGCACGATCGTCATGCCGGGCGCAGAAGCCGGCGCCGTCGCGGGCTTGCCGGTCGAGGCGCTGGGCGCCGATCACAGCATCGTCCATGCGCTGCGCCGCGCCGGTCTCAAGACCATCGCGCAGCTGGCGGGGCGCCAGCGCCATGAACTCGCCGCCCGCTTCGGCTCGGCCTTCGTGACCCTGCTCGATTGCACGCTGGGCAAGGCGGAAGCGCCGATCAGCCCGCGCACGCCCGTACCCGATTGCCGCGCCGAGCGCAGTTTCGCCGAGCCAGTCGTCACGCAGGACGTGATCGCGGCCACGATCCTGTCGCTGGCGGCAAGTCTCGCCGCCGTGCTCGAAAAGCGCGGCGAAGGCGCGCGGCGGATCGAGGCTTGTTTCTTCCGCGCCGATGGGCAGATGCGCCGCATCGCCATCGAGACCGGTCAGGCGGTGCGCGATCCCAAAATCGTCGAGCGCCTGTTCCGCGAGAAGCTTGCGGCACTCAGCGATCCGCTCGATCCCGGTTTCGGCTTCGACCTGATCCGGCTGGGCGCAAGCTGCACGCAGGGTTGCCAAGCCCCCGCCACCGGCTTCGACACCAATGCGAGCGACCAGGACGTCGTCTTCCTGATCGACAAGCTCGCCGCGCGCTTCGGCGCGCATCGTATCGCGCGCTTCCTGCGGCAGGACACGCATATTCCAGAAGCCGAGTTCGTCACCGTTCCGGCGCAGGACATGCCGGCGCAAAAGATGAAAGATTCCGCGCGCGACGGGAAAATCCCGCAACGGCCGCTGCGCCTGTTCGCCAGGCCCGAGCCCATCGAAGTGACCGCCGAGATTCCGGCCGGCCCGCCGCTGCGGTTCCGCTGGCGCCGCGCACAGCATGCGGTGGCCTGCGCCGAAGGTCCCGAGCGCATCGCGATGGAATGGTGGCGCACGCAAGAACATCAGCCGACGCGCGACTACTACCGCATCGAGGACGAAGACGGCCGCCGTTTCTGGCTCTACCGCGACGGCCTCTACGCCCGCGAGATGGAGCATCCGCGCTGGTACGTGCACGGGCTGTTCGCATGACCGCGCATCACCGTTTACCGCCGTGTTTCCCGGCCATGCCAGATGCGCAAAACAACGAGAGCCGTATCGCTACCGCGAATGGTGTAGCGCACGACATAGCCTCTCTTACCAAACTGGACACGAGTCTGGCGGATAAAGGGCGATCTGGTGCGATAGCCGAGCCCCGGCATCTGTTCGATCAGTTCAAGCTTGCTCCAGATCGCCGCCATGGCGCGCGCGGCCGCGTCGGGATTTTCAGGTTTCAAGAATTCGTAAAGACGTTGTGCGTCCGCAATCGCGTCGGACGAAAAGACGATCATTCAATCTTGCGCGGCGAAGGCGGCGGAAGCTCATTCGCCGTGCCCCAACTGCGAACCCAAGATTTCACTTCGTCCAGCGGAACGCCCATTTGCGTGCGCTCAAAGACGCTCAACCGACGTTCATCCTCTGCGATGTCCGGATCGCCCGCCTCGACGGAATCCAAAAGCGCAATCGCATCGGAGACGACACGCGATGCATCCTGTCCACGCTGCTCTGCAAGGTTTCGCAACCGTGCGTCTGCTTCTTTGTCGAGATCGATGGTCAAGCGCGTCATGGGGACAAGAATAGCGCAGATCGCGACCGGCTCCAAGCATCGGCAGAGGGGCCCATGACCGGCTATGCCGAGATCGCGGTCACGACGAACTTCTCGTTCCTGCGCGGCGCCTCGCATCCGAAGGAGCTGGTGGCGGCGGCGGCGGCGCTCGGGCTCGACGCCGTCGGCATCGCCGACCGCAATACCCTGGCCGGCGTGGTGCGCGCTTACGATGCTTGGAGGCAGATCGGGACGCAGACGGCGCACAGACCGAAGCTCCTGGTCGGCGCGCGGCTCGTCTTCGCCGACGGCACGCCCGATATCCTCGCCTACCCCACCGACCGCGCAGCCTATGGCCGGCTCTGCCGGCTTCTCAGCGGGGGCAAGTTATATGTGCGCGAGGGCGAGCGCCGCGCCTGGAAAGGCGAATGCACGCTCACGCTGGCCGACCTGCTGCACTGGCAGGAGGGCCTGCTGCTGGCGGTCGTGCCGGACAGGGGGGAGGGGGGTGTCGCCGCTCTGGAAAACGAATGCGGCCAGCAATTACAAGGGGTTATCCGGAGCGTCGCGAAAAACCAGCCCGATTCCGTCTGGCTC
>Ga0209222_1000308_pt1 | contig 10817 bp, 7 predicted proteins | sample BlaSpr_A8_Ref_O3_FD_187991 | JGI IMG/M metagenome (GOLD analysis project Ga0209222, IMG submission 187991) | Forest soil microbial communities from Thunder Bay, Ontario, Canada - Black Spruce, Ontario site 2_A8_Ref_O3 (SPAdes) (version 2) | ecosystem: Environmental > Terrestrial > Soil > Boreal...
GGCCGGGGCGTCGTCGTCGGCGGCGGCGGCGGGCGAGGCGGAAGAGCTGGGAGAGGAGCCGCTGCCGCCGGCGCGGCTCTATCTGACGGAAGGCGAATGGTCGGCGGCGCTGTCGCATCGCGACCTGCGCGCGCTGTCGCCGTTCCAGGCGCCGGAATCGACGAACTCAGTGGACGCAGGCGGCAAGCCCGGCCGCGATTTCGCACCGGAGCGCACGCAGACCGGCACGAACGTGTTCCAGGCCGCCGCCGATCACATCAAATCGCTGGGCGGCAAGCGTGTCGTCGTGGCGGCGTGGAGCGAAGGTTCGGCGGAGCGCATCGGCGGCGTGCTCTCCGATCATGGGCTGGAGGCGATGCGCGCGATCGCCAACTGGCCCGACGCGCAAAGTTTGAATGCCGGCGCCGTGGGAGTCGGCGTGCTCGGCATCGAGCACGGTTTCGAGGCGCCGGATTTCGCCATCGTTGCCGAGCAGGACATCCTGGGCGACCGCATGGTCCGCGCGCGGGGGCGGCAGAAGCGGGCGCAGAACTTCCTCCAGGAAGCCTCCAGTCTCGCGCCGGGCGATCTCGTCACCCATATCGAACACGGCGTCGGGCGCTACATCCGCTTGCAGACCATCGACGTGGCCGGCGCGCCGCACGATTGTCTGGAGCTGCAATATGACGGCGGCAAGCTCTTTCTTCCGGTCGAGAATATCGAGCTGCTGACGCGCTACGGCGCCGACGAGAGCAATGCGCAGCTCGATCGCCTCGGCGGCGCGGGCTGGCAGCAGCGCAAGGCGCGCGCCAAGGAGCGGGTGCGCGAGATCGCGGCCGAGCTGATCCGCATCGCCGCCGCGCGCCAGCTCAAATCGCTGCCGCCCGCCGATCCGCCGCAAGGTCTCTATGACGAATTCTGCGCCCGCTTTCCCTATCAGGAGACCGAGGACCAGGAGAAAGCCATCGCGGATACGATCGACGATCTGGCCAAGGGCCGGCCGATGGATCGCCTCGTCTGCGGCGATGTCGGCTTCGGCAAGACCGAGGTGGCGATGCGCGCGGCGTTCGTCGAGGCGATGACGGGCAACCAGGTCGCGCTGGTGGTGCCGACGACGCTGCTCGCGCGCCAGCATTTCCGCAATTTCACGGAGCGCTTCCAGGGCTTCCCGGTGAAGATTCGCCAGCTTTCACGCTTTGTCGACGCGAAAGAGGTGCGCGAGACCAAGGCGGGGCTCGCCTCGGGCGACGTCAACATCGTGATCGGCACGCACGCGCTGCTCGGCAAAGGCATCGCGTTCAGCAATCTGGGCATGGTGATCGTGGACGAGGAGCAGCATTTCGGCGTCAGCCACAAGGAGCAGCTCAAGGCGCTCAAGGCCGACGTGCATGTTCTGACTCTGACGGCGACGCCGATCCCGCGCACGCTGCAACTGGCGCTTTCCGGCGTGCGCGATCTGTCGCTGATCACCACGCCGCCGATTGACCGCCTCGCGGTTAGAACCTTCGTGACGCCGTTCGATCCTTTGGTGATTCGCGAGGCCTTGCTGCGCGAGCATTATCGCGGCGGGCAGAGCTTCTATGTCGCGCCGCGCATCGCCGATTTGCGCGAGGCGGCGGAATTCCTCAAGCACACGGTGCCGGAAGTGAAAGTCGCGGTGGCGCATGGCCAGATGGCGACCGACACGCTGGAAGACGCAATGACCGCGTTCTACGACCGGCGCATCGACGTGCTGGTCTCCACCAACATCGTCGAGAGCGGTCTCGACATCCCCACCGCCAACACCATGATCGTGCATCGCGCCGACATGTTCGGGCTGTCGCAGCTTTATCAGCTGCGCGGCCGCATCGGCCGCTCCAAGCAGCGCGCCTACGCCTATCTGACGACGCCGGCGGATCGCAAGCTGACCGAGACCGCGGAACGCAGGCTGCAGGTGCTGCAATCGCTCGACCAGTTGGGCGCGGGATTCTCCGTGGCGAGCCACGACATGGACATCCGCGGCGCCGGCAACCTGTTGGGCGAGGAGCAATCCGGCCATGTCCGCGAGGTCGGCATCGAGCTCTATCAGGAGATGCTGGAGGAAGCCGTGGCGCAGTTGCGCGCCGGCGACGCCGCAATGGAACTTTCCGACCAGTGGTCGCCGCAGATCAGCATCGGCACCTCGGTCCTGATCCCCGAGGACTATGTCTCGGATTTGACGGTGCGCATGGCGCTCTATCGCCGGCTCGCGAGCCTGGAAGACCGCGGCGAGATCGAGCGCTTCGCCGCCGAACTGATCGACCGCTTCGGGCCGCTGCCGGAGGAAGTGCAGCATCTGCTGGAGATCGTCGCGATCAAGCATCTGTGCCGCGCGGCGTCGGTGGAGAAGATCGACGCGGGCCCCAAAGGCGCCATGCTCGCCTTCCGCAACAACGCGTTTCCCAATCCCATCGCGCTGGTGCGCCTGATCAGCGAGCACCTGTCGACCATGCGCGTCCGCCCGGACCAGAAAGTCGTCATCGCCCGCGACTGGCCGACACCGGAGGCGAGGCTGAAGGGTGCGAAGGCGGTGCTCGGGCAACTCGCGAAGCTGGCGGAAGCGGCGTGAACCACGCGCGTTGCTTGCGCGTTGTCTTCGTTGTGCAGCATTCGATGCACGATTCTCTTTGAGGATACCGGCATGCCAAAGACTACAAACACTGCGAAACGTCCTCCCGCGCAAGCGCCCATCGGCGCGGCGGCGGGCGCTGCCGTCGGCGCTATGGTCGCCGGTCCTCTCGGTGCGGTGGTGGGCGCACCGCTCGGTGTGATCGCCGCGCGTATGAGCGTCAGCACACCGAAGGCGAAAGGCGCCAAGGCGGTGCGCAAGGCCAAGAAGGTGGTCAAGACCGTCGCCAAAAAAGCCAAGGCCAAGGCCGGAAAGGCCGGGAAATCCTTGAAGCGCACGGCCAAGCGCGCCAAGAAGACCGTCAAGCGGGCGGCGAAAAAGCGGACGTGATCGTCAGGGCGATGGCTTGCCCCTCGCCGCCTGATTGACCGGCATCCCGGCCATCAGGGTCGCGGCGGCGTCGGCGGGAATCGTCGTGGCGCACCAATCCGTCGAACATGCCGCGGTCTTGGCGTGCTCCGCCTCGATGTCCGCGCCGACATCGCCCATGCGCCCGATCATGCCACCGAGCTTGACGTAGACCGTCTGTCCCGCCGCCAGATCGACCGGCAGCTTGAGGTCGCCGCCGAAGAAGTTGAGCGGGTTGTCGAACACCAGGTCGAAATGACCCGGCGCATGGTCGAACACGAGCGCCTCGCCGTTGGCCACCGCGCCGATCTTCTCCTCGCCGAGATAGATCTTCGCGTTGGCGATCGCGGCCATGATGCTGGACTCGCGGACGATCACCACCCGCGCATTGGCGGAATCGAGCGGCGCGAGCGCGGCAGGCGGATCGGCAAGCGCCGACGATGTCAGGGCCGCGAGCGCGAGAAGTATCCTCACCATAGCGGCTTGCCGGTCGCGGTCGGCAGCGCCACCCCCAAAATCTTCGCCAGGGTCGGCGCAATGTCGCGCATGTCGATTTCGCCCAGCGCGTCCGCTTTGGGGATGCCGGGGCCGTCGATCATGAAGGTGGCGCGCATCTCGGGATGCGTCGGGAAATAGCCGTGCATGCCTTTCAGGCTGCCGGCCGTCACCAGCGGGCTGACCAGCTTGGTACCGCCTTCATAGCCGAGCTTGAAATCCACCCAGAACGACGCTTCCACGCCGCCGCCCGCGGCATCGATATCGGGCTTGTCGATCACCTGCGCAATGCCGTTCGGGGGACTCGCGGCGAGTTTCTTCAGCAGCGCGGCGACCTTGTCGTGCAGCGGTTTGTCGTTCGGGTCCTTGAGCACGATCGCCGCCGATCCGCCCGCGTCCCACACCGATGCGGTCCAGGCGACAGGCTTCTGCGTTTTCGGATCGAGCGTGATGAATCCGGCTTTCACGAAGGCGGTGCTGAGGTTCACGTCGTGCTGCACGGCGGCGAAGCCGTGATCGGAGACGATGGCGACCACCAGGTCCGGCTCGACCTTCCGCGCCGCCGCCACCAGATCGCCCACCGCCCCGTCGATGGTCTCCAGCGTCGCATGCGCCTGCGGCGTGTCGGGGCCATCCTCGTGTTGCGTGGCGTCGAGGCTGACCAAATGCAGAGTCATGAACTCAGGATGCTCGGTCGCGATCAGCGCGGCGGCGAATTTCGCGCGCGCGACGTCGGATGCCGGCGTCTCCGCGAACATCGAAGACAAGGGCATGCCCACCTGTTTCGACAGCGTCTCGGGCAGGCCGGGCGTGGAGAGCGCATGCAGCAGCTTGACGTCGTTGATGTTGAGCGCGCGCCAATATTCGGGGATGTCGTAATCGATTGATTGTGTGCCCACGCTCACCGGCCAGTCGATGCTGGCCACGATCTGGTGATTGGCATGCACTGCGTCCCACAAGGTCGGGACCTTGATGTCGCTGGCATACCAGTACCAGCCGTCCATGTTCTTCTCGAGCGGATCGAACATCACATTGTTGGAGATGCCGTGCACGTTCGGCCACACGCCGGTGATCAGCGTGGTGTGATCGGGATAGGTGACGGTGGGCAGCACGTTGCGCACGCCTTGCGCCCAGGCGCCGTCTTCCATGAAGGCGCGAAGGGCCGGCACTTTCAGCCCGCGTTGCGGTGCGTCGACCACGTCGAGAGGCCTGAGGCCGTCGATGGATATCATCAGGACCGGCGCGGCGAAGGCAGGGCTCGCCGCCACGGCGGCTGCGAACAAGATGCTGAACGGCAGCGCGCGCATGGATTTTCCCCCTTGAAGACGGTGATAATAGGCCGAATCCCGTGACGGATATTTAGCGCAAAAACAGGCGATTGGCTGCACCGGGCGCGGAAAGCCCTGTTGCGGCCGTGTCACGAAGCGGCCCCAATCCTGTTCCAGATTGCGCCATCCGGCCGTGGGGCGCGTTTCTTTGGGGTAAGGTTGCGGCCTGACAGCGCCTGCGAGGTGAGCCTGTGTTTTCATTCTTTTCGTCCCTGGGCTGGTATTGGCTGGTGCTGCCTTTCGTGGTGGCCGGGCTGGGCCTGCTGATCTTCCTGCGCGGCTTCGGCCATATTTTCGGCGGCGAGGGCGGCAAGGGCGTGTCCCGGCTGATCGTCGGCGCGCCGATCGCGATCATCGGGCTGGCCTTCGCGCTGCTCGGCGTCAACACGCAGACCTTTGTGCGGCTGTCCTATGAAGCCCCGGTCGCCGACGTCTCCGTCAAGGCACTCGATCCCGCGCATAGCCTCTACGCCGTGACGGTGACGCGGCTGGACGGACCCAAGTTCACGCAGACCTGCTCGCTGCAGGGCGACGAGTGGGAAATGAGCGCGCGGGTGCAGAAATGGCAACCCTGGGCGAACACGCTGGGTCTGGATTCCACGTACACGCTCGACCAGCTCGACAACAAATATTTCCACGGCGCCGACGGCAACGGCAAGGCGATCACCGCCTGCGATATGAAAGGCCCGCCGCCGGATGTCGATTCGTGGGTTCCGAAATCCTGGCTGTTCTGGATCGTCGATCATTCGTATACGGAGGATCGCCGCTTCGGCTCGGCCGCCTACATGCCGATGGCCGATGGCGCAACCTATCGCGTGGTCATGACCCAATCGGGCATGAACGCCGAGCCGACGAACTACGCGGCCAAAGCAGCGAACGCGGCGCGGCCGTAACGGACACCCTCCCCTTGATGGAGGGTCGAAATTTGCGGAGCGTAGCGAAGCGAATTTCGGGGAGGGGGAAGGTCTCACCGTCGAGACTTACCCCCTCCCCGAAAATGCTTCGCATTTTCGACCCTCCCTCAAGGGGAGGGTGAAATTCTACTTCGCGCTCTGATCCTGCTGATGCAGCCCCAGGATGTTCCCGTCCAGGTCCTTGATGTAGACCTGCCAGCCGACATTCGGGATCGCCACCTTGGGCAACGCGATGGTCGCGCCATGGTCGAGCGCCTTCTTCAGCATCGCGTCAACGGAGTCCACGCCCAGCGAGCAGACGAAAGCGTTGACCGGCGCGGCGGGACCGGGCGCCGGTCCGCGGCGCTTCATGAGGCCGCCATTGATGCCGCCTTTGGTGTCGATCAGCCAATATTCGCCAGGCATGTAGTTGGTGAAACTCCAACCGAAGACATCGCCGTAGAATTTCACCAGCGCCTCGGGGTTGCTGCCGTGGATTTCGAAATGGACGGGATGGTTCATCGTGTTCTCCCTCAATTGGTCATGCCGTCGAACGCCATCAGCGCTTCCGAGCCCATCTGGATGCGCTCGAACAGCATGGGGCATTCGGGAATCAGGCGTTCCATCCAGTAGCGCGCGGAGACCAGCTTCTGTTCGTAGAACGTCTTGTTGCCTGCGCCCGTGGCAAGTTTGGCCTGCGCGATCTTGGCCATGCGCGCCCACATCCAGCCGACGACCACGATGCCCATCAGGCGCAGATAGTCATAGGCGCCCGCGCCGGCGTCGTTGGGATTCTGGATGCCGTGCTGGGCAAGCCACATGGTCGCCTGCTGCAGCGTGTCCAGGCCGCGCTTCACGGGCTTGGTGAACGGCCCGAGCTTGTCGTCCTTTTCGTTTTCGGCAAGCCAGCCGCCGATCAGGTTGAACAGTGCCATCGGTGCCGCGCCACCCTTGCGGCCTAGCTTGCGCCCCACCAGGTCCATCGCCTGCACGCCGTTGGCGCCTTCATAGGTCTGGTTGATTCGGCCGTCTCGCACGAACTGCTCGACACCGTTGTCGCGGATGTAGCCGTGGCCGCCATAGCATTGCATCGCGAAGTTCGCCGCCTCGAAACCCATGTCGGTGAAGAACGCCTTGATCACCGGCGTCATCAGGTCGGACAGGAATCCGGCCACGTCTTTCTCCGGCCGGTTCGATTCCGAGATCGCCATGTTGAGCGTGGTCCACATCGCCATGGCGCGCGCGCCTTCAACGAAGGCGCGGCAATGCAGCAGCATGCGGCGCACGTCGGGATGCACGATCTCGAGGTCCGCCGGCTGGTCCGGCTCTTTCGGTCCGGTCAGCGCGTGGCCGACGCGCCGCGTCAGCGCGTAATCGAGGCCGTTCTGATAGGCGACCTCGCCGATGGAAATGCCCTGCACGCCGACGCCGAGCCTGGCCGCGTTCATCATCCCGAACATGCCCGCCATGCCCGCGGAAGCCGAGCGCTTTTCGCCCGGCTTGGGCGGCGTAGGCTTCGGCCCGAGACGCCAGGCGATGGCGTCGTCGAAATTGAGCACGCAGGTCGCCTGCGCCTTGATCCCCATCTTCTTCTCGATGCCGCCGGTGGAGACGCCGTTGCGCGCGCCCATCTTGCCGTCCTCGGAAACGAGAAACTTCGGCACCATGAAGAAATTCACGGTCGAAAGATCGTTCTGGATCTGGCCGTTGGCGTCGGGAATCTTCGCAATCACCATGTGCACGATGTTGTCGGTCAAATCCTGGTCGCCGCCGGAGATGAAGATCTTGGTGCCGGTCATGCGATAGGTGCCGTCGGGTTGCTCGACCGCGCGCGTCTTCATCAGGCGCAAGTCCGTGCCGCAACTGGGCTCGGTGAGGCACATCGTGCCGGCCCATTCGCCGGAGAACATCTTGGTGGCGACGTTGTCCTTCATCCACTGCTGACCGGTGGCGAGCAGCGCGCCGGCCGCCGCTCCGGTCAGACCCGGATACATGGTGAAAGCCTGATTGGCGGATTGCATCATCTCGCCGACCGCCATGGTGATCAGCATCGGCAAATTGGAGCCGCCATATTTCTCCGGCGCCGGCAAGCCGCCCCAGCCGCCTTCGGCATAGGCCTTGTAGGCTTCCTTGAAGCCCTTGGGCGTGCGCACCACGCCGTTCTCGAAACGGCAGCCTTCTTCGTCGCCCGACTGGTTGATCGGATGCAGGACTTCCTCGGCGAACTTCCCGGCATTGACGAGGATGTCCTCGATCAGGTCAGGCGTCAGGTTCTCGAATTGCGGCAGGTCGCGCTGCTTGTCGACCTCCAACAGCTCGGTCAGCACGAAGCGGAAATCGTCGAGCGGCGCGCGATAGATGGGCATGGGTCGATTCCGGAGGGCGGCTGCGGCGTGTATAGGCGAATGCGCGCCGCGCGAAAAGTATATGCACCCTCCCCTTGAGGGAGGGTCGAAGCGCGGAACGCGCTTCGAGGAGGGGGTCGGTCTCGACGTTGAGACTGTCCCCCTCCCCGAAAATGCTGCGCATTTTCGACCCTCCCTCAAGGGGAGGGTGAAGATTAAATCAGATCGCGCAATGTCACCGCGACATCCCGCGCCTGCCCGCCGTTCTTGACCGAGAACGTCACGACCGTGCCGGGCGCGTCATCGCGCAGGCGCTGGCGCAAATCGTAGAGATGGATGGTCTTGGCCGGCTTGCCATCGACGGCGACGATCTCGTCGCCGACTTTCAATCCGGCGACTTCGGCCGGCGCGCCTTTGGTGACGTCGACGACCGTGAAGCCGCCCTCCGATTCATTGATCCACATGCCCGAACGGTCGAAGGTGTCGAGATCGGCGATGTGGCCCGCGATCGGCTTGAGGTACATCGTCGAATGCTCGTAATCGAGCGTCACCACATAGCGCTTGAGGATGCCCGCGCCGATATTTCCGGCGAGCGTGGGATCGGCCATCGCGCCGCCCTTGTCGGTGGACAATTCGACGACCGCCTGGGAGATGGCGAACGGTCCGATCCTGAGCGTGCCGCTGCGTGTGGCGAAGGCGCGCGTCGGGCCGCCGATGCCCCAGCCGGTCACGGCGTCGGCGCCCGCGGCGGAATGCAGCGCATTCTTGACCACGAACGGCGTACTCAGCGTGAGCGAGGAACGCGAGCCGGTATCGACGGTGAAATTGCCGGGATGGCCGTCGTAATCCGCCTGGATCTCGATCGTGTTGCCGTTGAAGCTGAAGGGCACGGCGACGCCGGCATCCTTGGGGTCGAAGGCGGTGGGGCGGATCAGCGTGATCGTGCCCGCGCCGTAGTCCACGCGCGTGACGAAGCGGCGGAAGATCTCGAAGCCCACCATGCCCGGCATGCCGACACCCTCGATGGCCGACATCGAGTTGAGCGCCATGACAGCGAACACCTGGTTCTTCACCGTGGCGTTGCCCAGCTGAAGCGACGACACGTTCGTCATGCTGACATCCATATGGCCGGAGCCCGCGCCGTTGCCCTGCATCTGGCCTTCGCTTTTGAGGCCCAGCTCGGCGACCAACGGCGGCGTCAGAAGATTGACCCCGCCGGTATCGAAGATGAACTGGTACGGACCTTTGCCGTTCACGCTGACGTCGGCGTAGATGTGGTTGTTGTAGAGATGGAACGGGAAGGCCGTTTCGTTCGCGCCCCCAGAAATGTCGAAATCGGCGACAGTCATCTTCGGCATCGCGAAGGCCTGGTCGGGTTGGGCGGGGAGGAATGTCACGCTCGTGACGGTCGTGACCTGGTCGTATTTCGCGTCGCCATTGTTGACCAGGGCCTTGTAGGGAATCTCCGCGCCGTCCACGGCGCGGTAGTCCGACAGCGTCGTGGTCATCGTCTGCGTGCCTTGCGCTTCCACGAGGCGCGCGAGCAGATGCGACTTGGTGTCGAACCAGGCGTCGAATGCCTTGCCGCCCCGGGGCGCCACGGTCAGCACGTCATAGGTCGCGCCACCGTCGCTCTTCTCGCCGTCGCTCACGACCTGGGCACCGCCGCGATCGGCGCGCCACCACAAATTGGCGCGGCGATAGCTTTCATTGACCGCGAGTTGGCGCTGGTCGCCGCCATCCTGCACCGTCACCGCACCGGACGGGTCTTTCTCCCATGCGTGACTGCCGTCGAAGCCATTGCCGCCGGAGGCCGGACCGATCGTGAAGCTGTCGGCCCAGCGGCCGCTGTTCAGATCGTCGAGCGATTCAAGCTTGCCGGTCATGCCCTGGCCGGAATAGGCGTAGTCGAGCTTCAGTGCCGCTTTCCCGTTCCAGGCGCCGCTCGCGTCCTTGTTGGCGTCGAGCACCGCATCGGCGGACGGCGCGGCCAGCGCCGGATAGGATACAGTCGCGGCGAGCGCGGTCAGTGTCAGGGCGATCAGGGATTTGCGCATGGGGTCTCCGAAAGTGTTTTGGGTGAGATGGTTCGCTCTGCCTAAGGGAACAATATGCGCCTGAAGCATGGCTGGCATGTAGCATTTATCGCGACGGCGCTCATGCAGGCGGCGCCTGCCTTTGCCGCGCCGCAGCACGTGGTTTCCCTGCTCGTCTGCACCGACGAATATGTCTTCCGCCTGCTGCCGCGCGAGCGCATTGCGGCGCTTTCCTATCTGGCCGCCGACCGCCATCCCGTGGTCTCGACCATCGCCGACGAGGTGAAAGGCATTCCGCTGATCCGCCAGACCGCTGAGGCCGTACTCGCGCAGCACCCCGACCTGGTCGTGACCTATCAGGGCGTCAACCAGAATCTCCACGAATTGATGCGCGCCGCAGGCGTGCCGGTGCTTGACATTCCCTGGGCCAATTCGCTGGACGACGTGCGCCGCGTAACGCGCCTGCTGGGCGAGCGTTTGGGCGAACCGGCGCGCGCCGATGCGCTTCTCGCGCAGATGGATCGCCAACTCGCCGCGGTACACGCCGTCTCGCCGCCTGTCGCGACGCTGATCTACGAACCGAACGGCTATGTCACCGCCGACGGCGTCACCGACGAAATCATGGCGGCGAGCGGGTTGCGCAATGTCGGCGGCGAGATGCACCAGACGCGGCTGGGCACCGTACCCGTCGAGAGCATCGTCGCAATGCCGCCCGAACTGCTGATCCTGAACGACAGCCGCGAGGC
>Ga0209222_1000309_pt1 | contig 10798 bp, 6 predicted proteins | sample BlaSpr_A8_Ref_O3_FD_187991 | JGI IMG/M metagenome (GOLD analysis project Ga0209222, IMG submission 187991) | Forest soil microbial communities from Thunder Bay, Ontario, Canada - Black Spruce, Ontario site 2_A8_Ref_O3 (SPAdes) (version 2) | ecosystem: Environmental > Terrestrial > Soil > Boreal...
GAAGATGAAGGTAGGGCAATTGCCACTATTAGAATTAAGATACTTGTAAAGATCATTACTTTTTTTCTGATTTGAGCCTTCAATTAAAAATGCGAAGCGGAGCACACCCGCTACAGTTCAGGCGGAGGGAGACTATTAGAATAAATTTTAGTAATTTTTTCTATAAACTCAAACATTTTTGGATTGCCGTAGAAAGTCGTTCGAGACATAATCTGATATATTTGTATTGTATAATCTGAATTTTTCCTTTTTTGTTAAAAGTTTACTACTAAAATAAAAAGATATTCTTATTTTACTACTTTAAACCTACTTAACTATTATTGCTTTAAATTCAAAGGGTTAAAAAAGTGAATGAAACAAAAAATTGTGTTGAAGCAGCAAAAAAGAAATTCCTCGTTGCGAATCGAACGCAAATTAAAATTTTAGAAGAATCTTGTTTTACCATTAAACTACGAGAAAATCACTATTTAAAAATTAGGGAGACCTCCCCCACTAATTTTTTTTTTGCTTTCCTTGAATATACAATCAAATTAGCAGTGTGCTAAGGAAAGGAAAAAAAAAATAACTACATAGGTGCAGGGGTCGGAGAGTTCCTCTAAACAAAATAAAAAGAAACTTTAAACAAAAAGGCCTGCAGGCATAGAGTTCGAGGGAAACCCAGTTACTAGTATTGGAGGCGGCCCCTCGCTGCGGGCAGGGGGGAGACATTAATAGCTTTGTATTTAATATATTATTATAAATTAATAGATAGTATTTAATATATTATTATAAATCAATTACAAAAATAATTTAAACCTAATTAGCCGATAATAGTTTAAACCTAATTAGCCGATAAAGGGGATTGAACCCTTATTTTAGCGTTATGAATGCTAGGTTTTAACCATATAAACTATATCAGCTTATATTTTAAACCAAAAATAAAGATCGTAATATGAGTTAGAATTTTATCTATAGGATAAATTATGTAATATAATTAACTGACTTCATTCTATAAATTTAATAGGCTGTATAGAGGTTCACATTAAGACAAAACGCTCCGGCATAAAAACAAACTTTCTCCTTTTTCTTTTTATTTTATATTTTATGAAACAAAATAAACAGAAAATTTTCAATGAGGTCAAAAAACGCTCCAGTTCGAGGGGGAGAAATACTTAAGTGTTAGATAAAAATTAATTTCTTAAATTTAGGTTATCGTCTCCTCCCCTCTTCTAGTAGAAGAGGAGCGCAGCCCTAATTTATTCATTAATTGATTTTTGCCGTAAGCTAATTGATTTATAAATTCTGTCTAAATTTTCCGTTGATTTACCACAAATTAATTTTTTTAATTAATCTATACCTTTAAAAATATAATTACTAATTTAATAAACATATTCTTATAACCTTAAACCTTGACTAAATTAAAAAAAATTTCAGTATTAGATATCTTAACTCCCTTTTAGGCTAAATACATTTGATAATTCCTTTTTAAAATTACACTATCAGTATCAGAGTAAATACAAGTATTATTTTGAATATTTTTATATTCATTAATTGAAATTTTAGCATAGGCTGAAATTGTGACAGCAATTTGAACTGCAGATGGAATTCCTCTAACTTTATTAAATCCTTTAAGTTCATTAATATCATTATTCATTTTCATATCTTCAAGGCTCTCATCTTCTAAATATTTAATTAATTTTTCTAATTCGATCATCAATTCTTTCTCCGTAACGTACGAATTTAAATCCATTATCTAGTTCCTCTCCCTCCCTTATTTTTTTTCTTCTATGAGTCTAAATATTTGATTAAATAAGAAGAAGAAAAAAAATTAGGCTACACCCCTCTTGTTTTTTTTCTTCAAAAAAAACTAGAGGAGAGGTGTTATTTTTTTTTGCTTTCCTTTAATGTTCAATCAAATAAGTAAGTTGCTAAGGAAAGGACGCGCAGCTCAAAAAAAAATTAGGAGGGAGAGTTCTGATAAAACAGTATGATTAAATTGTTTATTAATTTTATTTGAATAAACTTTATCGCTCATAATTTTAATATGGCTTGTGATATCTTTCATTCCAAATCTCCCTCTCCCTCCCACGTCTACACTCCCCGGAGCTCTCTTTTTGTTTTTGACCTCCCTTTTTTTCTTTTTGATATTTATAGGAACAAATAACATCAAATTTATATCCTTGCGAAATAGCAATTTTAATTTGTTCACTATTAATTCATCTGTGAAATGTGTGTCGTGGTAAGATTATATTACCATCAACTGCGTGTTCAATTGTTAAATTTGGTAATATTGCTTCAGAAGGAGGAGTTATTTTACCATATACAAAACCAAATATATTATCTAAATTTGAATCAGTAGAAAATACAGGGTTACCTAATGGCATATCACCTAACATAGCAAATGGGTATTGAGAATTCATATCGTAATGAAATACATTTGTAACTTCCTCCTCGAAGAGGGCTGCGCCCTGCGCCCTGCGGGCTGCGCAGAGTATTATAAACATTGATTACACCACCGTGATAAGCGCTTCGAATATCTTTCTCAACTTGTCCTTTAATCATTTTAATTTGATGATCAGAATTATGATAATTAGAAAAATAAGCAGCAATTGTTAAACCAGGTAATGTATAAAATGAACTAATATTTAAACTAAACTTATCAAAGAATTCATGACTAATTAATTTGATAACTTCAAATAAACCTTCAACATCACCTCTTAAATATTTTAATGCTTCCAATTTACAATCTCAATTATTTTGTGGAATTAAATTATATTCTTGAATTGAATATTCAGGTTTCCCATCTAGATTTAATTTTCCGTTATCAAAATATTTGTAAGCAGGTTTTGTTCCAATATAGTTTAATTTACTTTCTTGCATAAATTTATGAGGGAATACACCTTTCTGAACCTCAAAATTAAAATCAATTAAAACCTTTTTTCTTCCCTCTAGTTTTTTTTCTTCTTTTCCTTCATTATTTCTCTCAACTTTTTCGATTTTGATTAAACAAAAACGCCCTCCCTCTTCGAGTTATTTTTTTTGCTTTCCTCTTTTGTTCAATCAAATTTGTAGAATGCTAAGGAAAGGCAAAAAAAATCAGGCAGAGAGTTTGGTTAGTTTAGGGAAGAAAAAAAACAAGGCGCAAGCGAGAAGAGGCAGAGGGAGTGAATCATCTAAATAATTTAATGAATCTAGGACGCGCAGCTAAATAAAAAATAAGCCTGCGGCAAGTTGTTACCCCTTAGTGGGGGGGTATATATTCAAAAGCAGAATAAAAAATATTCTATACCCTTTACTATACATAATAGTAAATGCTTTTAATATAATTAAAAAATCAGATAAAAATAATCCAATTATTTATTGATTTTATTAATAGAGAATGCTTCATCAGTAATACTATCCGCACCTGTACCTAATTTAATTGCTGGAAGTATTAAAGCTTTATCTCTAAGCGAAACTCCTAATAGAACATTACCTGCTGATCTTCTTTTTCTTTCTACTTGTCAGTGCATCGTATTCAATAAATCAATAAGTAAACTACTAAACTGATTAGAGTTTAATGGTGTAATTCCGTTAAAATTAGCTCACACTAAGTAATTTCCATACAGTGTTGTAGTATCAGATTTGTTATTTCCGATGAAAACAGTACAATTTCTATTACATATTAATCACTCTGTAACTCACATCTGTAAAGGATGAATTAAAATAATGTCTTGAGATATAAGTTTTGTAACTGCTAATCCACCTGACTTTAATAAATCTAAATATTCCTTAGGACACGTAAGAATTCATATTATAAATGCGGAAAAAAACGGAGGAAGTATACCCGATATTCGCCCTGTACCATCTATATTAAACAAATTAGTCAATTTATTACTTGGTATAGAATCAAAAGGGAAATAAATAAATCGTCTTGACATACCAGTAGTTGCATTCTTAATATCTCATAATACATTTGAGGTAATTATTAAAAAAGCTCTAGGGATAAATTGAAAAGGATTCAAGAATTTGAATTCTGCCATTAAGTAATCACCAGTAATTAATTCTTTAATAATTTTAGGCTCCAATCCTCTAAATAATGAAATATCGTTTAGTATTAAAAAAAGTTTACCTAATAAACTAGCTGGACCAAATCGAGAATTAAGGTGAACAAGAGAAGTAGTTAAAGCAGCCTGTGGACCTATTAAATACATTAAAATATTCATTAAAGTACTTTTTCCGGTACCCCCAGGACCATAAATATATAAGGCAACTTGATCTGAAAGATCATTTGTGAATAAGCGATTAAGACAAGCACGTAATATATTTAATCTAATTAAACTATTATTACATATAGCAGTTAAAAACATGGACATAGGTGTATTTACTAAAGTTGAAGCTGTAAAATCGAACTGCAGAGGTATCATATGTGTAATATAGTTTGTAGCGCTATGAGGTAATAATTGTAGTGTTAAAGTGTTAAAAACTCCATTTAAAAATGGTAATAAGAAACCATTTGAATTTGCTTCTTTTTGACATTCTGGAAGACTTATAGTATTTCTTTTTAATAATATTAATACTTGACTTATATTATTTAATTGAAAACTGGTATAAGCATTAGGGAATTTTAATTGGATGAAATCTAAAAATATTTTCTGTAACTCCTCGTTCGTCAGTTTATTTCAAATATTTTCATGGTAAATGTAAAAACTATTATACGAGATACAATATTTTACATTTAATAAGCTTGTAAAATGTTCAACTAATAACCAAATATTAGGTAGTGTAGTATCTTTTACTGGTATAATATAATCTAACAGTTTAATAAATTTGTTCATGTTTTATTTTATTTTTTAATTAATTAATAGAGCATTAATCATAAGAGATTATGATTATTAGTGCTCTCTGATCTTTAGGATCTCCTATAAAAAAGGAAAAAGGTATTATTATTTTTGAAATGCAATATTATAGTATGTACTGATAAAAAGTTCTTTTATAGCCCCCCGGCATTTTTGTATTAAATATCAATATATCTCAGCCTAACATTCTGCACAGCCCGCCCTTAGTGGCTGCGACTTTTTTTTTATAATATTTAAGTTGTATTTAAATATTAAAGCTATTCTAATTAAAGATTGTAATAATTTATAATTTTGAATATTATAAAATATTTTCCGATCAATCTTAGATCTAATTATCTAAGTTAATATTAAGCGTTAGCTTTAAACTGAATATTAATTTATACTCCCCTCGCTAATTAATTACATTAAAAAAAAACAGGGAGTAGCCTCTTATTAGAAGAGTCATTTTTTATATCTTAATTTTTTATAATTTTTAAGATCTTAATTTTTTATATCTAAAAGGCGCCGAAGGGAATCGAACCCATCATTCTTAACGAACAAGTATTAACAGTACTTCGCAATAAACCGCTCTGCCACAGCACCTGTAAGACTCTTTTTTTTTATTATTTTATTAAGTTTTTTGCCTACGCAGGGCCCTACGCCCCTCTTATTTTATATTCTTTATAGAAACTCTCCGCAGCCCCTCCTACAGTAAATATTATAGATTCATCCCTTAATTTAGTGTTAAATTAAATATTATAGATTAAATTAAATATTATAGATTAAATCAAAGGTTAATTAAGTGTTAGGATAATCGAAATCCTGTATCCGATTTGTAAGATCAGCGCTTTACCTCTAAGCTAAACACTTTTACATTACTCTTTTATATCTATTTTGATTACCAAGTTTTACGTTATACATTATATCTGCGCACTCTCCCTCTCCCGCCTTTCACGGGTGCAGACGCAGCAAGCGTTTTTTATGGTTACTTAAATAGCGCAGCATTTTATTTTATGCTTAACACTCTTTTATACATTTTTTCTATAAATATTTTTATGCTTTTTTTTTCTTTTGATTATATTAACAAAAAAGTAGAGGTAGTATATATGACAGACGCGACTCGAACACGCTAGAATTCTTCTACCCAAAAGAAGTGAATAACCAATTCTTCCTCTGTCATGTTATCATTGTGCTTAATTTTTATTTATAATTTAGTTATATTTAATTATTTTATTAGAACTTTTACTCCATCGTACTCCATACACTTATAGGCCTCTCACACCAAACTCTACAGGTGCAGGTGGTGTAAGCGGAAGGCCGAGAGTTAGAGGAGAAGGGAGCGCAGCATTTACGATTTCGGGCAAAACAAAAAAAATCCCTCAATAGTAAACACCAAGTCATGTAAATAAATTAGTAAAGTTAAACTATTTTTAAATACATTCACCTCCTATCAAGAAATAATCTATTTCTTATTTTCAATATTCAACTCCCTATTGTGGAATGCTATCTCTTAAATACTCTTAAAATTCCAAATTAGATTAACCGTACTATTATTTTAAATTGATATTTTTTAAAATATTACTATTGCGTAATATCTCATTGATTTAATTAAATATGCAAAAAATAATCGGTGATTAGATCCAAAAAATCTTAAATATAAAAAAGTAGAAAATCAAATATTGATTGCTTAGTATCTGGAGGTTAGATTCACGCTTTAAATACTATCAGCATTTATCTATTATGTTTATGGCTACCCAACTATGCCAGTAATACTACGAGTCTCCCGTCTAAATTCACCTGCTAGCTCCTCGCTAGCTTCGTTTCTCCCGTGAATATCCGGTGTATTATATCAAATGAGTAGATATACTTTCTAAATATTTAACTATAATTACGGTTTAGTATTTATTTTAGTCTATAAAATTTTACTGTTTTATAACAGTTCGGTTAAAAACTGTTTCAACCTGATCTCTACTTTTCCAATAAAATTACTCCCCTAATCGAAGTATTTAATTTACCTTATTGATATAAACAACCCCTCTGTATCAACTCTCCCCTATAGCCCAACAATTGGTACACTAGTGAAACACAGCCTATTGATCCTTTCGTACTAGAAGGTCTACCTCTTTTTACTAATCTTTGCCAATGAAGATAGGGCAATTTAAAATTTATATTTAATATTATAAACCTTAATTGGAACTATATTTTAATTATACAGAATTAATATTTTAATATTTTATAAATATATTTTATATAACTTTAACACGTATAGTCTCTGGAAAATTGGAAATTTTTGCTGATAATTTGTTTTTTTTAAGATTATTACTAAATAGCTTTATAGCTAATTGAGTACTCAAAGAACAGGTTATAAAGTTTCAGCATTGAGTGTTTTGTTTAAAGTACGGCCCAGATATTTAATTAAATTTAATTAATAAATAAAATAATAAATTAAATTAATAAATTAATAAATAAAATAAATGAATAAATAAAATAAATTAACGACGTATTTATCCGCCCCTTGTACCCTCTTGTTTTTTTTCTTCAATAAACTAATCAAATAATGAAGGAAAAGAAGAAAAAAAACTAGAGGGTCCGTAGGGAGCGAGGGCGCAGCATTATTTAGTTTTAAATTTTCCATTTGTATATCCCAATATCACCGTACTGACTTAATAGGAACTAGACAAATGCAATTATTTTTGTCTAAATTTTACGAACTATTTCTTTCTATTTTTAGATTCTACGTATAGTCTCTGAGGTAATTCTGATATTACCAGCTGGTTATTCATTTAACAGTTTAACAGATTACAACTTATAATTCCTAAGTACTGTTTTTGATTATTATTACTTCCAACTTACAGTAGATTTTCGACGCAAGTCCTTTAAATCTTAAAAATATTTTTGTTACATTATTTCTTTACATTCTCCCCCCACCCCCCAGCAACTTAGTGTCAGCCGCGTTGGGGGAGTTATATAGTTATTGCCTACTTTTTGAATTATTTTAAAACAAGGCGCCCTTCCATACGGCTAAAACGCCTTACGGTTAGGGGGGTTAAAATATCAATAAATAAAAATAATGCTGCTTCTCCCTCTAATTTTTTCTTAGCGCTGCTAATTTTTGTCTTCTTCTCTCCCCCTCCCCCTGCACCTTAGTGTAAAGGCGGGGGAGGGGGAGTCTTATTTAATCAAATACTTAGACTCAAAGAAGAAAAAAATAAGCGCAGCAGCGCGTCCCCTTTGTTTTTCTTTTATTTTTTATTTATGAAAAAAATTAAAAAGGCTGCGCAAACAAGAATTAAATCACTCTCTCCGCAGCACGCATGAGGTGTGGGAGAGAAAGGGGAAGGGGAAGAGCACATTTTAATATAACATCTGTTATATTAATGTCTATACACAAGGCACCAAGTATTGTAGAAATGTGAACTAAGGGTATTATTTATAAATAATAAACCCTATACTCGTATGGCCTCGGAAAAGTTAAAGTTAAAAAGTTTGAAAAAGAAAAAGAAAAAAATTTTATAATCCGATTCTGTATAGGAAAAGAGGCAAGACATAAGGTTTCACAACTGCTTGAAATTTAGGAACGTCTACTTTCCTAATCACTATTATGTACTGTTCATTTCTAACGTGTTCCAATCTAGATGGAATTCCATATCTATCTAAAATAGCATCAGAAAGTAATTGTACTTCTGTCTTAGTATAACAATTTGTACATAATCTAATAATACCATGAGTCTTATGAAAATTACCATCAGACATAACTAAATAAGCTAAAGCCACTGGTGTAATTATGGATTTAATATTAGAAGGTATAATTTTGATTCGTTCACCTAGATCATTAAAGATATAATATAGATTACTAAAATAGTGAAATTCTGTATTTGATAAAGTGGAAACGATCCACCTTCGATAAAGAGGTGAATTTTTACCGCTGTGAACCTCATAAGTATACAAACCAGACGTACTACAGAAATCTCTAAAAAGACTATAGATATGGTTAGCAAAAAGTTCATACTTTCGACCAAACGTTTGGGTATAGTTAGGTGTTTTTGCTCTAGTAATGTGACCATCTCCAATCATTAAACCGTGTAATACTTCCTTTTGAAATTCAGTTAGTTTCATAAAATTTATTTTTTTTTTTTTATTGTTAGGCTCTTATTTTATTAAAGAACTATCTCTGTTGAGATATTGAGGGTAATGTATTTTTTAAGAACTATTTTTAAATTTTCTGCCGCCAGGCTGCCAGCAGGATTTTGAGGTTTTTTAACCTACGTCGTACTAAACCCAACTCGCGTCAAGACTATGTTTTGTAAATATTAAATTATGATAATAAATACGAATTCATAGTATTGGACTATATCTTTAACCTATTAACTAGATATTAAACTAGATAACTAGAATGATAAATAATTTATTAATAGCCTAAAATACGAATAGTCTCTGAGGAAAAATAAATTTCCTGCGGATTAACATCAATAAATGACTAAATTGATAACTAAAATTTATATCATTAAAATGTTTTCCAGCATATAGTATATTGTAAATTCTAATATTGCTATTAGATTGGGTACTTAAATTGTGCCCTTTTAACCGGCGAACAGCCGGACCCTTCAAAGATTTTACCCCTCGAGGAAAGGACGAGTCGACATCGCAATAAATAGCTTCAATAAATAATCTGACTACTGAAACTATTTATAAGATCATATTTTTAATCAAACACTTAGAGTAGATAAGTTTTATTTTGATCTTTAGCGCATGATCGTTGAAGAAAATTAAAATTTTTTCTTGCTGATTACTAAATTTTACCAAAGCTATTACAAATATCTAAATTTCTAATTATATCTAATTATAATATTATAATATTTTGTGTTTGTAAACATAATAGTGTTCGAGCAAATAGCTAACTTCTACTTAAATATTGCTATCTAAGTTCCCCTGCTGCACACAAAACGTCAAAAATAAAATTATTAAATAAATAAATTAATAATAGGACGCGCGGCAGCTGCGCACCGCTCTGGTTTAAAAATGCTACGCTCCCGCAGCACTAATTTATATTTTCTATTATATTATTTTATTATTTTTGCGCCCTTATATTTATATTTATATTTATATTTATATTTATATTTTTAAATTTAGTTTTCCATTTGTGAACAGCGTTGTTTATAATAAAGGTGCCAAGCATCCAAGACAATGTGTACTCTCTCCGGATATTAGCCTGTTATCCCTAGCGTCAAATAAGTTATTTTTTCCTATTTACCCTGACCTGTTTCGAGGGCCTCTCCCGCCCCCGCCTACACTTAGGTGCGGGGGGGTGGGAGAGGGGGGGAATTTTGGATAACCTATTTAGGACTGTGTCATCAATTTTTTCTTATAATTAAAAATTATATAAGAAAAAAAAAAGCATTACGTAAAGTCTCTGAAGCTAATTAATTTAGCTTGCAAATTAGCTTATTATAAATTAGAAACTATAAACATAGATTTCTTAATTGTTAAAACCTCCTTGCAAATAGTAATACGCTAATTTATTCTTATTAAAAAGAATTATTTAGGTCACTTCATTTTCTTTGTATTCATGTACGCCTCCTTTTTAGTTTATGTATTAAAATAAAAAAATCCCCTCCCTCTTCGAGGAGGGGGAGGAACTCTCCCCCCCCCGTCTACATAAGTGCAGGGGGGGAGAGGAACGGCGCTTCGCTCCTCTACGAGGAGAAGAGTATCTTAAATACTCTATAATTTACACCTATCTTAATTAATTAAGTAAAAAAGCAAGAACTGTTTTTATATTTTTCTTTGTACTTGTTAATATCAATTAGTCTACCAGTCTCAATCCTAGATTCTAGAATTAAAGAAATTAGGATAACTATTTTATTCACTAATATCTTTCTGGTATTCTAACGCATTAAATCCAAATTATGCGGTATGGCTGCCTAATTTTTCTTTTTCTTTTTATTTTTTATTTAGATTAAACAAAATAAAAAGAAACAAGTAATAGTGCGCTCCCTTTGGGA
>Ga0209222_1000310_pt1 | contig 10791 bp, 12 predicted proteins | sample BlaSpr_A8_Ref_O3_FD_187991 | JGI IMG/M metagenome (GOLD analysis project Ga0209222, IMG submission 187991) | Forest soil microbial communities from Thunder Bay, Ontario, Canada - Black Spruce, Ontario site 2_A8_Ref_O3 (SPAdes) (version 2) | ecosystem: Environmental > Terrestrial > Soil > Boreal...
CGATAAGCGGAACTATCTGTGTTTCTGCCACTGTGATGCCGGCCAACTTGGCGAGCGTCATCGACGCGTGTTCAATGAGCGGTACGTCAATGGGCTCATTGTCGAAGAACTTGATGACCCATTGCACCCCGCCAATGTCGATGAGTGCCTTCGGCTTCGCCCCGCCGAAACTGCCGCCGGCGTTGAGCAGTCGTCGTTCGAGACTACTGACCGGCGCCCTGGCGCTGACTTTGTGAACAACCTCGCTGAGCTCCTGCGCTTGGGTCAAACGTGGCAGCGGGCTTTTCGTACGTGGAGTGTAAGTGTCATCCGAGGTTGATACGCCGAGCGCACCAAAGCGGTCGTCGCCCGCATAGTACAAGTACTCCATGAGGGAGAGGCGAGCGGGCTTATCCAGGTACTGGATGACACGCTCGCCCCAGCGGTCCGGACGCGCATCGTCTACGGCACCGACGGCCATGCCTTTCCAGCGCGGCAGATGTTCGATGTCGGCGAGCACCAGGTCCTCGCTTAGGGGGAAGCCACTTGCCAGCCATTGGGCTCCATACTGCAGGGAAACACCCTTGCCGGCTTCGACGAGACGCAACTGGCCAACGTAGCGCGGCACATCAGGGTCGGCCAAGTACCAGAGATATAGATTGTCGTATCTCACGAGCTATCAGCTCTCAAAGGGCGCTAGGTTTTTGAGCATGCCGCCCGCTCGCTCGTTTCAACCTCGCTTGAGCTGTTGCCTGTACGCGTTCCCTCCCCAACATCTCTGCTTGGCGCACGTCCAGCTCCAGTGCCCCGCGATCTTCCTTGGGAGTGGCCAGTGCTCCTAGCGCGCTATCGCGCCCAATCAGCCAGAGCGCGGTTGCCAGCACACCAAGGCTGACGCTGGGTTCACCGGCTTCGAGCCGCAGCAAGGTCGGGACGCTCACCCCGAGCCGCTTCGCCCAAGTCTTGAGTGACTCTTTGCGACGAAGGCGGGCAACCGCGAGGTCTGCGCCCAGCTGAGACAGCGCCGCGAGAGTCGAGGGCGGCATCTGAACAAGCACGGGGGACGCTTTAGTCATAACATATAGTTTACTGTTATGCCGGAATACAGTCAAGTATATGTAGATAACAGAACACCCGCCGCCACAGGGTACGGCCTCTCACCGGCACTCGGCGCCACGCTATAAAATCTCGGCGACGGCGGCGGCCCGAGCCTCGCCGTTCGAGGCGGCAAGGGGAGATTGTGATCGATCAAGTGTGGCCCAAGAATTCTGCGGCACTCGACAACCCGGTATGGTCCGCGCTCGGTGGACCGCACCGGAGTCGAGCCGGACGGCTGCCGGATCTGGCGTGGTATCCGCCGTCGATTGCGCCCTTCGCCGCCATCCCGGATGCGGGCATCCTGCCGGATCTGGAAGCGGCTCGCACACAAGGCATGGCTGACTCGGTCTACTTTCTTGGCGCCTGTCCCAAGTCCCTGCCGCCCGGCTGGCGGGTGGCGTCGAATTCCAACGTTTTGCAGCTATTTCCTGCCGGCGAAAGCCTCGAAACCGATGAGGAAGCCGGCACCGTCCTCGGCGAGGATGACCGGGCCGCCATGCACGAGCTCACGCGCCTCGCCTTTCCCGATTTCTTCCGCGAACGCACCGCGGAGCTCGGCCTGTACTTGGGCATTCACGAGGGCACCACATTGATCGCCATGGCCGGCGAACGCATGGCGCTCGCCGGGCTGCAGGAAATCAGCGGCGTGTGCACGCATCCCGGCTTTGGCGGAAGAGGCCATGCGCGCAGGCTCACGCGTGCGCTCTTCACCCGCCACCGCAGGCGCGGCGTCGCGTCCTTTCTGCATGTCAGCGAAGGCAATGCAGGCGCGCGCAGGCTGTACGAATCCATGGGTTTCCTGACGCGTGCCAGTCTGCCCATGTGCAAGGTCGAACGCCTCGCCGAACACCGCTGAGGGATCGGCATGCGATACATCACGCGACGGCCGGCGGTGGGCGTGCTCGCCAAGCTCTGAGCCACCGCAACCCTGCGGCGGTCGTCGACCGAGGCACATATTCCGCTCCCAGCCAGCCGCCGTACCCAGCTCTCTCGAGCACTGCGATAATCGGCTCGAAGGACACGCATCCGGTGCCCGGCTCGTGCCGCCCCGGCGCATCGGCGAATTGCACATGTCGAACCACCGGCAGCAATAGTTCGAGCTCGGCGGCCGGATCGAGCCCCATGCGCGCAACGTGGTACGCATCGAACTGCAGGCCCACTCGACCATTGCACCGTTCGAGTATGGATTGCGCGTCCGCCAGCGAGTTGACCAGGTAATTGGGCACATCGTGCGGATTCAGCGCTTCGATCAGCACCTGGACGCCGTGCGCACCGAGAACCGAGGCTGCGAACAGAAGATTATCCACGTAGGTGTCGCGGCAAAACTCGCGCTCATCGGCCGCGGAGCATCGGCCGGCGAGCACATGGACCAGCGGCGCGCCCAGCGCCTGCGCGTAAGCGCAGATCATCGGCAATTGCGCGCGAAAATCCTCGCGCAGCTCGGGGCGCCCGGCGATGCCGGCAGGATGAGTCCCCGGAACGATGGGCGCATTCATGAGCACCACCGGTATGCCGGCCTCTTCAACGGCCCGCTCCAATGCCTCGGGCGATTCAGAATAGGGAAATTGGATCTCCACGCCATCGAACCCCGAATCGCGCGCTGCGGCAAAGCGTGACAGCAGCGGCATTTCACCGAACATCAGGCTGATGTTCGCCGCAATCCTCACGGCTCGCTCGGTTGTAACGGCTTATTGCTCATGGCGTCGTACACAGCGATCAGGGCGGCAAGATCCTCATGCTGCAGGCCCAGGCTAGCCGCGCGCTCGTAGACCTTCAGCGCTGCGGTCATCAAAGGTAGAGCCGTCCGATTGCCTTGGGCGAGGTCGTCGGCGGCGTTCAAGTCCTTCAACATGAGTGCCAGCTCTCCAAGAATGGGCGTGGTGACGCGCTCCGCCATGCGCCGCCCGAAAATCTGCAGCGGGATGGAATCGGCGAAGCCCCCGGTGAGCGCGCCGGGCAGTATCGTGGGATCAAGGCCGCTGGCCCGCGCAAGCACCAGAGCTTCGGCAATTGCGACGAGGTTGCTGGCCACGATGAGTTGATTGCACAGCTTCAATGTCTGCCCGGCGCCCAGGTCGCCGACGTGTGTTATGCGCTGCGACAATGCTTGGAACGCCGGCCTGAGCCGATCGACGTCGGCGCTCGCGCCGCCGCAGAAGATGACCAGCCTACCTTGCTCGGCGCCGATCGTCCCTCCCGACACGGGGGCATCGACCCAAGCGGTGCCGCATTGCGTACGCAGCCGCCGTGCGAACTCGATCGTCTTGCGATGACCGATGGTCGAGAAATCGGCGAGCAGCGGCGGCGCGGCGTTGCTGCGAGCCACCCCCTGCTCCGCAAACAATACCGCATCGATCGCCGCAGAATTCGACAAGCAGAGGAAAACCGCGTCGGCGCCGTCGGCCGCATCGGCCGGGCTGGCCGCCGGCTCGGCTCCCGCATCGATGAGCGCTTCGAGCTTCCGCGGCGTGCGATTCCAAACGCGCACCGCGAATCCGGCGGCAAGCAAGCGCTTCGCCATGGGCGCGCCCATGAGCCCGGTGCCGATGAATGCAATCGTGGCGAGGCTACTGGTCATCGACGATTTCATGCGGGGAAGCGGCGCCGCCGCCGTGCGTGACGTCGCCGAGGAGAATTCGCGTGATTTCCTCGAGCATTAAAGTCTCGCGCTGTACGAGTGCATCGGCGAGCAGATCCAATTGTGCGCGGTGCGCCTCCAATATCGACCGCGCCGCCTGCAGCGCTGCGTCGATGAGTTTTCGCATCTCCAGGGCCACGGTCTGCGCGGTTTCCTCGGCCATGTTTTGCCGGCGCGCAACGGAATAGCCGAGAAATACCTCCTCGCCGGGTTCATCGTAGGCGACGGCTCCCAGGGCTTCGGACAGTCCCCAGCGCGTGACCATGGTTCTGGCGAACTGCGTCGCTACCGCGATATCGGCGGCGGCGCCGGAGGTTATCCGCTTGCGGCCGAACACCAACTCTTCGGATGCCCGGCCGCCCATCAGGATCGCGAGACGTGAGGTCATCTGCTCGAGCGTCATCAAATCCTGGTTCTCATCGCGTGCTTGCTTGAGCATGCCCGCCGTACGGCCGCGCGCGACGATCGTGACCTTTTGGATGGGATCGGCCGACGGCGAAAAAAGCGCGACGATCGCGCGGCCGCCTTCGCGGTAAGCGGTCAAGCGCCTCTCCTCATCGCTCATCACGTGAGCGCGCCGTTCCGCACCCAGGGTCACGGTGTCCTTTGCATCATCGAATTCGGCGGCGCTGACGCTCGATCTATCTCGCCGGGCGGCGAGCAAGGCGGCCTCGTTGACGAGGTTCATCAGGTCCGCGCCCGAGAACCCGGGCGTGGACCGGGCGATATCCTCGAGGTCCACATCATGCGCGAGGGGAACGTTGCGGACGTGCACGGCGAGAATGCGCTCGCGGCCGAGCACGTCGGGATTGGAAACGACGATTTCGCGGTCGAAACGGCCCGGACGCAAGAGTGCGGGATCGAGTACGTCGGGCCGGTTGGTCGCAGCAATCAGGATGACGCCTTGGTTCGCGCCAAACCCATCCATTTCGACCAGCAGCTGGTTCAAGGTTTGCTCGCGTTCGTCGTTGCCGCTGCCCAAGCCCGCGCCGCGGCGGCGCCCAACGGCATCGATTTCGTCCATGAAAATAATACAGGGCGCGCTTTTCGACGCCTGTTCGAATAGGTCACGCACGCGCGAGGCGCCGATGCCGACGAACATTTCGACGAAGTCGGAACCCGATATGGTGAAGAAAGGCACACCTGCCTCCCCGGCGATGGCGCGCGCCAGCAGAGTCTTTCCGGTTCCCGGCGGACCGACCAACAGAACGCCGTGAGGAATTCTGCCGCCCAGGCGCTGGAATTTTTGCGGAGCACGCAAGAAATCGACGATTTCCTTCAGACTCTCCGTCGCTTCGTCCACTCCCGCAACATCCTCGAAGGTCACTCGTTGCTGAGTCTGCGCAAGCCGCTTCGCCCTTGATTTTCCGAGGTTGCCGCGCATCCCCGCACCGGCCGTCTGCCGAAAAAAGAAAAGCGCGAAGACGATGATCAGAATCGTCGGCAGCAAAGTGCTCAACACCGTCGTGAGCGACGTGCCGGTCTCGGCAGGCGCTTTGGCGGCTATGGCGACCGCCTTCTTTCGCAGCATTTCGACCAAGGCTTGATCGGCGGGTACATAGGTCTTGAACGTACTGCGGTCGGTCAACACGCCGCGCAGTTCCTGGCCGACCAGGGTGACGCTCGCGACCCTGTCCTGATCGAGCGCATCGAGGAACTGCGAATAGCTGATCGTCTTGGCACCGGGACCTGCCAGTCTGGCTTGATAGAGATTGATGAACGCGACCGCGAGCAGCACGGCAACCACGATGAGTGCGAAGACGCGAAATCCCTTGTCGATCTTATTCATGAGTGTCATCGGGCACGTCGATCGGTCCCATCGAGCGAAGCACCCAGCGCCGCCCGTTGGTGCGGAAATCCGTGCACGACAGCGGCAGTACATCGATACGCCAGAACGACGGCAGATCCGCCATGATGATGTGAACGATGGCGGCGCGGATGACGGCCGGATGAGTAAAGGCCACCGTATGGCCCTTGTCTCGGCCGCGTTCGCTGATCCATGCGGCCACCCGTTTGAGCACTTCCGAAATCGATTCGCCGCCATGCGGAGACGAACCCGGATCCTTGATCCACGACACCAGCTTTCGCGGCTCTTTCAGCAGTACCGCGGGAAGCCGCTTGCCGGTCCAGCGGCCAAAATCGCAGTCGCGGAGGCGGTCATCCGGCAGTGCCGTCAGTCCAAAGGCCGCGGCGGTTTGTCGTGCCCGCAATGCCGGGCTGCTCCAACAGTGGTCGACCCTGCCCAGGCTGCCGGCCAGGCGTTCCGCCTTGGCCTTCCCCACCTCGTCCAATGCGTCATCGCCGCCGAACGTCGCGACGCGCAACGCCCGCGTCGTCGCGTGACAGATCAGGCTGATTCGCGCGCTCACCGGCATTTTGGCCGGAGATTTTGCATAGCGGGCGGGACTGTCGCCGAAGTCTTGTGCAAGAATGTCCTTTGGATCGGAGAGATCCGCTATGCGTCGGAGCGGAGCTTTAGCGTAAAATGGCCGCTCATATGCTATACGCGGTGTCGGGTGTGTCAATCGTCGATAGCGGGAGGTAGGCGTGGCCATTGATGAGCATTCGGTTGCAGTTCCGGCGGCGATTCCGATTCGCCAGATCGTGCCTTGGGCGGTCCTCGGCGGCGTGGCCTTGGCCTTCGCCTATTACTTCGTGGGCGCTGAGCAGGGCGCCACCTCGCTGGTGAGCGGCATGGGCATCCACGAGTTCGTACATGACGCCCGGCATCTCCTGGGATTTCCCTGTCACTGACCCGGATCGGGTGCGAGGCCTATGGTGGGCAACCTAATTTTCCGAGGATTCATCATCGGCATCGTCGCCGGATTGCTGGCATTCGGCTGGGCGCGAACCTTTGGTGAGCCCCCGGTCAATGAGGCGATCAGCTTCGAATCCGAACAGAACGAAGCCAAGGAGGCCGCAGCCATTGCAGCGGGGAAAAAGCCGCCCCCCGAAGATCCGGAGATATTTTCTCGCAGTGTGCAGGGCGGCATCGGGTTACTGACCGGAATGGTGGCTGTGGGCGCGGGACTCGGCGCTTTATTTGCGGTGCTGTTTGCGTTTGCCAACGGCCGTATCGGGCAATTGCGCCCGGGCGCGACCGCGGTGTTGGTGGCATTGCTCGGCTGGATGTCGGTTTATGTGGTGCCCGCGCTCAAATATCCGGCCAATCCGCCCTCGGTCGGTGAACCGGATACCATCAAGTATCGCACCGGGCTGTATTTCCTGGTGTTGGCGATTTCGATCGCCTCGACGCTTTCGGCTTGGATGCTGGGAAGACGGCTCACGCCTCGGTACGGCGGCTGGAACGCCTCGATCGCGGCACTGGCCTGTTACCTGGCTGTTCTCGGTGTTTTTTTCTGGATCCTGCCCGCGATCAACGAAGTCCCCGCAGAATTCCCTGCCGTGACGCTCTGGCATTTCCGCCTGGCCTCGCTCGGGATCCAGACGGTGCTGTGGGGATCGATCGGCGTTATGTTCGGTTGCCTGAGCGAATGGTCGATCGCCCGGCGGTAACGCCGGTTGGCGGCCGATTGGCCCGCATCGCATGATCGAGTGCGTATCATGCTGGGTAATACCCAAAGTAGGAGGGCCCCATGGATGAAACGCAATTACGAGAGAAATTCGATACCGGATTGAAGAAGATCAGACTGGAAATAAAGAGCCGTTTGGTGCTCCACGGCCTTTTTGCAACCATTACGTGCATTGACTTCGGCCCGACGGGTGATGTCCCTGATGGCTCGAGAATCGAGATCGCCGCAAAGGGCAGGTCCGTCGGAAGATCGTTTGACCGCAAACAAATCGAAGGATGCTGCCTCAGAGTGGGCGGCGAAGTTTTGTCGAGCATCATCGCCATGGTCGATGAAGTATCCGCTTCTCCCGCGCCCGCGGGCTAGATCGTTCCAAGTGTGAAGTTCATCTACGAAGTTTGCCTTTGTAGTTTAGCTTCAGATCGAATACACTGGCTGCCGTGGGAAAAGCGTCAGATCGAGCGTCGCTCATGGCGGCCGAGCTTCGGGTTGTCCTAGGTCAGCTGAAGCGCCGGCTGCACGCGCAAGCCAGCAAGGGCGACTTGTCGCTCTCGCAGCTCGCGGTGCTCGGCACGCTCGATCGCGAGGGTCCCGCCACCGTCACTACGCTCGCGCGCGCCGAAGGCGTCCGGTCTCAATCGATGGGGGCAACGGTGGCCGCACTGCAAGAGGCCGGCTTGGTCGGCGCAGCGCCCGATCCCGCCGACGGCAGGCAGGTCATGCTCTCACTGACAGAGGCGGCACGCAGCCGGATCGAGGCCAGCCGGACCGCCCGCGAGGACTGGCTTTCTCAGGCGATCCGTTCGCATCTCACCCCGGCTGAACAACAGGAACTCGCCGCGGCAGTCCGGCTGCTGCGTCGCATCGTCACCCAGTGCTGACCGCTTTTCGCTCGCTGCGCAATTACAACTATCGCGTGTGGGCCGCAGGGGCGCTGGTGTCGAACGTAGGCACGTGGATGCAACGCACGGCGCAGGACTGGCTGGTGCTCGCCGAGCTCACGCACAAGAGCGCCACGGCGCTCGGCATCGTCATGGCACTGCAATTCGGCCCGCTGGCGCTGATGCTGCCATTCTCGGGGTTCGCGGCCGATCACTTCGATCGCCGCAAGCTCTTGATCGCAACCCAGGCCAGCATGGGCTTGCTGGCGCTCGCAATGAGCATCTTGACGCTCTCGGGCCTCGTGCGGCTGTGGCATGTGTATGTGTTCGCATTTCTTTTGGGGTGCGTCAGCGCGTTCGATTCGACGGCGCGTCAAACGTTTGTTGCGGAGCTGGTGGGGGAGGAGGACCTCTCGAACGCGGTGGGCCTGAACTCGACGTCGTTCAACGCGGCTCGCATGATCGGTCCGGCCATCGCCGGCTTCATGATTGCCGCCGTGGGAACCGGCTGGGTGTTCCTCATCAATGCCTTGTCGTTCGTGGGCGTGCTGCTTTCTCTGTTCGCCCTTCGCGTTGATCGTTTGCACCGTCAAGCCCGAGACGGCCGCGGCGGCGCCGGCGGCCTGCTCGAGGGCTGGCGCTACGTTTGGCACCGGCCCGACATCAAGGCGATCCTGCTGATGCTGTTTCTGATCGGTACCTTCGGCATCAATTTCCCGATCTTCATCTCGACGATGTCGGTCGGCGTATTCCACACCGGGGCAGGGGAATTCGGCTTGCTGTCCTCGATGCTCGCGATAGGGTCGGTGGCGGGCGCGCTGCTCTCTGCCCGGCGCGAGAAGCCTGGATTGCTGGTGATCACCGCCGCCGCCGGCGCATTCGGCGTGGGCTTCTCCCTGGCGGCCGCCATGCCGAATTATGGGCTCTTCGGCTGCACGCTCATCATCATCGGCCTGTCGGCGCAGACCTTCACCACCACGTGCAACGTCAGCCTTCAGCTCTCTACCGATCCGAATATGCGTGGCCGGGTCATCGCCCTGTTTCTCGCCATTGCCGTGGGCGCAACTCCCATCGGCGCGCCACTGATCGGATGGGTGGCGGACACTCTGGGCCCGCGCTGGGCACTCCTGGTGGGCGCTGCATCGGGGTTTGCCGCGGTCGCCGTAGCGTTTCGCTACCTGGCGAAGCATCGCGGCCTGAAGGTGCGAGTGCAGCGCGGCCGATTGAACTTCAGCTTCGATGCGGGGCGGTGAAAGGTGCCTCGGCTCCTCGAGCGCCTCTGAGTGGATGGTACGGCGTCCATCATCGCGGCGTGCTATATTTTATGATTCTTACCGGACCGCCCACAGCGCGCGTCCTCCCCAATTGGCAAGTAAGCGGACCCTCGAGACCGCTCTCACGGATGCGATGAAGATTCCCAAAGGCCTGCAGCCCCTGATCGAAGACGGTATCGTCGATGAAGTCGTACGCTCCTTGAAAAGCGGCAAGGAGGCGAATATCTACATCGTGCGATCGGGCGCGCAATTTCGCTGCGCGAAGGTTTACCGGGACCTCTCGCAGCGCAGCTTCCAGAGGCGCGCACAGTATCAGGAGGGGCGCAAGGTGCGCGGGAGCCGCGAAACCCGCGCGATGGCCAAGAGCACGCGCTTCGGCCGCAAGGAACAGGAGCACGAATGGAAAAACGCGGAAGTCGATGCCCTGTATCGCCTCGTTGAAGCCGGTTTGCGGGTGCCGAAACCTTTTGGCTACTTCAACGGCGTGCTGCTCATGGAACTCGTGACCGACGCCCAGGGCGATCCGGCGCCGCGACTCGGAGAGGTCGAGCTTTCCGCGGATGCCGCTCGCGAACATCACGGCGTATTGGTAAGGCAGATCGTCGGCATGCTGAGCCTTGGTCTGATTCACGGCGATTTGTCCGAGTTCAACGTGCTGCTGGCGTCCGACGGTCCGGTGATCATCGATCTGCCGCAAGTCGTCAATGCCGCCGGCAATAACGCCGCCTTGGCCATGCTCGAGCGTGATACCAATAACATCAGGTCCACCCTCGGACGCTTCGCGCCGGAACTCCTCGAAACTGAGTTTGCCGCCGAGATGTGGGCGCTCTACGAGCAGGGTGAGCTGCGCCCGCAAAGCGAACTTACCGGAGTATTCCGTCGCGACGCCGCGCCGGCTGACGCCGCCGGCGTCATGCGGGTGATCGACGACGCACGGGACGAGGCGATCCGCCGGACACTTGCCCGCGACGAATCACTCGGATAAGCGGCGGAAGAAAATCAGATTTCTCTGGCCGCGTTCAGAACCAGCAGCGTTTTAGGACTCAGATATGGCCTGAATAGGTCGATAATGAGTTCATATCCCTCATTGACGCAATCCGGATAAACGGCCGTACTGTCAACCGACACGTAGTTGATCCAGTTGTCCGAAACAATCCAGCTTACCCTTACGAGATTCTTGAGGATCTTGGCGTCCTTTGGTCCCAGCAGAACATCATTATCGATCAAGGCTCGAAAAAAATTGATGATGACCAGGGTGCGATCGCGCCGGTCTTTGCTGAAGCGCTGTTGAAGACCTGCGTCCGCGGCAAGCAATGCCATCATCTCACGGTAAAAGAATCGATGGCGCCAGATGAGTTCAAGGTGCCGGTCGAACATTTCGAGCATGTGAT
>Ga0209222_1000311_pt1 | contig 10785 bp, 6 predicted proteins | sample BlaSpr_A8_Ref_O3_FD_187991 | JGI IMG/M metagenome (GOLD analysis project Ga0209222, IMG submission 187991) | Forest soil microbial communities from Thunder Bay, Ontario, Canada - Black Spruce, Ontario site 2_A8_Ref_O3 (SPAdes) (version 2) | ecosystem: Environmental > Terrestrial > Soil > Boreal...
AGCCCTTTTTGTTTAATGTTTTTATTAATGTTTAATGTTTAATGTTTAATGTTTAATGTTTAATGTTTAATGTTTAATATTCAATGGGGCCTAGTGCTAAGCTGGTGCAGAGGTAATATATTTTCTAACAAAAGGAACTTTATACCAAAGTGGATTCTCATATTTCATCCAATCTATAATAAAGTCCGAGTATATTTTATGCTCTACACTATTTCTAGGAGAGGATTTATATTTTCTGATTTCTATAAAAGGTTTTATTTTAGTAACCCTATAGAATTTCATATCACAATATAATCTATTTTGCAAAAAATAATCATAGATAAATAGCATACTATTAACATTTTGAAATTTAAATGCAATAGAGGTGTAGTCTTTAGGGCCTCCTCTAGATGATGATTTAATACGTTTAATAATAAAAGGTTTACAGTTTAATATAGTACTATCAAAATTTAATTTAGATGTATATTCATTATATTGAAATTCTAAGTTACATTCTATTCTATTTCCAGCATAATTAAATACTATACTTCCGTCTGTATCTACTAGACCTGAAAAATATGGATCATATAATCCTATTTTATAACTAGGTTCAATATAATTAATATTGTATAATTTACAAGCCTCTTTAAAACCAGGAATTTTAATTCTAATTAAGCCATTTATATTTTTAAGAATATACATCATAGTATCTTTAGTAGATATTATATATATAGAATAAGGCTTGTTTTTATCAGCTCTAATTTTACCTATATGCAAATAATCTTGTATACGTTTTAATATTCTAATATCCCTGTTATGTAATTTAATTCTAATTTGTTTAAGAACTCTTTCATTACCTATTGCTTTGCTCTCAAAGCTGCTACGCAAAACTCTCATTTTTTTTTGCAATTGATTAGGTTTTTTCTGATTATTTTTCTGATTCTTTGTAGTAGAAGGAATTACTCTAATATCAAAATTCCCATCACCATCTATTATACCAGCAAACCAATTTCAAAATTTAGAATCTTCAATCTCAGGTAACTGACGTACAGTCTCTGAGAATCCTTTTCAGTTTTCTGCTGATTGTATATTCATAAGTTCTTTACTTAAACTTATTGTAGTATTATTATTTTGACTATTTAAAAGATTATAATTCTTACTAACATCTAATTTTGAAAGATAAAACGTATTAATAAATAGTAAACAATACACAAATAATATAGTTTCCAGCATATAGTCAGTTGCAAAATAACCCTTTAAAGAAGATAAGTTAATTTGGCCCTTTTCTTGAGCGATTACGTAATAAGTGAGTTTACTCCCCTTTTATTAAGCTAATTTAATTAAGAATTTTTGTTGTTTTTTTTTTGTTTTTTTAATTATTTAAAATAGCTATTTATTAGGGCCTGGACTATCTCTTTATTAACTTTAACACTTATGTTTAAAATTAATACATTGCGTATAGTCTCTACAGATCTTATTTTGACACTTACTTAAAAATAAAACCCACGGCATAGCTTACAATAATTTGTAGGTAGAATAGCATTAATATTCTTTATTATAAATTCCACCGTTCTTAATTAATTCATCAACCCTTGAATAGATTTGCCTCTAATTTGAATAAAAATAGAAGCCCGTTAGAATATAATATAGTAGGAGTGCGCAAGTAGGCCACAGGCCAACAACCAAGCAAGCAAGTAGGAAGGCCCCAGGCCAACCAACAACCCATCAACCCACCAAGCCACCAAGCCACCAAGCGAGCGAGAGATAAAAGAAAAAAGCTCTCCGTTAGTCCCAAAGAGGTAAAGCGGTAATAATATTGCTTGTATCCTACACCTTTGCTTTAGACTTTTTCACTGTACTGCGAAGCCTGTTTGTTTGAGCAATGGAATTTGCTATTATTCCCAGTCAAAGCAACACTCCTTGTGCGCTGAGCTGCGCGGATCTTAAAAAAACTAACTACTAACTTTATTTTTTTAGAGAAAGGTAAAAAAGAGCATCTCCTTTCCTCTGGAGGTGATAATTTAGTAGCTAAGCAGCAAAATATAAAAACCCTTAGCTAAGGCGGTGATAATGTGTGGGATAAGCGTCAAACTTTGAGTTATTATAGGAAATCCCCTTTTTCTATTGTGCGCTTGCTGGGCTTTAGCCTAGACTCCTTGCCTACGCAAGTATGTATGGTTTTAGAATTTATAATTAAGTATTAATTACTAATTAAAATTAAATTATTAATAATAGTAAGATAGTAATTAATCAAGCAATGTTACTCACGACACTGTTAATAAAAAAATTTCCAAGACCTAAACTTTTGTCAGTCTCTGATTATGATATTCAAAAAATTTACTATATGATACTTTTTTTTCTCCTAGTAAGGGATAATTTGAGAAATGTTCGAAAAGAAGTTCCCTAGATAGAGAATTACAAAGGTTCAATCTATAATAATTAGGATCAGTTAATATCCCTTTAATAAAAATTTTTTTATCTTTTCATATATTTTTCTCACTTTGAAAGTAAAAAAGAATCATCTTTAATACATGTAAATCATCTTTTTGACCTATATTGAAAGTACTGTTTCTTAAATGACCTTTATCGTTAAAAACTAAGGAAAAATTACCTTCTGCTTCTATAAACCCAGAAAGCCAAGAATTAAAATAAACAGGCAGTTCAAGAATTCTTTTGTTATTTAACTTAGTTAATACATCATTCATGTTTTTATACATATTTTTTCTATTTAACAAAAAATTATCTGCGTCTTTATAAAGTAAGCAATTTTTAGCAAACTCTAATTGACATTGTTTTCTCACTGTTATTAGAGGATATCTAGCTAAAATTAATAATACTTTATTTATATCACTCTTACTACTAGCAATCCAAGTGACATATTTCTCTTTTCTCTCAATAACAACTCTTCCACCGATAATATTTTGTATTTTATTTAACATATAATGATTATTTTTTTCATTTTTCAAAGCTATAACAAATCTAACTCTTATTGATTTGTAACCAGTTAAATTAGTAGTTATAGTACCATCTCCTTCTAATAGACCCACAAAAAATTGTTCAATATAGTTATTTTTAATCTCTTCTACTCTTTGCTCTCGCTCTGGCAAAGGCAAGACTTCTGCTGTAGTCTTAACTACTGTACAAAAAGTTCTTATTCAAGTACCTTTGCTTTTTCCTTTGCTTTGATACAGGCAAAAGGTCCAGAGCTTTACTTTCTTGTCTTTAATAGGATCCAAAAATCGAATTTGAAAAGTTCCGAATTTGTTTAGCAGATTAATTTGTAGAAGAGAAGTATCATAGAATATTTCCTTATTAAATATTTTATCGTGGAATGCAATATCTAACGAAGAGTTAGATAAAATTACTCCTGTTAAGCCACCAATAGTGAATAAAGATATAAAACCTAATGTAAATAATAAGGGTGTACTATATCTTAAAGTTCCACCATATAAAGTAGCTCAAGGTTCAGCCTTCAACCATTTCAGGTTTTAGTTGGCCTAGTATCTCAAAATAAATAAATATTTTTTATTAGAGTTTTGCTCTAAACCGTTACCGGCGATTTTGGACTATTCCTTATAATTTCATAAAAATAAAAAAATCATATTTAGTATTAAAAATAATAAATCTACCAAATAGAAAGGTTAGTTTTATTTACTTAGAAATCATGGAGCATCTAGTCTCTACGCTTTTACATAATAGTTTCCTAATTATGATTTAGTTCGACGATTATCCTTTAAATATTACTATTCTATAAAAAAGGACTTCCCTCGAGTTTGCCCCTTATACTTAAAATAATTAGTTATAATTTAGTTAATTTATAATGAAATTTATACTTCATGCTAGGTATAATAAATTCTTGAATATGAGGATAAATTTTTTTAATAGAATTTACTGTTAAATATAAAACAGGTAATCCTCTTTGAAAATGTATTTTACTTTCAATTCCAAATTTAAGATAAAAAATATTAATAATAAAAACACAGTCTTTAACAGAAAAAGCTTGAGTTTGTAAATATAATCCGCCTCCTTTCACAAAAGAACCGTCGCCCATAATTCAATGTGCTAAACCTTCATAAGTAATTAAATCATAAAAATCTAAAGGTATTATTTTTTTACCTTTAAAATAAAATTTTCGATATAAAACTAAAAAACAAGGTAAAGATCGAGTAATTATTTCAATACCTATAAAATCTTTTCTATTCAATCTAGTTTTGCACAATCTAGGGTAAGAAATACAATAATGAGAAAGAAGTGAAAATACATTGAAAACATAATCAGATCTCTTTATACTTTGTTTAAATCTGAATCTAGCTCCTATATTTGTGGGGTATTTGTCTTCTCCGCTGGCCTCATTTCGAAGCCTAGCAGCCTTTGTGCGTGCGTGTGTGCAAATGCAAACGACGCGAGTCAAAGGGACGCAAGCCTTTAATAATTTACTACTATTATTAATAGTAATACATCCGTCTGACAATAAAATACCTATTAAAGGGAATAAAATATTATTAGGTATAGATACCATATATTTGACAATAGAGGTGTATTTTGGGTAATTTATAGTAGAAGAAAGATTAGATCCATATAAAACTAGGCTTTTACTTTTGTTATTTTCTGGGAGATAATTTTTATTCGATCTTGGAAATACCTTTAGTAAATTTTCATTATAAAACTTGTAATATTCTAGTACATTTAAGTATATTTGATTGGCCATATTAATATTCTTACTAAAGGAATATGACAGCCAGGAAAATTGGGTCGAACGAAACATCGATGTATCACTAATATCTTTAATTAGTCTTGATAAATGAGTACGAGCTCCCACCGAACCGTGCAAGATAGTTACCCATCACACGGCTCTCCAACGATTACTTGGTTTCAGAGGGTAGTTTGCTTGGTTTATTGGACCAGTTTCCTTTATGAAGTTCTAAGTGATGCTTACGACACACCGGAACCTGTGTTCGTTCAATCGCTATCATGTATCTGTGTACAGTGTTTTTAGATTTTGCTATATCTTTAAGGGCTCTTACGTGATGCATTTGTACATCTTCAAATGAACCACATATTGCGCAAGGAGCCCCTTGGCGCGATAATGCCGATTCCAGTCTCCAGGCCATGGCTGCTAGAGGATTCTTTGCGTTCTTTCTTTTTGCATCCCAAATTAACTGTATGAAACTTTGTAAATCAACTCCTTTCTGTAAAGCCTTTATGTATTCCGGCGTCCAGTTAGGTTTGATTTTGTTTCCTTTTGGTTCAGGGATTTTATGGTACCGATCGAAAAGAATTCCAGTTAGAGCTTTTGTTTTGCCCTTTGGTGTGTTGGCTTCGTCGGCTCCTACTACTGACTTAGCTCTGGCTCCGATAGGTTTGCTTAGATCATTTCCTCCTAGTTTAAACACTGCTGCAACTCTTATTAACTTAAATTTGGCTGCGTACACTTTCGCAATAGAGTATCTTATAATATAAGCTACTCTTGCTATTGCGGCTTTTCTGTTTCCGGCGATCGACCATCATTCACTTAGACCCTTTAAGATATAGTTTACCTTAGTGTTGGTCTCGGATTGTGGTAAGCGTAGGAATCTGAAAGCAGGTAAAGGTTTACCGCTCTTGTCACAAAAGTTCGCATCTGCAAGTCGGGCGATTACTCGCTTCATATTAACATCCAGTGTCGGTATTGTCATTTTTCGAGTAACAACTGTACCACCATAGGATTGTTTGATGAATAGTTGTCGTCTGCTAAATATGTACCCTAGGAATTCTATACCATGTGTTACGTGCGTAACTTTGGTTTTCTCTAGACTGAGTTCGACATTAAGTTCGTGTTTCAAGAAGTTCTTAACTTTGTCTCTTAATTCTATAGCCATTTCTCTAGGTCCTAACACACCAATAACGAAGTCGTCAGCATATCTAATGTATTTACAGTTTCTGTAGCCGATTTCGTTGGGTATTCTACTAGGTATTCTCAATCTATAGTATTCGGTTTTGTTTCCGTATCTAAGTAATTTATTGGCTACGGGATTTTTCTTCCTGTTGCCGGGTTTAACATCACCTTGATACTGTTCACTAATCTTTGCCATATATTGATCTAGTTCGTTAAGGTAGATGTTAGACAAAAGTGGACTAAGTATACCCCCTTGAGGTGTTCCTACTTCTGGAATGTATGTTGCTTGGTGTTTTTGGAAAACTTTAGCTTTCAATCCCGTTCGGATCAAACTTATAATAGTGGGATCTTGAATCTTTCTTTCAATGATAGTCATAAGAATTTTGTGATCTATTGAGGGGAAATAACTTTTGATATCTCCCTCAATGAACCATATCGAATCTTTCATATTGGTATTCATCCATTTTAAAGCTGTATGACAACCTCTGTTTGGTCTGAATCCGTGGGAAAGATTACTAAACTGAATTTCATAAATAGGTTCTATGATTGATCGAATAACTTCTTGAACAAGTCGGTCGTTGATAGATGGTATACCTAAAGGTCTAAATTTTCCCGGTTTACCTGGTTTGGGAATCATGATTTCTCGTACTCCGATCCATGAGAACTTATTCTTTAGCACTGCCTCTCTAAGTTCTAAAATTCTACTCTTTGTTAGTGAGTCTATGATATCCTTGTCGGGTCCTTGTGTTTTAGATCCTGTATTGCTTTTCAGCTTTAGGAATGCAGCAAACCATATCGACTCTTGTTTAAGAATCCCTCTTAAATCATAGAAGATTCTATCTGGATTTTTGAAGCAAGTGTGCCAATGTTTAGCAAGAATTTGTAGTCCTTTTGGTATATCCGGTTGATTCTGTACAGAATCCAGACTATTAGTTCCGCCTCTAGTAACGTATGACCTTATGAAATTTTTCATAAAGTATTTAGGTCCCTTTCCAATATATAAAATTGGTACTACGGACCCTCTGCCATCTCTTTTCATACTTGGGCCCTTGCCCTTTGGGCCCCTTGGTCACAATAAGTTAACCACAGGGTAAGGACTTCGGGCCATAGGGTATGAAGAGACTTCACCGGTAGCATATGCGATTCTTGAATTGATGAATAAGGAGACTCTTTTGTAACCTGTCCTAAATGCGTTTAGTAACGTCTCAGTCATGGAAATGCCTTTGAAGTAAATTTTCACCTTCAAGTGACCGAGATATCTATGTAGCAGCTGAAGTCATAGATGGGCGTGATAACTCCCGAAATTACTTGAGTTTTGGTAATTCAACCTCATCCTTAGACATCCGATGGTCTTGGATACTATCTTGGGCCAGTACTTAGAAAGTACGCCAGCTTGTGCCCTCATGATTCCTTTTAGTGCAGGCTGTGGTCCTCCTAGCATCACTGCGTCGGAGTAAGCACTATGACCTTCGGTAAGTTCCTCTTTACCGTTTGTCTTTATTGTTAAAGTTAAAGGCAACAATTCCGCATACACTCGAACGGTCGCCCAGATTTTTATACCTGTTGGAACCGCAATTACCATTGTGAAATAGCAGAATAACCCTCTACAGTATCAGCTATAGATTAGTTATAAAGCCTTTCCCAAACCGTACGTGCAAGTTTCCAAGCATACGGCTTTCCCCCTAAATAAAATGAGTCGGAAAGAGAGTTAAATATATAAGTCATTCCGTATTTAGGCTGTTTCCCTTCAATAAAATTTTGATTAAAATAATTATAATCTTTATTTACTATGAAAACTCCGTCATCCTAAATTTTTCGAAGATAGGATGATCCCAAGTTCTTATTTAAAATCCATAAATATTTTTTTAGGTAAAAGTCTTTTTTTTTGAAAAAATTGGTTCTTAATAGTTGAATGCTGCTACACTTCAACTCAATTTTAACATAAGTTAGTATTCAAAAATAAATTTACCATGAAAATCGTAGCTCAGAGATGACCATTTAACTAATATTTTAAACTTTAACAGGCTCTTAACTTCGACCTTTGCTTTTTACTTGTAACTTTTAGTTCTGCGGAGTCCCCTTAGCCATTGTCATGGTAATGAGGAGAGCATTTTTACCTTTGACTTTAAGCAAAGTCAAAAGTTAAAATCATAATAAAACCGTACCAAGAGACGTGCCTAGCGATTATTAGAGCCAGCTTTTATTAAAGGCACAAGCAAAGGATAATAAGTTATTAAAATTAGTTAATAAATCCCTTTTTTAAACATGCTGTTGTCAGTTTCAAATTACTTTGAATACCTAAGTTTAATGCTTTACACCCTAATTACTTATTTTATATAAAAAGCTACTAACAAAGTAAGGTTTAATTAGATGTTTAAATTTATCTAATTCGACTTTATTGATGTAGATTCTAGGTTTACCATTGTCAACGTGAATAGTTGATTTAATATTAAATTTAATCAATAGTATATTCATTAATAAAATAACTTCTTTTACAGAAAAAGAATCAGTGCATAACACAATTCCTCCCTTGTTTCTTTTAGCTCCATCCCCTTGAATCCAGTGAGCGAGAGCTATGTAATCTAAATAATGAAAAAGATCAGGAGTAATACTTTTGATTTTACTAAGCCCTATTGCCTTTTGAAAAGGAAAGGAACCCGTAGTAGGCACTAAATAAAAAATATTATAGATTTCATTTAAAGATTTTAATTGCCTAGTCATAAATTCAGTACTATAAAATAATTTACCCCTTTTAATAGTTTTATTTATATAAGGATAAGAAGAACAAAATACAGATAAAGAAATAAAGACTGACCAAAGGTATTCAAAATTTTTTAAACTTTGTTTTAAACTGATTCTGGGATTCCAATGTACTCTTTTTTGAATATGACCATCACTTAATAAAACTCCTACTATAACACTCTTATGGTAATTAGTTATACTAAATGTATCTCTTATGATTTTAGTGAGAATTCCTTTTTGCAATCTAAATGAGTTATTATTTTTATCGTTCCAAAGTATTAAGGCCTTATCATCTTTATTTAATTTAGATGTGTTTAAATCTGTCTTCATAGGTGATTGAATTGTAATTGATAATTTAAATTTAAATCTTTGCTTGTTACTTTTAACTTTTAGCCCCTCCGAGAGGCGTGCCTGTGCTTTACAAAGGACAACAGAAAATGAAGCAAAGGCCAAAGTCAATGGCTTGTGAAAAAAAGGGTGCGCTAACGCTACCCCATCAACTACCGAAGGTTGTGCGTTTATTATACTGTTTGTGTAACTTTTTATGTGCAAATAAGTATTAGAAAAGAACTGAGGTGAGGTATTTTCCACTTTATAGTTAAATAAAGCTTTACCCGAGATTTTAAATAATGAAATGGCGAACGTAGCAGCCGTAAAATAAGCTCTAGTCAAATTTTTGGACAGTATCATAAAATAATATAATATAATAAAAAAAATATTAAATTCCTTGCGTACTTGTCTCTGAGAATCCTTTAGTTGAAATACTTATAATTTTATCTATACCTTTTTTATCTAAATGTTTACCTTCAGTTATCATAATATATACTTTTCTAAATTTAAGATAACTTATATATTTACCTCCAAAAAGATGATATTTATCAAAATAATTAATAAGATCTGACGCAGTACTAAAGCCAGAACTTTTATAACATCATATTCCTGTACTATATTGAGATAAATTACCTTTTTTTAAAAAATCATATAAAAGTTTTAAGGGTAAACAATCATTTTGTTTTAATGAATATTCTAATCTTACACTATAACCTGTTTTATGAGTTTTACTTTTTGCAACACTAATATGAAAACAACCATCAGCTTGTGTAAATCCAGCTAATCAGTAATTATTTAAACTTAAATTTTTTAAAGGTGGTAAAATTTTTATATTAAAATATTCACTATATTTATGGTTAATTAATTGTTCATATTTATAATGACTTATTAATTTACCATTAATTAAAGATAAAATAATAGATAAACCTTTTTGATTTTGACAAATATATCTAACTGCCTTTTTATTTTGAATTTTATAAATATTTCCATGTCCTATTCGCTTCTTAATTAGATAAGCTAATGAAGAATCATCAATACTAAAAATAATATGTAATTCTTTGTTACCAAATCAACCATCTCCTTCTATTAACCCTGCTAAGAAATGTCCAAATTCATTATCTGTAAAATCACTCTTATGTTTGGGTAAATGTTCAGAAATAGCAGGCAAATTAGTAAATTTATTATAAGTATTCCTTGCACTGACCATAGTCTTAGTGCTAAACTTAAAGTTTTCTGCTGATTGTCCTGTCAAAGTATAATGAAATAAATAGATTGTACCTAACGCAATTAATGCGAGTGGACTATTAATTCAGGAGTTTCCAGCATATAGCAAGGTTTTTAGCGTGGACACGAGTTTTCCTATATCCACCTATTAAGATTTGTATATTTATTACTAGCTTTGCTTGGTAAATTCCGCCACAAACTTAGTTTAAATAATATCTTAACTTGGACTATGTCTTATCCCTTAAATTTTGGGGATTTTCCCGTGTAGTCTCTGAGGAGCCCCATTAAGTATAAATAAATTTTTAAATATTAGCAGGTTTCCTGCAAGTTGTATAAGATTTAGTGATTTTAACGTACCTGTGTTAACTGGATATTAAATTTAAAGATAGGACTTATTATACTACGTACACTAATTTTTAAATAGTTTCTTGCATACAGGGAAATTGTACTCCATACTCTTTCAAGTTATGGACGACGTGGAAATTTAGCTATGCTCCCAACTTATATGTCATAGCCTTCTGAATGAAGGGGTAAAATACAAAATTTAATTGTCTCTATAGATTGTACTAGAATATAAATTCTAAAGTTTTTTCCAGCTTTATGGATAGAGCATTTAATATCATATTTATTAATTA
>Ga0209222_1000312_pt1 | contig 10779 bp, 13 predicted proteins | sample BlaSpr_A8_Ref_O3_FD_187991 | JGI IMG/M metagenome (GOLD analysis project Ga0209222, IMG submission 187991) | Forest soil microbial communities from Thunder Bay, Ontario, Canada - Black Spruce, Ontario site 2_A8_Ref_O3 (SPAdes) (version 2) | ecosystem: Environmental > Terrestrial > Soil > Boreal...
AAGGCTGACGTTCGTGATGTGCCCCTGTGCACGATCGACACCGGCTTCTTGAAGAAGTCGATTTAGAAATTGCCCCGTAGGTCCAACGAACGGCTTGGCTGTAGCCTGCTCGACCCTTCCTGGGCCTTCGCCCACAATGATGAACTTTGGTTCTGCCACGGCGCTCGGTGGGACGATCAAGGGCGCGAGCTTCCCCTTGCTCAGTGGACAGAGGTTGCACATCGCCCCAAGCTTCATCGCGTCGGCGCAGGTCATCCGGTGCGGAGGAGCGGGGCGCTGACCGAGGACAGGCAGAAAACCGCCGGTCGCCTTGACGCTCGGGACGGCAGATGGCTTGGGTGGTCGAAGATCGCTCATTCGGCCCCCGGTGTGAACGGCCTCGAGCGGTACTCTCGGAAGATGTAGTCGTCGATCAACTCGATCTGGTCAAGCTCCTTCTGCAGCATGTCGGCGAGCTGAGCGTCGTGCTCTCGCACCTCGGCGATCCATCGACGCTTCTGGGCGTAGTCGTCGTAGTCCGCCGCGACGTCAGCCATTTTTTGCAAAAACTCGTGGCGGGTCATTCGGCCGCGACCTCCTCCCGCTCGATCGTCACCAATGTCTCTTCGATGCGCCCTCGCTCACTCTCCCCCAGGCGCTTGACGTACTCGCGGATGATCGACGTGCGATAGCCTCGGCGAAGCAACTCCCGAGCTTCGGGAATACGCAGCTTGCGTCCCTCACGCAGCGCGATGAAGCCGATAGCTGCAGTCGCTGCGCGCACCCACTCGTCGGATGGTTTTTTGTCGGTGCACTGGCCGTGGCGATACGCCTTGGTGACCGCTCCGCGAATAGCGCGCGGGATGATCCTCCAGTGTGCCGGGCAGCACAAAAGCTTTGGAGAGACCTCGGCCTGGCATTCGCGGGCGTGGCAGCGATGGCTCACGGGTACTGCGCCTTGATGTACTGCGCCGTCGCTTCCATCGCCGTGAAGATGCCGCGCAGGTGCCGCGCCAGCATCGGATCGTGCTCCTCGATGTCGTCGGCGATGCTGTCCATCTCCTTGCCCATCTCGGAGAGCTGGGAGATGGAGTCGTGATCCTTCATGCCTTCGAGAAACTCTTCGCGGGTCATGTTGAACTTCCTAGGTCAGAAGGGTGAGCTTTTGGCTACTACGCGTGACAAGAGTGTATAGCCATTTTCTATATTCGCTGTCGCCAGGGTTCGACGGGCGATCGAGCACTCCAATCGCATGGCGTAGCGAACTCCCCTGAAACTTGTGGACGGTCGCACAAGTTCCCCAGTCGAACAAGAGGCCCGCATCGGACATTCTGCGTAGGCCTGGAATCACGCGCTGCAACTCGTCGAGCCCGGCGAACGTCCGCTCGCGCCCGAACTGGTGGCCACATAACTCGAAGTCGCCCTCGATACCCTCGTCGAGGAACTTCAACTTCGCATCGAGCTTGAAGCCGAGCTGCTCAGCGTCTTCGGTGAGAATGCCGCGCATGCCGTTTGAGACATCGTCGTTGTTGCGAAGGCACATCAGGACTTCGCCGGCCTTGGGGGGCCCGCTGAAGCCGCGCGTCTTGCGGATGGTCCGGTTTGCAACAACGCGTGTCTTGTTGGTCCAGCAGAGTGCCCCGACGTCGAGGGCTGTCCCACCATTGGCGATGACGTTGGTGAGTGCTACCTCGTAGACCATCCCAAGGTTGCCACGCCCAGCAAATCCGATTGCATCGCCAGCTAGCCTGGTGTCGATGCGGCCTGTTTCACGGATCACCTTCGAGAGCTGGATGATCGGATTGTCCTCCGCTTGCCTGTGTATTTTTTCCAACTTGATGTCCGGGTTCTTCATGAGCGAGCCCTCATCGAGGACAGGCGAGAGTTGGCCGTGATCTCCAACGGCCAATACTGGGACGCCATGACGAACGATGTCCGCTAGCATCCGATTGCCGATCATGCTGGATTCGTCAAGGCATATCAGACCATACCTGCGATCGAGCTTTGGCCTCGTTCGCCATCCCAGGAGCTCCTCTGTCTTTTCGTTGATCATCGGTGCGTACAGTAATCGGTGTAGCGTCCCGCAAAAAGGCATCCGCTCTTCGCCATCCTTCAGGAAGTATTTTGCGAACTTCCCTTCGAGCTGCTTCTCGCTCGTCGCCATCATGCGGTTGGCCGTGACGACACCTTGATCTTCAAGTTTGCGAGAAAGGATGGTCGATGCGCGACCCGTAAACGTCGCGTACGCCACCAGAAGGTTACGCTCGGCGAACTCTTTCGCGAGGATCCCCAACACGGTCGTTTTTCCAGTACCCGCAAATCCGGCGAACTTCAAAACCTCCGCCGGTCGGCCTTCCCGCCATGTGTCGCATCGCTCGTAGACCCAAGAGCGGATCTGCTCGCAGGCGGAGGCTTGATCGGGGGAGAGCTTCATCAGGGCGTGGCTTTCTTGAGGGCTTCGATTGCTGCTTCGGCCATCTCAATGGCGCGCTCGCGTGTTCCGCTGAATCCTTTTGAAAACGGTACGTCCGTCACGTTTCGGTTCCACTTCAGGACATGCTCGATGGGCGCCACACACCAGCGCCACTTACCTGGCTTCATCGTCCGGCTTACCCGCGCCTGGAAGCCGTCTCGCTCGATTTCAAGTTCTATCGCTTGCCAAGGCATGAGTGGATCGCCCGCGAGTCGAACGCAGGTTCCCCGCTCTACGCGGGTACATCCGCACCGTTGCTTGACGCAAACGGCCGATCCAAGCTCCCACGGTCGCCGCAGGGACGACTATCGGTGCGTGGGGCACCGCTCGCAGCGCTGCGAAGTCTCTCGAGGCGGTTTAGCGGCGGCCGGCCGCTTTCTTCCCCGGGTTCGTCTTCGGCCCAGCACCCTTCGCAGGCGCGGCCTTCCCACCGCCACCGGCGACGGCGCGCATGGCCGGCTTTGCCGGCTCGACCTCTTCTTCCTCCTCTTCCTCTTCTTCCTCCTCGGGCTCGTCCTCCTCGGTGCCGTCGTCGACTGGCGGAAGGACACCCGCCGCCGCGACGCCGCCCGGCGCCTTGTAGAACACCTTCACCCGCTCGATCACCTCACCGTTGCCTTGGTCCTGCTTGTCGCCGGCGGTCCAGATGTCGGTCGTCTGGTTGTTGATCGCGGCGCAGAAGTCGGCAAGGTCATCGGACGAAGCGATGTGCTTGGGGATGAGCGTCCGGGAGATGCCGAGTTTGTCGCAGAAGGCCCGGAGGCGAATCTTCGATAGACGGCTCGCCTGGGCGCGCGTCTCGGGGAAGAACGTGATGAAGTCCGCTACGCGCGCTCCGACGAAGCTCTCGTTTTCCTCTTCGTAGGCCGTCTCCAGCTCCCACTCGACGATGACCATCGGGTAGGAATCCTTCGAAGTCTTGGAGACCTTCGCCGTGGCGACGGCCTTCCAAGAGCCAGCCGGCGCATCGGGCGGGATGTTCTCCGCGTCGTAATCGATCGGTGTAAAGACGACTGTTTCTGCCATGGGATTGTCCTCAGGTTCTTTCTTTTTCAACTTGACACATCGCGCACGGCATATGCTCGTGCGGCAACGACAGGGTGTGGATGTAATCCACGTGGGGAATTGCTCCGGTCAGAGACAGGTAGCGAATCGGAATGTCCAGACGGCGACTGGCGTCGAGATCGGCCCGCATGCCTCGGCTTACCCCGAGGTCCATAAAGGAGAGGGCGATCTCGCAGGTCGACAAGAAGGCGTAGCCTGCACGGAAGCCGAAATCGCGGTCCTTTGGATCGTCATCGTTGAGGCACCCGCTGGCCGCGAAGAGGATGTGAGAGGCGTACGGCGAGTAGCCCTCGGAGAGCGCGTGGTGCATGCAGCGAAGGGCGTAGGCGACGTTCTTCTTGGTATCGCCGGAGTACGGGCTGATCAGGTAGGCGCGTTTCATCGCGCGAGCTCACGGCGTAGCTCGACGGCCAAGCGCGCTGTCCAAATTGTCAAAGCGGCGATCCAAACATCGCGATTCACTGGAGAATCGCGCTGCCAGTCCGGGGCTAGGCGTTGCACTAGCTCTTCGACAACGGATGCGACGCCTGCATGAGCATCGGACGGAATAAGGTCTGCTAGCTCCTGCGGAACTTTTCTCATCGCGCCACCGTCGGTCGTGCCGCGCCATTGCTCACCGCAGGTTTCACCGCCGCCGCCGCCATCTTGAATGGCGCTCTGCGCTCTGCCCGCTTCTTCTCCGCCAACTTCAAAAAATTGCTCACGTCCGCGGGGATGACCTGGTTGCCCGTGAGAGACCTGCAGCCTGGACCGTAGACACCGTTGAGGCCCGTCACGAAGTACCGCGATTCGGTCCCCGGGCCGGTAATCTGCTTCTCCATGAAGACCACGTCGTCGAACTTGGTCCCCGCCTCAGCTTTGAAGCTACCGTAGATCATCGGAACGATCCCAGGGCTCTGCTTCGCGCTCTTCTTCACTTCCTTGCCGTCTTTCGTCTCAGGCTCCTCCTCTTCGAAGGATCCTCCAACATCGAGGTAGTGGCTGATGACGATGACGTGGCACTTCAACTTCAAGAGGCGGACCAACGTCGAACGCATGATCTTCTTGAAGAGCGGGCTGGCCTTTCGCCCATCTTCCTTCTGGTTGCTCGTAAGGGTCGCCTTGAAGGCCTCTGCCTCGACGATCGGCGAGAAGCCGCTCATGGTGTCCCAAACGACCGTCTGCACCTCATCCGCCTTGACGAGCTGGCGGGCCACCTCGAGCGCGTCGTTCATCTCCTGCGAGGACTTCACGAAGTTGTGGAGGAAGTCCTGATTGAAATCCAGCACCGGCTCGAGGGCGTTCTCTTGGTCGGTGTTGATGACATAGACGGGACCCGGCGCTGTGCTGATGACCGTGCACGACTTGCCTACTTTTTGAAAACCGAGGACCAACATCCGCAGGTACTGCGGCCCGGTCATGTCACTGGCTTTCAAAGGCGTCATCGCTGCCTTCAAAGCCGGACGTGTCGCCGTGGTCGGCGTTTCCGCCATGAGTCTCTCCTTTTTTTGAAATCGCCTTCGGGGTCGGGCGCTAGACCGACGGAGCCGCGAGCGGGAAGTGGCAACCCTAGCGCTGCGCTCGGATGAGCGTCAAGGCGAAAGTTGAAAAAACTTTCCCTCGATCGACAAAAAACAAGACGGCCCCCACCTCGCCTGATGGGGGCCGTCTCTAGCGCGTGTCCGTCGCTCTTCGCAACGACCGAGCGGTCTCTTTTGGGATCAGGAGGAACCGAGGGAGACCATCTCGACAAGGGAGAGCCTACGAGACGTCGTGGCGAGTGTCAACTTGTAGAAATACCGAACAGTTACCGGAGCCGGCCGTTTCCGGAAGGCTGCATCGGCGGCAGCTTTGTTCCCGCAGGCGCCAGCGTCAGCCCCGATGCTGCGGCGCGCGCCTGCTGCTCCGCCGCCACGGAGTGCTCGACGAGCTGCGCCAAGCTTCGCTGCTCGGCCACGGCGAGGGAGCCGATAGAGACCCAAACGCCGGGCCGTGGCAGGGTCAGAGAACGCACTGAAGGGCAGCCGAAGGGATTGCCAAGGGCGGGCTGCATACCGACGCCCTGGGGCGTCTGGATGGGGATGAATTGGAGCTCGTAGACCGGCGAGAGATGCACTGGGTGCTTCTGAGGCTCGGGGTTCGATGCCGGGGGAACCGACGGCTTGCCGATGTAGGTCTTGCCCTCCACCTGGTGCATCGTCCAACCATCGAGCGCGTAACCTTGCGTATTCATGGCGAGTTCTCCTTTTGAGTGACCTCTGAGGGAGGTCTGAGTGACCTGCGAGTGACCTAGGTCACTACATTTTCGATCAACAATTTCAACCAGTTACCATCGCTGAGTGACTGATTGACCTAATTTGCTCCATAAGCGGCCAGAGAGAAAAGAGAGCGTTTTGTAGCTCTATGGTGTCTATCGTACATTTTAGCTCAATCAGTCACTCAAATAAGATCTACAGCCAAAAACAAGCTGTTTTTTGTAGTGACCTTTTTTTGTCGATCTCACTCAAGGTCACTCAGATTTGCCGATCGAGCCGAAAACAAGCGTTTCGACCTGTTTTGGAGGTCACTCACCCTATAAATCCCAGCGTTTTGCGGCAGTTTCTTCGGCCGTGAGGAGCCGCACACCCTTCCAGGCGTCCTCCGGGTTGTTCCCGCGATCCCGAAACGAGGTTGCGGTGCACCCTTCGGCCAGGAGCGTCTTGTGCACCCCGACGATCCATGGCTTGACGACGTGCTCGACGCACCACTTCTCATACGCCTTGCGTAGCGCCGCGCGGGTGACGCGGGCGTCTGCGTCGTAGATGCAGCACTGGCGTAGGAACTCGCCGACCTGATCGCTCTCGCGGCGGTACTTCATCGTCGCTTTCACGACCGTCCCGGGCGGTGCGAGCCGTTCCTTCTGCCACGCAAGGCATCCACGCACCCCCCACGCCAAGATGCCGGGGAGCTCCGCGCGAAGCTTCTTCATCAGCTCGAGGTCCCGCTCCTCCTCTGGGATGGTCACCTCCCAGGGGATGAAGATGATCCGCCGCCAGATCCCCCCATCGGTGCCGATGATGCGTGGCTTGTAGTTCCCAGCGATCCAAAACTTGTGGGTCGGTTCGAACTCCCAGAAGTCCTCACGCATGCGGTGCGCAGAGATGCGCTCGCCTCCGGTGAGGTCCTTTACCAGCGCTTCGTCGAAGCGTTGATCTTTCGGCACCTCGGAGCAGGTGACCAACCGTTTTCCGAAAAGGACCGTCAGCTCCGTCGGGTGACGCTCCCCGATGCCTTGGAAGAGCATCTTGCGCGGTGCAGTCGCTGCGTAGCCGCCCATCAACTCCCGCAAGATGCTCAAAAAGGTGCTCTTGCCGTTCATCCCCTTCGGCCCGTGGCAGAAGAAGAGGACGTGCTCCGCGACGCTGCCGGTGAACGAGTAGCCCACGCAGCGCTGCAGAAAGTCGACTGTCTCTTGGTTGCCGCCCATGGCCCGCAAGAGGAAGGCTTCCCACTTCGGGCACTTCGCTAGCGGGTCGTACTTGATCGGGATGTTGAGGGTTGTGTAGTCCTCCCTTTTTGAATTTCGAATCCCACCGCTCGATAGCTCGATGGTCCCGTTGCGTACCGGGAGAATCATCGGCGCACCATCGAGCTTGCTATGCGGAAGAGCTACGCCAGCCCGGTAGCGAGCCAGATCGATCGTGGCGCGGATGGCTGCGGCACTCTCCGACTTGCGCGCGAAGATCTTTGCTGCTTTTTTGAAGTTGTCATCCTCTTCTTCCTTGCCAGGTCGCATCTTGAGGGCGTCTGCCTCGTCGTGCATCTTGCGCGCGACCAACTCCGCCATCCTGAAGAGGTAGCCACGATCGACTTCCCAGCGTGTTCCCTTCCACGCGATCCAGCTCTCCCACGCCTCGATGTACCGTACGTTTTCCCCGTGCTCCCTGATGAGTCGCTCGGAGTTACCGGCGTCGGTCCAGGGGTAGTCGCGGATGAGGGAGCTGGCCATCACCAAAGAGGTTTCCGCGGAAGGCCCGCCGCTTCGATGACCGTCAGCCACTCGCAGCCAGGTTTGTGGCGGAATCTGTTTGCGGCGTAGTCGCCGCTCTCACTGCCGCACTCGGGACAGGTCGCTGCTCCATCGTAGCCGTGCAGGGCGCAAGCCTCGTGCTTTACGAGCAACGCGAGCGCCCGCTTCCCTAGGTCATCGGTCATCCTACCCTCCAGGGGGCGCCCGGTTTTCAACTCGGCGAGCGGCGCCCCTTGACGAACGGCCATCCTGCCAGCTAGAGGAAGAGCTGTCTAGCGCACTCGCCAAGGGCGCGGACGAAAAAGGAGGCTCTGCGTGGACAAGTGCTTGAAGGGAACTGAGGGCTGCCGCTATGCGAATGACCCGCACGGCAACGGCATGCCGTGTGAGACCGGCGATGCGTTTCGCGAGCGAATGCGTCTGCGCGACCTCGCGGCGGAAGAGCGCCTCGCGTGGGACCGCTACGCCGCAGCCTGCTTTGGCCTCGGCGATGAAGAGCATTCGGTGAACGCTCAAGACGCTGCTGCTTGGGCTGATCAGCTTCTTGAAGAACGCCGCAAGCGCTTCGGGAGTGCCAAGTGACCGAAGACGTCAACGTATGTTCGGGCAACCCGCGCAACGGCCACGTTTGGAGCTCGACAACCACGCACCGGACATGTCGCGAGTGCGGTCTGACAGAAAACCGCGCGCAGATGGGCCCATGCTACGGTGGCCACGCCTGGGAGTCCGACGGTGCTGTCTGGAATCGCTGTCGAACATGCGGCGCACGGACGGAGCGTGACTCAAGTGGAGGGTCGGGCTGGTGAGCATCCTCTACAACACCGACGGCGCTCGGCTGATCCTTCTTCAGCCAGGATCGGATCTATACGCTGCGAAAGATCCATCGACGGTTCTTCAAGTTGAAGCCTTTGCACAGCGCCATGCGAACGACCTCGGCCGGCCCGTGGATGTCTACGCAAGCGATGAGGTGACGTGGCTGTACGCGGTGGAGCCGAGTTCAACATGACTTTGCAGGCTAGTGCGAGCAAAAGCGAGCTATTGCTTCAGTGCAGCCGCCCCTTCGAGGAAGGCGTCACCACCGATGACTCTCCAGGCGAACCCGCCCTCTATGGTTCGGCCTATCACGCGCTGATGGAGTTTCCGAGCGCTCGAGTTGAAAAACTCCTCCCGCTCGCCATCAAGCTCGAGAAGAAGTGGAACATCCCCGGTGCGTCCGACGAGCTGGTCGGCCACGTCCGCGCTTCAAAGGCTCTCCTGCGCAAGTGGATGGCTGGGGAGAACCCCTGGAAGATCGACTTCTCCTCGGGGAAGGTCGAGAAGGAGATCGCCTTCGCGATCAATCCGTCATCCCTGACCGTCCGCCGCATCGACCTGCCGAGCGTCGAAGACCACGTCTACCACGGCATCGACCCCTCAGTGGAGATCCCCGGCACCGTCGACTTGATGTCCGACTTTCCGCTCGTCATGGATTACAAGACGGGCAGAGACCCGTTCGACTTCTATACGGTGCCGGAGGACGTCACCCAGTTGAGGACGCTGGGGCTGGCCGTATGGCTCGAACATGCATATCTGCCAGCCCACGTCGGTGATGAAGAGGTGGTGCTTGCTGTGCTCCACGCCCCGCGTGGGTCCGTCCCGGCCATCTACGCCGACGCCGTTCCTGTCGGCGACCTCCGCAAGCACGCCGAGCGCCTCGCCGACGCCCTTCGCCGCAAGGGCGATGGCTCCCTACGGGCGGGCCCCGCTTGCCGGCTCTGCCCCGCGCGCTACGACTGCGTGACCCAAACGGGGGCCTACCTCCAGCGCGCGGGCGAGGCGCTGGAGCTCGCGAGGCCTGCGGGCGAAGGGCTCAAAGACCTGGTGGAATATGGCAAGACTGAACTCGCGATGCCGGGCGAGGTAGCCCTTATCTCCCCCGAGGATGTCGGGCGACTGCACTACTTCATCAAGCAGTTCGAAAAGCTTGCCGGAAGTGCGGGGAGCCTCCTCAAGGCCTGGGTGGCTGAGCATCCAGACGAAGTCGCCATCCGGCCCGACGGCAAGCTGCTCATCCTGAAGGACAAGCAGCAAGAGAACCTCTCGAAGGCGTCGATCATCCGGGCGTTGGGGAAGGCGCGCGGCGAAGCCCTGATCGCCGAGCTGCGAGAGAACGGGGTTATTGAGACAAGCGAGCGGGTGGAGCTGCACGCGGTCGACGACAAGTAGTGGTCACTCGATTGCGTTGATGAAGATCCGACTCCCGGTTGCCGGATTGCTTAGGCTGCCGTTTGAGTCGATGTTCGCCGGTGTAATCGTCACTGCAGCGCCATACGCGTGCGACCCAGACACCCATGGAAAGGCCGTCGTTGCAGTATCCATGGTGATGGCGCCGATGATCAGCAAGGAGTTTGCAGCCGTCACGGGTGGGCGCGGCGCGTTGACCCCACGGATCACGAATTGGCAACCTTCGTCGACTGAGATCCCGGTGGGGCCCCAGAGTGTGACGAAGCCAGAGTTTCCAGCTTGCAGAACGAAATTGGTGAAGGTTTGCTCGGGCAAGTCGTTTGCAAACCATGCAGCGAAGTAGGCGCTGCCAATCGTGACGACCCCGCCGCTCGCGTGCGAGTCTCCGTTGACCAGCACGTCATAGTCGAACTGGGAGACATCCTCGAAGGTGTTGCCCTCTCCGTTGAAAGCGCCGCCCCAGAAGATGCCGAAGCCTTGGAACTGGCCGAAGCCAGAGAAGGTCCCGAAGCGGGTACCGATAAACACGGGCCCGAAGGCTGCATCCTCATGGAGAGTCTGTACGATACAATTATTCTGGCACGTGCACTCGATGATGTACATCGAGCTACCGATGAAGGCGCGCAAGTTCCCATTTAGAGAGATATTGAGTAAGGTTCTCACCGTCGAAGAAGGCAGCTCACCAATAGACAGACCAGCTTTCAAGCCTATCTTGTTGATGTAAAGTATTGTTGGCTCAAAGAACTCAAGCGCGTTGCCGTTGGCCAGTGCAACTTGTGTCGGATTGAAAGCAATTGGCAATTCGAGCGGTTCTGTAATCCGGGCAGTTCCGCCTCCAAGATCTGCGTCAATCGCAAAAGATGCGTTGGCAGTTGTGTCGTGTACGATCGTTCCGGGCACCCACGTCATGCCTGGAATGTTGATCTCATTGGTCGTACCGGCCGCCTTATTCTTGGCCGTCCACGTCCCAAGTGTGGCGGTCCCAATCGGCTGAAGTGTTCCTTGGACGAGAAACCCGCCATTGCCAATGAGGATCGGCTCCAGAACGAGC
>Ga0209222_1000314_pt1 | contig 10758 bp, 8 predicted proteins | sample BlaSpr_A8_Ref_O3_FD_187991 | JGI IMG/M metagenome (GOLD analysis project Ga0209222, IMG submission 187991) | Forest soil microbial communities from Thunder Bay, Ontario, Canada - Black Spruce, Ontario site 2_A8_Ref_O3 (SPAdes) (version 2) | ecosystem: Environmental > Terrestrial > Soil > Boreal...
GAAGCCGAGTACACCAGCGGCGGCAGAATAATCTTGTACTCCGGCATCGAAACAACCGGCGGAGGCGGCGCCACTTCTTTAGGCGCCGGCAAAGTCGGATGCGTCTCGTTCGCGCCAGCCAAAATCCTCAACTGCACATTCGGCTCTGGCGCAGGTTCTTTCGCAGCGGTCTCGACCGGCGGCGCGGGCGTCGCTGCGGACGTCGGCGCCGCTTCCGATGGATACTGCTGCACATTCAACTGCTCCCGCGACGTAACTCCCATCACCGGAATCTGCGGCGGCGGCAACGACTGCACATGCATCGGCGTGCACTCGCAACTTCCGGGAGTTCCTGCTACCGGCACGAGATTTCCCGCTGACAGAAAGAATTCGCCGCTCTGTGGCACGATCAATCCTGCGCCGGTGAATTGCTGCTCCAATCGAATCGCGCCGCTCGTCGCTACCACGCACATCGAATCGTTCATATCCAGTCCGGCGATGATGTCGCGGCTCGCCCCGCCAATATCCAGCGGCGTCGCAATCATCGTCGGCGTGAAAATCCGCAGCGGCGTGCTGGCAGGAAGCTGCAAATGAACGCGCCCGAAGTTCAGCGCCAAAGTAATCGAAGGCCCGGATTGCAGTAGCGTGAATTTCGCCGGGCCGCATATATCCACTTGCCCGCCCGCAACCAACGTCAACCGCGCTTTTCCGTCGTGCACCGTCAGCACGCTGCCGTTGAATACGAAACTCGGCGCTCCCGGCGTTGCCGCCGCAGGCGAGCTGTCCCCGGTTGTGCCATTGTCCACGGAAACATCATTCCCCTCGACGCGCCCAATCGCGCCAGGAGGCGCTTGCTGCCCGCGCGAACCCTGCGCAGCTGCCAGCGAAGCCACAAAAGCCAGAAACAGCACAGCGACAATTCTGGGCCGCAAACAAAAGGCGTGGTACGCAGCGAATTGTGGTCGGGAGCACATCGGGACCAGCGCGAGGTTCCGTCCTATACTATACCGCAGTGGATACCGACGCGAAATCAGCTGCTCCCACAAGCGCTCCAACCGCAAAATCGGAGTTCGATCTGCGTGGCCCGCAACTTTCGCTCTGGCGACGCATGCAAATCCCCGTAATTGCTTGGCTGGTGTACGGAGCAATTCGCCTGATTGGCCCGACGCTACGCCTCGATGTCGTTGGTGCGCATAACGCAGTGCTCATCGAACATGGCAGCGAAGTTGGCATCGGAGCTTTCTGGCATCGCTGCATCTTTTCCGCCGCGTGGGTATGGCGCAAGCGCGGCATGGTGGTGATGAACACGGTGAACTTCGACGGCCAGTGGACGCGTCGCGTGATCGAGCGTCTGGGTTTCGGCACCGCGCAAGGCAGCTCCAGCCGCGGCGCAATCGAAGGTCTCAGCGTGATGGCGCAGCGCATCAGGGAAGGGAAGCACGTGGCATTTACGATTGACGGTCCGCGCGGCCCACGCTACGTCGCCAAGCCCGGCCCGATAATTCTGGCGCGCCGCACCGGCAGCCCGATCACGGCCTTCCACATTGGCCTGCAGCGCGCCTACACCTTCAAGAAATCCTGGGACCTGTTTCAGGTCCCCATTCCTTTTACGCGCGCCGTGATGTTCCTCGCGCCCGCGGTTCGCGTTCCCACCGATGCCGGCAGCGAAGTGATGCACCGGAAGCAAGCCGAAATGCAGGCCGCGCTCGAAAAAGTGCGCGACGCCGCGGAATCCTGGTTTCAACTGAGTGATCAGAAAAGGAAGGAAGTGCGCGCTACGTGGAATCGCCGCGACTAGTTAGCTGCGAGCGAAAAAGTCGCCGGAAGCTCTTATCCCTCACCCAACTTGACCGGAATATTTATCTGCTTGCCGTCGCGCACGATCGTCAACGTAACGGAGTTACCAGGTTGCGAGCGGTTCAGCATCAGATTCAGATCCATCTGGTTGGTGATTGCCTTGCCGTCCACCGCGATCAGCACATCACCGCCGATGCGCAGCTCCTGCAAGCCCGCCGCCATGGATTTGTTGCCGCCGCGAATTCCCGCCGCCGCCGCCGCGCCGCCCGGCTCCACGCGCTCGATCAATATTCCCTGTTGCACGTTCAGCTTCAGCGCTTCCGCAAGTCCCGGCCACAATGCGCGCCCCTCGGCTCCCAGCGTCGCGCGACGTACACGTCCGTACTTGATTAGATCCTCCGCCACGCGGCGCGCCGTGTTGATCGGAATCGCGAATCCGATTCCCGCGGTCGTTCCGTTCGGCGCATAAATCGCGCTATTGATTCCGATCACTTGCCCGTGCGAATCCAGCAGCGGCCCTCCGGAATTTCCACGATTGATCGAAGCATCTGTCTGGATAGCCTCGTCAATGAAAGTGTTCTCACTGGTCTGCACCGTGCGGCCCAGCGCGCTCACAATCCCGGTCGTCAGCGTGCTCGAAAATCCAAAGGGGTTGCCGATCGCCAGTGCGCGCTGCCCCACCAGGAGGTTGCGCGAATCGCCCAGCGTCAAAGGCGTCAGCTTGTGCCCCTGCGTATCAATCTGAATCAGAGCGATATCGTTACGCGTGTCTTCGCCGATCAGCTTCGCTTTGTAACGCGTCAGGTCGCCGAGCGTCACTTCAATCGTCTGCGCGCCCTGCACTACGTGATAATTCGTCAGAATGTGGCCGTCCACATCAATCAGAAATCCGGAGCCCGCACCTTCCACCGGCACGGGATTGTAGAAAAAATCATATTCCACCGTACGCGTCACGATATTCGCCACCGCCGGCGATGTGAGGCGATAGATGCGCACATTTTCCGCTTCGGTGGGATCCAGCGTGGGCGGGCTGCTCGAATCTGGCGCGCGCAGCGCATTCACCGCCGCGGGATTTCTCTCGCCGTAGCGCGAACCGGCCCAATACGCGCCGAGCCCAATGATCAGCCCGATGGCCAGCAGTCGCACCGCGCGCCCTTCGCTTCCGCTTGTTTTCATCAAGCTCATGAAGAAAACTCTTGCTCCCCGCTGCCATGGCATTTTCGCACGAATTCGCTCTGCCAGTTAATACGTCGCAAGCTCAGGAAATGTTTCCGCCTGCGGGAGCCGTCGGCTGCGACAATCGTTTCACCACTTCCATCACCTGGCGCTCCGTTTCTTCCAGCGATCCCGAACAGTCAATCGTTTCGTCGCCCAGGCGGAGCTTTTCTTCCATCGGCATTTGCGCCGCGATGCGCAGTTTAGCTTGTTCCGCCGTCAACCCGCGCTCCACCAGCCGCTGCAACTGCTGTTCCGGCGGGCACCAGCAGACGATCACCCTGTCGAGTTCCTTGTTGTATCCCGCCTCGATAATCAACGCTGCTTCAACCACGGCCAGCTCCGGACCGCCCGCGTGGCCCTGCGCGGTAAACCACTTCCGCACCACGTCCAGAATCCGCGGGTGCAAAATCTGATTCAGCCGAGCGCGCTTCGCCGCATCCGCGAAAATAATATGTCCCAGCTTTCCGCGATCCACGTTGCCGTAGCCGTCCAGAATTTCCCGGCCGAACTCGCGGAGCACTTCGTTGTAAGTCTCTTGCCCCTGCTCGAGCAATTCGTGCCCCAGCGTGTCTGCATCCAGCACCGGACAATCCAGTTCGCGCAGCATGGCTGCCACTGTGGATTTTCCAGATGCGATGCCGCCAGTCAGCCCGACGCGCAACATCAGCGTGGCACGGCTGCGGCTGCCGGAGCGCTCGCCGCGACACGTGATCCGCGACGCAGCCGCGCGGCCTTGATGGTGTTGCTCATCAGCATGGCGATGGTGAGCGGCCCTACTCCGCCGGGAACCGGAGTGATCGCTCCGGCAACGCTCGCAACGTCCGGATGCACGTCGCCAACGAGCGCAGTGCCTTTCTCGCGGAAGGCTGCCAGCCGCTCGGGAAAATGCGCGAAGAAATTCTCCGCTTGGGCGAATTCGCTGATGCGGTTGATGCCCACGTCAATCACCGTAGCGCCCGGGCGCACAAAATCTGGCGTCACCATTCCCGCGCGGCCCAGCGCGGCCACCACAATGTCTGCGCGGCGAACTACTTCCGGCAAATTGCGGGTCTTCGAATGGCAAATCGTGACCGTAGCGTTCGCGTGCATCAGCAGCAGCGCCATCGGTTTGCCCACGATATCGCTGCGGCCGAGCACGGCGGCGATCGCACCTTCGAGCGGGATTCCACTGCGCCGGAAGATTTCCATCACGCCAGAAGGCGTGCAAGCTACCAAGGTAGGGCGTCCGGCGACCAGGTGGCCCACGTTGATCGGATGAAAACCGTCCACATCTTTCGCAGGATTCACCGCGTCGAGAATTTTCTTCGCGTCCACTTGCGGCGGCAGCGGCAGCTGCACCAGGATGCCGTCCACGTCATCGCGGCGATTCAAATCTTCCACAATCGCCAGCAACTCCGCCGTCGAAATCGTGGCGGGCGGCGTCACCTGAATACTCGCAAGCCCCAGCTTCTCGCACGCCGCGATTTTGCTCTTCACGTAAACTTTCGACGCGGGATTGTCTCCTGCCAGCACCGCCGCCAGCCCCGGGCGGATTCCCGCAGCCGCCAGCGCCGCGATTTCACCAGTCAGCTCGCCATAAATCTGATCGCGAATTGCATTGCCATCCAGGATGCGTGCGGCCAAGAAAACTCCTCGATGCAGAGCGGAATTGTTGTCGAATCGCCATGATAGCACAGCGAAATCGGCTACGAGCGAACGCGGACAGGTCGGCACGAGTCCGTTTCTGGTTCATCGAGCAGGACTCCCCCGGAATCTGGGAGCAGAACGGCTACAATATGTATGGCGACCCGTTCAAGGAGTAGCGCTACAGTGTCTAAACGATTCATGACTCGCGCTTCAGGCATCAGAAAATCCCAGCAGGCGAAGCAGTTTTTCAAACTTGCTAGTGAGCTTCGCCACTCGGAAGAGCCCACGGAACGGCAGCGCCTCAAGAAGAAACTCGCCCGACTCACCTTCGGCGAGTAATTTCACGTCCCACGCAATCATTGTCGCTTCGAACTTTCGGAGAGTGAGAATCGCACGGTTGGCGCATCCGACTTCGTAGCGTTCTTGCGCTCGCTCATTTTGCCGCACGCTTGCGTTCGAGTGACCTGCTGCAAGACGAGCACGTACTCTCTCTTCTGTGAAGACGGCTGGAAATCGAAGTACCCCGTAGTCTCCGCCCCCGGCATCAGCACCTCGATTTTGGGGTTGTATGCAGAATCGGTTTTGATCTTCTGCGTGTACTGCCATTCCGCGCCTTTGTATTCTTCAAGGAAGGGCACAAGCGAAGTGCACACGGGAGAATCGCCTACATTCTTAAAGTGCAGATAAATGCGGCCTGCAAGATGAGAGGAAGTTGTACGCCCGTCGAACGTATCGGCAGTCACCGAAAATTGCTCGACTTTTGAAACGGTGATTTCGAGTTGGCCTAGCTTTTCAGTCGAAGCTGGCGCGGTCTGCGGGTACGCACTGACGAATCCGTCGAGAATCAGTGCCAATGTGACGACAAGCAGCCTACGACACACGAAAGCCCTCGTCATACAAAGTCAGACCCCAATTTAATCCAAAATGTTTCCCAAGTTGACGCCGTACGATCGCAATTCGGTCGAGGTGGAGTGTAGGGGCGGGTCTAAGACCCGCCCCTACGAAGGAAAACTATGCGGCGGCGTTAGTAGATGTCGTACTGCTCCCAATGCAGGGTGGGATCCGCCTGGATGATGATGCTTTTCTTCGTCCAGCGCTCGAGTTCCTCGATCAGCGAAGCTTCCCGCGTTTTCAGCGCCTTCGAAATCTCGGGATGGACGCGAAGCGTGATGCTGCCCGAACCCATCTCCGGCGCCATCTTGCGCGCCTCGGTCTGAATTTCGTAGCACAGCGTCGGGATGGATTTCACCATGCCGGAGCCGGTGCAATACGGGCAGGGCTGGCAGAGGGTGCGTTCCAAGGCCTGCTTGGTGCGTTTGCGCGTGATCGCCACCAGACCAAATTCATTGAAGCGCAGCACTTTCGACGGCGCGCGGTCGGCGCGCAACGCATCTTCCAGCACCGCCATCACTTTCTCGCGGTTGCGGCGCTCTTCCATGTCAATGAAATCGATAATGATGATCCCGCCCAGATCGCGCAGGCGCATCTGGCGCACGATTTCCTTGCAGGCTTCCAGGTTCGTGCGCACGATGGTGTCTTCCAGCCGGTTCGAGCCCTTGCCGACGAATTTCCCTGTGTTCACGTCAATCGCCACCAGCGCTTCGGTGTGATTGATGACGATATAGCCGCCGGATTTCAGCCAGACTTTCGGCCGCAGGCCCTTGTCAATTTCCTGCTGGATGCCGAACTCTTCGAAGACCGGAGTTTCCTTGGTGTACAGCTTCACGCGCCCCACCAGCTGCGGCTGGAAGCGGCTCATGAAGTCCACTACTTTGGTGTATTCCTCTTCGGTGTCCACCCAGATCGCGCCGAAATCAGGCGTGATGTAATCCCGCAGAATGCGCTCCACCAGATTCAGGTCGCGATGCAGCAGGGAAGGCGCCTTGCGCGTTTCGGAACGCGCCTTGATTTCAGCCCACGTGCGCGTCAAAAATTCCACGTCCGCGCGAACTTCCTCCGGCGCCGCACTGGCTGCCGCAGTGCGCACGATGAAGCCGCCGCCCGAAGATCCCTTCGCTTCCGTCACCAGATGGCGCAAACGCGCGCGTTCTTCCGCAGATGCGATCTTGCGCGATACACCGGTATGATCCAGCGTCGGCATGTAAACCAAAAAGCGCCCGGGCAGTGCGACGTGGCTGGTAATGCGCGCGCCTTTTTTGCCCAGCGGTTCCTTGGCGATTTGTACGATGATTTCCTGGCCCTGCTTCAGCATGTCCGCGATCAGCTGCGTGCGTCGCGGCTGTTGCGGGCGGCCATGGCTGTGTCCGCCGCTGTGCCCGTGCTGCGGACGCCGACCTCTGTCATCGCGCCGGCCACCACGATCGCGGCCGCCACGACGCGCAGGATTCTGCATGCGCGAGCGGAAATCGCCGCGTACGCGAGCCTGGAAGGGCTGTTGCGCCGGCGCGGGCGAACCTTCCGCGGAAATCGCACCGCCGTTTTCAGCCTGTGCCGCGATGGACTCCGCGCTGTCTGCGTGCTCGTGCTCGGATTCGGAATCCGGAGGAGCGATCATGCCTTCTTCTTCGGCTGCCGCTTCTTCCTGTTCGAGCTCTGTCCCCTCGGAATCTTCCGCGTGTTCTTCGCTTTCGTGTTCCTCAGCGTCGTGGTCGCTGTGATCGCCGTGCTCTTCGTGTTCCTCGTGCAAGCCGGACTCAGCGGCTTCCGCGCTCGCGTCGGCAGCAGCAAACACGCGATTCTGCGCATCGCGCGCCGCGTCGTCATCCTGAGCGTCGGCAATATGCTCCGCTAGCGCGGCCGCTTCCTCTTCCGTCAAATCCACGTGAGGATGTTCTTCGTGGTGCGCGGCTTCGTGATGCTCGCGAACTTCCGGAACGTCGCTCAACTCGAAATTCGGGCTCAGCGCTTCCACCTGATTCCAGTCGCGCGAATTCTGCGAGCCGTGTGCTTCGCGTGCCTCGGGCTCTTCCAGGTGCGCGTCCGGTGTTGGCAAGGAATCCACTTCCGGCCCCGCCGGCATCAGCGGGGAAAGTGGCGCAAAACGAACTGCGTCGGGAACCGGCGCATTGTCCTGTTGTTGCGATGCTTGCGTTTCGGACGCCTGCGGTTCGGGCGTCTCTGGCTCAGGAGGAAGATGCGTATGCGCCTTCCACTTTGAGAGCGTCTCGCCCGGCAGCGGTTCCAATCCGCCGCTCGACGACGGCGCGCGGAATCCTTCATTACGCCGCGGAAAACTCTCCCGCGCCGGGAAAGATCCCCGGCCCGACGATTCGCGCGCCGCAGAACGGTGCTCCACGCGCTCCTCCGTGAAATGGGGCGGCGGTGCGGACTCATGCATTTCTTCCTGTGCGTTTTCGTGTACCTGTTCCCGCACATTCCCATGCGTTTCCGATTCGTGCGCAGGTGATTCATGCTCATCAAATGCCGGGGTGTAGCTCGGCGCCGCATCGACTTCAGGCGAGTGCGTATGCGTCTGCGCAGCCGATGCCGAAATATCTGAAGGGCCTTTCTCCCGGAACTTCGCCAGCGACTCTCCAGGCAGCAGCGTCGAAATGTGTCCTTCCGGCGCTCCCGGTTCGCTGGAATGCTCCTCAGACGGCCGCGACGATGCATACTTCGAAGAAGGAAGTTCGCGCCCAAAACGCCCACCGCGATCTCCGCCTGGCCTGCCCCCGCCGCTGCTACGGCCGCGTCCGCCACCACCACCACTACCACCGCGCCGGCCAAAGCGCCCACCGCGATCTCCGCCAGGCCCGCCACCGCGCGACCGATTCTCAAATCGCCCGCGATCTCCACCCGGCCTTCCGCCGCTCGATGGACGAGAAACTGCCGGCGAAAACGTCCCCGGAGCCGACGAGCCGTGTACTGCTGAAATGGATTCACCCGGCAACGGTTCGAGCCCAGTGCCAGCGCTTGAACCTGCAAACGCACCAGGAGCCGCGCTCGCCTGAGTGGACGAATGCGGCGATTCCACATCAATCGGCTCGATTATGGGCGCAGTCCCGGTATTCGCAGGGAAAACTTGCCCGCCCTGCTCTTCCATCTTCTGGGTCTTGTCCTCGACGGTGGTGACGACGTGGTCCAGCTCTTCAATCTCTTCCATGAAGTCGCTGACGTACAGGAAGGCGTCGCTATCGAGGCCAATCTCCACAAAGGCAGATTGCATGCCTGGCAGCACGCGTGTGACTTTGCCTTTGTAGATACTTCCGACTAACGCAAACTCTTTTTCCCTCTCGACGTAATACTCACAAAGCTGTCCTTCTTCCAAAATGGCGACCCGCGTCTCGTGGGGGTTCGCCGATATAACCATTTCCTTCGACATTGAAGCTCCTCATGGAGCACCGGATCGTGGCGGCGCGCGCGACCTCGCGCGCTCGACCGGAGTGGGGCAAGGGCTTGCCTTGCGCTGGCCACCTCGGGCCGCTCAGGAAAGACTGCTGGCGTTGCATGTTTGCTTTCCTCACCCGATGCTTACCTTGCTCAAAATTTAAATTACCGGCCGGCGGATGTTCCGCGGCTCGGTTACACACACAACTAATTTCTTTGCACTTCTAACTGGCCAAGGCTCAGTTGACGAAGCGCCGCATGCGGACGTTCATCACCAGACCCAACGCCAAAAAAACAAACGCGGTGGAAGAACCGCCGTAACTCATCAACGGCAATGGTATGCCGGTTACCGGCATGTAGCCTATCACCATTGAGGCGTTTACCAGAACGTGGAAACCCAGAATTGCCGTGACTCCCATCACCACGTACATGCCCGCCCGATCTTTGGCCTTCTGCGCGTTATCCACCAGCCGCAGAATCAGACCGAGATACAACAGCAAAACGACGCAAACTCCGATGAAGCCTTGTTCTTCGGCCAGCGCCGCCAGAATAAAATCAGAATAGCGGACCGGCACAAAACCCAGTTGGTTCTGGCTGCCTTTGCCGAATCCTTTGCCCCAGAACCCACCCGAACCCACCGCAATTTCCGACTGCAATATCTGATACCCGGCGCCGCGCTGATCTTCTTCCGGATGCAAAAATGTTTCAATGCGCTGCTGCTGGTACGGCTTCAAATGATGCCGCATGTTCCAGGCCACCGGAATCAACAGCGCCACCAGAACCACTCCGATGGCCAGATGTTTCCACTCGATTCCGGCGATGAAAGCTCCCACAATCGCCACGGGAACCAGCACCATCGCGGTTCCCAGGTCCGGCTGCTTTAAAATCAGAGCCGCCGGAACGATGGTTAAGGCTCCGACTTTCACGAGATCCGCCAGCGTCAGCCGATCGGTGCGCACTTCGCTGAAGAAGCGAGCCAGCACAATGATTATAATCAACTTCATCAACTCTGACACTTGGAAATTGGGGCCACCACCCAGCGAGACCCAGCGCTTGGCTCCGAAGCGCGAATGGCCGATCACCAGAACAACCAGCAAAGTGGCCAGTCCGAACATGTAAAGCACGGGAGCCTGATCCATCAGGGTGTGGTAATCAATCCGCGAAATAATGAACATTGCGGCGATACCGACGCCAAGCCACATAAGTTGCTTCCATTGCATTCCGACCATGGCGCTGGCGTGCGTGGAAGAATAAATCTCCAGCACACCGAGAGTGGTGATGGCGGCAACGATGGCGAGCAAAACCCAATCGAAATCCTGAGTGCGCGGGCGGTCTTTCATGGGCGCTTCGCTCCAACAGTTGCAACAAGAGGCTGCGTTGAATTGGGTTGTGCGGGCGAATCGGTCGTGGCTTGCTGTAGCGTTCGAGCGTTCTTCTTATCGTAATAGGCTTTCACAATGTCGCGCACAACTGGGCCGGCAGCTTCACCGCCGTGCTCCATGGTGTCTTGAACGATTGCGGCAATGACGATTTCCGGGTTACGACGAGGGGCGAAGCCGACGAACCAACCATCCATTGTCTTAGTGCCGAGGCGTTTTGCGGCATCGTAGCTCATCAATTGAGCGGTGCCGGACTTCCCGCACAAATCGATGTTTTGCAGACGCAGATGATATCCGGTGCCGCCGCCTTCATTGACGACGCCGTAGAGTCCCTGGGTCACCTGCTCGACAGTATTGTCGGAGATAGCGAAATGATCGACTTTCGAGTTTGCGAAATTTTTCAGCAGGTGAGGCTGCACCAAATTGCCGCCACTGGCGACGGCAGCAGCCATGCGGGCTAATTGAATCGGGG
>Ga0209222_1000316_pt1 | contig 10733 bp, 13 predicted proteins | sample BlaSpr_A8_Ref_O3_FD_187991 | JGI IMG/M metagenome (GOLD analysis project Ga0209222, IMG submission 187991) | Forest soil microbial communities from Thunder Bay, Ontario, Canada - Black Spruce, Ontario site 2_A8_Ref_O3 (SPAdes) (version 2) | ecosystem: Environmental > Terrestrial > Soil > Boreal...
TATTGTTAGTACTACTCACCTAATTAGTCGTTGAACGTTCATAAATTTTTTTAATTTTACTAATTTATGCTTCGCTGCAAATTGACCTTTATTAAAGGTTGTTTTTGCAATTCACCTTATTTTCTATTAAATCTGTACACTTAAAGAGGCATTAATTATTTTTATTTATGTAATTTTATTCTTGAATAAATTTTTCCTTTAAAAGGAAAACCTAATTTTAAGTATTTAGATAAAGTATCTTTCCCTATTTTGAAAGTTTTAGCGCATTCAGCAGTAGGATATGATCCTATATAACTCATATCTTCAGAATTGTAAACATAAACTAGTTTAATAATTTTACTTAAAGTAATTGTTTATTTTTTTACCAAAGTTAGGATTATTCTTACCGGTTTTATCTTTTTTTTTGCATATGTAAAAATTAAGAAGAAAAGATTTTTCCTTGCATAGGGTTCAAAGAACCTGATCTACTTAAACCAAATTCAGCCTTATGTTTAAAACCTAAAGTAGAACCAGCCGTAGGAGAATAGTTAAAAATAGAATGAGGAAAGTTTTTAAATATAATGTCTAAATAAGATTGTTCTCTAGATAACATGAAGTCTTTTGTAACAGAACCTGTTTTTCCTAAATCTTCAAGAATTATTAACATAAAATTATTATGGTTATATTTAATTAAACTTTTGTAAATAGGTAAATTTCTTTTTAAAACACTAGCTGTTCAATAAGACAACAATCTATTTGAACCACTTCATGCACTACCTACATAAAATTTTCCATTAATTAAATTAATTCATTGATAAATAACAGTTCTATTTTTATTTTCTATTCCTATTCTATTTCTATCTAATTTAGGTTTATATATTCTAACTGGTTTGGTTAAAAATTTAGGTGAAATATGAGGTCCAAATATTATTGGTATCATATTTAAAGTTAAAAAAATATTTGTTGAATAGACAAAATTATTTGAGTCTACATTTAAATTAAAAAATAATAATATAAGCATACCGGCTAGACCTAAAAAATGTTGAGGGAAGAATGTTATATTAACCCCTATAAACATAGTTCAGAAGTGTATTTTACCTAAAAGATCATTGTATGTTTTCCCAATGATTTTTGGAGCTCAGTAGTAGAAACCACCAAATAGTGCAAATACAGCTCCCATTGATAATACATAATGGAAATGCCCGACAACGTAATAAGTCAAAAGTTATTCGGGCTTAAATGGTTTAGTTTGAAGATAAAATTTGTAATAAAGAATCTTTTTATCTATTCTTTTGTCCACTGTGGCCTTATTTTCAAATTTTCTACCTGTAAGATCAAAAGTACACTTTTCTTTTGAAGCTCACTCTCTATATTCCAGAGTAGTAGGGTTGAACCCATAAATAAATTTTCCTGTTGGGGAAGATCTAGGAATAGAATAAGGCTTAATCGGTAAATCATTAAGTAAAGTCTGTAAAGTATCTGAGTCCATAGGCACAATAGAAATAATATATTCTAAATATCTAATAGCAGAAGAATAATTTAATATCATTTTAGTAACATCAGATCCAAATCTTTTACTTACATCTGGAAAAAATGCAGCTAATTTTACTCCACTAGTAAATACTTCAATTAAATTAAAGGTTAAAGAGGAATACAAATAAAATGTAGTTTTACCTCTTTCTTTAGATCATTGAGATTTAGTCTCAGCAGAATGTTGTTGATTTCAAGCAAATGCTTCTTCTCCATAAACTCCAAATGAAGGATTATCTTTCCCTATATTTATTTGGGAAGTAGAAGGTGAATAAGCTGAAGAACTAGCTGTTCTATTAATATTATAAACTAATGTAAATTTATTTAAAAATTCTTGTTCCAAAACAACATAATCAGGTAAATTTTGAGATGAAAATTTTTCTAAGGTTTCAGGTGTTTGACCTAAACTATAAACTGAAAGAGTAAACGTACTATGACCATGAGTTAAAATAGCTCTACAGATTGCACTACCTCTTATACTTTGAGTTTGTAAATAAGAAGGTCTAAAGTATTCGTTTAGTCTTAGACCTAAATTTTTAGAACTTCCTATATATTGTTTACCAGATTCCACGTGTGTCCATAAATAAACACCTCTTAAACCTAGGTTTTTATTGCAAATATTATCTTTACTATCTAAAACATTTTTATTTTTATGGGTAACACAACCAAGAGGTAATACCGCAGGTAAAACCCCAGAATGGGCTACTACATAATAAGTCAATGTAATTAAATATTTTCATACAACTCAGGTTACCCTGAGGATCGGACTATAACTTATCTACTAATTTAACTTAATAACTTTTCGATTACCACGTTTAGTCTCTACAGATCCTACTCATTATTTTTATTATTAAAATAATTTTGGTTTCCACGGTATTATCTTTATATAAAAAATTTTTTTTTAATGTTTGTTTCCTGCATTATGAAACATATAAAGACTTCACCGTTAGCAATATATAATTATATTACCGAAAAAAATAGATATGAGTTTTTTTCATGGTGGCAAGACCACACGACACTTATTTTTTTTTAAATTTAGCACTGAAAATTTTTAATGATTCTGCTTTTTCTCCTAGCAGAGGATAATTATTAAAGTGATTTAAAATTAATTTTAATGTTTCTTTTCTATATATTTCTATTGAATAAAATTTATGACTAGGGTTTCGAATTTCATTTGTAGCTCCAAAAAATTGCTTAATTGCATTTAATAAATAAATGTCATCATTTTGGCCTATAGAAAAAGAATCATTATTACTTTTTCTAATTGAAAAACAACCTTCAGATTCTATAAAACCTGATAATCACGCTTTAAAATAATCAGGATTACCATTTTTTAAAGGATTTGAATCAATAATATAATCTTGATTATTATATTTATTATTTCTAGAAGACAAATAATTATCTACTGAATTTTCTAATAAACATTTTTTTAAAAATTCAAGTTGGCATATTTTTTTTGAAGTTAGAAGAGGATAATAATAAAAAATTTTTATTATTTCTTGTATAGTTTCTTTTTTATTTACAACTCAAATAACATCTTTATCTCTTCCAGTGATTCTTACACTACCTCCAATTACTGTAGCAATTTTTATTAACATATTGTAGTTTGATTGTAAATTAGATAATTTAATTACAAGTCTAAATTGCAATGACTGTTTTCGTCAATGGTTAACTTGTATACTACCATCACCATCCATCAAACCTACTCAAAACATTTTTAAATACTCTTTACTAATTATTTTATCATCGTTTTTTTCAGTATTTAAAGATTTTGCTAAATTTACCATATTAATTGTAAAATTTAACTCAGTATCATGGAATGCAATATCCATTGATGCATTAGCTAATATAACTCCTGTTACAAATATTTTATAATATAAATTTAATTTTATTTAATTATTCGTTCATAACTAAATATATATTCTTTATATGAATCTTTAGTTAATGCATATTTTTTTATTATCTCATGACTAATTTTAAGTTCTTTTTGAGCCTGAATAATGCTATCGTATTTAATAATAAATTTCTTATCTAAATTATATACAAAAATAGCTTTTTTTATATGAGAATTTTTATTTATTTCAGAAATTAAAGATTCTGATTCTTTTGAATATCAATCACTTATTAAAGGTTTATCTAATTTTTTGAATGGAGTATCATAAAAATATCACTCACCTCTGAATAAATTATTATTTATAATATAGTTTTGTATCGTATTAGAATTAGAATTAATGAATTTAGATAGAGTTCTAACTGAAGGGAAAATTACTAATAAAATTTTAAATGAATTATAAATATAAACCAAATTTTTTGAATTAGCTTGAATCATTTTTAATTTTGAATCTAAAGTATGACTTTTTTTATAAAAAGGATTATGACTTTTGGATAAAGCTTTTGAAATCAATATTTTAGTTGATTCAGAATGTTTTCTTTTCTTAGCTAAATCTGAAAGTCTTGCTTTAATTGTTTGGCTATGTTTATAGTTTTTAGAAGAATAAGCTTCTGATAAAACATTATAATAAGGTTTATAAAATTTAATATAAAAACTTTCCTTACTTCTTAAATCTTCAAAATCAATATATTCTAAAATTAAAACAGCAAATTTACTCTGGCCGTATTTTAATAATGCTTTTGCAATCGGCATATTCTGATTTTTTTTATTTAATAAATAATTAGTATTTAAATAACTTCGTAAACGATTTGAGAGATTTTTAGAGCTACCTAAATAAAATTTTCCGTTTAATACATTTACAAGACAGTAAATACCTGATTTATTTTTATTGTTTTTTGTGATTTCTAGTCTATCTTGTTCAAAATTATTATAAACTTTAATAGGGTTTAAAGTATCTACTAATTTAACCAAGAAATTAGTTGTTAAACCAGTTGAAGGAATATTTAATAAAGCGTCAATATCTGAATTATAAAAACTATCAAATAAATAATTACTCAAAATTACAAGAAATTTAATAATAAATATAAATTTCTCTTTCTGAGAGAGAAGAACAAAAGACATTTTTTATATATATTATAATTTTGGACTATATCTTATTTTTACATAAGTTTAAATAAAAATAGTTGTTCCAGTCTCTGAAGATATAAAATTTAGACTTATAATTAATTAAATATGCATTTAACTAAAAAAATTTTTATTATCTTGCGGATTACTTTATTTCAAAGTTAAATTTAAATAAAATTTTTTATTTTTATTTATTTATTTAAAATTAAGACTTTCCGCATATAACAACTTTTAAAGAGAACTAACTAGAGTAATTTTTTTAAATCCTCCAATAGTGAATAGAGCAATGAATCCTAATACATACAACATAGGAGTAGTATATCTTAAAGATCCACCGTAAGCTGTAGCTAATCAACTAAATATTTTAATTCCTGTTGGAACTGCAATTACCATTGTTGCTGCAGTGAAGTATGCTCTAGTATCAACCTTATTTAAAATTTTCAATACTTAGTAAATTTAAGTTTAAACCAGTACTTTAACTGTTTAAATATAAAAAAATTTTTTAGTTAAATTTAAAAAATGAAAAATTTAAGTTGGACTTTTTCTTAAACTAAATATTTAGATTATTTCGTAAAGTCTCTGAAGAAATAAATATAGTAAAATTAATCTATAGTTATTATCTTGCAAATATATAATAAATACCCAATATTTAAACGTAAAAGTTTTATTTTATGTAATTGCATACATAATTTATATTCTTTGCAAACAGAAAAATAATATTTAATTTTATTTCTAAAATTAACGACGTCGAATTCATCAAAAAACTTAAAGCCCTAGTTTATAATTCATAGAAGGATGCATATGATCTGAAATCAAACTTCTTAGATGTTCCATACTAGAAACTTGAATATAGATTATTAAAGCTCCTGTTTTACTCGGTGCTTTAGGTGTTGTAACTTTTAAATTAAATGTTTCTGTTAAATAGTTAGATAATTTAATTGTATGTTCAGCTTCAAATAAATCTGTACAAATGTATAAACCTCCAGATGTAGCCTTTGCACCATCTTGCATTATTAACGATAACTTTATATTAATTTTCTTAAATTTAACTTATTAAAGAAAAGATATTCTATATTTATTTTTATATACTTCATTATTTAAGATATATTTTTTAATTGTATGTCTACTCATTTGCATTTTTAAGGCTGCATCTCTCATTGATAAAAAAGTAAATGTTTCTTTTGTCTCTAGATTTGTAAAAACAACCTTTTTACCTTTTGTTAAAATGTTAAAATTAGACTTACCTTTGCTAATTCTAGCTCTAACTTCAGGAGTAAATGGCTTAGAATTAAGTTTTTCAAATGACCTCTTATTTTATCTAAGTGGTCTTGAGACTTTATTGACATTTTTAATTTAGTCTTTTCTGAATGCTTAAACCCCAAACTAGATTTTGCTTTAGTTAAAATATTATATTCAGGTTTTAAATTATAAAAATAAAACTGTTCTCTAGTAATTAAATCTGATTTACTACAATATTCTAATATTTCCAAACTAAAATTAGAATAACCGTATTTTAATAAGGCTTTTGTTATTAGCATTTTATTTTTAGGGTCAACCAAATAATTAAAACTATAATAATTACTAAGTCTTTTACCTAGATTGATACTACTGCCGATATAACTTTTACCGTTAACTTTTTTATCCATCTATATATTCCAGATTTACTTTTATTTTCCTTAACAATCTGGGATTTTAAAGTATCAGCATTATCATAATTCAATATAGGATCAGGGCAATTAAAAACATTGGTAGAATAAAATTTTAATTTAGTAAAAAAGATACCTAAATTTTTCATTGTATTGTAGAAAATTTTTAGGGGATATAATTGTTACATCCCAAATATAAAATTAAAAATATTATATTTTTATTTGTAAATTTAAATGTTATACTTCTGGCAATACAACATATCTTTATTAAAAAAGTAAATAAATAAATATTTGAATGTGAAACTTCACTAACTATTTTTTTATAAATATAATTTATAATTTATAAATCATAAAAAATAAACAGAAGTTAATAGTACTATTCTTAAATAAATAAATGTACGAAAATTCAATGAGCTAAAGCTAAAGGTGTTAGGAGATATAAATCTTGAGGTACTATTTTAATTTTTTGGGAATAAAACAATTTATAAAATTCAGTAAAGATTGGTAAAGATTTTGTTCAAAATTTTAAATTTGTATATTCCTTTTTAGTACGTGGGTCTTTATAAGTATAAGTACGATAAGAGGATGAACAAAACACTGAAAAAATGGAATTTAAATGTAAAAAATAATCTTGAAATTTTTGAGATTGGATAAAACCAAACCTAGCATTAACCGCTCGAGAAGATAATTCTAAATTACCATCTCCTAATAAAGAACCAAAATTTATTTGTTTTATTTCTTCATTTGAGTATCTATCTATTTTTATATTTGAACTTAAAATTGTGGGTATATTATTTAATAATATAAAGAAAATAAATTTATTGAAAAATCACCTATAAATCAATTATGAAAACTTAAACAGCTTAAATTTTTAATTACTAGAACATCAAGACCAACAGCATACATATGGTGTGATCAGACTATAAATCCTAAAATACCAATTGAGAACATAGCGTAGACCATACCAAGATAACCAAAAATAGGTTTTCCAGAGAATGTTGAAATAATATGTGATACAATACCAAATCCAGGAATAATTAGAATATAAACTTCAGGGTGACCAAAGAATCAAAATAGATGTTGGTAAAGTACAGGGTCACCACCTCCCGCAGGATCATAGAAACTAGTATTAAAATTTCTATCACATAGTAACATAGTGATAGCACCTGCTAGAACAGGCAATGCAAGTAATAATAAAATAGCAGTAACAAAGATTGCCCATGAGAATAAACTAATTTTGTGTAGATTTAAACCACCAGCTCTCATATTTAAAACAGTACTAATAAAATTAATAGCACCCAATAAACTAGATACACCAGATAAATGTAATGAAAAAATAGCTAAATCAACAGAACCACCAGAATGAGATTGAATTCCAGCTAAAGGTGGATAACATTTTTGTTGGTAATCTCAGAATAAAAACAATTTTAATAAAATTATATTTTTTTATTCTTATCATTACACGCTTTAATTTTGCACTAAAGATCAGACTATACCTTTAACTTACTTTAAATCTTCTAAAGTATATCTTTTTAATCTAAATATTCTTATTTTATTTCGTAGCTCATTAAGAGCAGAAAATTTTCCTTTATTTTTTTTATAGGATCGGGCTCAAATACGATATTCTACAGATTTCATACCCTTCATTGTATTATTATAAAATTTAATTATATTTTCAATAGCACGGGAATTAGTAGTAACCAAAGAAAAGTAACCTGCTTTTTTATTTTGAACTTGAGTAGCAATACCTAAAATATATTTAATAGCTACTAATACTATTTTATCTAATTTTTGTGTTATTTCAAACCCATGAACAATTCTTGTTTTAGTTTTAATTACAAGATAAAATGAAGCCTCTGCTTCGGTAAAACCTATTAATCAAGGTTTATTAATTACTTTAGACGCTGACTCAAAATTGGTAACATCGTAATCAACAACAGATCAAGCAGAAGAAATATAATCCTCAGGAAGTTTTGAATTTAACATTTCTAATAAAATTTTATCTTTTTGAGACTTAGTTAAAGTGTTTGAGGTAATAATAGCATGAGCTTTTTTAAATTTAATATAATTAAATTCTTTTGAAGTTAAAAGAGGAAAATTATCGAATATGGGAAATATTATTTCTTCTAATGTTTTTAAATCCCGGATTCTAAAAACAGCCATATCTCCGTTTTTTTCAATAAAAATTTGGCCTTTATTTAATCTTTTTTTAATAAAATGTAAAACTCTTAAATTATAAGTACTTTGACCTATTTGAAAAGATAGTGATCATTTATTATTAGAATTAGATATACTAAATGTTCCGTCCCCGTCGGTAAAACCTACTAACCATTGATTAAACATATCTTTATTTTCGTTTAATCCTTTTTTGTTTACGTTAAAGGGTTTAAATGTTGAATATTTAAATTTTAATTTAGATTTAGAAAGATTAATAAGTTGCTTTACGTTAAGTCTTTGATGTAATAAAGAATTACATAAAAATATATTTAAAAGTATCCATTTGAATGCTTTTCTTTTATTACAGGCGTATAACCTCCTTGTCAGTAATATTTTTTCTATTGTATTAAAAAACAATGAGCAATTACTTCCTATAAAAATCAATTTTTGAAGGTGTTCACGCATCGAGTAAAGTTTTTTTATTACTATATCACTATAATAAAACAGCCTATTTAAAACTGTCCATCCTGTCAAATTAAAAAAGAATACAATAAAAACAATTAAAAGAAATTTTTTATTAATAAAAATCCAAGTTACAATTAGAAATTTATTTTTTTTAATACAGTTATTTTTTTTTGCTGCGGGCTGTTTAATCGTATTTTTTTAGTTTTTAATTTGTATTCTTTTTTTTTGGACTATTTCTTTATATCTTTTAATTTAGATATATAACACGTGAAGTCTCTGAAGCTAAATTATTTTTTTTAATTTTTTAAATATTAGCCTGCTAATAAAAATACAGATAATTTTTTAAAAGTATTTAGTGTTATATTAAGCTGGCACAGGAAAAGTACCAGCCAATAAATAATTTAATTATAAAAATTTAAAGTTTAGTAAATATCTTAAACTAAAAACTGTAAATTGTGCTATAGTTTTAAAACAAGGAGCTTTTCTTAGAGAAGGAGCAACCACAAAAAATATGCTATAGCAAAAAATCATATTTTGTTTTTGTTTCTCTTATTTAATCTTAAAGAACCTTTGCTGCTCTTTAAATTTTAATCAGAAAAATTTTGTTTTACCTAATAATTAAATTAAATTGACCATGTCTTTATTATTTTCTTTATTTATTATAATGATTTAAAATCTTATATTTAAAAATTTAATTATAATAAAATTTCATTTAATAATATAAAGTGTTTGGTCGATGAAGAAAATTTTAAATATTTTCTTGCTTGTTTGTAAAATTAAATTTAAATTGATAAATTGAACTAACACTGCCACGTAGGGATAAATTTGTTTCTTTGTTTTTAATTAGATTTATTAAATTTTAAACTTGAAAGGCTTTATTTTAGGTTTAAATTTAAGCCAAAATAAAAAAATATGTAATGAGACTGAAAATTATATTAAAATTATATTAAAATTTAAAATAGAAGGGGTTTTTATTTATGCGGAGCACAAATTTTTTACTTTATGCGGAGCACAAATTTTAATTATGACAAATACAAGTTAAAGTTAAACAGTATGTGTAATAAATTATTAAAATTAATTAGTTAGATTTAAAGATTAAAGGAATTATAAATTAATATATATAAAGGCTTAGAACTAACCTGTACTAATATTTAATAACAAAATAACCCATAATATTTTTATTAAAAAAAAAGATGGGAACAAAAAAAAGAAAATTTTTTAATCTATTAATTTAAAACATTCTTTACATTTCAAGCATATAACTTTATTTACCCAAGGCACTGGATTTAATTATTTTGTTTTATTTTTATTAAGTAAATACTTATTAATCTAAAATTTAAAATTTATAGTCAAGATTTAAACCTATTTTATATTGCATAGATGGAATAATATATTTGGATACTAAGGATTGTAAATTTGGGACTGATTCCCTTTTAATAATGATTCTTAAACCACTTCCTTTAGATTCAGTTCTACAAATTAAATTAAATTTTTTTCCAAAACATCCATCAAAGATTTAGTATTTTCATGTCGGAAATCATCGGTGCTAGACCAACGTAACCATCTCTGTTACTATAAAACCCTTCCGACATAATTAAGAAAGCTAAAGCGACAAGGGTTACCAATTCGCTTATGTTAGAAGGAATAAAATTTTGGCTTTTCCCTTCCAATTCAATATAAAAAAAATCTCTAAAAATATTAAAATAAGGTAAAGTCATAGTATTAAAGAAAAAGGCATAATCAGTATTACCAGTTTCTTTATTTAATCTTTTGGAATCATACGGAAAGGTTGAATAATAAGGTAATAATATTCGAAAAACTATTCATAAAAATATAATATTTTTAAAGCTCTGTCCAAAATGTAATCTTGAATTTGAAACACGAGAAGTTTTTTGATGTTTATCTGTACCTCTAGATTTATTCTTTTAAACATGTAGGTC
>Ga0209222_1000318_pt1 | contig 10723 bp, 5 predicted proteins | sample BlaSpr_A8_Ref_O3_FD_187991 | JGI IMG/M metagenome (GOLD analysis project Ga0209222, IMG submission 187991) | Forest soil microbial communities from Thunder Bay, Ontario, Canada - Black Spruce, Ontario site 2_A8_Ref_O3 (SPAdes) (version 2) | ecosystem: Environmental > Terrestrial > Soil > Boreal...
ATGCGCCGCTCGACTATGAATGGCCCGGCGTCGGCGCGGACCGGGCTGCGTATCACCGGCAACGCGATCCGTTTGCGGCCACCGGATCGCCGACGTTGCCCGCCGGCCTCAACATCGGGATGCAACTGCACTGGCTCGAGTCGCTTCGCTCAGCAGATTTTCGCGGCAGTCAAATCCTGCCTTGGGCGCAGTACTGGGCGTGGCTGCTGTCCGGGGTATCCGCCTCGGAAGTCACCAGCCTTGGCTGCCACAGCGATTTATGGCGACCCTATGACCACAGATCCTCGGAGTTGGCTGTGCGCCGCGGGTGGGCCGAACGTCTTGCGCCGTTGACGCCCGCCCATACCGTGCTCGGCACGCTGGAGCCTGAATGGGCCGCCGCTACCGGGCTTTCCCGTCGCGTGCAAGTGTATTGCGGCATGCACGATTCGAATGCGGCGTTACTGCATGCGAGAAGTCATTCCGCGCTCGAGGGACGCGATTCCACCATTCTGTCCACGGGTACCTGGTTCGTTGCCATGCGGACGCCGTTGTGTACCGAGGCCGCACGGGCCGCTCTGCTGCCCGAGACACGCGACTGCCTGGTCAATGTCGATGTATCGGGACGACCCGTTCCCTCCTCCCGATTCATGGGGGGTCGCGAAATCGAAATCTTGGCCGGCATGGAGACCCATGCGCCGGCACCCGATGAGGATGCCAGCCGACTCTCATCTGCGATCAAGGCCGTGGAAGCAGGCGACATGATCCTTCCCACCTGTGCGCCCGGAGTCGGGCCATTCCCAAACGCCAAATCGCCCATTCTTGCGGCAGGGGGGGACGCCCGATATCCCATGGCCCTTGCACATTTGTACGCAGCCCTCCTCGCCGACGTCTCCCTTGATTTGATAGGCAGCCACGACACCGTGCTCATCGATGGACGATTCTCGACAGCCCCGGTCTTCGTGCAGGCGCTGGCCAACCTACGACCCACGACGCAGGTGCTGATCGGTTCCGACGACAATGGCGTCGCGCACGGTGCTCTGCACCTTGCGGGTATCGAGCCCGCCGAATCCATCGCTTTACAGCGGGTTGCACCTCTCGCGGCGGACATGTCGGGATATCGCGCTCGCTGGCGCGAGGCCGCGGAGGGCGCACCCGGCGCCTCACGTGATTTGACCGGCGATGACTTATCTTGACGAGGGAATACGGGCTATTTGGCGCGTGCGACGATAATTGATCGGTCCGACCCCGATAAATTGGTAGGATACCGGTTGAATCGGCCGATGCGCCGCAACTCAAAGGGCAAGGCTGTGTTGGAAGCGGAACGTCATCGGATGATCCTGCGGCTCTTGGAGGAGCGCTCCATCGTGGGCGTCACTGATTTCGTGGAGTTGCTGAGCAGCTCGGACGCCACCGTCAGGCGGGATATTGCCTCGTTGGCCGAGGAAGGGAAGCTGCGGCGCGTGCGGGGCGGCGCGGAGGCCATCAACCCGCGCTTCGAGACGCACCTGGTCGGCATGCCCTTTGCCATGAGCGAGGAAGTGGCCGTCGCCCAGAAGCGCGCCATCGCCAAAGCCGCGAGCGGTCTGATTGAGGACAATGACAGCATCTTCATCACGGGCGGCACCACCACCTACGCCTTGGTCGAATTCCTGGCGAGCCGGCAGCTCGATATCCTGACCCATTCCCTGCCCATCGTGACTGGGCTGCTGGCGACCAGCCGCAACCGAGTCAGCATGCCGGGCGGCACCGTCTTTCGAGAGCAGAACATTATCCTGAGTCCCTTCGAACATGACGCTACGGCGCATTTCTGGGCGCGAAAGGCTTTCATGGGCTGCTACGGGATCAATCGGCACGGCGTGATGGAAGCCGATCCGCTCATCGTGCAGGCGGAGGCGCGCCTCCTCAAACGCACGGAACAAGTGATCGTGATGGCGGACAGCCGTAAATTAGCCAAGCATTCATCGATCGTGGTGCTGCCCTTGGAGGCGGTTTCCACGTTCATCACCGACGACGGAGCGCGCGAGGCGGACTTGGAGCCGATTCGGCGTGCCGGCGTGAATGTCATCGTTGCCAAGCTCGATGCCGATGATGCCGGGGGTGATTCCACGCCGAGCGTTTCGTCGTCGAAACAATGACATCAAGAATGCCGCATAGGCGGCGAGATACCCACGCCGGCTAGCCTTAACCGATATGTTCTGCGCCCGCTTGCGCCGTGGGTGCCACCGGGACGGATTCACTCCCCTGACATATCTCCCCCAACGATTCCTCCCAGGAGATTCCTCACGGATTTCACCTCGGCACGCCCGTCAATGCCAAATATTCCTCGCTTTTTGAATGAATTTGACCGATATTGATCGTTAGTGGAAAATCGCTGGAGGCGGCTGGCAGGCAGCTCTGGCACGTTCGGGGCTGGCTGATGGAAGGGAGTTGAACGGTGCGGATACTGATCCTCGCAATTTTATCCATTGTGTCGGCGGTGGCATTCGCGGCACCAGTAACCGCGTCCTCGGGTACCGACGTCGACCGACGCGTCGAGTCCATCCTCGGTCAAATGACCCTTGAAGAGAAAATCGACCTGTTGGGCGGCGTGAATCTATTCGGAGTACGCGGCGTCCCCAGGCTGGGTGTGCCCTCCTTGACAGCCGCTGACGGTCCTTTCGGGGTACGTAATTTTACTCGAACCACGGTGATCGCCGGCGGCCCCGCGCTGGCGGCGACCTGGAACCCGGAGCTTGCTCAGCGGATCGGCGCAGAGCTCGGTCGCGACGCGCGCTCCCGCGGTGTGCACTACTACCTCGCGCCCGGCGTGAACATCTATCGCTCACCCCTGAACGGGCGAAACTTCGAGTACTTCGGCGAGGATCCCTATCTCGCGGCGCACATCGCCGCACCCCTCATCGAAGGAGTACAGAGCCAGGGGGTGGCGGCGACTGTCAAACATTTCCTCGGCAATAATTCGGAATTCTCGCGCCACACCACCGATTCGATCATCGATGAACGGACCGCTCGCGAAATCTATCTGCCCGCATTCGAGGCCGCGGTGAAGACCGCGCACGTCGCCGCCGTCATGGACGCTTACAATCTCGTGAACGGCGAGCACATGACTCAGAACCGGTATTTCAATGTCGATGTGCTCAAGAACGAATGGGGCTTCCAAGGCGTTCTCATGTCCGACTGGGATGCGACCTACGATGCGCTCGCCGCCGCCAACGGAGGACTGGATCTGGAAATGCCCTCGGGCAAATTCTTCAACCGGACCGCGCTCACGCCGCTGATCAAGGACGGGAAGGTTTCGCCTGCGACGCTCGACGACAAAGTGCGCCGCCTGCTGCGCACCGCGGTGCGATTCGGATGGCTGGATCGTCCGCAACTCGATGCCTCGATTCCCCGCTATAACGGGCAGGGACGCGCGGCGGCTCTGCAAGGGGCGCTCGAGGGAATCGTTCTACTCAAGAACGAGAACAGCGTGCTGCCATTCGACAGAACCCACATCCGATCCATCGCCGTGATCGGACCGAACGCCTATCCCGCGGTCCCGCATGGCGGCGGCAGCGCCACGGTGGCACCGTTTCACGCCGTCAGCCTGCTCGAGGGATTGAGCAACGAGCTGGGTACCGACGTGCAATTGCACTATTCACGCGGCGTCGCGGATCTACACAGCGTCGCCGCCGCCACGAAATTCTCCACTGCGCCGGGTGGCGACAAGGCCGGGCTCCAAGTGGAAGTATTCGACAACGTAGAACTCTCCGGTACGCCGGCCAGCACGCGTGTGGACCGCAATATCAACCAAGGTGCGCCGCTGGATTTTTCCGCTTTGGCGGCGGGCGACACCCCATTCGATCTGGCGTCGCTCGGCGCGAAGCGGCTGACATCGGCTCGCTGGACGGGCTACTACACGCCAACTCAGGCCGGAGATCACGATCTGTTCGTCCAAGTCGGTGGCTTCGGGAATGGGATCGGCTATCGGGTCTACGTCGACGATAAACTCATCGCCGACCATTGGACACGCAAGATCGCTCCGCTCGAGATCACCCGTCTCCCGTTGGAATTTCGGCCGCACAAGGTCGTCCTCGAGTATCGAGGTGAGTCGGGCGGACTGGACGGCCCCGTGCCCTTCGTGCGCCTCGGCATCGTGCACGAGGGTAGCTGGGTCGATGCGGCCACGGAGCATGCCGCCGCCCAGGCAGACGCTGTGATCGTGGCCGTTGGATTCAGCCCCGCGAGTGAAGCGGAGGATTGGGATCGGACCTTTCAGTTGCCGGCGGGGCAGGACGAACTGATCCGCAGGGTCTGCGCCGTCAACCCGCGCTGCGTGGTGATCGTGACGTCCGGCGGCGCCGTGGATACGGCGAGTTGGCTCGCGCAGGCGCCTGGGTTGCTGCAATCCTGGTACCTAGGACAGGAAGGCGGCACCGCGCTGGCCAAGGTGTTGTTCGGTTCCGTGAACCCATCGGGGCATCTGCCCGCGACGTTCGAGCGCCGTTGGGAAGACAACCCGGTCCATGACAGTTACTACCCAGAACCCGGAACGGACCGCGTGCGCTACAAGGAAGGCGTATTCGTCGGCTATCGCGGCTACGAGCAGCGCGGCATCAGGCCACAGTTTCCGTTCGGCTACGGACTTTCCTATACCACCTTCGAGTACGCCGATCTGGTGGTGCAGCCGCCGAGCGGCCCATCCGCGGCATTGTACGAGGTTTCATTCACGGTGAAGAACACCGGAGCGCGCGTGGGCGCTGCCGTGCCGCAACTCTACATCGGGCCTGCAAAAGCCCGCGTGCCGCGCCCGGCGAAGGAGCTGAAGGGATTTACAAAAATCAGCTTGCAGCCCGGCGAGTCGCGCAAGGTGGTGCTGCCGCTCGACATGCGTTCCTTTGCGTACTACGACGTGGCAGCCAAGGGCTGGCACGCGGACGCCGGCACATACCAAGTTCTCATCGGAGAATCGACCGAGCAGATTGCGCTCAAAGGCACGGTCACACTGCCGCATTCGATACTGTCGAAGCCATGATCGAGCAGGAACGCGAATCCGGACGACGGCGCACGCGCAACGCGACGTTCGCCGTATTCGGGCTGCTAAGCATGGTCGCCGGATCTGCGCGCAGCGCCGAGTCCGACCGTGTCTCGATCGACAGCGGTGTTTTGCTCGGCGTCAGCGACGGGGATGTCAGAACGTTCAAAGGGGTGCCCTATGCAGCGGCGCCTCAAGGCCCGCTGCGTTGGAAGCCGCCACGAGCGGTGGCTCACTGGACTCAGCCGCGCCAAGCAATCGACTATGGCCCGGCCTGCATCCAATTCCCTCCACCCGGAACAACCGATGCTTTACGCTACGGCGCCTCACCCGAGCCCACGAGCGAAGACTGCCTGACCCTGAACGTGTGGGCCCCCAAGGCTGCCGCGAACGCGCCGGTGATGGTATGGCTCCACGGCGGCTCGGGCCGCTTCGGTGCGGGCTCGCTGCCTTACTACGATGGAACGAGCTTCGCCCGCGACGGCGTGGTTATGGTGACGATCAACTACCGCCTCGGAAATCTCGGTGCCTTCGGGCATCCTGCCCTGACCCGGGCAGCGCGTTCCGATGAGCCGTTGGTCGCGTATGGCCAGATGGATCAGATTGCCGCTCTGCAGTGGGTGCGGCGGAACATCGCGGCCTTTGGCGGGGATCCCGGCAATGTGACGTTGTTCGGGGAGTCCTCGGGCGCCATCAGCACGCTGTCGCTGATGGCCACGCCCCTCGCCCAGCCCCTATTTCACAAGGCCATCGTCGAATCCGGCGGCGGCTGGTTTCCACCCTCTTACCGCAAGGACGCCGAGAACTGCGGCATCGAGATGGCCACCAAGGTCGGCCTGCCCGGCGCCGACGCCACCGTTCAGCAATTGCGCTCGCTGTCGATCGACCAGCTGAAATCCATGGACAAGGTGTGCGGCGCCAGCGTCGATGGCCGTCTCACCAGTGAGGGTCCTACCATCGCGTTCTTGGCAGGACGGGCAGCGGATATCCCACTCATGATTGGCGTGAACAGCGGCGAGGACTCACTGCTCGACCACGGAGATGGCATCTCACGCGCCAAGGCCAGCATGCAGTCCACGCTGGCGGACGCCAGAAAAGTCTACGGCAACCGCTTGAGCGATGACGATTTGGTGCGCGTCATGTTCCGGGATTCTTTGGCGATGGCACCCGCGCGCTGGATCGCGGGGCAGTCTTGGCGTCGGCAGCCGGCCTTCCTCTACTACTTCGACTACGTCGATGAGGCACGACGGCCCGCTCAGCGGACCTCGCCGCATGGCTCCGAAGTCCTCTACGTGTTCGGAACCTTCGCTCATCGGCCGGACGGCGGTCCGGCCGCGACGCCCGCGGATGAGGCGATGGGAGCGTTGATTCATTCATGCTGGGTCAGCTTTGCCAAGACCAGCCAGCCCTCCTGTGCGGGCGGCGATCCTTGGCCCGTCTACACCCAGGAAAATGATTCCTGGATGGTGTTCAGCGCGCAGGGTGCCCACGTCATACCCAAGCTCGCCGCGGCACAACTGGACTGGCAGGAAAGGCGCGTCCGTTGGCTGCTGTGGTTTGCAAGAATTCAATCGGCCTTCAAGAGCGCATTCAACGGTTGGGGCGGTTGATTTCGGCTCATTCATTCGCGGTTCATTCATTCTGAAGGGGAGAGAGAAATCGTGCATCGGAAAAACAGCGTCGGCTCGACGACATCGCATGGACCGGTTATCGCAGGGGCGCTCGCGCTTCTTTCTTTGTCGTTCGCATCGCACGTCAGAGCGTCCTGCGACGATCTCGCCAAATTCCCGATCACCAATGGGAAGATAACTTCCGTCGTCACCGTCACGGAAAACTCCCCGATACCGCTCAAACTCATTCCCATCACGATGGTCGCACCAATGGACTTCTGCCGAGTGGCCGTGACGCTTACACCCTCGTCCGACTCGGACATCATGGCGGAGGTATGGCTGCCGGATCCTGCGAAATGGAACGGAAAATTCTTGGGCAGCGGCAACGGCGGCTTCGGCGGCTCAGTGTCGGGACCCTCGCTCGATATGCGCATGGCCCTGGCCAAGGGCTATGCGGCGGCCGGCAACGATCTCGGGCATGAAGTCACCACCCCGATCCCCGACGGACGTTGGGTGATCGGACATCCCGAGAAACTGAAGGACTTTGCCTATCGTGCCGATCACGTGACGGCAGAATTCGCCAAGGCATTGATCGCGGCCTACTACGGCCGGTCGCCGCAACTCTCCTATTTCCGCGGCTGCTCGGACGGCGGCCACGAGGCCTTGATGGAGGCAGAGAAATACCCTGCGGACTATGACGGCATCATCGCCGGCGCGCCGGCGAATTCTTGGACCCGCATCATGACCGGCTTCGTGTGGAATGAAGCCGCGCTCTTCGACAAGCCGGAGAGCCAGATTCCGCAAAACAAGCTCGCCGTCATTCAGGACGCCGTGCTCGCCCAATGCGACGCGCTCGACGGCGTGAAGGACGGCATCATCAATGATCCCGCCGCGTGTCATTTCGACCCCAAGGTCCTGCTGTGCAAATCGGGCGACGCGCCGAATTGCCTGACGCATCCGCAAGTCGATGCGCTGAGCAAGATCTACGGAGGGCCGGTCAATCCCCGTACGCACAAGTCCATCTATCCGGGGTTCCCGCCAGGCGCAGAGGGTATCGCTGGAAATTGGGATACGTGGATCACCAAGCCCAATTCAGTGCAGAGTCTGTTCGGCAACCAGTCCTTTGGCAGCTTCGTCATGGGCGATGCGAACTGGGACTTCCACACCTTCGACTTTGACAAGGACACGGCTCGGGCGGACACCGAGTTGGGTCCCCTCATCAATTCGAACAATCCCGATCTCAGCGCCTTTGCCGCACGCGGCGGAAAACTCATCCTCTTCCAGGGCTGGGCCGACGCCGCCATCACACCCTGGGGCACCATTCAGTACTACCACAGCATTCAGCAGAAAATGCATCCCGAACAAGCGCAGCGCTTCGTCCGCCTGTTCATGGTGCCCGGTATGACACATTGCGCCGGTGGTCCCGGTCCCGACACCTTCGATACGGTGGCCGCGATCGATCAATGGCGCGACAAGGACCAGGTGCCCGAAACTCTCGTCGCCGCGCGCTACGCCGACCGGGTTGCGCTGATGTCCGGGAAACCGCCGGGAGAGCCGCTGTCCACACGCCCTCTCTGCGCCTACCCGAAGGTGGCTCATTGGATCGGCAAGGGCTCGCCGGATGAGGCTAAGAACTACGTCTGCCAAGCCGGTGCGGATGATCGACGAGAGACGGCGCAGCAATAGCTGCGCCGCGAGGCGCAAATAGGTATACCTGGTAGTCCGACAAATAAGTCCTAACGCGGTAGTAGAGGGCCAGAGGCCGGGGTGAGGGGTATCCCGTCCCCTTTCATAAATCTTGATGAAAGGGGACGGGATACCCCTCACCCCGGCCTTCCCCCACTCCTGCCGCGGAAGGACTTTCTTGACGAGATACTAGCCGGTCGCGCCGGACTTGCGCGGCTATCCGCCGGCTTAAGGAATGGATTGCAGGATCTGCACCGGCCCTAGAAGCCCCGAGGCGCGCAGCGGCGCATCGGCCTCGTAGGTCGGAATGGTCGTGAACGTGTATTTTGTTTTCGCATCCGGCTGCGCGTCGCCGATCAACCGATTGACCCAGAGATTGGCGACCTTCACCTGAAGCTGATTCGGGCCTGATTGAACGGCGTCCGTGATGTCCAGCACAAAGGGAGGGTTCCACAGAATACCGAGAGGGTGCCCGTTTAAAGTTACTTCAGCCACTTCATGCAAATCTCCCAGATCGAGCGCCAGGTGCCTGCCGTGCGGAGCCAGTGTGAAACTCTTCGTGTAGACGGCGGTGCCCGAGAAATAACGCACGCCCGAATCTGGATTGTCGCTCCACGACCTGAGCGCGCCCTCGGTGATATTGGCAGGCGCGCCGCGGTTCGGCTGGAAGGCAATATTCCATTGTCCCCCCAAGGTCATTACAGGTTTTACAACGGGTGCATCGATGGCCCGCGAAGGCACATTCGTCCCATGACGGAACACGACGAACACGGAATCATAGGGCCCGAGTGAAACAGGGATCTCTGTGCGGCCGTTCACCACGCGATACGCGGCAGGCGAAGTCTTCCCCGTGACGGCGTTCCAGAATTCCGGTTCCATGCCGGACACGCGGAAGGTGGCGTCGACCCGTTCCGGGCGATTCAACCGATTGGTGAGGAAGTACAGATCACCCTGATCGAGTTTGCGGTGCAGCGCGAGCACTTCGGTGTCCGCCTCCGGCTTGCTGTAATCGAAGTCCGGCGGCAGATTCAGCGCGGCGAATGCACCCTCGAGCGATCCATCCGCGAAGACGCGACCCTTTCCAAAAGCACGGTCTCTGTCATCATTGCCGAACAGATCATCCGCAACGGTCTTGAATTGCGCCGTGTCATCCGCAAGAGTCGGAGATCCCAGCGGGCGACGCCCGACCAGCACCGCACCCTCCGACACCAAATCACGGATTCGCCGCAGAACCGACAGTGTCATGTAGCGGCTGCTTCCGCCGAGATAGAGCACGCGATAGCGCATGCCGGAACGGGTGGTGAGACCTTCGCCGTCGACTTGCATCTGATTGAGCAGCACATCCGAATTGACGAAGTCGAATCCGTAGCCCGGCGGCACATCGATGTCCTTGTCGCCGAACAACCCGGTGAGCGGCGCTTCCTCACCGTAAAAATACGCCACATCGCCGAAATATCGCCCCTGTTGCAGAAGATAGGAGCAGCGGGCCATGTACGTAACCCAGGGTTGCGCATAGTCGGCCCAGTTCTCCAGCCGATTGAAGAACTGACCGAAAATGAACAGCGACAGCCCCGGCGGCTTTTCAACTGGCTGATGCACGGAGGTATGCACGACGATGCGGTTGACGCCCAACGCGAACTCCAGATCGACTATGGGTTTCAACTGCCGCGGCGCGTAAGCCCAAGGCTGCACCGCCGATGTCAGCGATTCCGCAGCGACCAGATTTTGGCCGTAGATATGCGCCACCGAGGCAGCCCCGCGGATATCGGCGACGTAGGTGGGAAAGGATTCGCGCCGCGTGCCGTAGGTCCACATCGCGGCCATCGGAATGGCGGCGTGCTGGCGCATCTCCATGTCATCGCCGAAACTTGCGCGGTGATCCTCCAACGCCTCGGCATAGTGGAGGAGGTCTCGTTCGCGCGCCACGTCGGCGAGGTCTCGCGCACCGCGTACCAGCTCGTGATCTGCGACGAGGCCCATACGGCGCTCGGGGAGAAGACCTCGGCCGCGATCCGGGCCTGGGCGGGACCGGTGTTCGACTCGAAGACCTGGAAGGCGGCCGGCCGACACTCTTTGGCGAACTCCTCGATCGCCAGCAGCGTGTCGATGATCGGCAACCCGCTGCCGCCGTACTCTTCCGGCATCGAGATCCCGAGGAAGCCGAGCTCGCCGAGCATCTTGCGCTCCTCGTCGGGGAAGACCTGGCGGGATTCGTCCCACTCGAGCGCTTTCGGGCGATAGCGGTCACGGGCGATGCGCGCCGCCGTCTCCTGCAGCTGTCGCTGCTCGTCGGTCAGATCGATCGCGACCGGCATCACCGCCCGCTTCGGTTCGTTGTTGTTCACCGTGGTAGCCAATTTGTGCTCACAATTATACCCTTAATGGCGCAGCTAGGCGCCGACCTTGGCGGCGGCGGCTTGGCGGGCGGCGATCT
>Ga0209222_1000320_pt1 | contig 10689 bp, 9 predicted proteins | sample BlaSpr_A8_Ref_O3_FD_187991 | JGI IMG/M metagenome (GOLD analysis project Ga0209222, IMG submission 187991) | Forest soil microbial communities from Thunder Bay, Ontario, Canada - Black Spruce, Ontario site 2_A8_Ref_O3 (SPAdes) (version 2) | ecosystem: Environmental > Terrestrial > Soil > Boreal...
CCAGCTTGTGCTCCTCGTGGGGCGCGGCCTGATAGTGCAGTCCCCTCAAGGTGCCTTTGCGGGCGTTATACGACACGCTGCATTGTTGCAACGGGGCCGTTAAGCCCTGCGCCGCGAATTCGTCCGGGCAATAAGAACGCGCAAAGAAGCCACGCTCGTCGGAGTGCAATTCCAGGTCGACGATAAATGCACCCGGCATTGGCGATTCCCTGAAAATCATCGGGTCAATCGATCCGCGCCACAGGCACCGGCGTGACGAATCGGCCGCCCCACGCCTCGATGCCCTTGAGCTGTTGCCGGATCTCATCGCGCAGATTCCACGGCAGGATCAAGACGTAGTCCGGCTTCGCTTGCATCAATTCTTCCGGCGACACGACCGGAATATGCGTACCTGGCAAGAATTTCTTTTGCTTGTGCGGATTTCGATCGGCCACGAAGACAATGTCTTGCGGCGTCACGCTGCAGAAGTTCAGAAGCGTATTGCCCTTCGCAGCGGCGCCATACGCCGCCACCCGCTTGCCCTCGCGCTTCGCGGCGGCGAGAAATGCCAGCAGCGAGTCACGGCATTCCTCGACACGTTTTGAAAATTTCAGGTAGGTGGCGAGGTCCGTAAGGCCCGCGGCGTTTTCCTGCGCGCGCACCTCGCTCAAGGAGGCACTGTCTTTCAGGTCCGTGCGCGCTGCATGCGCCGCAAATATCCTCAAGGAACCGCCATGCGTGGGCAACCGCTCTACATCGTAGAGACGCAGCCCATGGCGCGCGAATACCCGCTCGATGGCATAGACCGAAAAATACGAAAAATGCTCGTGATAGATCGTATCGAATTCGACATGCTCGATCAGTTCCAAGAGATGCGGAAATTCGATGGTGACGTTGCCGTTGGGCCGCAGCAGCAAAGCGATCCCGGCGACGAAATCGTTGAGTTGCGGCACGTGCGCAAGCACATTGTTGCCGATGATCAGATCCGCCTGACGTCCCTGCCCCACCAGCTCGCGCGCCAGTTTTTGACCGAAAAATTCCACCCGGGTGGGCACACCGATTTTTTCCGCGGCGGCGGCCACGGTGTCGGAGGGATCGATCCCCAGCACCGGGATACCCATCGTCATAAAATTCTTGAGCAAGTAGCCGTCGTTGCTGGCCAATTCGACCACGAGGCTCGAGCGCCCGAGCGCGAAACGCTGGCGCGCCATGTCGCAATACGCCTTCGCGTGCGCCAGCCAGTCATCCGAATACGACGAGAAATAGACGTAATTGCCGAACAATTCCTGCGGAGCGACGTCGTAATCCACCTGCACCAGTTTGCAGATCTCACAGACCTTGGCTCGCAGCGGGTAGCGCTTTTCGCGCTCAAAGGCCGCCGGGCTCTCGATGAAGGCATTGGACGCGGGCTGCATCCCCAAATCCGCCATCGTCACCGCGAGACGGCCGCCGCAGGCGCGGCAAGCCGAGACGAGTCCTACCATGAAGCTATCCTTCCCACAGCTTCCAGGGCGCCGCGCCGCTTTCCCACAGTGAATTCAAATGCTGCTTATCGCGCAACGTGTCCATGGGCTGCCAGAAGCCCCGATGCACCCACGCCGCCAGTTGCCCATCCGCCGCCAAATTTTCCATCGGTTCCTTTTCCCACACCGTTTCGTGGCCTTCGATCAGCTCCAAGACGCTGGGATCGAGAATGAAGAATCCGCCGTTGATGAGTCCGCCCTCCGCCGAGGGCTTCTCCTCGAACGAGACGACCCGCGCATCCTGCGTCACGATACGGCCGAAACGCGCCGGCGGTCTGACGCAGGCCACGGTGGCCTTTCGGCCGTGACTTGCATGAAAAGCAATTTGCGCTTTGATATCGATATTCGACAGTCCATCGCCATAGGTCATGCAAAACGGCTCGGCCGGATTCAAGAACTTGCCGATCTGCAGCAGCCGGCCGCCGGTCATAGTCTCCTCGCCGGTATCGACCAACGTCACTTTCCAAGGTTCGACGCGGCAATCGTGATACTCCGCGCGGTTCTCGGCCATATCAAAGGTGACATCGGCTTGATGCAAGAAATAATTCGCAAAATACTCCTTGATCATGTAGCCCTTGTAGCCGAGGCAGACGATGAACTCCTGCACGCCAAAGGCGGCGTACAGCTTCATGATGTGCCAGAGAATCGGCCGCGTGCCGATTTCGACCATGGGTTTGGGCCGCGTGTTCGATTCTTCGGCGATGCGCGTGCCCTTGCCGCCCGCCAGGATGACGCACTTCATGGGCGTTCCATCGGCAAGGATTCATAGCGCGTAATCTGCGCCTCGGAATACTTCGTCATGTTCTCCCCCGCGGCATGCGCCCGGTACCAGTCCGCGGTCCAGGCCAGCGCTTCACCCACAGCCAATCGAGGACGCCAATCCAAGGATCTCTCCGCCAGGGCCGAAGATAGCGTCAGAGCGCCCGCCTCTTTGGGATGCGCGCCCGCATCGCGCCGCCAACCGGGGCGGCCCGCAAAACCCGCACTAAAATGCTCGACGACCTCTCGCACCGTGCAGAAGGATGACGGGTCCGGGCCAAAATTGACAGCGCGAGGCGTCGCGAGCGGCGCCTGCACCAGCGCCTGCGCGAGGGCGAGATAACCCGACAGCGGTTCAAGCACATGTTGCCAAGGGCGAATCGCTTCCGGATATCGCAAAGCGACCGGCTCGCCCGCTTTGAGCGCCCGAACGCAGTCCGGGATCAGACGATCTTGCGACCAATCGCCACCGCCAATGACATTGCCGGCGCGTGCCGTTGCGATCGGCGCGCCGTCGCCAAAGAAGCTATCCCGAAAACTCAGTGTCAAGAGCTCCGCGCAAGCCTTGCTGTTGCTGTAGGGATCATGGCCGCCCAGACGATCGCCTTCGACAAAGGGCCGGCCTTCGCCGTCATTTTCATAAACCTTATCGCTGGTCACGACGAGCACGCATTGCAAGTGCTTAAGGGCGCGGCAGGCCTGCAACACGCTGCCGGTGCCGAGTACGTTGGTGGCGTAGGTGGCGAGCGGGTCGCGATACGATTCACGCACCAGCGCTTGCGCGGCCATATGAATGACGATCTGCGGATCCGTCCCGATCAGGGCATCGCGGACTGTGGGCTCATCGCGTATATCGGCGATGTGAGATGGCGAGTGGGTCCCCACCAGGGCAAACATGCTCGGCTCGGTGTGCGGCGCCAGCGCATAGCCGGTCACCTTTGCGCCTAAGCGTTGCAGCCAGAGATTCATCCACGCGCCCTTGAAACCGGTGTGCCCGGTCAAAAACACGCGCCGACCGCGCCAAAACTCGTGCATCGACTCGGTGATGACTTAGCCCGCCTTCTTGTCCCAATAGGATCGTAGTGTTTGCAGGTAAGGCCGCGCGCCGCCGACGCCCAATGCATTGCTGCTGCGAACCTGGAAGGTCCAGAATTTCGCAAAGCTGCGCAACATCAAGAATACGTCGAGGTATTGGCGGCGGCCTTGGGTCGTATAGGCAATCTTCAAGGCGTCGCAAATGATGGCCACCGGCAACTTGTAAATGCGGGAGCGCGCAACAAACGGATCGCGCGCGTGCGCCGTGAAGCTTTTGTCAGTCACCAAAATCCAGGTGGCCACGCGTTCCATCAGAAAGATCTTCAACTGCACCTCGCGCCGTCCGCGGTACGTAGTCGCCGTGCACAATTGAATCCCCAGGGGATCGCCCGCCGTTTCCGCGATGCTGAACAGTTGCTCGGTGAGCTTCAGCCAGGCACGCCAGAATCTGGGCTTGGCGATGAAATAATTGGAATGCACGGTATTTCTGGAGTCCGATACCAGGCTCGCCAGCGGCTCCTGATGATTGATTCGCGCAAAAAAGTCTTGCGCGACCCGCATGAGCCCCGGGTGCTCCGCATCGCCATGTTCAAATACATTCAAGTAAAAGGCGCTGTTGTGGATGCTGGGACTGAAGAGCACTACATCCGTGGCGGCGTCCGAGCCCCGAATGAAATCCACAACCTCGGCGGCGCCCAAATTGGTCTTCAGTTTGAACTTCGGCGACAGAAACCCGTAAAAGGCGTCCTCATCCAACGGCTCGTTCAACAAGAACTTCCGGATCGGCCAATATTCATACCAATCGGGACGCTCATTGGTCGAGTTATCCAACACCCCGAAGCCAGGATCCAGGTCCTGGCGAGAGGTGTAGTGATTGAGAATCTGGTAGATATGCACGGCATGCATGCGGGAAGGATACCGACTTAGTGCGGCTTCGGCGAGATCAGGCTGCGGCCAATCGGCGCAGCAGGTTCAAGTAATTCGCGCGGTAGCTGTTAAGCGCATAGCGCTGCTCCACGTGCTGGCGCCCTTTGGCGCCGAACTGTGCGCGAAGCTGCGGCGAGACGATCAACTTCTCCAAGCTGCGTTCCCACTCATCGACATCGGTGGCGTAAAATCCGTTGATTCCATCCAGAACCGCTTCCGTGTTGGCACCCACCGGCGAGGCGACACAGGGCAGCGCGGCCGCCATGTACTGCAGCAGCTTGAACGCACATTTCCCCCGCGACCACGCGTCATCGGTGAGCGGCATGACTCCTATGTGCGCGCCCGCCAAGCTGTGCGCCTCGGTGGCGGAGCTCCACGGCACCCGCTCGACGTTCACGTCGCTCCAATCCGGAAATTCCGAGCAGATCACGCGCATCCTCAAGGTCGGGTAACGCTGGGTGAGGCGCGCCAGCGCCGGCCGAATCATATCCAGGTAAATCAGATTCTCCGGACTGCCTATCCACACGATCGTCGGCGCGTCGGCCGGACCTGCGAAAGTGCTCTCGTAGCACGCCGTATCAATCGAAGTGGGGAGCACCACGATCTGTTTGGCTGTGGCGCGCGCGACCCCCGCCAGCACGTCATTGCCGGCCGCGACCGCGTCCACCCAGCGGCAGGTGGCGGCAAATTTCTGCTTGCGCCACGCCGATTCATCGGGAAGATCCCCCAGCCTGCGCGGCTTGCGCACGTAGATGGCGTCGTCCACATCGAACACACGCCGCCGGCTGTAGGCCGCAAATAGGCGCGCCTCGATCGAACTGAGCTTGATTTGGTGTAGCACGGTGACATCGGCCCAGCGCAGTAGCGCGCGCCGCTCCCAGGTGCGAAGCCCGTAGCGTCCGCTCGGGAATTGCTCCGCGCGCACCTGCCAGCCGGCCGCTTGCAAAGGCTCGATCAGGCTGCGCATACGGTGCCGATACGACGGCTGCTCCAGACCATACCCCAGCAGCATGACAGTCGGCACGGTGCGCCCTACGCCGTCTCGGCCAAGTGGGTCAACGCGTTCAGTGCGATCTCGACGCCATTCGCGAGCTTCAAATGGGTTGCGCGCTGCCTCAAGGCGGCGCGCCCCGGGTCATCGCGCAACAACTTCGTAACCACTCGCAAAATGCCCGGGGTCGTTAGTTCCGCCGCCACCGCCACGCCGGCTGCCACGCAGCGCTCAATGCGCTTCGGCTGGTCCTCTGCAATCGGAACTGCAACGCAGGCGCACCCGCAGGCTATCGCCTGCAACAGCGTGGAGCCGCCGTTCGTGACGACGAGACGCGCCTGGCTCATCAGTTCCGCGAGGTCCGCTTGCGGCAACGAACTGAAGCAACGCAGCCGCGGATTCGGCACCACAGCGCTCCCGGACTGCGGGCGCGACGGCGCGCCGGCATCCGCCGCTCTCGTCGGACCCACGAACACCACCGTGTCGGTCTCCGCCAGCGAATTGGCGGCCCCCAAGAATTGCTCTGCCGCATCGTCGGCACCCGGATGTCCGGTCCCACCGCCCGGCACGACGAGTAGGTACCCTCCCTGTTTCAATCCCACGCGCGCCACGATCGACTCCTCTTCGGCGGTCTTGCGCGACAGAATGACATCCAGATATCGCACCGTGGGCCGACCCAGTCGATTGAGCTTGAACTGCTCCAACCACTTCAGCTCGCCGGCGATGAGCTGCGGATAGGCAATCCAGTGTTCATCGAGAATGCGCATCCAACGCCAGCGAAATGCCTTGCGCCGCTGCCGGGAGCGAGAGCTGATAAATACGATCCGCGCTCCCTGCCGGTGCGCCGCGCGCAATTGCGCGGTACGGCCCGCGTTGTCGAAAATGACGATGGTGGGCTTGAACTCTTTGATCAACCGGGCGACGGCCCCGCTGTGAAACGTGGGCGATGAATCCAGCAGCGTCGCCTTGAACGGCACCGTCGAGGCATACGGCGCCTGGCGGCTCAAGATGAAATGAATCTCGGCGCGCGGCCAGCGCCGCGCCGCGGCGCGCGCGATCGCCGCGCTGCGCGCGTACTCACCAGTGCCGAAGGCGCCGGAAACCGGGATGAAAAGGATGCGCGGTGCGTCAGCCAAAGGCGGTGAACCAGCGATCCAATATCAACACATACCAGGCTCGTCTAAATTCGGAGCTCACCGCGCGGCGCAAAATGCCACGCTCCATGAGGCGCCGCACCGCGTCTTGCATCAATTGCGGGTGCTGCTTGAGCCATCGATGCACCGGCAGGCCAAAGCCTGATTTGGGTCGATTCAAATGGTTGGGCGGTAATCTCGGCTCCATGAGACGGCGGACCAGCAGCTTGCCGCGTCTGCGCCGTTCATCGACCAAGAGCTGCGGATCGACGCTGAGCATGAATTCGACCAGGCGATGATCCAGCAGCGGCGGCCGAACCTCCAGCGAATGGGCCATGCTGGTCCGGTCGACCTTGGTGAGCAGGCCCTCCGCCAGGTCCGTATTGAGATCGAGCCAGCGCAGCTGCGCCAGGGGGCGCAAATCGTCGCGCCAATATTGGCGGTAGAACCACAAGTAATCGTAGTCCGGCGCCGTCCAGGAGGGTGCCAGGAGAGAATCGATCTGCTCCGCGGTCATCCCGCCCAAGGCCGCGGCATAGGCCGGCAGGCCCTCATAACTGCGGCGCTGCATTGAAGAGGCGAAGCGCGACAGCGGCGGCAAATAGCGGGCCAAGGATCGATTCAGAAAATTCGACCTGCCGCCCACGCGCGACCAATAACGCGGATAGCCGCAAAAAATCTCATCGCCACCCTCGCCGCTCAACGCTACCGTTACCTCGCGGCGCGCGAATTGCGCCACCAAATAGTTCGACCAGGCCGCACTGTCTCCGAATGGCTCGTCGAACATTCCCGGCATTCGATCGAGCGCGCCGGCGAAATCGGCTTGCGGGGCCGTCATTTCCAAATGTTCCGTATCCAAATGCGCAGCGACTTGCCGCGCCGCATCCGCTTCGGAGCGGCCGCCCTGCTCAAAGCCCAGCGTATAGGTGCGCGGCGCATCCAAATAGAAGGCTGTGAGAGCGGAGTCGATACCGCCGCTCAAAAAAACGCCGACCGGCACGTCAGACACGGTGTGCTGCGGAACCACCTCGCGCAGCAACGCATCGAGTTCTTGTACCGTATCCTCGGCACTGCGCGCGACGGTCTCGGTCGTCGGGTTCCAATAGCGCTCGATGCTCACCTTGCCCGCCTGCCACCTCAGGGTGTGCGCCGCCGGCAATTTGCAAATTCCGCGGTATATCGTTTTGGGCGCCGGAATGTAGCCGTGAAATAAAAAGTCGCGTACCGCACTCTGATCAATGTCGGGGGTGCCGAGCAGCATGAGCGCCTTGAGTTCGGAGGCGAAGGCAATGCCGTCCGGCAGCAGACGGTAGTACAGCGGCTTGATGCCGAGCCGATCCCGAACCAGCAACAGGCTCTTGGCGCGGCTGTCCCAACTGGCGAAGGCGAACATGCCCACCACACGCGAAAGGCACGCAGCTCCCTCGGTCGCGAGCAGCCTCAGGAGCACTTCGGTGTCGCCGCTCGAGGCCCAAGGGCCGGGCAATCCGGCGCGCAGACGCTCGTGATTGTATAGCTCACCATTATAGGTCAGTACGTGTGAGCCGAAGACCATCGGTTGACTGCCGGCGTCGGTTAGGTCTTGAATCGCCAGCCGGCGGTGAGACAGGGCAACACCGGGCTCGGTCCACAGCCCCTCGCCGTCCGGGCCACGGTGTTGTATGCGCTGCGCCATGCTCCGCGCGAGCTCTGCGCTCGCTTGCGAGCCAACAATTCCGGCGATGCCACACATGGCGGCAGTCTAGCGCGGCCGAGACTTGATGTACCGCCCGCCATCGGACAACGCTTACCGCTAGCCATGAGGCAACGGTTCGTTTAGGGTGCGCGCTGGAGCTGCGAATACATGGCAACACCCGCCGATCAACGATTGCTGGAACTGCTTGGAAGATGGCTCGAGAGTCTCGAGCTGCACACCAAATATTCGTCGCTGGATGACGACAGCTATTGGAAAGTCCAGCCTTGGTCCGAACATCAGCGACCCACGCGCTGGATTGTCGATCTGGCCAAGCAAAAGACCGTGGCTTTGCGCGCCCAAGTCGAGCAGCGTGCCAAGGCAGGCGATACACAGTTCTCGGATGCACTGGAACTGATGGCATTCCTTGCCAATCTAGTGGGCGCCGAACACATCGAACGATTCATTCCCGTCGCGGAAGCTCGTAACGAGCGCGACCTGACCTCAAAGCCGCCCGACCGCGGCTCCGACAGCACGATTCAACAGGCGACCGGAACCGCCACGGCCACGCGGGAAATGCCCAAATTCTTGGGTACCAAACGCGTGCCGCCGCCGGCGGGAACCGCCCAGGTCGCCCGCAACGAGCGTAAGCTCGCGGCGGTGGTAAAGCCGGCGCCACGAGCGCCGGCCAAGGTAGCCGCCAAGAAGCCGCCGGCGCAAGCTGAGCGCGCCGGGCCCAGCGATGCCGCCCGAGATCAGGTGATCGCCGATGCGGCACGCTTGGTACAATGGGGCCGGAAATGGTTTGAGTTGCCGGAACTGATCGCTCGCATGGCAGACCGTCCGAGCCTGCCCGATGTACGGCGTATTTTGAAGGAAAATAAAGTGGCGATTGAAAAGAAAGCCGGCAATTCTTAAGCCCGCCGCGGTTGAGCGCGAGCCGCTCGGCCGCATAAAATAATATTTTGGGGAACCTCCTGCAAAGATCTAGGCTCAAAGGCGCGCATGATTACTATTAAAAATCTATCCAAGCGGTACGGCGACAAGCTGGCCGTCAATGATCTGACATTCTCGGTGGCACCCGGCGAGGTGCTCGGCTTCTTGGGTGCCAATGGCGCCGGCAAGTCCACGACCATGCGCATGATCGCCGGTTTCATCTCGCCCACCGCCGGGCAGGTCTCGGTCTGCGGGCACGACATCGAAAAAGCACCGGTCGAGGCGAAAGCCTGCATGGGATATCTACCCGAAGGCGCACCCTCTTATGGCGAAATGACGGTCAGCGAATTTCTCGACTTCGTCGCCGATATCCGCGGCTTGACCGGCGAGCGGCGACGCGAGCGTCGCGGTGTCGTGATTGACCGCTTGGGTCTGGCGCCGGTCATCGATCAGGTCGTTGAAACCCTCTCCAAAGGCTTTCGTCGACGCGTGGGCTTGGCACAGGCATTGATCCACGATCCTCAGGTCCTGATTCTGGATGAACCGACCGATGGACTTGACCCCAATCAAAAACATGAGGTGCGGCGCCTCATCAACGAATTGAGCAAGGACAAACTGGTGATCGTCTCGACCCATATTTTGGAGGAAGTGCATGAGGTGTGTACGCGGGCGATCATCATCGCGAATGGCCGCATCGTCGCCGACGAGACCCCCACCGCGCTGGAGGCGCGCTCGCGCTATCACCACGCCGTGAGCTTGCGGTTCGAAAAGGACGATGAGCTGGCCGCGGCGAGCCGGGAGATTTCGCTGCTGCCGGAGGTGTCGGCCATCGAGTCGGATGCGCGCGAGCGCCGTCTTACGGCCCTGCCCAGACCGGGGGCCAATGTGCTGGCGGCGGTCAGCGCCATCATCGTCAAGTACGATTGGGATGTGCCGGAACTGCACTTGGAGTCGGGGCGCCTCGATGAGGTGTTCCGGACATTGACCGATCCGAAGGGCATCGATGTGTCCTCCCCGGCGGAGCTATCGGCATGAACAAGGTGTGGGTGGTATTCCGGCGCGAATTGCGCAGCTATTTCGCAACGCCTCTGGCGTATGTGTTCATCGTCATCTTCTTGGTGCTCGCCGCCGTCTTCACCTTTCAGGTAGGTGGCTTCTTGGAGCGCAACCAGGCCGATCTTCAGTCATTCTTTCGCTGGCATCCGTGGCTGTATCTGGTGCTCATCCCCGCGATCTCCATGCGACTCTGGGCCGAGGAGCGCAACAGCGGCAGCATTGAGTTGCTGATGACATTCCCGATCACCTTGTGGCAGGCAGTCGTCGGCAAATTCCTCGCCGCCTGGTGCTTCGCCGGCATTGCGCTGCTGCTGACCTTCCCGGTGTGGATAACCGTCAACTACCTGGGGTCTCCCGACAATGGCGCCATCATTGCCGCTTACATCGGCAGCTTCCTCATGGCGGGCGGATTTTTGTCCATCGGCATGTGCTTATCGGCGGCGACACGCAATCAGGTCGTGGCGTTCATCACCGCGGCCTTGGTCGGCTTCGTGTTCCTGCTGGCGGGATTTCCCCTGGTTCTCGATTTTGTGCGCGGCGTGCTGCCGCAAGCGATCGTGGATGCGATCGCGTCATTGAGCTTCTTCACGCACTTTGACGCGATCTCCAAGGGAGTGATCGATTTGCGCGATCTTGTGTACTTTGCCGCATTGATCGGCTTTTGGCTGGCCGCCACGG
>Ga0209222_1000321_pt1 | contig 10613 bp, 4 predicted proteins | sample BlaSpr_A8_Ref_O3_FD_187991 | JGI IMG/M metagenome (GOLD analysis project Ga0209222, IMG submission 187991) | Forest soil microbial communities from Thunder Bay, Ontario, Canada - Black Spruce, Ontario site 2_A8_Ref_O3 (SPAdes) (version 2) | ecosystem: Environmental > Terrestrial > Soil > Boreal...
AGGACCCCTTGGCTACTTGGAAGATGCTATCGAAAGAAGAATCATTGATTTGAACGCAATCGCATTCTCCCTTTGCTGGCCCGTCATCACCCGAGATGCAATGAGACGCTGATCGAAAGTAAATCCTAATCTCTAGAAGAGTGCACTGCTGCTCCCGGCAGAAGGGAAGGCTTCCAGTCGGAAGCCCACTTGGAGGGCGAAGGCCCCATCACCAGTTTCAATGAAGCGCCCGCCTCAATGTCGTCATAACGGATTACTGGAATCTTGAGCTGTTTGCCATTCAACGTAGCTGATTGAATATAGAGATTCTTTTCTGAATTATTTTCTGCCAGGACGGTAAAACGGTTCCCATTCGCGAGTTTTAGGGTCATCTTGGTGAAGATCGGGCTGCCGAGCATGTAATCGCCGGAGGCTGGATTAACTGGATAGAAACCAAGTGCAGTAAACAGATACCATGCCGACATCTGTCCACAGTCATCATCGCCGTCGATACCAGACGGAAGATTCGCATATTCCGCGGCGGCAATTTCTCTTACTTTAGCCTGTGTCTTCCATGGTTGACCGCTGTAATCATATAAGTAGCCATAATGGTGGCTTGGCTCGTTGCTATGCACGTTGTGGCCGCCGCTGAAGTGTTCGTCTAACTCAGCGTTATATTTCTCTTTTCCACCCATAAGCTTAATCAAGCCGGGGATGTCGTGCATGACGGCCCAGGTGTAGACCCACTTATTCCCCTCGGTCCATCCATCATCTACACCCGCCCACGATCCGTCGAAGTGCTTTGCCTGCATAAAGCCGGTGGCCTTATTAAATATGTGTTCATAGTTATGAGAACGATTGAGAAAAAAATTGTACTCCTTAGTTTTGCCTAGCGCTTTAGCTACCTCAGCCACGCACCAGTCGTCGTACGCGTCTTCCAGGGTACGTGACGCAGACTCCGCCGTCTTATCGACCGGTACATACCCAAGCACTTTAGAATAGGTGAGGCCGCCGCGAGCTTCATAGGGAGTATGCGGTTCGCGATCATACCAGCGGCGCGTGGTGTCTCCATCGGGCGGCGTCATTGCATCTTTATAGACCGCGTCCCACGCCAGGTTATAGTCGAATCCTTTGAAATGTTTGTTGATTGCCTCTGCGACAAGTGAGTCGGCGTGGGTGCCGATCATAATGTTGGTGTAGGAAGGATTTGGCCATTTAGGCATCCATCCACCTTCCTGATAGTTCTGTAAAAGCGCTCCGATCATACCGTCGATGCGTTCCGGAGCGAGGAGTGTAAGCAGGCTATGCTCGGCACGAAATGTATCCCAGATCGAATACGCAGTGTAAGAAACTCCTTTGTGCACGGTATCATCGAAGGCGCTGTAGTAGTGGTTTTGCTCTGAAAAGATACGAGGGTAAAGCAGCGTATGATACAGGCCCGTGTACACGATTCTTCGCTGATCGTCTGTGGCGCCTTCGACTGCAACGCGCTCTAGCTTTTCATTCCAGGTTGCGCGTAGTGCGCGGCGGACCGCGTCAAAGTCCCAAGCGGGTATCTCGGTCTTGAGGTTCTTTCGTGCCTGTTCGATGCTGATGAAAGATGTCGCTACTCGTGCCTCAACGACTTCGCCTTCTGTTGTTTTGAATTTTGCGTAAGCGCCGGTCGCGAGCCCGGGTTGCGGCAAAGTTGGCCCATAGGTTCCGGAGTCGCTGAATGCTTTTCGAAACTGGATAACAAAGTAGCCCTTGAAGTTCGGTAGCTTCATTGGGCCGAGGTTAGAATCCGTGCGATCAGGGTTGTAGCCGGTGATCTCTTGCGCGGCCGCATCAACATGGGCAAATCCAGCTATTCCAGGACGCGACGCTTCCACGATAACAGTAGAGGACGCGTTCGCAGGAAAGGTGAAGCGCAGATAGGCGCAGCGCTCGGTCGCGGTCATCTCGGTGCGAATCCTGCGCAAGCCGCCAGCGTTCATCCACACGGAATAGTAGTCGGGCCGGGCGATCTCATCCAGATGAGTGAAGGGTAATTTGCGATCTTCAGGACTGGTCTTAAGGCTGTCGACTTCCGGCATCAAAGTGACATAGCCGTAGTCACCCATCCAGATTGCGGGCTGATGTGTGCCCATGAACCCTGAGATGGTGGTGTCTTCGTATTTGTAGGAGACGCCTCCGAGTTTGTTCTGGCGAGTTTGTGCCGTCCAATCGGTCATCCCGAAGGGAGGCGTGACGAACGGCATGGTGCCCCCATAGCCGATGGCGCCGCTGCCGGTACCAATAAAAAGATTGACCCAATCAACTGGATCTGCCTGCTGCGCTGCAGCCATGGTAGTGCAAAGTACAATCAATGCAATCAAGCGAAATGTGCTGAACGCTAAGCCGTTGGAGATTTCCGCAATCCGATTCCCGGTTTGTTGCAACTTGTGCGCCGATTGCAGAGTCTTCATTGCGAAGCCTTTCCAATGGGTATTCAATCAAGTCCACTTTATTAGCGCCTATATATGGAAAGCGCAGGACAGCCCGCAGCGATCGGGCAAAAGCGACGCGAAGCGTACTTCACAACGCAAAATACGCTCCGCTAGACAATTGTTTGCCTGCTCTTAGTAGAACAGCTTCAGCGCGAACTGTATTAGACGAGGATTATTTCTCGTTGTGGTGATTGAGCTGAAGCCGTTGGAGTTGGTGGGAGTTGCAACGTTGAAATTCAGGCTACCCGTCGCGGGTTGGCCGAATTGCGGCGTGTTTGTTGTATTGAAAGCTTCCGCCCGGAACTGTAGGCGCACGGTTTCTGTAAAGTTGAAATACTTGAAGACCGATGAATCCAGGTTGCTGAAATCAGGTCCACGGGCTTGCTGCCCTTGTCCACCCAGAACGGAGTAGTCGGTTTGCCCGATCTGAGTTGCTAGCGCAGGCTGCGAAAGTGCAAGCGGATTCAGCCATTCCGTATAGTTGTGCGGCCCGCCATACAGATTCTGTCCTGGAACTTTATTTGCAAAGCAGCCAAAACCGGCAGCTGTGGTAATCGGGCAGTTGATCGTAAACGGCTGGCCGCCCTGATACCCTGCGATAAAGTTCACCGCCCATCCTCCAAGTACAGCGTCGACGGCCCGACTCGAATTGCTGAGCAGCGTCCTCCCGCGACCCACCGGCAACAGCCAGGAGCCGGAGACGTGAACCACGTTGGTCGCATCGGTGTCACATAGGGCGTAATCCGCCGCAATGCCGAATCCCGGAAGCCATTGTGCTCTGTATTGCTGATTCTGTCCGGCCTGCGTGTGTTGATCAGTCATGCATTTGCTCCAGGTATAGTTGGCCAGCAGCGTCAAACCATAGCTCAGTTGATGCTCATAGGTTGTCTGTAGCGCGTTATAGCTGCTTGTTGCATTGGTCGTTTCATAGGTCGCATTCCGGGCAAAGCTGGGATATGGAACGTAGTTTTGCGGGTTGGCGCTAGGCGGGAGAATCTCTGATGGAGAATTGTTATATCCAAGATTGTCCAGATGGCGGCCCATCGTACCGACGTATCCAACCTGGATGGAGTCGTGGTTTGTAAATTGATCCTGGACAGTTAGGTTTACGGTTTGCACGTACGGGGTTTGGAAATTATTCTGCCGCCCATACAGATTAAGCCCCTGCCCACTGTTGATCGTCGGATCTTCCAGATTGATTGCGGCAAGACTCGTCTCCAAAGTGGCCGTTTGGCCCGTGGGGAGCAACAGAGGGTGCTGGGAGTCGGGACTGTTGAACGTGGAAGTGTACACGAAAGGATAATTGGTGCCCAGAGTGCCGCCGTAGCCGAGGTTGCCCAACGCTCCGTAAGCCGGACCATATCCCCCGCGAACAACTAAAGTTGGTGTAACCCGGTAGGCGAACCCCACCCTGGGAGCAAAATTAGTCTTTTGCGCTGTTCCCAACGTGAGTCCGGGAACGCAGTCAAGCGTAATGTTGCTCGACGTCAGCAGCGCATTGAACGCAGCGGATCTGGCTACCTGGCAGCCTTTCGTCGAAATGTAGTACGTTCCTGGGCTGCCGTTGCCGCCTCCACTAGGAATAAAGTTAGCTTGCCTGCCATTCACCTCGGCGTATGGGGTGAAGTAATCCCATCGAATTCCGAGGTTCAACGTCAGGCTAGGAGTAACTTTCCAATCATCTTGGAAGTAAGCTCCCGTATACCAGCGATGATCGTCGGTCCCGGAAACATTGGAGCCTCCGAATTGACTTAGGCCGCCGACATTGTTAACGCCGCTCGGAACGGTAGCGGCCATTGGCACCAGAAGCAAATCCGCAATCCCGTTCAGGCTCTCATTCTTGTTGGGAATATCGGAATATTGCCCGTTGAAAGTGAAATTTCCGCGCCCTTGCGGCGGCTGTGAGATGTTCGCTATCAGATCGTCGACTTGAATGCCAGTCTTGAAAGTATGGCCACGAAGGACCTTCGTTACACTGTCAGACCCTTCAATGCTGTAGACAGTCTGAATTGTCGGTGTGTAATTGCCTACGCCGATATGGGTCAGACCATTGATCGTGATGGGGGGAATACCGCCATTGTCGGTAACCTGAGGGACACCCTCAATGCCGTACTGGGCCGGAATGCCGAAGTTATCTCCATAAATGGATCTCTGGAATTTATCGGCGTGGACCATTCCCACATGCATCTCGTTGGCCAGTGAAGGGGTAAATGCAGTGTTGTATCCTACCGCGAAGGCATAGGCTGGAAAGCTGTCATTCCGCCCGCCGGTCTCGCCCACCGCCAGCCCAGGCAGGCTCGATGGAACGGACCTTGTAATGAGGCTTCGGTCATACACCCCAAAAAGCGTGTTCTTCTGACCAAGAGTCTCATCAATCCTTATATCGAAGGAGTTATCCGTTTCACCCTGGCTTGGAGTCCACGCAAAATTGTTTGCCAGCCCGCTGAGGTTCGGCGCCGGATAAAGCTTCAAAAGCTGGACTGCATTTGGATCGATGCGCCCCACCGGAATTACATTCAGCTGCGAGGTGGCGCCAACGAAGTTCGTCTGGCCAACAATGCTTCCTGTATAAAACGGATCGCGCACGTATCCGGTTGCAGTTGCGGGCAACCCCGTCACGGGGTCGACAACCCCCTGCGTTACAGTACGCGTAGTGGCTGGGTCAAGAATGGTTCCATGAGAAAACGTTCGGCCGAGATCATCGGTCCCTGTTCCTCCGTTGTAGGTAATCAGGTCCTGCAGATTCGTAAAGTTGCTGTTGATCATGTTCGCGGTAGGTACAGTGCTGGTTGCAGGCGCCGGGGTTACCAGCCGGTTCCCTTGATAGTCAACGAAGAAGAATGTTTTGTCCCTCCCGTTGTAAATCTTGGGGATATAAACAGGCCCGCCGAGGGTCGCGCCAAACTGATTCTGGTGATACGCCGGCACCGGACTGGTTGGCGTTGGCTTGAAAAAGATGTTGGCGTCGAGATCAGTGTTTCGGAAGTATTCCCACAAGTCTCCGTGTAAACGGTTAGTTCCGGACTTGATGGCCGCATTGATCACGCCGCCTGTGGAGTGTCCGAATTCGGCGTTGAAGTTGCCATTTTGCAGCTTGAACTCCTGGATGGCGTCCGGGGGAGGGATGATTGCTGCATTGCTTCCGACCGAAGAGCCACCATATATCTCGATATTGTCGTTAATCCCATTCAAGCGGAAATCGTTCTGCCATAAATTGACACCGTCAACTGAAAAGTAGGCGGCATCCGTGGATCCCGAGTTGCTGCTAGGGTTACCCACCGGAGCTGTGGAGGTTCCGGCGGCAAGTTGCCCCAGCGAAGTCCAGTCGCGACCATTCAGTGGCAGATCATTGACCGTTTGGCTGGTGATCGTCTGACCGACTGCTGCATTTTCCGCCTGCAACAGGGGGGCGGCAGCCGTCACTGTGACCTGCTGGTTCACGGCGCCTGTGGAAAATGGAATGTCGATGGTCAAAGTATTCTGCAGGTGCACTTGCAAGCCTTTTTCGACAAATTTGTGAAAACCCGCCACCTCCGCGCTCAGGGTGTAGGACCCCGGCCGGATGTCGTTCAGAGAATAAGTGCCCGTCGAAGTGGATTTAGTCGAGAGGATGACCCCGGTCCCGTAATTCGTCAGCAAAATTGTGGCGCCGGGTACAATCGCGCCCAGGGGATCCGTTACCGTTCCGGTGATTCCACCCGTATCAATCTGTGCTGAAAGAGGATCAACTGCAATTGCCATACAGCACAGAATGCTGGTGAGCAGGAGCGTTCGCCTGAGCATTCCCCGCTCAAAAAGGAGAGAGAAAGACGAAATCATATTGCTGAGTTTTAGCATTTGGAGCCTCCAGAAAGTTCAACACTTGATCCTGCATATTTTTCGCTCATTTGCGATGCTCTTGTAAGGGGTTTACCCGGTGTTTACACAGGTGAACTGCCCTGAGCCCCTACCGGCTTTCCAATTGTTTACAAAAGGGTTAAAGTAGGATCGCTCGCTTAGATGAGGGATCCGTGATCGTGAATCCTCTTTACCTGGCGTTATTCAACGTTTGATACCTTTCACGTGTGAAAAGATGGATCAACGGACCAATTGGACTTCAGAATTGGAATCCTTCCCCAAGGGTTCAGTGGCCGACTTGATGCACGCCGCGGCGGCCTGGGAGCCGTTGTGCCTCACCGAAGACCCCCGTTGGCAGCTCGCCCAGCGGGTCGTGGCTAGCAAGAGCTTCGCGAAGTCAGCCCTCCTGTCCAAATTCCTACTCTACGTCTGTGATCGTGCACTGAGTGGAAGAACCGACGAGATCAGCGAAAACCAGATTGGCGTTCACGTCTTTACCAGGAGACCGGGATACAACCCCGGCGAAGACAACATCGTGCGGAACTACGCGCGTCAATTGCGCCAGCGGTTGGACCACTATTTTGAAGAAGAAGGCAAATCCGAGGAATTACGGATCAGTATTCCGTTAGGCAAATACATCCCGGCTTTCTCGCCCAACCGGCCTGCGGAACCGATACTTGTTCCTGCACAACCTACACCGGAGGCCGAAAACGTCTCTCGTTCCCCTGCAACCGCTCGCATCGACCTTCCCCCCGTACCGCCACTTTCCCGGAATCACAACGCGCACCTTCGTGCGCTCTTTGCGTTGCTCTTTGTTGTAGTCTGCGGAACTGCCGGGTGGAAGGCTGTGAAACGTACCTATCCCATCCCGGTAGACGCATGCCACCCGCTTTGGTCACAGATTTTTGACAAAGAGCGTCAGACTTTCCTTGTTCCGTCCGACGACGGCATCGTCATGTTTCAAAATCTGACCGGCCACTCCGTTCATCTGGCCGAATACGTAAACCGAGATTATCTGTCGACAAAAAGCGCCTCCAGAATCGATGCCCAGAATTTGGCCGACCTCGATGCGCAACGCTACACGAACATCGCTGATCTCAACGCCGTTTTGAAGTTTTCCCGCGTTCCCGAAGCAAACCCCACTCACTTCGTCATTCGCTACGCGCGAGAACTTCACATGGAAGATCTTAAAGATTCAAATGCGATTCTCCTTGGATCCACGTATTCCAACCCCTGGGTAGAACTCTTTCAAAAAAGTCTGAACTTCGAATTTGAGTACCAGGCACAGCCGAACGCTTCTTTCATCCTCAACAAACACCCCATGGACGGTGAATTCCCGGTCTACACGAATGACGCCGCCGCACCATCCCATCGAACGTATGCGGTAGATGCTCTGGTTCCTAACTTGAACAACACTGGATGGATCCTGATCGTCGAAGGACTAACAATGGCTGGTACCCAAGCCGCAACAGACACGCTCTTCAACCGTGAAGAGATGCGACCGGTTCTCGAAAAGGCAATAGCTGCCAACGGCAAGCTAAGCCCGTTTGAGCTTTTGATTGAAACCCGAAGCTTCGGATCAAACTCGCCACAGGCGAACATCATAGCCAGCAGAATCTACTCGAAATTACCTCCTTCGTAATCTCGCCAAAACACAAGATCCTTCAAACAAGCGGATCCATGCGAGGACATGCATGAAATATCGCCCGTCCGTATTTCCACTTCGACGCCATCCGTGCTCGATCAGGCGCGCTGCGACTGTTGCTATCATTCTTGCGCCCTTTATTTTCTTCATCGCCACTACCTGTCGCGCTCAACAAGCTCCTGATGTCGTCCTTCACAGAACTGTTACGTATGCGGATCGTCAAACCTATATAGAGATTCCCTTCGACGTGCCGGCAGGCATCACGCGTGTAACAATCGATTCCTCGTATACAGAGCGGGACAAACACACCACGATCGACCTGGGGCTGTTTGACGGCGAACGTTTTCGCGGATGGAGTGGCGGCAACAAAGCCTCATTTACCCTCTCAGAGACGGATGCCACCCCATCCTACCTTCCCGGGCCGATTCGTCCGGGAAAATGGAAGCTCATCCTTGGGGTTCCCAATATCAGGGAAGGCGTGCGCTCTGAATACGTTGCTAACATCTATTTTGCACACTCTGCAGACAGTGCTTTGGTCTCCACCTTCAGCCAGGCACCTTTGCGCATCACTCCTGCGTGGTATCGAGGAGACCTGCACATGCACGATGCACACAGCGACGGCTCATGCCTGAGTCAGTCGGGGCGAAAGGTTCCTTGTCCTCTCTACAGGACAGTCGAAGCCGCAGCTCGAAGAGGCCTTGATTTCATAGCGATCAGCGACCACAATACGATCTCCCAGTTCGACGCCATGCGCGAATTGCAACCATACTTCGATAATTTATTACTTATACCCGCGCGCGAGATCACAACTTTCCAGGGACACGCCAACGTATACGGAACAACACAATTCATTGATTTTCGGCTAACCAGTCTGTACGTTCCCGACATCAATCGCCTCCTGAAGCAAGTCCAGGATTGGCACGGTATCTTCTCAATCAATCATCCCGGCCTATTTTCCGGAGAGAGTTGCATGGGATGCGGTTGGACTGTTCCAAACACGGATTTCAGCCGTGTCACCGCGATCGAAGTGGTCAATGGCGACACGCGGGAAGGGCCAAACTCGGGTATCCCGCTCTGGCAGGAAGAACTCAATAAGGGATTCCGCCTCACCGGGCTTGGTGGCAGCGACAATCACGATGCAGACCTCCCGCCTGACGCACGATCCGCGGTCGGCCGCCCAACAACCGTCATCTATGCGCAAACGCTATCCGAACACGCAATCCTTGATGGAATTCGCGCCGGGCACGTCTTCGTCGATGTCGAGGGTACAAAAGATCGCGTCCTCGAGTTCGAAGCCAAGACCAACTCAAGCACCGCCTCCGTGGGCGATTCAATCAATGCTCCCACCGGGCAGCAAGTACACTTCAGCGTCAGGATGATCGCACTCCAGGGCGCGTATCCAGAGATCATTCAAGATGGATTGTCCACCGCTCTAATCAACAAATCTGTATACAGCAAGCCCGACGAAACTAAAGAATTTGACTACGTAAGCGACGGCAAACGTCATTGGTTCCGGGTGAATGCTCGATCTCTCGACGGCTCTCTCCTGATAGTTGGCAATCCTATCTACGTCAATTTCTGAAAGCCCTAATGAATTTTGGGGGCTCACCAAACTGAGCCCCCGGCCTCTATCGTCCTACTACTTCCAGAATTTGCTTCTCGCTCCCTTCCCAGACTTTTGTGCCATCCTGCGTAAGTTTGCCGCTTTGGTCATCCCAACGTAGCGTCGTAATCTCGTGGTCACCCTTTTCGTAGGCGTAGGTCGTACCGTCGTCGTTGTAAAGCGTGAACTCCGCGTTTGCTCCTGCGTACACCTTGACCTTCTGTAGCGGCTGCTTGTCATGCGTGCTTTCCACCGAGGCTCCGAGAGGCAGGATCGATCCAGCCTTAACGAAGAGTGGGATGACGTCGATAGGTGCCTGCACTGTGATGGTCTGGCCGCCATGCATCTTTTCGTTGGTCCAGTAGTTGTACCAGTCGGTCCCAGCGGGCAGGTATACGTCGCGTGTGGTCGCACCCTGTTGCACCACGGGAGCCACAAGCAGAGCAGGGCCAAACATATACTCATCACGGATGTCGGCGACCTTTTCGTCGGCTGGAAAATCCATAAAGAGAGCTCGCATAAACGGCGCACCCGTCTGATAGGTAAACCACCCCAGCGAGTAAATGTAGGGCATCAGTGTGTAACGTAACTTGAGGTACTTTTCGAGGATCGGCTCGGCCTGCGACCCGTAACTCCACACCTCATTGAATTTGCGGGTACCGTGGGTGCGCATGGTTGGGAGAAACGTCCCGTACTCGAACCACCGCACATACAGCTCAGGGTAGTCGTCATCGTGCATCACGTTGTCGCGTACGCCGGATGGGTCGATCAGCGGCGGGTTCGCCGGGGTGTGCCGGTAGGGCAGGCCCTGCCAGCCGCCAATGTCGTTTCCTGTGTAAGCAATGCCGGAGGCAGCGATGTTCAGGCCAGTAGGAATCTGACGGCGCAGCGTGTCCCATGTCGGTGAGATATCTGAAGACCAGAAAATCGTGCCGTTGCGTTGGGCGCCCAGATATGCGTCCCGGGAAAGGGTCAATGAGCGGTCCTTCGCACCGGGTCGCACGCCGCTTTTGCGTACCCCGTCATATATCGCTGCGGTGTGGAACAGCGGATACACGTTGAAGTATTGCGTCCCCGGACC
>Ga0209222_1000323_pt1 | contig 10554 bp, 10 predicted proteins | sample BlaSpr_A8_Ref_O3_FD_187991 | JGI IMG/M metagenome (GOLD analysis project Ga0209222, IMG submission 187991) | Forest soil microbial communities from Thunder Bay, Ontario, Canada - Black Spruce, Ontario site 2_A8_Ref_O3 (SPAdes) (version 2) | ecosystem: Environmental > Terrestrial > Soil > Boreal...
TCGGAATCTTTGCCTCCGGTTTTCGCTGCGCTTCTGCAGCAAACGCCTCTGCTGTTCTCCGATGTTTCTCCACCGTTCCTCCGTGTCCTCTTTGTCATGTCTTTTGCCTCGCGTTACGCTCCGACAGCACACAACCGGAAACCGAAGTTCGCATTATCCTCAGAACCTCTATAAAATATGACGCGCAATCAAATGAAACCAATCTCCATCCTAGGCTCCACAGGCTCCATAGGCCGCCAATGCCTCGACGTAGTCGCCTCCAACCCCGGAAAATTTCAAATCGTAGCCCTAGCCGCAGGCCACAACGTAAAACTAGCCGCCGAACAAGCGCAAAAATACCATCCGCAAATAGTCAGCGTAGCCACAGAAGCCGCCGCCGAAGAATTGTGCCAAGCCTTAAAATCCACACAAAAAACGAACGCTGCAAACCCAGAAATCCTCTTCGGCCCGGAAGGCATGGAACGAGTAGCCACCCACGAACAAGCAGAAATGGTCGTCTCAGCAGCAGTGGGAGTAGTAGGCCTCCCAGCCACCTACAAAGCCATCGAAGCTGGCAAACACATAGCACTCGCCAATAAAGAAGTCCTGGTAGCCGCCGGAGAAGTAGTAATGGCCGCAGTCCACCGCCACAAAATCTCGTTACTCCCAGTGGACTCCGAACACAACGCCATCCACCAATGTCTCCGCGCCGGCGAATCGAGAGAAGTAAAACGCCTGATCCTAACTGCGAGCGGCGGCCCCTTCCGCAAAACGCCCCTCTCCCATTTCGCGAAAATCACCCCAAAACAAGCCCTAAACCATCCCAACTGGAAAATGGGCCAGCGCATCACCATAGACTCCGCCACCCTCATGAACAAAGGCTTCGAAGTAATCGAAGCCAAGTGGCTCTTCGGCACAGGCCTGGACAAAATCCAAGTCGTCATCCATCCCCAATCGACAGTCCACTCCATGGTTGAATTCGTAGATGGTTCAATCCTGGCACAACTCGGCCCAACCGACATGCGCATGCCCATTCAATATGCGCTAACCTATCCCGAGCGGGCTCCGTCCAACACATGTGCCTTGGACTGGTCCACCCTGCGTAAGCTTGAATTTGCCGCAGTGCCCGCGAAGAAGTTTCCGTGCCTCGCTCTTGCGAAAGAAGCCTCGCGCCAGGGCGGTCCGCTCCCTTGCGCCTTAAACGCAGCGGATGAAATCGCCGTAGCGGCATTTTTGGAGAAGCGCTTGCCATTCCTGGGAATCGCGGCAGTAATCGAAAAAGTGCTAGAAAAAATGCCGCGCACATCGCTGCACAGCATTGCCGACGTACTAGAAGCCGACGCCGAAGCCCGCCGCCTCGCGCGTCAAGAAATCCAACTCGTATCGCGGCGCGGAAAGAATTAAAATACTCTCTGAGGCCTTATGCATAATTTCTTAGTGGATCTCGTCACCGTCACTATCGTCCTCGGCATCATGATCTTCGTCCACGAGTGGGGCCATTTCATGGCCGCCAAACTCTGCGGTGTCCGCGTGGACGTTTTCTCCCTCGGCTTCGGCCCCCGCCTTTTCGGCGTAAAACGCGGCGACACCGATTACCGTCTCAGCGCCCTCCCGTTCGGCGGCTATGTGCGCATGGCTGGTGACAATCCCCTCGAGGAACGCACCGGCGCAGGATACGAATTCCTCTCTCGCCCCCGCTGGCAACGCGCCATCATCGCCATCGCCGGGCCTGTCATGAATTTCCTTCTCGCCCTCGTGATCCTCTGGGGCATTTTCTGGCGGCTAGGAATTCCTTCGCCAGTGTACGAACACCAAAGCGCCGACGTCGTAGCCGTGCCACTGAGCATGCCTGGTACCGGTTTACAAGCAGGCGACCGCATCGTCGCCGTCAACAGCGTCCCTACGCCCACCTGGAAAAAAGTGTATTCAGAGGTCGAGAAGGCCAAGCCGGGAAGTTTCGTCACGCTCACCGTGCAGCGCAACAACGCCAGCCAATCCGTCACCGTCAATATCCCCGAGCATCTCACTTCGTTCGATAACCTGCTCGGCTACGCTTCGCTGCCGCCGGTCATCGCCGAAGTAGATGGCGGCACGCCCGCCGATCGCGCGGGCATGAAACCCGGCGACGCCATCATCGCCATGAACGGCAAACCGGTCGTCACCTGGCAGCAGCTCGTGGACGGCGTGCATTCCTCCGGCGGACATTCCATCCAATTCCAGATCCGTCGCAGCGGCGAGCAACTGACTCTCGACATTACTCCCATGCAAGGCACCGACCTCGACGGCCAGCCAGTCTGGCAAGTCGGCGTCCTGCCCAACACCGACGTGGACTATGAGCGCCAGTCATTTTTCGAAGCGAGCAAAGACGCCGTCGCCTCCACCGTATCCGGCATCCGCCAGATCGGCCAAGTTCTAGTCGGCCTCTTCAGCGGCAAGGTTTCCATCCGTCAACTCGCAGGCCCAGTAGGCATCGCGCGCATTTCCGGTGAAGCCGCCAAGCGCGGCCTTCCCACGCTCCTCGAATTCATGGCCGTAATCAGCCTGAATCTAGGCCTGCTGAATCTCCTGCCAATCCCAATCCTGGACGGCGGCCACATCCTGCTGCTAGCCATCGAAGGCATCCTGCGCCGCGACCTAAGCCTGGCCGTAAAAGAACGCTTCGTCCAAGTCGGCCTCGTCTTCCTGCTAGGCATCTTCGCCTTCGTAATGTACAGCGACATCCTGAAAGCAGTCCAAAGCCACCGCTGACGATGCGACAAGCATCGTCATCCTGCCTGCCCTGAGTGATTTTACAAAGGGAGGCCGGCGCCATTGTTTCAAGCCGGCCGAAGGATCTCTCCCGCCTGCTGCGATTTACTTCCGCCACTCTCTGTGCCCTCCGCGTTAAATCCCGAACCCTCTCTCGCCCCTTGACTCCTTTTGGTATAATCTCCCAATACACATGTCCGCCACACCTGCACATCGCGTCTCAACCGGCGAACGTATTAATCACGAACTCCCCGGCCATCTTGAGCGCGAGCTTGGCGCCCGCGGCATTCGCCTCACCCGCCAGCGCCGCGTCCTTCTCCAAGTCATGGACACAGCCCGCCGCCATCTCGACGCCGACGAAATTCTCCAACGCGCCCAAAAACTCGATCCGCGCGTAACCCGCGTCACCGTCTATCGCACCCTAGATCTCCTCAAACGTCATGGCCTCATTGACGAGCTCGATCTCCTACACCTCCGCGGCGACCGCCACTTCTACGAAAGCCACGGTCCGCGCGATCACATCCACGTGGCCTGCATCCGCTGTGGGAAAGTCCGCGAATTCGAAAGCGAACTCTACGAGCAACTCAAATCCCAAATCTCCCGCGACTGCGGCATCGAAATCACAGTAACCCGCACAGAAGTAGGCGGCCTCTGCGCCGACTGCCGCAAACCCAGGTAGCATAGGCCTGCGCGCCGCAGGAGGGCAATCTTGCCTGTGCTCCTTCTTTTGAATTTGGTTTTGACTTTACGCAACACAACGAAGAAGGAATTCAAGCCGAAGTATTTTTCGCGGACTCTCGAAGAAGTTCTCTCACCATGCAACAAATATCGTCATCCTGCTTGCCCTGAGATCTGTGGCGAAGGGAGCGAAGCGAAGCCTGCCTGCGGCAGGCAGGGATCTCTCCCGCCCCTCTCTGCATCCTCTGCGTGTCTGCGGTAGAACTTTCTTTCGCCTTTAACTCGCAACTGTCAACTTTCAACTGCCCTAAAACGGCATCACCCCATACTTCCCCTCAAACTCCGCCAGGGGCACCATATCAATCGCATCCCAAGGGCACCCCTCCAGAAACGACCCATCCGGCCCCTTACTCGTACAAAGCTTGCACCCGATGCAAAGTAGTGGGTCAACCAAAATACGACCAAACGGCGGATGATCCCCATCCGGCACCCAGAACATGCAATCCGCCACCGGACAATACTCCACGCAAGCCGGCGACCCCGAGCACCCCGTGCACATCTCGTTGATCACCGCCACAATATGCGGCTTGCGTTTCCGCTTGGTCGTCGTCCCCTCGGAAATCGGCTCATACTTCTCGATCTCGCCATTCACATAACGCGCCACTGCCGGGGTATATTCAGTCACCGTCGCTCCATTGAACCACCGAACTCGCCCACATTCTCAACGCATAGGGCAGCGAAGTCAACGCCTTGCATTGAGCAGGTTCTCGCAGCCCTCTTCGCTGACCCAAACGAAATTGAAGTACAATTCACCGCCTTCGGCGATATCGGACGTCTTGAATTCACGCAGATACGAGAGAGTCTCCGCCGACGCACGGGTGACGAAAGAAATCCAACGCTCGCCGTATTTACGGTTCACAGTGTTGCCGTACACTCCACGCATTCCGTCGAGCCCCATCGGCAGACTCTGTATTCCGTTGCCTTGTAGAAGCCATAATTCTGTTCCGAGGACTGCATAACCATGCAAACCCAGCCAGTCAACTGCGGCTACAGCCAGCGCAGGCTTCCGAGCCAGATCTTTGCCTGAGCGGAAAGCAGCGGCGCTCAAGTCGGGCGGAAATGCCGAAGGGAACAACTCGCGAGCCATGGCCTCACTCATCCTTAAGCGAACGCCCTAATCACCGCCGCCGTAAACTCCGCAGTCGAAGCCGTACCCCCCACATCCCGCGTCAAACTCTTCCCCTCGCGATAAACCCGATGCAAAGCCTCCTCAATCTTCGAAGCCGCCGCCATCTCCTCCAAATGCCGCAACATCATAATCGCGCTCATCAAAAGCGCCGTAGGATTCGCGATCCCCTTGCCGGCGATATCCGGCGCAGTCCCATGCACAGCCTCAAATATCGCCACGGTCTCGCCCATATTCCCGCTAGGCACCACGCCCAACCCGCCAACCAACCCCGCCGCCAAATCACTCATAATGTCGCCATACAAATTAGTCAGCAATAGCATGTCAAACTGGTGCGGATTGATCACCATCTGCATGCAAGCATTATCCACAATCAATTCCTTGTACTCGATGTCGGGATAATTTTCCGCCACCTTCCGCACCGAAGTCAGAAACAATCCATCCGACAGCTTCATAATGTTCGCTTTATGAATCGCGTGAATTTTCTTCCTTCCATATTTCCGCGCAAACTCAAAAGCAAACTTCGCCACCCGCGTCGAAGCCTTCTCCGTAATAATCTTCAAGCTCTCAACAACCCCCGGCACCACCGTATGCTCCAACCCCGCATAAAGATCCTCAGTATTCTCGCGAATCAAAACAATATCCACACCCAAAAACCGCGATTGCACTCCTTCCAGATTTTTCACCGGCCGCACGTTCGCATACAAATCCAAAGCCTTGCGCAACCCGACATTAATGCTAGGCGGCCCGCCCACCGAAGCAGTAGCCAACGGCCCCTTCAAAGCCACCCGGTTTTTGCGTATGGACTCCAGCACCCCAGCCTGCATGAAATCCTGCCCCCGCCGCTCAATCTCCGCCCGCGCCGGAATCACATCCCACAAAATGTCCACTCCCGCCGCAGCCAAGATCTTCTGCACCGCGTGCGAAACCTCCAGCCCAATCCCGTCGCCAGGTATCAAAGTAATTGTATGTTTCATAGTCGCTTCATATTTTAGGGGAAACCCTCCACCTTGTACACGCTCGAACTCCGCTCACGCACCCAATAAAATATTATCTTGAACATATTTTCGCGCAGTGCTGTGATGCATTGGGAACCGAACGCAGCAAGTCCGCAGATCGCAGGAGCAGCGACGATGAGCAATCGAATGTCTGTGACACCGCAACCCAATCCGCTCGCACGCAGGGAAGTCCTCGTTGGCGCCACGATCGCAGTCGGCGCACTCTTCTTCGGTGCCACCGAATCGCGGGCAGCCCTCGATGAGGCCGTCTCCCACTCCGCCGAATCCATCCACCAGGAAATAACCTTCAAAGCGACCAAAAAGCGCATCTACGACGCTCTCACGAACGCAAAACAATTTGAACAAGTCGTGCACCTAAGCGACGCCATGAAAATGCGCATGCCCGCAAACGCCCCGCCCACTCGCATCAGCACGGAGCCCGGCGGCACATTCTCCACCTTCGGCGGCCTAATCGTCGGCATGCAAATCGAGCTGGCCCCCAACGAACGAATCGTCCAGGCCTGGCGCCCCGCCTACTGGAAACCCGGCTCCTACTCCATCGTGAGATTCGCCCTGGCTGACTCCGATTCCGGCACCAGACTCACCCTGGACCACCGCGGCTTCCCCGACGGCGATGGCCAAAGCCTCCTCGATGGCTGGAACAAAAATTACTGGGAACCGTTAACAAAATACCTGGCTCAGCCGTAACGCCCAAAGACACCGTAGGGGCGGGTCTGAGACCCGCCCCCCAAGCTCGACTACTCGCCGCCGTCACGCCACCTCCCTCAGGGTACGGCTTCAGCCGTGCCGTAACCGGCCTTGACGACAAGCGGCTTTAGCCGCTGAGGGCGCAGTTTCCCAACTAACCACCCCGAAATCTCTCGCGACCATCCCACACCCCCAAGAATCTGATACAATGTACGTGGAATCATGGTCCGGGCCGATCCCGGTATTTTTGGAGGAATCTAGAATGGTACAGTTAACGCCAGTAGCCATCACCAAAGTGAAGGAAATCCTGACGCAGCAAAATCCCTCTCCCACCGGCCTGCGCGTCGCAGTCGTGGGCGGCGGTTGCTCGGGTTTCAGCTATCACATGGCTTTCGAGAACCAGGTCAATCAAAACAGCGACAACATCTATGAATTCGACGGCCTGAAAGTTCTCGTAGATCAAATGAGCGAAATGTATCTCGACGGCGTGCAAATTGACTATATCGAGACAGTCGAAGGTTCGGGCTTCAAGTTCAACAACCCGAACGTCAAGAGCACCTGCGGCTGCGGCAGTTCTTTCAGCGTCTAATCACGCCAGCTGCGCCGGCAACAGCGCTCCGCCGAACCTAACCATACCCATGCGCGGACACGCATACCTCCCGAAGGAGAATTCCTTCGGGAGTTTTTTTTGCTCCGGAATTTGATTCCTGGGTTGTGGCTTTAGCCACGACATTAGCTGACACAAATACTTAGCGGCTATAGCCGCTGAAGTACCCTTCGAGGTCGAACAACACGATGTGTCTCACGCACCCTGACCACCGCTAATGAAAATCGCCCTGGCCCAGTTCAACCCCACCGTCGGAGACTTCGAAGGCAATTCCCAACGCATTCTCGAACTCGCCGCCGAAGCCAAATCCCGCGGCGCCGAACTAGCCGTCTTCTCCGAACTCTGCGTCTGCGGCTACCCCCCGCAAGACCTGGTCGAGCGCCCGTCCTTCGTAGAACGCAACCAACAAGAACTCATGCGCCTGGCCAGATCAATCCCACTCCCATCGCTAGTAGGCTTCGTAGGCGACGCTATGGACAAAACCGGCAAACCCGTAGCCAACTCCGCAGCCCTAATCGCCAACGGCAAAATTCTCTTCGAGCAGCGCAAAATGCTTCTCCCCACCTACGATGTCTTCGACGAATCGCGCTATTTCCAACCAGCCACCAGTCAGCTGGTGTTTCCGCTTAACGCCGAACAACTCGGCATCACCATCTGCGAAGACTGCTGGAACGACGAACGCTTCTGGCCCTACCGCCTCTACGATCGCGATCCCGTTTCAGAAATTGTCGGGAAGGGAAGTAGCCTGCTACTGAATCTCTCGAGTTCCCCGTACACAATTGACAAACGCTCGCTCCGTCACGACATGCTACAAACCATCGCCCGCGAACATCGCGTCCCCGTCGTGTACGTCAATCAAGTTGGCGGCAACGACAGCCTAATCTTTGACGGCTCCAGCGTAGCCTTCATGCCAGACGGTCGCGTAGCCGCACGCGCAAAATCCTTCGAAGAAGATCTCGTCCTTTTCGATAGCGTCACCGGCGAAGGCGATATCCGTCCGCTGATCGAAGACGAACATGAAGCCGCTTTCGGCGCCTTGGTCATCGGCACGCGCGACTACGTCCGCAAATGCGGCTTCCGCAAAGTCGTTGTCGGACTCAGCGGCGGCGTTGACTCCGCGCTCGTCGCTGCGATCGCCGTAGAAGCTCTCGGCGCACACAATGTGACGGGCGTGGCCATGCCCGGCCCCTACTCCTCGGAAGGCAGTCTCCGCGATGCCAAGCAGCTTGCCGTAAATCTCGGCATCGAACTCCTCAACCTGCCCATCATCGAAGCCTTTGCCAGCTACCGCCAGACGCTTGCTGCGACGTTCACGGGACGTCCGGAAGACGCCACTGAGGAAAATATCCAAGCTCGCATCCGCGGCAATTTCCTCATGGCGCTCTCCAATAAATTCGGCTCGCTGGTCCTCAGCACCGGAAACAAGTCCGAAATGGCCGTAGGCTACTGCACGCTCTACGGCGACATGGCCGGCGGCCTGGCAGTAATTTCCGACGTCCCCAAAACGGTAGTCTACGAACTCTCAAAATTCGTAAATCGCAAAAGGGAACTGATCCCCCACGAAACGCTAGTCAAGCCGCCCTCAGCCGAACTGCGCCCCAATCAAAAAGATCAGGATACCCTGCCGGACTACGCCATCCTCGACCGCATCCTGAAAGCCTACGTAGAAGACGTCCGCAGCCCCGAAGAAATCGCCGATCACTATAATCTCCCCCTGGACCTGATCCGCTCCGTAGCCCTCCGCGTTGACCAAAACGAATACAAACGCAAACAAGCTCCTCCAGGTTTAAAAGTCACCAGCAAAGCATTCAGCGTAGGCCGCCGCTTCCCCCTAGCCCAAAAATTCTAAGTCTAAATTCTCTTTCGCGACCCACGCCAAGGCCTTACAATCTCAGAGCTTTTGCTGTCGTACCATCCGCAAACGTGCGCAAATATACCGGGAGTCAAAAGATGAATCGCTGGTCCTTAATACTGATGTCACTGATAGTATTCACCGCAACAATTCCTACGCGCGCCCAATCAGCAACCGCCGCAACCCCTCCGTCCGCAGAAGATGCACAAATCCTCAAAAATACCGAGACCTTCGTACGCGAACTCTTCGCCTGGGGACCCGATTTCAAAGTCAAACTCGGCCCACTAAACCCCTCGCCCTCATCGTATTTCTACACAGTCCCCGTCGATGTCACCGTAAACGGCCAAACCGATAAAGGCTCGGTCTTCGTAAGTAAAGACGGCAAAACTTTCCTCCGCGGCGAAATGTTTGACATGGCCGCAAACCCCTTCGCCGACAATCTAGCCAAGCTCCACACAGAAGGGAACCCGTCCGTAGGCCCCGCCGATGCCCGAGTAACTGTCGTCATCTTTAGCGACTTCCAGTGCCCGCACTGTCGCGAATTAGCCAGTATCCTAGCCACGGTCATTCCCGAATATCCTCAAGTCCGCTTCGTCTTCAAGGATTTCCCTCTCACTCAGATCCATCCCTGGGCCGAAAGCGCCGCGATAGGCGCCCACTGCGCCTATATGCAGTCACCAAAAGCCTTCGCGCCGGTAGACGCGCAGATATTCGCCGAACAGGACTTGCTCTCCGCCGAAAATATCTGGGAAAAATTGATCTACTACGCCACGCAAGCCGGTCTCGATCCCGAAGCTTTCAAAACCTGCATGTCCTCGCCAGAAGCCAAAGCCGCGGTGGACGCCAGTCAGCAGGAGGGCACGGCCCTGAGCATCACCAGCACCCCCACACTGTTCGTAAACGGCCACCCCCTGATCGGCGGCGACAAACCCACCCTAGAGCAATACATCAAATACGAACTCTCCGCACCGTCCTCCGCATCACCACGAAACCATCCCTAGGCTTAGCAGCCAGGCTCCGTGCAACCATCCCAGAGCCGCTGAGCCCAGACTCGCGGAGGCCCATGCCAAATCTCGCAACCGCGAAATCGCAGGCATACATACTCTAGAAGCACCCGGGACACCTAAGTCCCAAGCAAGCGTGTAAATACAGCAGCGCACCGAAACACCTACAACTGCCTCAAGCGCGAATTACAAACGATACGCAACCTCGAAACTCCCACACCTGCAAAACATCAAAACTACATAACAACTCAGTGGCATCCTCGCGGGAACGTCCGCGACACCGCAGTCTCACGATCCAGAATTTAGACTGTGCCGCAAAATGTGACAGGCACCGTGCGGGAATGCGAACCGCGGCCGCGAACGCGGAACAGTTCGAATCCAACAACTGCTCCCGTGTTGCTCCTTCGGCGCCGCTTTGCGCCCGCCCATTAAAGCAGCGGCCCGAGCGAAGCCGTCAGCCCAATCTGCGAATCGCTCTGCCAAACGGCAAGCCCAAAAGCTCTCAAGATCAATAGAACGAGCCGAATACACCGCCCAAGAAGACCCAAGCTCCAAGCTCCTCCCAGTCCGGCCAGCCTGCAGCCAACAGAACACACAACACAAACCCGAAGGGTCCGCAACCAGCTAATCAACCTACGGATATACAACATAATACCCATTCCCGGAAGTCAGCTAGGAGGTGCACGACTCGGTCCGAGCTCCGCATTCCATCCTAGAAGCCTTTCGCCCCTGCCCCTTATTTGTACCTATGTCCAGTTGTTCGCCGGCCGCGCGGGGCGCACCATGGGTTGAGG
>Ga0209222_1000324_pt1 | contig 10550 bp, 6 predicted proteins | sample BlaSpr_A8_Ref_O3_FD_187991 | JGI IMG/M metagenome (GOLD analysis project Ga0209222, IMG submission 187991) | Forest soil microbial communities from Thunder Bay, Ontario, Canada - Black Spruce, Ontario site 2_A8_Ref_O3 (SPAdes) (version 2) | ecosystem: Environmental > Terrestrial > Soil > Boreal...
AGACGGCGCGCTCTACGTTGTAGGAGTTGGAGTAAAGGGTATGGAGGCTGCCGGAGAAGATGTCGTCGAGCTCGCGGAGGCGGTTCAGGTTGAGGTCGACGAGCGTGACCCTGGCGCCCATGCCGAGAGCAATCTTGGCCGCGTTGGTGCCGACGATGCCGCCGCCGATGATGCAGACATTGCCGGGAGGGACGCCGGGAACGCCGCCCAGAAGGACGCCGCGGCCGCCGTGCTCCTTCTCAAGGTAGGCGGCTCCGACCTGCACCGAGAGACGACCTGCGACCTCGGACATGGGGGTTAGCAGGGGAAGGGCGCCGGCCTTGTCGCGCACCGTCTCATAGGCGATGCCGGTGACCTTCTTGGCGATGAGAGCGTTGGTGAGCTCGCGCAGGGGTGCCAGGTGGAGGTAGGTGAACAGCACCAGACCGGGGCGGAAGTAGGGATACTCCTTCTCGGTGGGCTCCTTGACTTTGACGATCATGTTGGCTGGGTTCCAGACGCCGACGGCGTCCGCGACGATTTCGGCGCCAACGGCCTGATATTCGTGGTCTGGGAAGGATGAGAGCGCGCCTGCGTCGTGCTCGATGAGGACCTTGTGGCCAGCATCCACGAGGGCTTTTGCGCCGGCCGGGGTTACGCCTACGCGGCTTTCGTGGTCTTTGACTTCTTTGGGGACGCCGATGATCATGCCTGAAACTCTCCTAGAGGTGCTTCTGTGTGCCTATATTGCAAACGTCTTAGAGTATAGCTGTCTTGCGGTTCCATCCAATAGAGTGGTCTGAAGGCCGTACAATGAAGATGCCGGGTTGAACTGAAACCCAACTTTCTTGTTACATAAGTTTCTATCTTTAGTCACATATAGTTTTTCTATCTTCATTTAGCTTAGGAAACCGATCGGTCTCATGTCTTCGAAAAACTTTCAGATGCGGACTTCGCGTGTGAGCAACATGCGATCCATCTTCTCGCTGTTCTCAAGCGATCTTGCGATCGATCTTGGGACTGCGAATACGCTGGTCTTCGCGCATGGCAAGGGCATTATTGTGAATGAGCCTTCGATCATTGCGGTGAATCGTGTCACGGGTGAAGTGGAGGCTGTTGGCAAGGAAGCCAAGGACATGCTTGGGCGCACGCCGGGCAACATTATTGCCATCAAGCCGATGAAGGACGGCGTGATTGCGGACTTCAAGCAGACCGAGAAGATGCTGAACTACTTTATCCAGAAGGCGCATAACCGCAAGATGATGGTGCATCCACGCATCGTGATCGGCGTGCCGAGCGAGATTACGCAGGTGGAGAAGCGCGCGGTCATGGACTCGGCGTATCGCGCGAAGGCCAGCGAGGTGCATCTGGTGGAGCAGGCGATGGTGGCTGCGATCGGTGCGGGATTGCCGATCACGGAGCCCGGCGGCAACATGGTCGTCGATATCGGTGGCGGAACGACGGACATTGCGGTGATCTCGCTGGCGGGTATTGTGTACTCGCGGTCGGTGCGCATGGCCGGCAACCAGATGGACGAAGCCGTGATGACGTATCTGAAGCGCAAGTACAACCTGCTGATCGGTGAGCGTACGGCGGAGCAGATCAAGATCGATATCGGATCGGCGTATCCTCTGGATCGGCCGCTCTCGATGGAGATCAAGGGGCGCAATCTGATTGAGGGCGTGCCGAAGACGATTACGATTGACGACTCGGAGATTCGTGAGGCGCTGGGTGAGTGCATCGCCACGATCATGAATGCGATTCGCGTGGCGCTGGAACGGACGCCTCCGGAGCTTTCAGCAGACATCTCCGATCGCGGCATTGTGCTTACAGGTGGTGGTGCGCTGATCAAGAACCTCGACAAGCGCATTCGCGAGGAGACGGGATTGCCGGTGACGATTGCTGACGATCCGCTGGCCAGCGTGGTGTTGGGGACCGGTAAGATGCTGTCTGACTTCCGGCTGCTGCGCAAGATCTCGATCGACTAGAGAAGGTATTCAGGTAAAGAGAAGAGCCGCTAGGTGCGGCTCTTTTTTGCGTGGGTGAGGTTGCTTTATTGCGCGGGAAGCTGCGTGTGGTCCCATCCGCCACCGAGCACTTTGATGAGGAGAACGCTGGCGTCCATGCGCCGTCGCAGGATGTCGATGTCGTTGCGTTCGTTGTTGAGAGCTGAGGTCTGCGCGGTGATGACCTGTAGATAGGTGTCTACGCCACCGACGTAACGGTTGTTGAAAATGCGCTCTGATTCCTGTGCGGAGGTTGTTGCCTCACGCTGCTGCTGCTGTTCGTGCGAGAGTACGTGGAGTGCGACGAGGTTGTCTTCGACCTGCTGATAAGCGGTGAGAACGGTTTGGCGATAGTTGGCGGTGATGCTGTCGTAGCTTGCGCGGGCTTGTTCGGAAAGGCTGCGGCGTCTGCCACCATCGAAGAAGGTTTCGCCGATGGTTGGACCGAGCGCGTAGATGAAGCTTGATGTTTCAAAGAGCGAGGCGAAGGACGTGCTTTCTTGGCCCGCGGTTGCGCCGATGTTGAGTGTGGGAAAGTATGCGGCGCGCGCGATGCCGATTTGCTCGTTCGCTGCGGCGGTGCGGCGTTCGGCGGCGGCGATGTCTGGACGGCGCTCGAGGAGTTGCGAGGGGATGCCGGGGGGAATGACGGGCGGGTTGTCGGTGAGCGGCAAGGGGGATGGCGGCAGGCTGAATGATGCGGGCGGCTTTCCGATGAGGATTGCGATGGCGTGTTCGAATTGCGCGCGGGCAATGGCTATGTCGGAGGCTTGCACCTTCGCATCCTGGAGTTGGGTTTGTGCCTGGGTTACGTCGGACTTTACGGCGACGCCGCCGAGGAAACGGTTGTTGGTGATGCGTACGGCCTCTGCATATTGCGCGACGGTGTCGTTGAGGAGTTTTTGTTGGGCGTCGGCTGCGTGGAGTTCGAAGTAGTCTGTCGCGAGTTCGGCTTGAAGTGAGAGCAGGATGCTCTGGCGGTCGGCGGCTGTGGCTTGTGACTCTTCGCGTGCGGCGGCGATGTTGCGGCGGACGCTGCCCCATAGGTCGACTTCGTAGTTCAGTTGCAGCGGTAAGACGAGGTCGCCTTCACCGTTGTTGGTCAAGGCTGAATTGAAGTAGGGCTCGTTGGCTGAGTCGCGCTCGCCGCCGAGGAAAGGGTTGATGCCCAGAGTCGGATACTTGTTTGCATTCTGCACGTGGAGGTTGGCGCGAGCAGCGCGGAGATTGGCGTCCGCGGCTTTCAGTGTCTGGTTGGCGGAGGCGACTTGCAACTCCAGAGCGTTGAGGCTTTCGTCATGGAAGAGCGTCCACCAGTCGCCACGCGGAATTTGATCTTGAGGCGTTGCGGCCTGCCATTCGGCGTTCTCGCCTGAATCTGCATCAGGGTTGGCCTCCTTGAAGGCAGGTGCGGCGGGCACAGACGGCGCTTTGTATCTGGGCCCAACCATGCACCCAGCGAGCGTAAGACAGCCGATCAGTGCTGCGCTGAGAGATGCGTGTTGAGGTGTGAGACGAAACGTCATTGCATCACCGCCGGTTTGGTGGCGATCTGAACGGGCTGGCCTTCGGCGAGAGAATCCGATGGATCGAGGATGACCTGATCGTTGGCAGAGAGTCCGGTGGCGACCTCGACGGACTTGCCGTTGTCTTTGCCGATGATAATGGTCTGAAGATGCGCGTGGCCGTTGCGTACGATGCCGACCTGCAAACCCTGGGAGCGGAACAAAAGCGCGTCGGAGGGTATGGAAAGCTCGCGGTACTGGGTGGGAATTTTGAAGTGGACGAAGACGTAGGCTCCGGGCAGTAGCTTATCGCTTTGATTGTTTACATCGACCTCTACGTTTAGTGTGCGTGAGTCGGGGTCGATGGAGCCGGAGTTGCGGGCGACGATTCCGGAGAAGACCTGGCCGGGATACTCGTCGAGGGTGAGGGTGGCGGGATCACCGTTGTGAATGTCTGGCGCGTAGACCTCTGGTACGGCGACGAAGACGCGCAACTCCTTGACGGACGCGATGTGGAAGAGCTCCTTGGCGGTATTGTTAGTGGAGGCGGAGCCGGCGTTGATGAGGTCTCCGATGTCGGTGTTGCGCTGCGTGACGATGCCGCTATAGGGCGCGTAGATCTTCTCGAAGGATTGCAGTTGTGCGAGGCGGCGAACATTGGCCTCCGCTGCTTCGACGGCGGCGCGCCTGGCGGCTGCGCCGGAGACAGCGACGTCGGTTTCCTGCTGGGAGACCGAGTTCAACTTGAGAAGATTTTGGTAGCGCACAGAGGTGGTGTTTGCCAGATCGAGGTCTGCCTGGGCGCTCTTGAGATCGGCGCGCGCTACCTGCAGCTGTTCGTCGAGTTCAGGGGTTTCGATGGTGGCCATCAGCTCGTCCTTGGTGACGTGCTGGCCGATGTCTACGAACCACTGCTTGAGATAGCCAGAGGTGCGCGCGTAGATCGGGGTGTCATCGAATGCCTGGGTGTTGCCGGGGAGTGCGACCTCAGAGCTTGCGCCCGTGATTGATGGATGGATGATGTCGACGGTGGGGATGGCGTCAAGCTGGGTTTCCTGTTCCAGATGATGCTCTGTAGATGCGCGGCCAATGAGACGATAGGCGATGCCGCCGAGGACGAGCAGGGCAATCATAACTGCCGCGATGCGCACGCCGGTGGGTGCATGCTGAGGAGCGGAGGTAGTGTTGTCGATATTGATGCCGGGGTCGTTGGTGGACATGATGCTGATCTCCAGTGGGCGCTGTATGCGGCGAGTTAGCTGAGCGCGAGTTCGTCCTGCGATGTCTTTGGCGCGTTGTCAGCGTGATGGTTGCCGCCGTGCAGAAGAGCGAAGACCGCGGGCACGAAGATGAGCGTTGCGATGGTGGCGAAGGTGAGGCCGCCGATGACGGCGCGGCCGAGGGGCGCATTCTGCTGGCCGCCGTCGCCCAGGCCCAGTGCCATGGGCACCATGCCGATGATCATAGCAAGAGCGGTCATGCAGACGGGACGGAAGCGCGTGGTGCCAGCTTCGACGGCGGCACGCAGTGCGTCACCGGTGATGCTGAGACGTTCTTTGGCGAAGGAGACGACCAGAATTGAGTTTGCCGTGGCGACTCCCATGCACATGATCGCTCCCATGAGAGCGGGAACCGAGAGCGTGGTGTGCGTGAGGAAGAGGAAGACCACGATGCCGGCGATGGCCGCCGGTAGAGCGGTGATGATGATGAAGGGGTCAAGCCAGGATTGGAAGTTCACGACGATGAGCAGGTAGACAAGAAGAATCGAGAAGACGAGGCCGTAGAGCAGGCTGATGTAGGAGGTCTGCATGGTCTCGACCTGGCCGTGAATGCTAACGAAATTGCCGCGGGCGAGCGATGGGCGATTCCGATCGACGATGCGGTCGACGTCGCGCGCGATGGAACCGAGATCGCGATCCTGCACGTTCGCGTAGATATCGAGCGTGCGGCGCGTGTTGACGTGGGAGATGATCGGCGGCTCGGCAGAGCGCGAGATGCCCGCAACGTCGGCGAGGATCTCAGGCATCCTCGCGGTGGGCGAGGCGAGCGGGATGTTCTGCAGGTCTTGCAAGGATTGGATTTGATACTGCGGCGTCTGAGCGATGATGCTGTAGAGGACGTGGTTCTTGTCGTTGAGGAAGAACTGCGGGTTGAGCTGTGCCGATCCGGAGAGGATATTGAGCGCAGAGCCGCCGATGTCACTTTGCGTGTAGCCGCCCTGCAGGGCCTTGGTGCGGTCGACAGTGACGTTGAGTACCGGTGAATCGTCAGGTTGTTGGAGCCGCAGATCCACCAGGCCAGGCACCTGGCGGAGTTGTTGGATCATGATTGCTGTAACCTGGCGGTTTCCGACATCGTCATTGCCTTCGATCTGGACATCAATGGGAGCGGGCAGGCCGAAGTTGAGAATCTGTGTCACGATGTCGGAAGGAAGGAAGTACAGTGTTACGCCTGGGAACTCGCGCGGCAGGCGTTCGCGCAGGGTCCTAACGAAATCGGCGGTAGGGGTGTGGTCCTTCTTGAGGGAGACGGTGATGTCGGCGTCCGCGGCGCCGAAGAGCCCGCTGGTGGCATGCTGCGTATTCAACGGGGAGTATGGAATGCCGATGTTGTCGAGGATGTTGTCCATCTGATTCTGCGGGATGGTCGAGCGGATGGACTGCTCGATGAGATTGCAGAGCTTTGCAGTTTCTTCAATGCGGGTCCCGGTTTTGGAGCGGACGTGCAGGATGAAGGAGCCGTTATCTGTATTGGGGAAGAAGTTCTGACCCAGGATGGGGATCAGAAGGAGCAGGATCGAACAGGCAAGCATGAAGACCGGGATGAAGCTCTTGCGGGTCGCCACAAGCCACGTGAGCAGAGCTTCATACGACGAGCGGACGGTTTCAAAGCTGCGCTCGAAAGCGCGCTGGAACTGTGCCAAGGGGTTTCTTGACAGAGGCGTGTGGTGGTCTGCTGGTTTGAGGAGATACATCGCCATGGTGGGGACCAGAGTCCGCGACAGGATGTATGAGGCGATCATGGCAAAGACGACCGCTTCAGCAAGCGGTACGAAGAGATAACGCGTGACGCCGGATAGAAAGAACATCGGCAGGAAGACGATGCAGATGGAGAGAGTGGACACCAGCGCGGGTACAGCGATCTGGGCGGCGCCCTCGAGGATGGCGTGGTTGAGCTCGTTGCCGTCTTCGAGATAACGCTCGATATTTTCGATGGTGACAGTTGCATCGTCGACCAGAATGCCAACGGCGAGCGCGAGACCGCCGAGGGTCATGATGTTGATGGTCTCGCCCATGAGGCTGAGAATAATGATCGAAGAGAGGATCGAGAGTGGAATGGATACGGCAATGATCAGGGTGGAGCGCCACGAGCCGAGGAAGAGAAGAATCATCAGGCCGGTGAGCGCGGCCGCGATGACACCCTCTCGAACGACTCCATCAATGGATGAACGAACGAAGACCGACTGATCGCCGATTGGAGTGATTTTCAGTTGCTTCGGAACGATGGTCTTTACGCGCGGGAGCAAGGAGTAAATGCCCTTGACAACACTGAGCGTGGACGCGGAGCCGGACTTGAGGATGGAGATGAGAACGCCGCGATGTCCATCCTGACGGACGATATTGGTCTGGGGGATGCTGCCATCGGTGACGGTTGCGATGTCCTTTAGATAGACGGTAGCTCCGTTGACTTGTTTGAGCGGGAGATTGCCAAGCCCCAATAGCGTGGTGGGTGTGCTGTTGAAGCGGACATCGTACTCCATGGGGCCAATTTTTGCTGTACCGCCGGGCTCGACGATGTTCTGGCGGCCGACTGTTGTGAGGACTTCTTCTGGAGAAAGCCCTTCGGCCTGCAGCTTTTTGGGGTCAAGGTTGATCATGATGGAGCGCTGGCGACCACCATATACGTTGGGAAGCACGGCGCCGGGTACGGTGACGAGTTGAGGGCGAATGTCGTTCGAGCCGTAGTCGTTGAGCTGCTGTTCGTTGAGCCCGTTGCCAGAGAGGCCCAGTTGCAGAATGGGCACGCTGGAGGCCGAGAAATTAATGATCTGCGGGGGGAGAATGCCGGGAGGAAGCTGCTTGAGCTCCTCCTCGGATGCGGCAGAGACCTGGGCGTTTGCAGTGTCCAGCGATGCGCCGGGCTGCAAATAGATCTTGATGATGGCCTCACCGTTGATGGAGATGGATTCGGTGTGCTGGATGTTATCGACGAGGGTTGTAAGCGACCGCTCGAAGGGGCCGGTGATGCGGCCTTCGACCTCTTCTGGACTAAGGCCGGTGTACTGCCACGCGACCGAGACGACGGGGATGTTGATGTTGGGGAAGATGTCTGTGGGCGTGCGCAGCATGAGGACCGGCGCCGCAATCAAGATGAGGATCGCGAGGACAATAAAGGTATAGGGCCGATTTAACGCCAGCCGCACGATCCACATGAAACTCTCCACGGACTAAAGGGGGGTCCCTGTTAAGACTGTAATGGACTGGAAGAGAATTCGCAGACGAAAGAGAGCCGTACATGCGTTGCACTCTAAGCGGAGTATGCATTTGGCATGCTTGCCGCGGCAGCCATGCCGGTAGCGTAACACTGCGCTCAGTCGCCGAATAGCCCGACCCCGATTATGACCACCGCACTCTTTATTCGTCCCGCGCTTGTTGGCAGCTAATGACAAAGTGATGACAAATGCATGACATTAACCAACGACTGCATTTGATGTACTGATTTCACCGTCGATGGCTTGAATAGAGCCCGCCAGGAAGATGCGGATTTGAGTTTCCAGGCGTATACGGTTGAAGCCTATGACTTGCATGAATACGCCAAGAGTCGCAATAGCTCACACATCCGCAGTAGCAGCGGTATTTCCCATTTGGCATGGGCACACCCGTTCCAGTTTCCGCTCGGAGTTCTGTTCTTTGACGTCCGCGAACTCAAGCAATCGTCCACTCGAAATTCACGCCGAACGTATCGACTTCCGCCTTAGACCCCAGGAGTAATAGGAGTAACTTGATGTCCACCCCAGCATGTGTTCCCGGGCAAGAGACTGATTCAGTGCCAGAGCGCCGGTCATTTCTCCGCAATGTATTCGTTGTCGTTGGCGGTCTGGTAAGTACAGCATTGGCTATTCCACTTGTCCGCTTTGCTGCGTTTCCGCTGCGCGCGAAAGAGGATGAAACTTCCTGGTCGGACGTAGGGAAGGTCGATGAATTCGCCTCGCTCGCTGGGCCTGTCGCTCGCACGATCGACGTGCAAAGGACCGATGGCTGGCGCAGTTCCACGGCGCAGGACGGAGTGTATGTTGTGCCCGCGGGGAGCGGTGCGCTTAAGGTGCTTTCATCGGTATGCCCCCACCTGGGTTGCGCCGTGCGCTGGATCGACGACAAAGACAGGTTCATCTGTCCCTGCCACGGGGGCACATTTACCAGGACGGGCGCGTATGTGTCGGGGCCGCCGCGCCGCGCCATGGATGAGCTCGACAGCAAGGTTGAAAACGGTGTTCTCAAGGTCCGCCTACAGCGCTTTCGCCAGCTGGCGGCGACAAAAGAACCAGTGGCGTAAGAGGAGAGAGCTATGCAAGAGACACGGGATACGCTGCGGGAAGACGATTCGAGACCTCTTTCCGGCTGGATGAAGTGGCTGGACCAACGTACGGGAGTCAAGTCGCTCATGCATGAGGCGCTTGATGAACCGATCCCCGGAGGTGCTCGGTGGGCGTACGTCTTCGGGTCGGGACTGCTCTATTTGTTTCTCTCGCAGGTGGTCACGGGCATCTTTCTTGCACTGTACTATGTGCCCTCTTCCGATCACGCACATACTACCGTCTCGTATATTTCGAAGGTGGTCAGCTCAGGATTGTTTCTGCGCAGCGTTCACGCCTATGGCGCGACGGCCATCGTCATTCTCCTATTTCTACACATAACGCAGACGCTCCTCTACGGCTCCTACAAAGGGAGGCGCGAGTTGCTGTGGCTCTCAGGATGCTTTCTCCTTGCCCTGATGCTGGGCATGGCGTTTACCGGTTATTTGTTGCCATGGGACCAAAAGGCATACTTCGCTTCCGCGGTTGGGACGAACATCATCAGCGAAGTCCCGGTGATCGGATCGTCTTTGCAGAGACTGCTCCGCGGTGGCTCGCAGATGGGGACGCTGACCCTGTCGCGCTTCTATGTGTTCCATGTTTTCGTATTGCCCGGTCTTCTGATTGCGTTCATTGCCACGCATGTCTTCCTGTTTCGCAAGGCAGGCGCCGCGGGTCCAACGAAGGAAGATCCTTTTGAGCCAAAACTTCCGACGCAAAAATTTTATCCCCGGCAGGTGGGGATGGATATGGGTGCGAGTCTGCTGATCGTTCTGGCGCTGGCGGTGGTTGCCTATTTCCTTCCGATTCGCCTTGGGCCGGAGGCCGTTCCGTCGGATACGAGCTACATACCGCGTCCTGAGTGGTATTACCTGCCGATGTTTCAGTGGCTGAAGGTGGTGGGCGGCAGATGGTCTCTACTTGGTGGCATTGTTCTGCCGGGGCTTCTCGCCTTGTTGTTTGCTGCGATTCCATTTTTTGATCGAGGGCGCGAGCGCCGGCCATGGCGGCGTCCTGTGGTTGTTGCTGGATTTACCATATTTGTGGCTTGTTATGCCGGCCTCGGCGCCCTCAGCTATCACGACGACGCAAGCGATTCGAACGTAGCCGGGCAGCTAGCGCGCCAGAGAAACGCCGAGATCCGTTACATGCGTCAACCATTTAAACCGGAGGCCGCGTCCAGTGCACCACCGGCAGCGCCGGTGCCGCCGTCTGCCGATCCGCTCATAGCCAAAGGCGCCACTATCTTTGCGGCCGGTCCCTGCAGCGACTGCCATGGAACCAGGGGCGAAGGGACGGACAAGGCGCCGGCGCTCATCGGCGTAGGCCAGAAGTACTCGGCTGATCGCTTAGCCTTCTTGCTGCATCACCGGACACCTGAAATGATCGATGGAGGAATGCCTTCAGTCGATCTGGATCAAGCGGAAACAGCTGCTCTTGTTGCCTATCTGCGTAGCCTGAAGTAATCGGCTGTGTATTGATTTGGGG
>Ga0209222_1000325_pt1 | contig 10548 bp, 7 predicted proteins | sample BlaSpr_A8_Ref_O3_FD_187991 | JGI IMG/M metagenome (GOLD analysis project Ga0209222, IMG submission 187991) | Forest soil microbial communities from Thunder Bay, Ontario, Canada - Black Spruce, Ontario site 2_A8_Ref_O3 (SPAdes) (version 2) | ecosystem: Environmental > Terrestrial > Soil > Boreal...
TACGCGCTGTGGACGGCGACCGACGATGCGTACAAGAATGCTCTGCGTGCGTATGCGACGAAGCAGGCGGCGCTCAAGAACTTCCAGTCAGCGCCGACGGCGAATGACTTTACCCCCGCAAAAGCCGTGACGCTGATTGAGCCGCTGGTAACGATGGCGCTCGATCGCGACGATTGGAAGCAGCGTCTGATTGAGGCGAGTGGATTATTCGAGAGTTCTGCCGAGACAAGAAGCTTTGCGGAGGCGGTGCAGTACAGCTCGGCGAGCGTGAGCGCGCTGGTCGTGAACCGGTATACGGTGAACACGGATGGCACGGTGTTGCGGCATGGGTATGCGGGCTATTCGGATGAAGTGAGCGTGGGTGGGCAGGCTCCGGATGGGATGAACCTGGGGCGCAGCAATGGCTCGACGGCCACGACTGCGGCTGGCCTGGAGAGTGCGGCGTCGCTGAACAAGCGGACGCTGGAAGACCTGATCAGCTTTAATGATCTGCGCCACGCTCCGATTGTCGACCCGGAGGATTATCACGGGCCGGTGTTGTTCTCAGGCGATGCGTCGGCGGATATATTCAACCGGCTGTTCGTGCCCAATGTGGAGGCCGAACGCCCTGACATAGGAACGACTGCTCGGACGCAGGGTGCGTACCAGTCGAGTTACAAGACGCCGGTGTTGCCATCGTTCCTGTCGGTGGTGGATGATCCGACGTTGCGCAGCTTTGAAGGCCATGCGCTGCTGGGTTCGTACAAGGTGGATGATGAGGGCGTGACGGTGGCCCCGGTTGATATCGTGGCGCATGGCAAGCTGATGAACTACCTGATTGGCCGCGAGCCGGTGAAGGATTTCCCGGAGACGAACGGGCATGGCCGCGCGGTGCTGGGGCAGGGTGCGCACGCACATGCGGGTGTGATGGTCGTCAAGACGTCGGATCCGCTCTCTGCCGAAGCAATGCGCGCGAAGTTGCTGGCGTTGGCCAAGGAGCAGGGGCGCGATGTGTATGCGGTGGAGACGCTGGGCGGGGACCTCTCGCCGCGGCTGCTGTATCGCGTCGCACCGGATGGGAAGCGCACGCTGGTGAGGGGTGCGAGCCTCGATGAACTGGATCAGCGCGCCATTCGCAGCGGCATTCTCGCGGCAGGCGGCAAGCCGTATATTGCGCAGCAGATTGGGCCGATACCGGCGACGACGATTGCACCGGAGCTTCTGTTTGCGGACATTACGGTGAAGCGCGCCAGCGAAGAGCAGCAGAAGCTGCCATACTATCCGCCGCCGGCGCTGCCGGAAAAGTAGAGGGGCAGTTCTTAGTTGTACGTTGTAAGTTGTAGGTGGGCGAGACGCCTTTACTTACAACTTAGAACTTACAACTTACAACGTATCGGCTGACAACTGACAATCCCGTCTCAGTTGAGGCGAACGAGATAAGGAACGACCTGGGGAAGGGGACTGCCGATCCAGGCCATGATGGATGCGGCCTCGGTGCGGTCGTGGCGCAGGGGATCGATGCGCACCCAGTAGCCGGTGGCTCCGCTGAATTCGATGACGCGCGAACCGGCATAGCGGCGTGCGAGCGCGGCCTTCAGGTCGAGCGCATCCTGTTCGGTTTTGAAGGCTCCTGTCTGGACGCACCACTTGCCTTCGACGCTGGCGGTGGCATTGGCGAAGGCTTCGATGCGGACCTGCGCGACACCCATGCGATAGAGGTCGATCTTCTTGGCGGCGCTCTCGGAGAGATCGAGAATGCGGCCGTTGGAGAACGGCCCGCGGTCGGTGATGCGGACCGTGACGGATTCGCCGTTGGAGAGATTGGTGACGCGCGCGACCGTTCCGAGAGGAAGGGTCTTGTGCGCGGCGGTCATGCCGGTGCCATCGTATGCAGAGCCGTCGGCGGCGCGATGGCCGCTGGGGCCATACCAGCTAGCCATGCCGGTTTCGACGAACGCAGGATGGCCTTCGGGCGTGGGGACAGGCTCGTGATCTCCGAGGGCCTCATTAGGTTCGACGTGGGTCGAATTGGGTTCAGCGTGGTGGTTGTAGGATTGCGTGCGCAGTGGGGGAGGAGGCGGAGCATATGCTTGTCGCTTCTGATGATGGCAGCCGGTGGTGAGGGCTAAAACAGTGAGGGTCAATCCTGCGAACGCGTGCCAGCGGAGAGGAAGCGCTGAGCCTGGTTCGCTCCGGCCAGGAATGCGTGGAGTCCGTCGGTCTGCACTGGCTGGCAACAGTTTGTCTGCAATGCTCGGCAACGACGGGCCCCTTTCGCTGAAGATCCAATCTCCATGATTGGATGCTGTGGGTGCTGCGTCAACGCCTGAGAGGCCGTTGTGTGCCTAGCTGGATACTCGTGGCTAGGTGCATTCCCCAGTGATTCCCGGAATGAAAACCACTCCGAGGGCAACGGTTTGCAGAGGTTTTGACGATATGCAACGCAGAAGGGGAACAACCATGTGCGTCCAGAGCGCGTCCGTAAAGAGGAGCATCCTGGCTTACAGCAGGCGTTGGTGAGCGACGATGGGAGACGAACGGTGCGATGATCTCACCCTTGAATAGCCGCCGGATGACTGGTGTGATGGCGATGCTGGCTATGGTGATGCTGGGGTTGACTGCGCCGACTGGCGTGCATGCGCAGACTTCCACGGAGGCGTTGCCGGATGCGCCGAGCGCGCTGCTGTTCCCCTCCAGCGTGAACGCGGAGCGAGACACGCCGCCTCAAACATCGGCGGTTGCAACTCCAACAGCACCGGCACCGGCGGCCAATGAGGCGACGCCCTGCCCCAAGGGTACTCGGCGGAGAGTGGTGCCGGTTATCTTTTTGCCTGCGACCCAACCAACCTGCCAAGACCCGCTGCAGTTAATTGTCGACGCTGGGCACGTGCAACCGCTGACTTCGAGCCAGAAGGGACTTCTTGCGATTCGCGCTGTGATCGACCCATTCAATCTGCTTACGATTGCGGCATTTTCAGGGGTATCGGTGGCAGCGGACTCTCATTCCGCGTATGGTCCGGGCTTTACGGGTTGGGGCAGGCTTGCGGGATACAGTCTCGCTGAAGATGTTCAGGGAGAGTTCACGGGAGTCTACGTGATTCCGAGCCTGGTGCATGAGGACCCGCGGTATCATCGGATGCCGAAGGCGCCGGTGCGGAGGCGCATTGCGCATGCGCTGATTCACACCCTTGTCTCGCAGCATGACGATGGGTCGCTGATGCCCAACTATGCGACGCTGATCGATGTTCCGCTGAGCGCGGAGATCTCGAACCTGTATGTGCCGGGCATTGGGACGAATGCTCCGGACACTGCCAAGCGCGTGCTCGTGGGCTTTGGCACCGAGCCGGTTGGGCCGTTGCTCGCTGAGTTTCTGCCGGACTTCGCCAAGCGCGTCCATGTTCACGTCATCTTCGCGCAGCAGATTCTCGACCGTCTTGCGCTCGGTGCTGGCGCGCAGCCTTCAGCGTTCTAGGCTTAAAGAAAAACTCTTGTGTCAGCGAAGAATCTGTTCGCCAACACAAGAGTTTTTCCGGTTGCTGCTGCCGCCGGGACACGGGCGGCAGGGTTAGAACGAGGTGGCGATCGTGAAGCGGAACGTCTTGCGCGGTTCGCGCAGGGTGTAGTCCGCTCCATAGAACTGCAGCGCCTGCTGGTAGGTGAACGCCGCTGCTTCCGGGGAGGTGGCGAACGGGAAGAAGTCCTTGAAGCAGTTGATCGCTGTGCCCGTGCAGGCTGCTCCGCTTGGCGCAACCAGCTGTTGAGGCAGGTCGCGGAAAAGACGAAGCGGGTTGTACGCGTAATAGATCATGAAGGGTGCATTGATGATTGGCACCATCACCGTGAGGGCTGCTCCGTCGGACATGCGCGGCACGATGTTGGTGTGTGGCACATCTTTCAGGAACTCGGAGAAGGGCGGCAGCTGGTAGCCTCCGACGCAGTTTCCGTTGACCACCTGCGGGCAGCCGTAGAGCGGGCTGTTGAGCGTCGAGATGCCCTCGGGGCTCTCCCGCAACTGTGAGGCCTCAGCGTTCATCGTCAGACCGAAGTCGGAGAAGAACGCGAAGGTGACCTGGTTGACGATCGGGAAACGGTACTCCAGGTTGGAGGTAATGGAGGTGTCGCCGCCGATCGGCGCGAGGCGAAAGACAGGGATAGGAATCTGTACGTTGCCCAGTGCTGGATTGCTGGGATCGCGCGGGACGGAGCTTCCGTCCGGGTTGGTCAGGTTGAACATGACCTTGGTGGGAAGGAAGGTGTAGGGAGAAAGGGAGCGGATGTCGAAGCCGCGCAGATCGTTCTCGCCGCCGGCGTAGATGCGCGAGAAGGGAGGAGCGACCTGGCCGCCGTAGCCAGCGATGTTCGAGAGCTGGACCTTGTAGGCAAGGACGTTATGACCTTCCTTGCTTATCTTCAGGCCCTTCATCGGGAAGAACTGACGCCAGGAGGCGACAGGTTGGTAGTACTTCGTGTTGCCGCCTACACCCGCCAGCTGGAACGCAACGCTGAAGTCCTTGCCGTTGTGCGGTCCGACGGCGCGGTCGAGGGTTGAGAAGCTGAAGTTCGGCGTGACGATGGATGTCACGATACCGTTCAGCTGGTTGGCGCCGGCGATGCCCGACCGGAAGGCCAGCGTCTGGAAGATGCTCAGCGTGTTCTGGTTGAACGTCGTGATGCCGGAGCTGGAGAGCGAGTAAGACAATCCGATACGGGCCACGCCCGAGCGCCGGAACAACTTGCGCAGCGCCTCGCTGGAGGAGATCGTCACGCCCTTCGACGACTGGTTGTAGTTGTTGAGCAGCGAGTTGTTGGCAGCGCTCAGGTTGGCGGAAGCGCCGGTAAGGGTGGCGGCCTTGGCCGGGTTGAAGTCGGTCTTGCGATCGAAGACCTGAATGCCGAGCGAGACCGGCTTGTTGCGTAGATACGGCTCGGTGAATCCGAAGCTGATGTTGCGCGCGAGGTCGCCGATGTTCGCGGTCAGGCTCAGCGTTTCGCCGAGGCCGAGGAAGTTGTTGGTCTGATAGTTCAGGCCAAGGAACGAGCCCGACAGGCCGCTGACGCCGCCATTGATGCCAATGGAGTTCTTGCCCTTCTCGTGCAGCTTGATGAGCAGATCGACCGTGCCGGCATCCGCGTTCTGCTGCGACTCGACGTCCTGGTCGGACTTGAGCACATCGAAGTAGCTCAGCTGATTCAAGCGGAGCAGCGACAGGTCGATGAGGCGGCTGTTGTAGACCTGGCCCTCTTCAATGAGAAGCTCGCGGCGGATGACGCGGTCGCGGGTGAGCGTGTTGCCCGTGAACTCGATGCGCGAGACGTAGAACTGCTTGCCTTCGTCGATATCGACGTTGAGGTAGACGAGCTTCTTGGCCTCATCGGTCCGCGGGATCGGACTTGGCTCCATGGTGATGTAGCCGCCCTCGCCATACGCCTTCTTCAGGTTCTCGATGCCCTTGCCGAAGAGCGATGCGTTGAACCAATCGCCGTCCTTGAGCGGGAACTGGGCGCGCAGGGCTTTCACATTGCTGTAGGCCTTGTTGCCCGAGAAGGTGATGCCGCCGAGATGATAGCGTTCGCCCTCTTCGATCGGGATGACGATATCGACACGCTTGCCGTGCGAAGGATGCAGGGTAAGCGGGTTGACGCCGCCGGCATTGCGGACATTGGTCTCAGGCGTACCGGTGAGGGCCTTGAAGTAGCCCTTGTCGCGATAGGCCGCGCGTACCCGGTCCGCGTCTTCGTCCAGCTTGCTGGAGTCGAACGTGCGCGGGAAGATGTCTTCGAGGATGATGGAGTGCGGAACACCGATCGGCTTAAGGTTCTTCATCGCCTCCACCAGTTGGCGGTGGTTGAGCGCATGGTTCCCGGTGAAGGCGATTTTGCCTACCTTCACGGTCGGGCCTTCCTTGATGATGAAGGTGAGAGCGACGCGGGCCGGAGGGATGGTCTTGACCTCGGTCTTGATGACGGCAAACTGATGTCCGTGCTCGCCGAGCATCTCCTCCAGCACCACTTCAGCCCGCTTCACGCGGGTCTCGTCGAACTGGCTCTCGACGTTGAGGGCGACCTTTTCCTTCTTGAAGCGTTCCATCGCGTCCGAGGTGGAGAACGAGTTCAGGCCCTTGTATTCGATCTCGCTGATGGTGTACTTCTCGCGGACGTAGACCTCGAGCTGGAGGCAGCCCTGGCCGGCAACCTTCTCGATGCGCACATTGTCGAAGTAGCCGGTGTTCCAGAGCGAGTTGAAGTCGCGCTCCACCACGGCCGGGTCATAGGGGTCGCCGGCGCGGCTGAACAGGCGAGCGACGATCGACTCTTTGGGGATGCGGCGGTTGCCGATCACCTGGATCGGGCAAAGCACCTGCGGCGCGGCATCGGCGGAGAACTGCGGCGTGGCCCGGACTTGCGCGCTGGCCGTGGAGATCAGGGCCGGGACGGAAGCCAGAACGGCTGCGATGCTCAGGCTCGAAAGGCCCCAGCGCAAAGCACGGTGCAGGACAAGGTCCAGGCCGGAGCGGTTCTGGCCGTAGCCAAGGATGCCCAAACGGCTCGAGCGCATGCGCACAGGCTGGGTCGTACACTTCAGGGAGCTTGCGCTCACTCGGATTCCGGTAAAGATAACCACACCCTCACTGCTCTTTGAATCTGTACAAAGCTTGTTGGATTCTGCTGTTGATTCCAGCCCTGCGGTACACGAAGGGAGAGCTTTGATTATAGGCGACCAGCGGCAACCCATGCGAACCCCCAGGTCGCCAAACTTGAGCTTTCGCCTTTAATCGGTGACCGGCCCGGGGACTAAATCAGTGACTTGCCCGCAGGAATCGACGCTCTGCGGGCTGCCGGATGTTAACTTCACCATTACCTCCGGGCTATCTCCTGGCGTAGGGAGCGGTCAGGGTGAGCAGGTTGGCGTCCTTGAGAAATGCGGCCAGGGTGGCCATCAATTGCGGCTCCATCACACTTGCCGGCGTCATCGTATCGAGGCTTTCGACCTTGAGCATGATCGGAATAGGCCGCGTTGTATCTGCCTCCAGGGGCATACCGCGGTGTGGGCGCGCGTAGACCAGCGTCACATGGCGGGTGGTCTCGGAGTACTGGCGGCAGGCGCCTTGATCGCAAACGGTGGAGGCTTCCAGCTCCTGGGTCGCGCCATCGTTGTAGGTGGCGGCGGTCAATTCCACGTCGCCACCGCTGGTCGGCGTGACGATCTGCCCGTGCCAGGTTGGGTTCTCACCCCGTGCAATGTGGCAGACCTCGGCGTCATGCACGGTCTGCGGGGATATGCCCAGCATCACATGCGCACTTGGTGCGCCGTTGGACGCAGGCGCCGCGTAGTCGCCCCAGGTGTAGACCAGCACGTTGAACTGCTTCTCCTCCCAGGTGCGCTGCAGCGTGTAATTGCCCACGCGTTCGGGAAGAGTTGGCCTGGGCTGGGATGCCTCCGTGGCTGCATCGATCCGATGTTCATGCAGCAAATCCGCTCCGAAGATAGCGGCCATGGCCAACACCGCGGCCGCACGCCACAGCAAGGAGGAGTGCGATCGCCAGGCCGGCGCTGGAGTCTGAACCGCTACAGGAGGCTCCGCAGAAGGGACAGCCTCTTCCGTTGCGGGCTCGGCTAAATCGTTGCGCAGCTTGTTGGCGACCGTGAAGAAGACCGCCAGGGCGCACATAAAGAGGCATCCGCCAATCACATAATCGGCGATCTTCGCATGGTGTTGCAGCCAGGGGTAGGGAAGCGCGATCTTGTAGTACACCACCAGCATGCAGAGGCGAAGAAAATTGAATAGATAACCCAGCAGCACCGCACCGGCGACGACCGGAACATACACATACCAACGGAAGCGATAGAGATAGCCGACCACCACCGCTGCCAACCCCAGCGTGATGGCTCCGCGAATGCCATTGCAGCCGGGAGCGATAAACATTCCGAACTCCGGGGTAAACATCAGGCGCAGCTTGTCCTGGGTGAGGGGCTGCCCCAGGGCGTGTGCCCAGGCCCGCGCCACGGTCGCCGAGGCATGCTGGAGCGGCAGATCCACCAGCCGGCTGAAGGTCTGGGGCACCGGAATGACGGCCCACATGAGCAGCACAGGGAACCAGGCGGCCTTCAGCAGCCGCATGCCGCCGAAGAGCAACACCATGCCCGCTGCATAGACGACTGCGACCAGGGGGAGCGGCGGCAGCTGCAGCAGCCAGCCTTTATCGATGGTGACAATCAGCAGCATCTGGCCGCGCAGAAATGTCAGTGCCGCAAATGCGGCAAGGAGCGCAAACCCCCACCAGGAACCCTCGGTCTCCCAGTCCAGGCTCCGCCATGCGCGCAGGATCAGGAGGTAACAGATAAGAGGAACGACCATCCCCATGGACTTCAGGTCGTCCGTGGTCCAGATGCCGAAGAGAAACTGGACCGACGGCCAGATGCTTAACAGGCCTGCCGCCGCGCAAAAGCTCGCTAACGCGACTGCGGTCCGGTGCTGAGACTTTGATGAGAGTGGCGTAGACACAAACCTCTGCAACCCCTTGAAGGGCAACGCGAAGAACTATATACGGATATCGATCCAGATAGTTTCTAAGCGACCTGAGACCCTAGCGGTTCTTCGTGGCGCGGCGAGCGCGAATCCGGGTCCGCACCGATGAAATGGCATACGCTCCACCAGCCAATCCCGCAAGAATCAGAGTGGGATTCTCCGGTGAATCGTCACATCCACCCTGGGCGCGTGCGGGGACCGCAGCGATCAATGCAAATGCGAGAGCAGTGAGGAGAAAGGTCTTCTTCATTGGGAGATCCTATTTCCGCCGCGACCCGGGGGCCCTTGGCTGAAGTGCGATGATTTGAGTCCGCCCGAAATATGATGCTTCGTTTCGAGCACGCGTACGAGACAGACAGGTGTATATCTCCTTTGAGGATATAGGGGATGCGACCACGAAGTCAACGACTGCCGGTGGGAAAGGCGCTCCATTGGCTGCACCATTTGGCTACATCCCCGTCTTTGCGCCGGCGGCTGCGGCGGAGCATCATCCGGCTGTAAAATCAGGGTTTGTAGGCCGGTCTTCCGGCAGATCCAGGAGGTTGTGAACACGATGGCATCGGCAATGGCAGGTATGGAGGGCCTTTCGGGCGTATATGACGGGCTCAAGGCGCGCATGAACAAGTCTGTGGAAGACTTCCGCGCGAACCTCGTGAGCGTCCGCACAGGGCGCGCTTCGGTCCATATGCTGGACGGAATCAAGGTTGACTACTATGGTACCGACACGGCAATTTCTCAAGTCGCGCAGATCTCGACCCCCGAGGCCAACCTGATTCTTGTGCAGCCCTGGGAGCAGAGCCTGGTTGCGGCCATTGAAAAGGCCATCCGCACCAGCCAGCACGGCTTCAACCCCATGCACGACGGCAAGATCATCCGCGTGCCCATCCCGCCGATGAACGAAGAGCGCCGCAAGGAGACCGTCAAGCTGCTCGCCGGCACGGTCGAGGACCACAAGACCTCCATCCGCAACATCCGCCGCGAAGGCAATGAAGCGGTGAAAAAGGCCGCCAAGGACAAGCTCATCTCCGCCGACGACGAAAAGCGCGCGAACGAAGAGATCCAGCAACTCACCGACGCCGAGATCAAGCGCATCGACGAGCTCTTCCGCGCCAAAGAGAAGGAAGTAATGACGATCTGAAGGGCAGGGAAAAAGACAGGGGCTAGGGGAGCAAAGCAAAAGCTCGTTGCCTGACAACCTGAGAAGCGGCTCCGGGCCAGCGGCACTTCTCCCCTATTCCTTGTTCCTTAGTTCCTCTTGACCATTGTAACAATATCTATTACAGTCTAAGAAGCTGAGGCGCTGGAACGGATGATTCGGTCTTTCAAGCATGGCGGACTTGAAAAGTTTTATAAAACAGGTTCGAAAGCCGGCATCCAACCCGCGCACGCAAAGAAGTTGGAAGAGCAGTTGACCCTTCTCGATAACGCAACGAGTCCCGAGAATATGAACGTTGCCGGATGGGGCTTCCATCCCTTGAAAGGCAAACTCGCGGGTCACTTTGCGGTATCGGTGAATGGCAACTGGCGGCTCACGTTCCGGTTCGTTGACACAGATGCCGAGGTTGTCGATTACCGGGACTATCACTAAAAGGAGTATTCCCATGCCGATGTTCAATCCTGCTCATCCCGGACGCATCCTTCGCGAATGCATGGGCGACATGACCGTCACAGCCCTTGCAAAGCACCTTGGCGTGCCGCGCGTGAATTTATCCAACATCCTCAATGGCAAGCTCGGCATTTCGGCCGCAGTCGCACTGAAGCTCGGCGAGGCCTTTCCTAATCAGGACGCCGAATTGTGGCTCAGGCTACAGAACAGCTATGACCTCGCTCAGGCGCGAAAACTGAAGAAGATCAAAATCAAACCGATATTGCTCAAGGCAGCTTAAGGCCCCCGGGCTGCTTGCAATCTGCGCACAGCACCGCATCGGCCACTGCCGCAGCCTCCCGTGCGGCCTGTAGATCATGCACACGCAATACGTGTACTCCAGCGAGGATCGCGGCAACATTGCCGGCCACGGTCGCAACGCGCCGGGCTTCGGCT
>Ga0209222_1000327_pt1 | contig 10488 bp, 10 predicted proteins | sample BlaSpr_A8_Ref_O3_FD_187991 | JGI IMG/M metagenome (GOLD analysis project Ga0209222, IMG submission 187991) | Forest soil microbial communities from Thunder Bay, Ontario, Canada - Black Spruce, Ontario site 2_A8_Ref_O3 (SPAdes) (version 2) | ecosystem: Environmental > Terrestrial > Soil > Boreal...
AAATGGCAGGTCCGCGATGTGGCCCGTGCGCTCGAAGCCAAGGACCGCGCCGCATGCGGCACGGTCGCGCCGCCGGATGGGCTTTATCTGGTCGGCGTCGATTACTGAAGATCGACCAGCTCGACCAGGCCCGGGTCGATCGGCATTCCCAGGAAAATCTCGCCCACGCGCGCAAAGCGGTCCGGCGCGTCGGTGACGAGAAAGGCGTGCAATGGCTTTTTGCCGGACATATTCGCCAGACCCGCGTCGCGCAATTTGATCTCCACAGCGGACGCCGTGGTCGCGGCGCTATCGACCAGCAGGACATCGTCGCCCGCGATCTTGGCGATCACGCTCTTCAGCGCCGGGAAATGGGTGCAGCCGAGCACCAGGCATTTGGGGCGCGGCATGGTGGCGAGCAGCGGATCCAGATAGCGGCGCGCGACGGCCTCGGCGATCTCGCCCTCGACCAGACCTTCCTCGGCCAGTGGCACGAAAAGCGGGCACGCCTGCTGCACCACCGGAACGTCGCTGGCGCGCGCGCGGATCGCGCGGCGATAGGCGCCGCCTTTCACAGTGCCTTCGGTTGCGATGATCGCGATGGGGCCACCGGGTGCTGCGGCAAGCGCAGCCTGCGCCCCCGGCTCGATCACGCCGATCACGGGGATCGGCGCCAGCGCCGCTTCGAGCGCGGGCAGCGCCACGGCGGATGCCGTGTTGCAGGCGACGACGACGAGCTTGACGCCGCGCGCCGTCAGCGCGGCGGTCGCCTGCACCGCATAGCGCGTGACGGTGTCGCCGCTCTTGGTGCCGTAGGGCAGGCGCGCGGTATCGCCTAGATAGACGAAACGTTCGTTCGGCAGCCGCGCCATCAGCGCGCGCATGACCGTCAGCCCACCCATGCCGGAATCGAAGACGCCGATCGCCTGATCGCTCATTTCGGCGGATTGGCGAAATAGACGCGCAGGATTTCACCGTAGATGTCGGTGAGCTTGTGAACATCGGCGACGCTCGCGCATTCGTCGGCCTTGTGCATCGTGCCGCCCGGCAGACCGATCTCGGCGACGGGGCAGATATCCTTGATGAAGCGCGCATCCGAAGTGCCGCCGGTGGTCGACAGCGTCGGCGGCTCGTTGTTCTGGCGGGTCAGGACATCGCGCAGCAGATCGACGAACGGTCCCGGCTTGGTCAGGAACGCGACGCCGCTCACGATGCTTTCCAGCACGATCTCGGTTCCGGTTTCGCGCATCACATCGTCGGCAATGCGCGCGATGCGCGATTTCAGGCTCTCGGGCGTATGCAGGTCGTTGAAGCGGATATTGAAATGGGCGCGCGCCTCGGCCGGGATCACATTCGCCGCCGGATTGCCGACATCGACCGAAGTGAACGCCAGGGTCGAGGGATCGAAATGCGCCGTCCCATCGTCGAGCGGCTGCGAAAGCTTCCCGATCAGGCTGGCCAGCGCGGGAATCGGATTGTTGGCGGCGCGCGGATAGCCGACATGGCCTTGCGTGCCGGTGACGGTGACGCGCGTGCTCATCGAGCCGCGGCGGCCGATCTTGATGGTGTCGCCGGGCCGCGCGGTCGCCGTCGGCTCGCCCACGACGCAATGATCGATGCGTTCGCCGCGCTGCGTCAGCCACTCCAGCACGGCCTTGGTGCCGTTGGTGCCTATGCCTTCTTCGTCGCCGGTGATCAGCAGGCTGATCGAACCGTTCGGTTTTCCCTGCGCGAGGAATTTCGCCGCCGCCGCGACGAACGCCGCGATGGAGGATTTCATGTCGGCGGCGCCGCGGCCGTAGAGCACGCCGTCATGGATCTGCGCGTCGAAAGGCGCGTGACGCCAAAGTTTCGCATCACCCGGCGGCACGACGTCGGTGTGGCCGGCGTAGCAGAAGTGCGGCGCGGCGGTGCCGATGCGCGCGTAGAGGTTTTCGATGGCCACGCTGCCCGGCGCCTGCAGCCGCACGCGATGGCAGGTGAAGCCCAGCCGCTTGAGCGCGGCCTCGAGCACGGCGATGGCGCCGGCGTCTTCGGGCGTCACCGAGGGACAGCGGATCAAGTCTTGCGCGAGCGCGATGGGATCGACGGCGGGCATGCGGTTGCGGTTTAGGGCCGGGCTTCTCTATGGTCAAATCAAAGCAATTGCCGGAGGCGAAATCATGGCGGGACGTCTGGACGGCAAGGTCGCCGTGATCACCGGAGCTGCCAGCGGCATCGGCCGCGGCACGGTGGATTTGTTCGTCAAGGAAGGCGCGCGGGTGATCGCCGCCGACATCCAGGACGACAAGGGCGCGCGCATCGAAGATGAGCACAAGGGCATGGTCCACTACGTGCGCTGCGATGTCAGCCGCGAAGCCGACATCGCGGCGGCCGTGGGCGCGGCGAAGGCCATGTTCGGCCGGCTCGATTGCCTGTTCAACAATGCCGGCACCGGCGGCGCGATGGACCCGGCCGACGGCGTCACCGCGGAAGCCTTCGATGCCGTCATGCATCTGCATGTGCGCGCCGCGCTGCTGGGCATGAAATATGCCGTGCCGCTGATGAAGGCGGTGGGCGGCGGCGCGATCATCTCCACCGCTTCGGTGGCGGGATTGCAGGCGGGCTACGGTCCGGTTCTCTATTCCGTCGCCAAGGCCGCGATCATCCACATGACCAAGGTGACGGCGGCGCAGCTCGCGCAATACAACATCCGCGTCAACTGCATCTGCCCCGGCCTGATCGCGACCAACATCTTCGCGCAAGGATTGGGCATGCCCAGCCAGCTGGCCGAGACGCGGCTCGACGCGATCGCGGAGGCGGCGAAGAATTCCCAGCCGCTGCAGCGCGGCGGCCGGCCGCGCGACATCGCCGAAGGCGTGCTCTATTTCGCCAGCGACGGCGCCGACTGGGTGACGGGCCAGGCGCTCGCCATCGACGGCGGGCTCACGCTCGGGCCGCATGGCATGGCGCAGCTGTCGGCCTTCATGCCGATCATCCAGGCGCTGGGCGTCGACGCCGAAACGCTGGCGGCGATGACGGCGGGGCGGACTTAGGCCAGAGGGTCGGGGCCGAAGCGATTGTCGCCCGTCGTGCCGCGCAGGCAGTACAGCTCGACGAACGCCCACAGGGATATGATCGCGCCCGCGGCCCGCATGAGCCTGACGGGCACAGGCTCGAACTCCGCAGGCGGCGGCAGATGCTCCTGCGCCGCCCGCATCACGTCGCCGATGTGGGCGAGCATCTGCGGCATCTCCAGCAGCGCCGGCAACGATAGCCCGAAAGGCAAAACATAAAAGATCAAGATCCACCACGCGCCCTTGTCGCGGTCATGCAGCCGCTTGATGGCGACCGCGATGCTGATACAGACGAAGATCACGTAGAGCGCGCAGAAGATGACGGCGAAAACATGCGCCTGCGGCGTGGCCCAAACATCGGCGAATGTCATCTTGTGCTGGAAGGCGTCCGCGATCGCGGCGAATCCAACGGTGGCCGAGAACACGATTGCGACTAGGATCATGTGAACCAGCGAGACGAGCAGCAAGGCCCATTGCTTCGCGCGATTGATGCGGCCCGACAGGCCGAAAAGATAATGTGTCAAGGTCATCGGTCACCCCCTGCGTCAGTATCGCACAAAGCGTGGCAAGACGGAACCGCGCGCTAAGCGCGCTCAATCCCTCAGCAATTCGTTGATCGAGGTTTTGGCCCGCGTCTTTGCGTCGACGCGCTTGACGATCACCGCGCAATAGAGCGACGGCTTGTTGTCGCCTTGCGGCATCGCGCCCGCGACGACGACGGAATAGGGCGGCACGCGGCCATAGAAGATCTCGCCGGTGGCGCGGTCGACGATCTTGGTGGATTGGCCAAGATAGACGCCCATGGAGAGCACCGAGCCTTCGCCCACGATCACGCCCTCGGCGACTTCGGAGCGCGCGCCGATGAAGCAGTTGTCCTCCACGATGACGGGCGTCGCCTGCACCGGCTCGAGCACGCCGCCGATGCCAGCGCCGCCGGAGACGTGGCAGTTTTTTCCGATCTGGGCGCAGGAGCCGATCGTCGCCCAGGTATCGACCATCGTGTTGTCGCCGACATAAGCGCCGACATTCACGAAAGACGGCATCAGCACGACGCCTTTGCCGATATAGGCCGAATGACGCACCACCGCACCCGGCACGGCGCGGAAGCCGGCCGCGCGGAAACGGTTCTCGCCCCAGCCGGTGAATTTGGAGTCGACCTTGTCCCACCACTGCGCGCCGCCCGGCGCGCCTGCGATGGGCTTCATCTCGGTCAGGCGGAACGACAGCAGCACGGCTTTCTTCAGCCATTGGTGCACCTGCCATTCGCCGCCGATCTTTTCGGCGACGCGCGCCTCGCCGGCATCGAGCATCTGCAGGGCGTCGTTCACTGCGTCGCGGACCCTGCCCTTGGTCGCGGGCGTCAGCGCGTCGCGCTGCTCCCAGGCTTCATCGACAATGCCGGCAAGGGTCATGGCTCAGACTCGGATGCTGTGAAGGAATTGGGCGAGATCGTCCGTTTCATAATGGATGTGCCGGGCTTCCGCTACAGGATGGCCGGGGCCCTGTTTGGACCAGTCCGAACCATTGCGCACCCATACCGTCTTCAATCCGAGCGCATGGGCCTCGACGAGGTTGCGCGCAATGTCGTCGAACATCGCAGCGGCTGCACCTTGCGCGCCGCTCAGGGCGAGTGCGTGGACGTAAGCGCGCGCGTCGGGCTTGGGCTGGTATTGGATGGTGCGGATGTCCCAGATCGCGTCGAACAGATGGGACAGCGAAAGCTTCTCCAGCACGCGCGCGGCATGGTTGCGGCAGCCATTGGTGAAGACGAAGCGCTGGCCCGGCAGCCGCGCGAGGCCGCTTGCCATTCGCGGATCGGGCGCGAGCACGGCGAGGTCGATGTCGTGGACGAAGGCAAGATAATCCTCGGGCTCGATGTCGTGCGTCTTCATCAGGCCGTTCAGCGTCGTGCCATGCAGGCGGTAAAGCTCTTTCTGCAAGCGCCGCGCTTCGTCCATTTCGACGCCAAACAGCCGCGCCACATAGCGCGCCATACGCACGTCGATCTGGGCGAACAGATCGCAATGGGCGGGGTAGAGCGTGTTGTCGAGGTCGAAGATCCAGGTCCGCACATGTCCGAAATCTGGCCCGAGATCCGGCCCAAAATCCGGCCGCGCGTCGGCATCGCGTTGTGCTGCGTCAACCTTCATGTCCCGGAAAATGGGCGAAGTGCCGCCCTTTCGCAAGTTGCGGGCGGTTCGTCCGCCATTTGCTAACCAATCGCGTTTAACCGGCCTTAATGGAAGGTTGCCAGACTGGCGGCCAGGCCGGGGACACGCCATGGATCGCCGCAATACCGCCGCTCATCTGCCGCCGACGCTCGGGCGCGACGAGGTTCTGCGCATCCTGGAGGATCGCGGCCACGCCGCGCGCGAGGAATTGGCGGCGCGCAGCGATGCGGCGCCCGAGGCACTGTTTTTCCTCGCCACCGAAGGCCATCCCGAAGCGCGTCGCGCTGTCGCCGCCAATCCGGCCGCGCCGCCGCATGCCAACCGCCTTCTCGCCGACGATGCCGACGACGACGTGCGCGTCGAGCTCGCGCGCAAGATCGGCCGCCTGCTGCCCGATCTGCCCAAGGACACGAAGGAAAGGCTGCGCGCGCTCACGCTGGAAACGTTGGAGAAGCTTGCCAAGGATCAGCTGCCGCGCGTGCGCCAGGTCCTGGCCGAAGAGATCAAGATGCTCGATTGCGTGCCCAAGCGCGTGATCAAGCTGCTCGCCCGCGACGTCGAAAGCGTCTCGGCGCCGATCCTGGAATATTCGCCGCTGCTGTCCGATGCCGACCTCGTCGAGATCATCACGAACGCCCAGGCGCGCCATGCGCTCACCGCGATCGCCAAGCGCCGGCCGCTCGGCGCCAATGTCTCCGAAGCGATTGCGCTGGCGCTGGACGTCCCGTCGGTCGCCGAGCTGCTGTCCAATTCGAGCGCCAAGATCCGCCAGGGGACGCTCGACAAGATCATCGCCCATGCCGCCAAGGTGCGCGCCTGGCATCTGCCGCTGGTGATGCGGAGCGATCTGTCACAGCGCGCGCTGCGTCGCATCGCGGGCTTCGTCAGCGCCGCGCTGATCGAGAAGCTGTCGCAGCGTCACGGGCTCGATGCGGAAACCCGCCAGCAGCTCGCGCGCCAGATGCGCGCGCGCAGCGAGGCGGGCGATCTCGACGCGGGGCGCGACCCCACGGTCCTCACCGCGTCCGACATGGAAAACCTGTTCCAGGCGGGCCGGCTCGACGAGGCGTTCGTAGAGAGCGCCGCCGAGGCCGGGCGGCGCGATGCGGTGGTCGCGGCGCTGTCGCTTCTGGCGCGGGTTCCCGCCGATATCGTGCGGCGCATCGTCCAGTCCGGCGCGGCCAAGGCCGTGACGGCGCTGGTCTGGCGCGCGGGGCTCAACATGCGCGTCGCGTTCAAGATCCAGACTTTCGTGATGCATCTTCCGGCCAGCGAACTGCTGCCGGCGCGGGGCGGCGTCGGCTTCCCCATGAGCGAAGACGAGATGCGCTGGCATCTCAATTATTTCGAAGTAGACGCCTGAGGCGGGGCGAGCAGGCCCTTGCTGCCGATATGGGCGGCGTAGCCGGTCAGCCCCTTGGTGTTCGTCACGGCGAACCCGGCGGAGGCGAGTCCCGCGCCCGTGCATTTGTCGCGGCCATGGGTCTCGAACTCGATGTCGGTGGTGCAGAATTTGTCGGGGCCGCTGACCAGGACGTTGTGGCCGCTCTTTTCGGCGTGCAGCCAGATCTTGTCGTTGGCGAGCGGCGCGGTGATCGCCTTGGCGCAGGCGCCCGGCGCGATGCGCCACCAGCCGCGCGACAGCCAATCGCTGCCCTGCTTGAGCCCCAGCGCCGCCCAGATGTCCGCGTCGCCGTCGTTGCAGATGGAATAGCCAGCGGGAGCGGAGGCCTTCATCGCCTCGGTTTCCAGCGCGTCGAACAGATCGTCGATGCTCGCCTGTTCGGGCAGCTTCATGCGGGCGCGAAATTTCTTCAGCGCTTCGTCATAGGTCTTGTTGGCGCCGAGGCCGACTTTGTAGCCGGCGTCGGCCAGCAGCCGCGCGATGCCGAGCGCGCGCGCGACTTCCAGCGACGTGATGCGCGGCGATTCGGTCAGCGTCGTCGTCCACGAGCCCGCATTTTTGGCGTTGATCGGCGCGAACGACAGGAGATAGGCATTGTCCACCGTGCAGACTTGCGCGCCGAGCGGCGTGCGCAACTGGAAATCGGAATCCTTGACGCAATAATGCAGCGGTCCGCCCCAGACGTGCGACGGACCGGAATGGGCCTGCGAGGTGCGCGCGGCGAGGAAATAGAAACTGGCGGCCGGCGGCTGCGCTTTGGGCGTGGCGCAATTGCCCGGCGTGATCCGCGTCCAGCCTTGGGTGTAAGCCTGGGCGCCGACCTGGAAGCCAAGCGCGGCATAGAGCACATAGCTCGTCTGGTTGCACAGCGTCATCGCCGCCGATGCCGGCCCCGCGCCGAACACGACGCAGACCAACGCCGCCACTGCCAGACCGAGTTTGCGCGTCATTCCGCCGTGATCATCGTGCCGGCGCCGTGCTCGGTGAAAATTTCGAGCAGCAGCACATGGGGAATGCGGCCGTCGAGGATGACGGCGGCCGAGACGCCGGCAAGAACCGCATCGATGGCGGTCTCGATCTTGGGGATCATGCCGCCGGAGATCGTGCCGTCGGCGATCAGCGCGCGGGCCTCGGCGACGTTGAGATGCGCGATCAGCTTGCCGTCGCGGTCAAGCACGCCTTCCACGTCGGTGAGCAGGATCAGGCGCGCCGCGGACATCGCGCCGGCGACGGCGCCGGCCACCGTGTCGGCATTGATGTTGAAGGTCTCGCCCTTGTGGCCGACGCCGATCGGGGCGATCACCGGAATGAGGTCGGAGGCGATGATGGTGCGCAGCACTTCGGGATTGATCGCCTCCGGCTCGCCGACAAAGCCCAGATCCACCAGCTTGCGCTCGAGCGTGACGGGATCGAGCTTGTAGCGTTCGAGCTTGCGGGCGACGACCAGATTGCCGTCCTTGCCCGAGAGACCGACGGCGCGGCCGCCGGCCGCGTTGATGCCGCTGACGATCTCCTTGTTGATCGAGCCGGCCAGTACCATTTCGACGACCTTGACGGCCTCTTCGTCGGTGACGCGCAAGCCGTCGATGAAGCTCGACGGAATGGCGAGCTTCTTGAGCATCGCGCCGATCTGCGGGCCGCCGCCATGGACGACGACCGGATCGATGCCGGTCTGCTTCATCAGCACGATGTCCTGCGCGAACGACTGGGAGACGCCCTCGCCCATGGCATTGCCGCCATATTTCACGACGATGGTGCGGCCGTCATATTGCAGGATGTAAGGCAGGGCCTCGACCAGGACGCGCGCGGTCGAGCGCCAGCGCGCCAGCACGCGCAGGTTCCGGTCCAGGCCAGTGTCGTCCTGCAACGCCATGACGCGCCTTTAGAATTCCAAGGCTTATAACCCAAAGCCTAGCGCGCGGCCAGCGCGGCCAGATGTTCGCGCACGCTGTCGAGGCCTTCCTTGGTGAAGGAGGAGGTCGTCAGGATTTGCGGATAGGCCGCGATGCCCTTGGCTAGCGCCTCCGTGGTGCGGGCCAGCGCGACCTCGCGCTCCAGCGGCTTCAGCGCGTCGATCTTGGTCAGGATGACGATGTAGGAGACGGCGGCCTCATCGAGCGCCTTCATCGCCTCGCGGTCGCTGTCCATCACGCCGCGCCGCGCGTCGATCAGCAGCACGACGCGGCGCAGATTGGCGCGGCCGCGCAGGTAATCAAAGATCAGCCGCTGCCATTGCGCGGCCAGTTCCTTGGAGGCGCGGGCGTAACCATAGCCCGGCAGGTCGGCCAGCATCAGCGCGTGACCGAGGTCGAAGAAATTGATCTGCCGGGTGCGGCCCGGCGTGTTGGAGGTGCGCGCGAGGTGACCCCGCCCGGTCAGCGCATTGATCAGGCTCGACTTGCCGGCATTGGAGCGCCCGGCAAACGCGATCTCGGGGATCGCCGACGGCGGCATCGCCTCCATCGTCTCGGTGCCCGCCACGAATTCGCATTCGCCCGCGAACAGCTTGCGGGCGAATTCCGGATCAACGGCGTCGTCGTCGGGCATGAAGAATCACTCTCCCGCGTCCGCTTTCGGTTTCGGCGCGGCGAGCTTTTGCACGAATGCGGGGAGTTTGAGGTTGTTGAACAGGTGGATTTCCACGCCCTGGCGCCGCATGATGAAATATTGCTGCGAGATCGAGAGCAGGTTGCTCCACGCATAATAGATCACCAGCCCGACCGGGAATTGCGACAGCATCGCGGTGAAGATCAGCGGCATGAAGGCGAACATGCGCGCCTGCACCGGATCGGCGGGTGCGGGGTTCATCTTGGTCTGCAGCCACTGGGTCGTGCCCATCAGGATCGGCCAGGCGCCGATGGACAGGAACGCCAGAAAGGTCGGCAGATAGACGTGCGGATCGAACGGCAGCAGCCCGAACAGATTGAGCATCGACGTCGGATCGGGCGCCGACAGGTCGTGCACCCAGCCCCAGAACGGCGCGTGGCGCATCTCGATGGTGACGATCAGAACCTTGTAGAGCGAAAAGAACACCGGAATCTGGATCAGCACCGGCAGGCAACCCGAAACCGGGTTGACCTTTTCGCGCTTGTAGAGCTCCATCATCTCCTGTTGCTGGCGCACCTTGTCGTCGGCGAAGCGCGCTTTCAGCGCTTCCACCTGCGGCTGGAGCTTCTTCATCCGGCTCATCGACTTGAATTGCGTGTTGGCGAGCGGGAAGAACAGCATCCGGATCACGACGGTGAGCAGGATGATCGCGATGCCGAAATTGCCGGTGTAGCTGTAGAAAAAGTGCAGCAGCAGGAACATCGGGCGGGTGATGAAGAAGAACCAGCCCCAGTCGATGGCGTAGCGAAAACGCGGAATGTCGAGCCGCGTCTCGTAATCCTCGAGGATGTTGTAGAGCTTGGCGCCGGCGAACAGGCGCTGCGTCACGCTCACCGTGGCGCCCGGCGCGATGGTCTTGCCGTCCAGCCGATAGTTGGCCTGATAGGACTTGATGTCGCCGGACTTGGTCGCGCGATAGGCGCCGCTGAAGGCGTCGTTCTGCGGCGGGATGACGGCCGCCATCCAGTATTTGTCGGTGATGCCGACCCAGCCGCCGGTCGACTGGAACGTCACCGGCGGCTTGTCGTCCTTGACGTCGTCATAGCTTGGATCGTTGAGGTCGTTGTTGACGATGCCGACGAAGCCTTCATGCAGCGCCGAGTAATGCGTCGAGGTGGGAACGCCATCGCGCGCGACATAGGCATAAGGAAACAGCGTGACCGCGCCGTTGGTCTTGTTGGCCACCGCATCGCTGACCGTGAACAGATACTGATTGTCGACCGCGATGGTGCGGGTGAAGACGAGACCCTGGCCGTTGTCCCAGCTGAGC
>Ga0209222_1000329_pt1 | contig 10462 bp, 11 predicted proteins | sample BlaSpr_A8_Ref_O3_FD_187991 | JGI IMG/M metagenome (GOLD analysis project Ga0209222, IMG submission 187991) | Forest soil microbial communities from Thunder Bay, Ontario, Canada - Black Spruce, Ontario site 2_A8_Ref_O3 (SPAdes) (version 2) | ecosystem: Environmental > Terrestrial > Soil > Boreal...
TGCTAAGAGGCCCATAACGGCAGAGTTGTTGAATCGTCTGCACATACACGATCCCATTCACAAGATGGATGTTACTAAGGAATTCCAACAAGGCGATTTATTCTCTGTTACAGCGGCATAGTTGCCTAGCTTGGTGACCCATTCATGCACCACTAATGGTGCCCATTAGTACATCGTTCTTTGCGGACGAATGGGTTCCACTCCGCCGAAGGCCCGAGTGAAGCCGCAGGCGCAACGACCGAATTGCCATCCTACATGCCGCTCCCGACGGCCCGCGCAGGACCGAGCCCGGATGCCCCATTCATGAGCTGTATCTGGCTCATAGGTGGGCAAGCAGAATCTCAGCCTGCCCCTAAAACAACGCCACCCGGACAACCCCACTCCACACCGCCCGCATCCTCCCCAAGATGATCATTCTGCTCATCATCCTCATTCTCCTCGTCGGCGGTGGCGGCTACTACGCAGGTCCTGGCTACGGCTATTACGGTGGCGGCGTCGTTGACCTCATCCTCGTCATCCTGCTCCTCTACTTCCTCCTTGGCCGCCGCCGGATCTAACCAATCCATGCCGGGTGCCGGATGCCCCACTCGTCGCCCGCGCAGGACCACGCTCTGCGTGTTAGGCCGCCGAGCGCTTCAGCAGCCGTACTGTCTTTTCTCCTGCTCGATAGGCTCCCACGGAGTCGGTACAAACGTACGCTGAAAGAAGGCGTCGTCTACGACATACTGCTCGTGATTTTCACCTTCGATGATCCAGTCCCCGGTGTGAACAGGACGCTTCCCAAGATCGGTAACGATCGAGTCATCATGGGTGCATTGACTCGCTTTCACCAGCAGGGGTCTACGTGTGCGAAAAGTATTCATGGATCAGCTCCGTCAGTGCTTAGCACCGACAAGAACCATTTCAACAGCCAACCCATAAAAAAGGCATAAGGCAAACGATAAATGTTTAACACCTTGTCGCTCCATGGGTCGCGAAAACGGCCCTGCAATATCCATTGCAGGGCCGCCTTCGCAATTCAGTGAGCGTCGTCTAGCAACTACCGCGGGCGTCCGCCGCCAGGGTGCCCGCCGCCGCCATGGAATCCCGGCAGCGCATGTTCTCCACCGGCATCATGGTTCGCATGACCCACGTTCCCGCGCCCATCGCGAGCCTCATTGCCCTGGAAGTGGTTGAACTGCTGCGACCCGCGTCCCGGCAGCGGTCCACGGTAGCCATTGTGAGGATCATACCGGTTGTCCACATGCCCATAGAACCCACGCCCTCCATGGAACCACGGGCCAGCGCCGATAAAGATGCCTCCATCGAACCAATCCGGCCCATAGTAGCCATACGGAGCGCAGTCATAAGGAGCGTAGTCGAAGTACCCATACGGGCAATCCGGCGCCACCCCTACACCCACAACAACCTGTGAAGGCGCCACGCGCGAGGCGCCCATTGCCGTCACTGCAACAGCAGACAAAACCAGCGGTTTCCAAAAAGATTTAAAGGACATAGCGATCATCTCCAGAAAATGCAAAGAAGCAAAGAATCGGATGGCATCCAGCCCCACGAAGGTTGCCAGGGCATGCCCTCGGTCAAGTAAAGTATCTGTGACCCCCGAGGAGCCTCATGCCCAATCTCCAACGCCTAACCTTATCCCTGATCCTGATCCTCTCCACCGCAGCCGCCACAGCCCAAACCCCGACCACGCCACCACCGCCAGCTCTCGTCGGCTCCATCGCCGCGCATCCCGGCTGGCCCGTCGCCAAGCCCGCAGACGTCAGCAGCCCCGAGGCCATCCTCAACGCCGTCTACAGCGTGATCTCCGGCGACAAGGGCCAACCGCGCGACTGGGACCGCATGCGCTCCCTCTTCGTTCCCGACGCCCGCCTCATCCCCGCCATCGCCACCCCCACTGATCCGCATCACACCGACGCCGTCGTCCTCACCATCGACGGCTACATCAACCGCAGCAGCGCCCGCATGGCCTCCGCCGGCTTCTTCGAGCGCTCCATCCACAACGACATCGAACAGTTCGGCAACATCGTCCAGGTCTGGAGCACCTACGAGTCCCGCCACGCCACCGGCGACCCCACCCCCTTCGCCCGCGGCATCAACAGCTTCCAGCTCCTCAAGGACGGCGACCGCTACTGGGTCGTCAACATCTTCTGGGACGCCGAATCCCCCACCAACCCCATCCCCGCCAAGTACCTGCCCACCAACCCACGCTAGCCCGTACCCACGAGGCCGGGTGCCCCATTCATGCGCGCTTCATGCGGATGGGTGGGGTTCTCCGCACCACCGATCCGCTAACGCCACGCCAGCTAAACAGCCTTCCGCTGGAACGTAGTCTTCTTCGTATTGGCAAACGAGTTCTTCGCCTTCACCGCGGCCGTCGACGCACCCGGAACCGGCTTCGCATCCGTCTTCACCGCCGCGGCCTTCTCGCGCATCGACTGCAACTTCTGCGCCTTCCGGCTCAGCCCGCCAACCTTCACTCCGCCAGCCTTAGGAATAAAATCGCTCATTCACAAATCCTCTCACGCCACACCGCCGAAATCCACAATATGGACAAACCCGGCCTGTAGCCGCATGCTGGAATTAGATGATGCAAAGCCTTCACACACTGCGCAACTGGCTCTTCTGCTGCGCCGCGCTGCTGATCGCCCTCGCTCCCACCCACGCGCAAAACCTTCGCTACCTGAGCCAGCAAGCCTGGTCTACGGAAGAAGGCCTTCCCCAGAGCAGCGTCCACAGCATCGTTCAAACTCCCGACGGATACCTCTGGATCGCCACCGAAAGCGGCCTCGCCCGCTTCGACGGCCTCACCTTCCGCATCTTCGATCGCACCACCGAACCCGCCTTCACCAGCGACGACATCTGCTGCCTCGACGCAGCGCAAGACACCCTCTGGATCGGCACCGCCGACGGCACCCTCCGCCTCCAGAACGGCCTCTTCCACCGCACCGAAAACCACCCATCCTTCACCACCACCAACAACCCAAACTGGACCTTCTCCACCACAACCGTCTCCAACGGCCCAACTCATCAGTGGACCGCAGGCCACGAACTCCCCACAGGCCGCATCCAGAGCGTCTACGTAGACCGCGAAGGTCTCGCCTGGGTCGGGATGAACAGCGGCCTCTTCGTCCTCACGCCTGGCAAACCGGCTGCCACACCCATCCCACTCCTCAGCGGCAACTCCATCCTCTCCATCTACGAGGACGCCGAGGGCAACCACTGGATCGGCACCGAGACCTCCGGCCTCCACGTCCTCCGCAGCCTGGCCTTCCGCAGCGAGCCCGCCCTCGCAGGCCAGCCAGTCACCAGCGTCGCGCAGACGAAGGATGCAGCTATATGGATCGGAACGCGCGACGATGGACTTCGCCGCGTCCGCGATGGCGTGCTCGACCAACCCATCCCCGAGACTGTCCTTACCAGCGCAGTCATTCTCTGCATGGCGCCGGGAGCGAATGGAGGCCTGTGGGTCGGAACGCCCGACGGCCTCAACTACATCGACGAAAACAACACAGTGCGGCGCATCACCTCGGCCGACGGCCTACCCGACGACTACATCCGCGCCCTCGCCGTGGACACCGACGGGTCCGTCTGGGTGGGCACGCGCCAGGGCCTGGCTCACCTGCATGGCGTTGGCAAGCAGCTCAAGCCCGACACGCTCACCACTACAGATGGGTTGGGTGGCAACCTGATTGGATCGTTGCTGCTCACACCCGACGGCCTCTGGGTGGCCACATCCGGCGGCCTCTCCATCGTGCGCGGCAACAGCAAAATTCGCAATCTCACTACGCGTGACGGCCTGGGAGCAAACATCGTCACAGCCATGGTGGAGGACCGCACCGGCCATCTCTGGGCAGCCACCAGCGACGGCGGCTTGAGCTACTTCAACGGGCGGCGGTTTTATCCTGTAGGCACATTTCCGCAAGACTTCGGCAGCGGCGGAAATATAGAGGGAATCACGCAGGATCGTCTGGGGTTTCTGTGGCTCCGCATGGATCGCGGCATACGCCGCATCGCTCTGGCGGCCTTGCAGAAGTGTGTGGGAGAGCCGCACTGTGCGCCACCGAACGGCGCAGCAGCCAGGTATGGCCTTGCGGATGGCTTGCCCAACGATGAAGTCGTTGCGGGAGAATCCTCTATGGGATGGCTTACCGGCAACGGAGAACTCTGGTTTCCAACGCGTGGCGGAGCTGCGATCGTCGATACCGAGCATCTGCCCTCGAACACAGTTGCGCCGCCTGTAGTCGTGCAGCGCTTCCTGGTCGACGACATCTCGGAACCACTCGGATCGGCGTTGCTCAAAATTCCCTTCGGCCATGCGCGCTTCACCATGGAATACGCCGGCCTTAGCTTCACTGCGCCGTCGGAGGTGCGTTACCGCTTTCAGCTAGAGGGCTTTGACAAGGATTGGACCGAGGCAGGCAATCGCCGCTCTGCAACGTATACCAATCTCACTCCGGGCTCATATCTCTTCCGGGTGCAGGCCATGAACAATGATGGCGTATGGAGCCGCACCGGCGCAGAGCTGCGCTTTCGCATCATTCCTCCGGTCTACCGCCGCTGGTGGTTCATCGTGCTGGTTCTTCTTGTTCTGCTGGCTCTGCTTGCCGGAATGTATCTCCTGCGGCTGCGCAGGTTGCAAAGAGAGTTCGACGCAGTGCTTGCGGAGCGCAACCGCATGGCGCGCGAGATTCATGACACCCTCACGCAGGATTTCGTCGGAGCCTCACTGCAACTCGATCTCATCACCTCGCACCTGAGCCGCGGCAAAGTCGAGCTCGCGATCGACCAGGTGAAGCGCACGCGTCAACTTGTATCCGAGGGGTTGGATGAAGCACGGCGAAGCATCTGGGAGCTGCGCGCGAATAACTCGCAGGATAGTCTGCCCACTCGACTGACCAGGATTGTGCAGCGCGACACCTTCGCGCCGATCGCTCCGAAGCTGCATCTCGGAGGAGCATATCGGCCAGTGGATCCGAGGATCGAACGCGAGCTTCTCCGCATCGCACAGGAGGCTCTTACGAACGTTCTGCACCATGCCCATGCGGCTGAAACGGCAGTAGAACTGCACTACTCCAGTGATATGCTGATGCTCACAATCGAAGATAAAGGCGCAGGCTTCGTTGTAGACGAAGCAGCCGGCAAAGCAGGACACTATGGACTGCTGGGAATGAAGGAGCGGGCCGCTACGATCGACGGCACGCTTGAGATTGCGAGTGGACCTGGACAGGGAACCAGGGTCACGTTGCGAGTGCCGATAGAACAGAGCGCGAGGTAGAGATGGCAGACAAAATTCGCATCATGCTCGTTGAAGATCATCAGGTCGTTCGACAGGGCCTCGAAGCGTTGCTTTCAACCACGGAGGCCATGGAAGTTGTCGGGTCCGTGGGCGATGGGCTGGAAGCGGTCGAGGCATTCCGCACGGTGCAACCCGACGTAACGCTCATCGATCTTCAACTGCCAAAGCTCGGTGGAGCAGACACCATTCGCCGCATCCGCGCCGATTTTCCCCAGGCCCGATTCATCGTGCTCACCACCTTCGATGGCGATGAGGACATCTATCGCGCGCTGCAGGCCGGCGCCCGTGCTTACCTGCTCAAGGGCATGCCTCTCGAAGAGTTGCTGACGACGATCCACGCTGTGCACAGCGGCAAGCTGCATATCCCTCCGGCCGTTGCAGAGAAGCTTGCTGAGCGCGTGAGCGGTCAGCAACTGACGGCAAGGGAACTGAGCGTCCTTGAGAGGATCGTTGCAGGCCGTGCGAACAAGGAGATCTCAACCGACCTCTCGATCTCGGAGGCCACGGTCAAGACGCACATCAACAGCATGCTCGGCAAACTGGGAGTTGCCGACCGGACCCACGCAGCGACCGTCGCGATTCAGCGCGGGCTGGTAAGTCATCGATGAACGTCACGATGAGCCGTGCAACGAGCATCAACCGCAGGCGCCTGCTCGCGCTCGCGATGCTCTGCATCCTGCCATGCTCGCTTCCAGCTCAAAGCAAGAGCTCGTCCAACAGCAGAGGCTGGCGCACAGCTACGCCGGCCGAGTTGGCCGCGGTCCTGCCCGTACGCGCGCCGGTTGAGAAAGAGCGGATTGAAACCGAGATGCGCACCGCGACCGGCGTCATCGACTCGCGCGGGAAGGTCATTGCAGCTGTCGTCCTGATTACGGCAGGCTACGCAGCCAACGGCAAGTACACCTACTATCTGCTGGCGCAAAGCCCACTCCGCATCGGCGCGAACATCGAACTCGCGCCTGGAAACTACGCGATCGGATGGACGCACGTTGCCGACGGTCTCCTCGTCCACATCTACGAGGCCGAGACCGGAGTCGAACGCGGCACCATCACCGCTCACCCGCTCACCCAACCGTTGCCCATCGTGTCGGTCAAGATATGGCCGCCGGCAGAGCGCAGTGTCATTCAAATTGGCCGCTTCGCACTGCCGTACACTCCAGGCGACTGAAGCCAAGCATCGTCACTGCGTGCAGCCTAGAACTTCGCGCCCGTTCCCTCGCTCAGCGTAACGATCTGGTCTGCGTGCTGCACAGAAAAGCGTTCCTTTGCGCCGCTCGGCCAGTGGACTTCCACCGAGTCGATCACCGTGCTCTCGCCAAGCCCGAAGTGCAGGCGCTGGTCGCTGCTCGATTCATAGCTTCCACCGGAGATGACATCGCCGCGTTGCCGCACCTTGTTGGCCGTCAGGTATACCGTCGCTCCCACTGCATCGCGCGGGCTCTTTGGACCACCCACCAGCTTGAGCTCAATCCAGTGGTTCTTGTCCGGAGATACATTTCGCAGCAGCGCAGGAACGCCGTCGAGCACGTTGATCACGACATCCAACTTGCCATCATTGAAGAGGTCGCCCACGGCCAATCCCCGGCCCGCATAGATCCTGGCCAGCGCAGTTCCTTCCACCGCGGGCATCAGGTCAAAGCGTGTTCCGCCCACGTTATGAAACAGCAGCGGCCGTTCCGCCCACGATGTCCCCCAGGCCACCTGATCGGCCACCGGGTACACGTGCCCATTGGCCATCACCAGGTCCTTCCATCCGTCATTGTCATAGTCGAAGAACGCCGCGCCCCAGCCAAGGAAGGGAACCGTTGGCTCGGCAATGCCTATCTCATAGCTGACGTCGGTAAAATTCCCATTTCCGTCGTTGCGGTAAAGCGGGTTGTAATCATCGGAGAACGTTGTGTTGTAGACGTCGATGAGCCCATTGTTCCGGTAGTCGCCCGTGGCCAGTCCCATCGACGCCGTCTCTCGTCCATCCTCATTCAGCGCATAACCCGACGCGTAGCTATCGTCTTCAAACGTCCCATCTCCTTTATTGATATACAAATAATTCGGAGTCGAGTCATTCGTCACCAGCAGGTCCGGCTTGCCGTCATCGTTCACATCGATAAACACCGACGACATGCCATAGTACGCATTCTTGTCCGACACTCCAGCCTTCACGCTCACATCCGTAAACGTTCCATCCCCGTTGTTGTGGAACAGGTGGTCCGGCTCGCCCTTCAGCCCTCGCGGTCCGCACATCACGTTGACGCCGCGAAACTGGCACGAGTTATACCCCACCACCTTGGAGCCCGCAGCCGGAGGATTCTCCATGTCGTAATGCACATAGCCAGGCACAAAGAGGTCCAGTTTTCCATCACCGTCATAGTCGCGCCACGTCGCGCCAGTGGACCAATTGCCCAGCGTAACGCCGGCCTTCTCGGCTACATCGGTAAACGTGCCATCGTGATTGTTGCGATACAGCCGGTTCTTCCCGAAGTTCGAAACATAAATGTCCGGCCATCCATCGTTATCGAAATCCCCAATGGCCACGCCCGTTCCCCAGCGGTCGTTCGTTACTCCAGCCTTCTCGGCAACGTTGGTAAACGTGCCATCGTGGTTGTTGTGGAACAGCGCGGCCTTCGGAGGCGTCGCCTTTCCCGACATCGCATCGTACGTCGAACCACTCACCAGGTAGATGTCCAGCCAGCCATCGTTGTCGTAGTCCAGTAGCCCCACGCCAGAGCCGTTCGCTTCGATAATGAATTGCTTCTGCGGAGTTCCCATCACATGCTTCCAGGTGGTCAGGCCCGCCTGTTGCGCAATGTCCTTGAACAGCACCGGCCCTGTCTTAACGAACCCTCCGGCAGTAATCGGACGATGTTCCGCATCCAGCACAGCCGCGTGCGGAGCGCCGGTATTGGATCCCCCCATGCCGCTCGTCTGCATTCCCCCGCCGCTCGTCTGCGCAGCGCAGTATGTTGGCGGCAGACTAGCCGCTACGCATAGCGCGAGCACGAGAAAATTCATTGCAAATCTCATCGAAACCCCATTGCGCAACCACGATAGCTGGTTAAGTAAGCAATTTCTACCGGATTCCATCTTCATATACGGACGCCTCTATAATCCATCCTGATTGGTGCCTGCTGTCTTCGCAGGCGCATTCTGTTCTCCGTCTCCGGAGATCGCAAGAGGTAACCGGCACTTGAACCATCTCACATTTACCGCGCGCTCGCGCCGCCAACTTCCGCGCGCATGTATGGCCATTGCCCTTGTGGTGTGCCTATGCTGGTCAAAGTCCATTCTCTCCCAGGTGCCTGCAACTCCGCTGCCACAGCCCCAAGCCACAACCAGCACACTACAGGCCGCGCAAAAACTGATGGATGACGGACAGTTCAAACAGGCAGCCGATGCACTCCAACTCTTCCTCCGGAACGGGCAGCGTTCAGCAACCGCGCACTCCATGCTTGCATACTGCATGCTGCGCATGGACGACCCCAAAGATTCTCTCGTCGAGTACACGCGTTCGGCCGCGATCGAGCGGCCCAGTTCAGCGGACCTGCAGAATGTAGCCAAGGATTACGCCCTGCTCGGCGATCTCCAGGACGCGGAGCACTGGATGGCGCTCGCCGCGCAAATGACCCCGAACGACCCCGAGGCATGGTATGGCCTCGGCCGTATTCGTTACTCACAGCAACGCTTTCAGGATGCCGCGGACTGCTTTCAACATACCCTGGTGCTAGACCCTCACAGCGTCAAAGCCGAGAACAATCTTGGGCTGTCCTATGAAGGTCTCAATCGCATCACGGATGCAGTTGAGGCCTATCGCAAGGCCATCCTGTGGCAGCAGGGCAGCCCACACGCCAGTGAGCAGCCATTGCTCAATCTGGGAATTATGCTTCTGCATCAGGGGAATGTGCAGGAGGCGGAGGGCCTGTTGACCCAGGCCGTCTCGATTGCGCCTCACGATCCAAAAATAAGGGAACAGCTGGGGCATCTCTATCTGCAACTCAATCAGTTGGGGAAGGCCCAGCTGCAGTTTGAGCAGGCGATTGCGCTCAATCCCAAAAACCCGTCGCTGCACTTCCTTCTGGGAAGGGTTTACCGGGCCGAAGGCGATGAAGAAAAAGCGAAGGAAGAATTCGCGCGTTCGGCGGCTCTAAGCGGATACCACTCCACTCCCGACATAAATTGAGTCCGATATCTCTATGCCATTGTGGTATTTGGGCAAATATGAGTGGCGAACGGCCAATCGGTCAGTGCCGGACTCAATCTTTTGGTTGATTTTTTCTTGACAGCATTCTTTTAGGTGGGATATGCTTCACAACGATTCCAAGTAAGCGATTTCGGACGAGTTGAGTAAACGCTTCCTTGTATCGTTTTCGCTACCGGAATTTCAGTTTTGGCGGAACGGAAAGTATTGGTCTTCGGCAGTTGGGCTGGTATCCGATTTTCCTCCGCAGTAGATCTGAGCTGTTGCAATCCGTACCACTTTAGGAGCGCCTTATGAAGAGTTTCGTAAAATTCTGTAGTCTGATGCTGGCAATTACCTTCGTCCTTGCCGCAACCGCTTTTGGACAATCCAGCCAAGGTGCCATGGGTGGCACCGTCACCGACCCGACGGGGGCGGTGGTTCCGGGCGCTCAGGTGGTCGTAGTGAACGCTGCGACTGGGGCAAAGAGCCAGACGGTGTCCACCTCCGCAGGCAACTACAAATTCACGGAACTCTCGGTAGGAGCCTACACGGTTACCACCACAGCCCCTGGTTTTGCCTCTGCGGTTGATACCGGCGTGCAGGTGACGATTAATAGCACCACGGCGCTCGATGTGAAACTCAAGGTCGGCGCGGAGAATGAGAACGTAACGGTCGACGCCAGCGGCTTGCGCCTCGAAACGGAGAGCTCCGAAGTTGGCGGCACCGTCTCCAATAAGCAGTTTGAGGATCTGCCGATCGCGCTGGCAACAGGCGTTGGAGGACTTCGCTCGCCGGAGGCGTTTGTGTTTCTATTGCCAGGCACAACTGGGCCGGGCGCACGCCGTGCCGCCGGAGTGCAGCGGCGACTCGCTCGCACAGAATGGGACCGGATAGCTCGCGCCCGGAAACATTGACCGCGAGGGTGAAGTCCGCGGGCCAGCCGGCCTGGCCGGACCACTGGGCAAGTTGCCGGCAGGCTTCCTCCAGCG
>Ga0209222_1000331_pt1 | contig 10392 bp, 11 predicted proteins | sample BlaSpr_A8_Ref_O3_FD_187991 | JGI IMG/M metagenome (GOLD analysis project Ga0209222, IMG submission 187991) | Forest soil microbial communities from Thunder Bay, Ontario, Canada - Black Spruce, Ontario site 2_A8_Ref_O3 (SPAdes) (version 2) | ecosystem: Environmental > Terrestrial > Soil > Boreal...
GTTGGCCGCTGTGCGCAAGCGGGACACATTTCCCAGCGTTAACACCGTGACATTAATCTTGCGGCGCGACCGAAACCTTCGTTTTCACGGAATTGGCGATGAAACATTCGCCATGGGATTGGTGATGAATCAATTCCAAAGTCGCCCGATCGACATTGGTCCCGGCCGCGAAACGCACCTGCGGACGCAAGGTGACGTGCGCCATCCAGAGCTTGCCGCCCTCGCCTTTTTCCAGCGCGCCGGAGGCATCGTCTTCATAGGAATCGACGACCAGGCGCTTGCGGGCGCAGATCGCGAGGAAGGTCAGCATGTGACAGCTCGAGAGCGAGCCGACAAAGGCTTCTTCCGGATCGACGCGCCCGGCATCGCCCTTGAATTCCGCCGCCGAGGACGCCGGCAACACGATCGCCCCGTCCTTGAAGCGAACCTCATGCGCCCGGTTGTAGCTGTCGTAAGTGAAATCGGCGCTGGTGCGGCTCCAGCGGACGGAAGCGTGGTGGGTGGACATGGATTCCTCCTTGTCTTCCCCCGTTTACGGGAGAAGTCCCGAGCATAGCGAGGGGAAGGGGGTGTGTCCGCGGCGCTTTCCCCCTCCGGCGCGCGTACCGCGCGCCTCCTCCCCCGTAAACGGGGGAGGAAAAATCACACCGCCTTCAGCGCCTGCGCCAGATCCTCGCAAAGATCTTCGGCATCTTCGAGCCCGACGGACAACCGCAGCATCCCGTCGGTGACGCCCAGTTCCCCGCGCGCTTCCGGCTTCAGGCGCTGATGCGTCGTCGTCGCGGGGTGGGTGATCAGGCTTTTGGCGTCGCCCAGATTGTTGGAGATGTCGATCAGCGTCAGCGCGTTGGCGAAGCGGAACGCCGCCGCCTTGCCGCCCTCGATCGAGCCCGCCTTCACCTCAAACGTCACCACGCCGCCGCCGGCCGACATCTGCGCGCGCGCCAGCTTGTGCTGCGGGTGATCGTCGCGGAAGGGGTAGAGCACGCGCATGACCTTGTTCTGCCCGGCCAGAAAATCGGCGACCGCCGCCGCATTCGCGCAATGCGCGGCCATGCGCAGGTCCAGCGTCTCCAGACTCTTCAGATGCACCCAGGCATTGAACGGGCTCATCGACGGGCCGGTGTTGCGCAGGAAAATCTGCAGATGGTCTTTCAGGAAATCCTCGCGACACAGGATCACCCCGCCCAGCGCGCGGCCCTGCCCGTCGATATATTTGGTCGAGGAATGGATGACGATGTCGGCGCCGAATTCGAACGGCCGCTGCAGCACCGGCGAGGCAAAGGCGTTGTCCACGATCAACAGCGCGCCGCCGTCATGGGCGATCTTCGCGACCGCCTTCAGATCGACGATGGCAAGCGTCGGATTGGCGGGCGTTTCAAGGAAGATCATCTTGGTCTGCGGCCGCATCGCCGCGCGCCATTGCGCGATGTCGTCGCCGTCGACCAGCGTGTGCGCGATCCCGAAGCGCGACAGCACCTCCTCGATCACATAGCGGCAAGCGCCGAACATCGCCTTGGCCGCAACCACATGATCGCCGGTCCGGAGCGCGCAGAGGAACGTCGCGGTGACCGCCGCCATGCCGCTCGCCGTCGCGCGCGCGACGGGGGTGCCTTCGAGCGCCGCCATCCGCGCCTCGAACATCGCGGTCGTGGGATTGCCGTAGCGGGTGTAGAGAAACCCGTCGTCCTGGCCTTTGAAACGCGCCTCGGCCTGCTCGGCCGCGTCATAGGCATAACCCGACGTGAGGAACAGCGCTTCGCTGGTTTCCTGGAACGGCGTGCGCGACTGCCCGCCGCGCACAGCCTGCGTGCGCGCGCGCCATTTGCCGGACTTCTTGTTCGTCGCCATCCTTCAGGGTTCGCTTCGCTCGCACCTCAGGATGACGATATCGTTGCCTTGTCGGGTGAGGTCAAGATGAATAAGGTCGCCCTCATCCTGAGGCGCGAGCCGAAGGCGAGCCCGAAGGATGTTCATGAAGACCATCAGCCACCATTCCGCACTCATCTATGTGATGGTTCTCATCGCCGCGTCCGACCGCTCGATCAGCGAGAGCGAGCTGCGCGCGATTGGCACCCTGGTCAAAAGCCTGCCTGTCTTTCGCGATTTCGAGGAGCACCGCCTGGTGTCCGTCTCGCAGGAATGCGCCGCGATCCTGACCGAGGACGACGGGCTGGACGCCGTGCTGGGCCTCATCAAGGAGGCGCTGCCCGAGCATCTGCGCGAGACCGCCTATTGGCTGGCGCTCGAAGTGGCGCTGGCGGATTCGCGCGTGATGCTGGAGGAAATCCGCGTGCTGGAGATGATCCGACGCACGCTCGGCATCGAGCGGCTGGCATCGGCCGCACTCGAGCGCGCGGCGCGGGCGCGCTACCAGGTGGCCTGACGCCATGAAGCGCCTGCTGCTGCTGCGTCACGCCAAGGCCGTCCGCGACAGCGCCGATGGCGACCACGAACGGGAATTGAACGCGCGCGGCCGCGCCAATGCCGCCACCCTCGGCGCCTTCCTGCAGAAGAGCGGCCTGGCGCCCGACCTGGTGCTGTGCTCGACCGCCAAGCGCACGGTCGAAACCTGGGAGCTGGTGGCCGAAGAACTTGGCCTCGCCGCGAAAGTCGAATTCCTCGATGCGCTTTATCTGGCGTCGGCGAAAAAAATCCAGACCATCGTGCGCAATGCCGCGGGCGGAACGCTGCTGGTGATCGCCCACAACCCCGGCATCGAGGAATGCGCCGCCGAGCTCGCCCGCAAGTCCGCCATGGACGACGAAGCCGCGCGTCTGGACAATCTCAGGCAGAAATATCCGACCTGCGCGCTCGCGGTGCTGGAGTTCGAGATCGCGGGCTGGAAAGAGCTTGCGCCGTCCAGCGGCGTGCTGGCCGCGTTCGTCAGGCCAAAGGATCTGGAATAACGCGCCGCGAGGGCCTAACGCACCGCCGTCTTTTCCGCGAGCGCCAGTTTCTTCCAGCCGAATGCGGCCTCCGGCACGGCATCGCCCATCGTCTGTGCGACGCGTTCGGCGATCAGCCGTCCGCCCATCTTTTCGTAGAAGAACCGCGCGTTGTTCTTCGCATGCGCCCAGATCACGCAGGAGACAAAGCCCTGCTGGCGCAGATTGAAGAACGCGGCGCCCAGCAAGGCGCGGCCGGCGCCGCCGCCGAAATGGGCGGGATCGACATAGAGCGTATAGACCTCGCCATCCAGGCCGAGCGACGAATCGCGCGCCGGACCGAAGCTCGTCATGCCGACGACGCCAAGCTGCGGACGCTCGGCGACCAGCACCGTCTCGCGCCGGTGCGCGGCGATGGCGGCGCGCCAGCGCGCGGTCTGGCCCTTGGGCGTCATCGCGCACAACCGCTGCTGGGAGAGGATGCCGGGATAGGTATCCTGCCAGGATTCGATATAGACGCGCGCGATGTCGGCGGCGTCGTCGAGCCTTGCCTGTCGGATATGAACCGCGTTGTCCATTCGCGAAGATTGAACTGCGTTTGCGCGGTCGGCAAGTGCTTCGTCACCCGGCACGGCGGTCAGGACGGACCGCGATGTGACTCCGCGCCGCAACACGGTGGCCGGAATATGGCGGGTGCGCGCGCGCCGCACGCACAATCCTGTTTTGCTTTTCGCCAAACAGGGTTACACTCCAAATCAAATCGAACGTGCCTGAGAATCGCCCTGTGTCGGGCGAAATTGGGGGGCCGTCGGGTTTGCAGGCAGGAAGCGTCAGTCGGTCGAGACAGTCGCGCGCAAAAACCGCGCGGATGAGCGGTTTTGCGCGGGTTGCAAAACCGCAATCCGGAACCGGCAGAAGTGGTTAAGGTTTGTTTCACGGGGGAGTGAGAGAATATTTACGAGCGTTGGTTGCATCCGCCTTGTCACGCCGCCGAAGGGTCACGACATAGAGTCTTGGAAGGGCGTGCTGGCGTAAGAGGAGCCGGGATCGATGAGCACGCTTGATGTATTCGACATCTTCAGCCGCGACTATGCCCGCGAGCGATTCGAAACGATGAGCCTGCGGGACTGGCTGCTGGCCGCCCGCGACGACAAGATGTTCTACGCCAGCCCCTCCGAGCGGATGGTGGCGGCGATCGGCGAGCCCGACCTGATCGACACCGCCCAGGATTCGCGCCTCGGCCGCATGTTCTTCAACCGCACGATCAAATCCTATCCGGTGTTCGACGGTTTCTTCGGCATGGAAGACACCATCGAGCGCATCGTGGGCTATTTCAAGCATGCCGCCCAGGGCCTCGAGGAGAAGCGCCAGATACTCTACCTGCTGGGCCCGGTCGGCGGCGGCAAGTCGTCGCTTGCCGAGCGGCTCAAGGATCTGATGGAGAAGCATCCGATCTATGTGCTGAAGGCGGGCGACGCGATCAGCCCGGTTTTCGAATCACCCCTCGGGCTATTCCGCTCTCCCGAATTGTCCTCGCTGCTGGCCGACAAATACGGCATCGAGAAGCACCGCACCGGGCAGGTGATGAGCCCGTGGGCCGTGAAGCGGCTGGACGAATTCGGCGGCGATATCTCGAAGTTCGAGGTCGCGCGGCTTTATCCTTCCAAGCTGCGCCAGTTCGCCGTCGCCAAGACCGAGCCGGGCGATGAGAACAACCAGGATATCTCCAGCCTCGTCGGCAAGGTCGATATCAGGAAGCTGGAGCATTTCAGCCAGAACGACCCGGACGCCTATTCCTTCTCGGGCGGGCTGTGCCGCGCCAATCAGGGGCTTCTCGAATTCGTCGAGATGTTCAAGGCACCGATCAAGGTCCTGCATCCGCTGCTGACCGCGACGCAGGAAGGCAATTATATCGGCACCGAAACGCTCGGGCCGATCCCGTTCAACGGCATCATCCTGGCCCATTCCAACGAAGCGGAATGGACGGTGTTCAAGGCCAACCGCAACAACGAAGCGTTCCTCGACCGCATCAGCGTGGTCACCGTACCCTATTCGCTGCGCGTGACCGAGGAGACCGCGATCTACAAGAAGCTGCTCAAGGGCAGCAACCTCGACGGCACGCCCTGCGCGCCGGAGACGCTGGAGATGCTGGCCAAGTTCTGCGTCATGACGCGGCTCAAGGAGCATGAGAATTCCAACCTCACCTCCAAGATGCGCGTCTATGACGGCGAGAAGCTGAAGGACACCGATCCCAAGGCCAAGACCCTGCAGGAATACAAGGACGCCGCCGGCGTCGACGAAGGCATGACCGGCATCTCCACCCGCTTCGCTTACAAGACGCTGTCGGAGACCTTCAACTTCGACCACACCGAAGTGGCCGCCGATCCGGTGCATCTGATGTTCGTGCTCGAGCAGGCGATCAAGCGCGACCAGATGCCCGACGACACCGAGAAGAAATATCTCGAATTCATCAAGGCGGAGCTGGCGCCCCGCTATGCCGAGTTCATCGGCAAGGAAATCCAGAAGGCCTATCTCGAAAGCTACGGCGAATACGGCCAGAACCTGTTCGACCGCTACATCGCCTATGCCGACGCCTGGATCGAGGACCAGGATTTCAAGGATGCCGATACCGGGCAGCTGCTCGACCGCGGCGCGCTCGACGGCGAATTGTCGAAGATCGAGAAGCCCGCCGGCATCGCCAACCCCAAGGATTTCCGCAACGAGGTGGTGAAGTTCGCGCTGCGCTACCGCGCCCAGCATGACGGCAAGAATCCGGCCTGGACGGCGTATGAAAAAATCCGCTCGGTGATCGAGAAGCGGATGTTCACGCAGGTAGAGGATTTGCTGCCCGTCATCAGCTTCGAGTCCAAGAAGGACAGCGACACGCAGACCAAGCACAACGAGTTCATCAAGCGCATGCTCGCGCGCGGCTACACGCCCCGCCAGGTGCGCCGGCTCGTCGAATGGTACATGCGCGTGAACAAGGCGGGGTAGCTCCACGCGGAGCAATCCGATGACCCACTTCATCGACCGCCGCCTGAATCCGAAGGGCAAGAGCCTCGGCAACCGCCAGCGATTCCTGCGGCGCGCGCGCACGCAGATTCGCGAGGCGGTGCAGAAGTCGCTGAAGGACGCGGCCGTCGCCGATCTCGCCGCCGACCGCAAGATCAAGATTTCCACCAAGGGCACGCGCGAGCCGCGCTTTCGCCTCGATCCGCACGCCGGCGGCGAGCACGATTTCGTGCTGCCCGGCAACAAGAACTTCTCCCCCGGCGACGAGATCAAGAAGCCGCAATCGGGCGACGGCGGCGGGCGCGGCAAGGACGCGGCCGATTTCGCCGAAGGCGACGACGATTTCGAATTCACCATGCGCCAGGACGAAATCCTCGACATCTTCTTCGAGGATCTCGAACTGCCCAACCTGGTGCGCACCACGCTCAAGGAAACGCCCAACCGCACCTGGAAGCGCGCCGGCATCACCACCGCGGGCTCGCCCACCCAGATCAACCTGATCCGCACCATGCGCAACGCCCAAGGCCGCCGCCTCGCGCTGCGCCGGCCGAAGCTCAAGGACGTCGAGGCGCTTGAAACCGAACTCGGAGCGCTGGAGCGCGAGCCCGAGAGCGAAGAGAGGCGCGCGAAGATCAGCGCGCTGAAGGAAAAGATCGCGCGCGACACCGCCAAGCGCAAATGGGTCGGCTTCATCGATCCCGTCGACGTGCGCTTCAACGCGTTCAGCGAGCAGCCGGTGCCGACCAGCCAGGCGGTGATGTTCTGCCTGATGGATGTCTCCGGCTCGATGGGCGAGCGCGAGAAGGATCTGGCCAAGCGCTTCTACATGCTGCTGCACCTGTTCCTGCGCCGGCGCTACGAGCGCGTCGACATCGTCTTCATCCGCCACACCCATGACGCGCAGGAAGTCGACGAGCAGGAATTCTTCTATTCGCGCCAGTCCGGCGGCACGATCGTCTCGACCGCGCTCGACAAGATGCTGGAAATCCAGAAGGAGCGCTACGCCAGCGCCGATTGGAACATCTACGCCGCCCAGGCGAGCGACGGCTATACCCAATCCGGCGACGCGCGGCGCTGCGTGGAGATGCTCAACGACCAGATCATGCCGCTGTGCCAGTACTACGCCTATATCGAAATCCTGGACGAGCGCGAGATGGAAGTGTTCGCGAGCGACGATTCCGGCGCCGAGCTGTGGCGCGCCTATCGCACGGTGGCGGAGGGCTGGGCAAACTTCGCGACGAAACGGATTTCCAAGCCCGCCGACATCTTTCCGGTGTTCCGCGAGCTGTTCAAGAAGACGGAGGCCACATCGTGACGCGCGCGCCCTTCTGCACCTCCCCCTCGTGGGGAGGTCGAAAAGGCGAAGCCTTTTTGGGTGGGGGCGAAACCTGCCTGAACCGTCGCCCCTACCCGAAAAACTTCGCTGCGCTGCGTTTTTCGACCTCCCCACAAGGGGGAGGTGAAAAATGACGCCCCTCCTCTTCACCGAAGCCGAATGGGATTTCACGACGCTCGATCGCGCCTACAAGGCGATCGAGGATATCGCGCTGAACGATCTTGGCCTCGACGTCTATCCCAACCAGATCGAGGTGATCTCGTCGGAGCAGATGCTCGACGCCTATTCCTCGCTCGCCATGCCGCTGATGTACAATCACTGGTCGTTCGGCAAGCTGTTCGCGCGCGAGGACGCGATGTACCGCGCCGGCTATTCCGGCCTCGCCTATGAGATCGTGATCAATTCGAGCCCGTGCATTTCCTACCTGCTCGAGGAGAACTCGATGACCATGCAGGCGCTGGTGATGGCGCATGCGGCATTCGGGCACAATCATTTCTTCAAGAACAACTACCTGTTCCGCCAGTGGACCAACGCGGAAGGCATCCTCGACTATCTCGCCTTCGCCAAGAAATACATCGCCGCCTGCGAGGAGCGCCACGGCCGCGACGAGATGGAAGCGGTGCTGGATTCGGCGCACGCGCTGATGGATCAGGGCGTGTTCCGCTATCGCCGTCCGCCGCGCCCGTCGAAAGAACGCACCCAGGAAAAGCAGCGCGCGCGCACGAAATATGAAGAGGAAGCCTATAGCGAGTTGTGGCGCACCCTGCCCGCCGGCATCGAGCCGCCGGGCGCACCGGTCGTCCTCGACCCCGACGACGAGGACGATGACGGCACCATGAAACTGCCGGAGGAGAACATCCTCTATTTCCTGGAGAAGCATTCCCCGGCGCTGAAGCCGTGGCAGCGCGAGACGCTGCGCATCGTGCGCAACCTGTCGCAATATTTCTATCCGCAGAAGCAGACCAAGGTGATGAACGAAGGCTGCGCCACTTTCGTGCACCACGCGATCATGAACCGGCTCTACGACAAGGGGCTGATCGGCGAAGGCAACCTGCTCGAATTCCTCCACAGCCACACCTCGGTGGTGTTCCAGGCCGAATTCGACGACCGGCGCTATTCCGGGATCAATCCCTATGCGCTGGGCTACGGGATGATGGCCGACATCAAGCGCATCTGCGAGCAGCCGACGCCGGAAGACCGCGACTGGTTTCCGCAATTCGCCGGCTCAACCGATTACATGGCCGTGCTGCGCGACGCCTGGGCGAACTACCGCGACGAAAGCTTCATCGAGCAGTTCCTGTCGCCCAAGCTGATGCGCGATTTCCGGCTGTTCGGTCTGTTCGACCAGGCGGCCGAGCCGGTCTATCGCGTCAGCGCGATTCACAACGAGGCCGGCTATCGGCGCGTGCGCACGGCCCTGGCGCGGCAGTATGACGTGGGAATCGGCGAGCCCAACATTCAGGTGCGCGCGGCCGATCTCAAAGGCGACCGCAAGCTCACGCTCGAACACCGCACCCATCGCGGCGTCCCGCTGCACGACAAGACGCGCGAAATGGTTCTCGCCCATGTCGAGCGATTGTGGGGCCACGAAGTGGCCCTGAAGGAAGTCGCGGACGACGCGGCTTAGGGCTGTGCCGGCGCCGTCGTTGTCGTCGCGGTTTTCGTGGCCGTTGACGGCGGGGACCACAGTCCCGAATAGATCAAACCGAACACCACCACCGCTGCAATGGCGATGCCGGCTATGATGGCGACTATGCGCGGGACATTCTCGTCCTTGTCGACGTCGTCGCCGGCGTGAAGCGGAGTTTCCATGGCTCTTGCCCTCCCAGGCGGCCGGCCACCGCCCGATTGAGCGGTGGGCATGCCGTAAGCCCACGGGTCGATTATAAAGGCTGGAGGGCCCGTCGTCACGGGAACGTGAGCTCAGGTGCCGACTTTATCGCCGGCCGGGCTCGTCACCACGACCTGCTCGATGGCGGTATTCGGCGCTTTCGCCGGCGCCGGCGCCGGCGCCCAGATCGCGCCCGCCAGCAACAGTGCCGTGCCGACGACGATCGCCATGTAGAGCGCCTTGGCGCCATAGACCTCGTTGTCCGACGTGTAATTTCTCATCTGCCTCTCCATTTGCGGCCGCCGGGCGAAGGGAAACGCCCCGGTTCCGACCACACGCGGGAGATAAACCCTTGAAGGCACTCCACAATGGTTTGGAGAGTCCCAGTGAGACGCGGTCAGCTATGCGCCCGAATCATGCGCAAGAGCCTTGTAAACCCCGCTCCGGCACACTACCGCGAACTTCATAATAGCGTCGTGAACACGAAGACGCCAACGATTACAGACAGTTGGCACCGAGCCGCGATGGCTCGCGCGTCAATGCGGATTGCACACGCTCGCGCCGGCGGTGCAGGTCAGCATGCGCTGGAGCGTGCGGATGCGCGCGTCGGTCTGTTGCTGGAGGCAATTGGCCATGTCCATCGGCCAGATCGAGCCGTCGTCCTCGCGCGGCCCGACTTCGTCGGCGCAGGTCTTGTCGCGATATTTGATCCAGCTCCGCTCGGATTGTTTCAGCCCGTCGCGGGACGCTTGGTCGGTCTTCGCTTCCATGACCCTTTTATAGACCGCGTTCAGCGCCGCGTCGGCAGCATCCGCATTCGCGTTGGCGCAGTCGTTGATGTCCATCTGGTTCATGGCGCCGCTGCAATCCTTGACCGGATAGAGCGGCGCATCCTTCGCGCCGGCCATCGCCGTCGCCACGACAAAGGCCGTCGTCATCGCCGCGCGCCACATGCTCGCACCCCCCCGCTGGCGGCGAAGGTTAGGCGCTCAACCGGTTTTGGGAAAGTGCGCTGCGAGATGGCCGGCGCAGGCTTCTATTCCGGCTACGAGACCGTCGGTCACGCGGCCAGCTTTGGCGGCGGCGGTGAAATCCGCGACGATGGCATTCCACGCCGCCTCACCCACCGCCGCATGCACCTTGGGCGTGGCGAGAAGCTCGACATAACGTTCCCCCAGAGAGACGAAGAACAGCAGCCCTTCCGAGGATGGCGACAGAATCCGCGCGGCGAATTCGCGACGCGCCAGCGCGCGAGCATGTTCGCGTTTGACATGCCCGGGAACCAGCAGGAGGCGCAGGGCAAACCAGTCGAACGCGAGCGCGAA
>Ga0209222_1000333_pt1 | contig 10367 bp, 10 predicted proteins | sample BlaSpr_A8_Ref_O3_FD_187991 | JGI IMG/M metagenome (GOLD analysis project Ga0209222, IMG submission 187991) | Forest soil microbial communities from Thunder Bay, Ontario, Canada - Black Spruce, Ontario site 2_A8_Ref_O3 (SPAdes) (version 2) | ecosystem: Environmental > Terrestrial > Soil > Boreal...
CGCTCCCGCACGCTGGTAGAACACCCCGGTCAGGGCGAGCATCTTTGAATAGCCTAGGGCATCGGTGGGTGTCCATTCGCCGGCGGATTCCCCGTAGACGCCTTTCGATGCCGCCATCAGCGAGTACGGCGATGTGACGCCCTCCACGAACAGGGAGCCGGGCCGGAACAGGACTCTGACCTCGCCGCTGACCCGGGTCTGAGAGGAGGCGAGCAGCGCCTCGATATCGCGGCAGACCGGATCCAAGTGCTGTCCCTCGTGCACGAGATCGCCATAGGGCTGCGCCACGGAGTCCTTGATGCGCGCTTGCTTTCCCGTCAGCACCAGCTTTTCCAATTCGCGATGCGCCGTCAGCAGCACATCGGCCGCGGGCGCTTCGAAGGCCACCCGGCCCTTGGTGCCGATCACGGTGTCGCCCAAGTGAATGCCGCGGCCGATGCCGAAGGGGCCGGCCAAGGCCTCGAGCTTTTCTATGATGGCGACGGCGGACAGCGCCTCGCCGTCGAGGCTGTGGGGCACTCCCTGCTTGAAGCCGATCACATGGCGTTCCGCGGCGCGCGGCGCCGTGAAGGCATCGCGCGAGAGTACCCAGGCGTCATCCGGAATACTGCCTGCGGAAGTCAGCGTTTCCTTGCCGCCGATGGTGACGCCCCAGAGCCCGCGGTTCACGGAATAGGCCGCGCCGAACGGTGGAATGGGCAGCCGATGATCTTCGAGGTACTTGAGCTGCTCCGGCCGCTTGAATGCGCGGTCGCGCACCGGCGCAATGATCTCGAGACCGGGAGCCAAGGTACGCAACGCCACTTCGAAGCGCACCTGATCGTTGCCCGCGGCCGTGCAGCCGTGCGCCACCATTTTGGTGTCGAGCGACAGGGCCATTTGCGCAATGGTCTGTGCCTGCAGTACGCGCTCCGCACCCACGCACAGCGGATAGACTCCGCCGCGGCGCACATTGCCCATGATCAAGTACTTGAGCACCTGGTCGAAATAGGCGGCGCGCGCATCGATCAGATGATGCTCGGCAGCGCCCAACTGGGCCGAGCGCTCCGCCAGGGAACGAGCGGCGGCGGCATCGATGCCGCCGGTATCGACGGTTACCGTGATCACCGGCCGATGATAGGTGTCCTTGAGCCACGGCACGCAAAATGAGGTGTCGAGGCCGCCGGAAAATGCCAAAAGAATGGGCTCGGCGCCCTGCCTTGAAGTCGATGTCATGAGGTTTAGCGTCCGAAAATCGAGAGGAGACGATCGCCGAGCTGGCGCTGCTCGAGTGCCCCGGTAGTGGCGATGAATATGGTGTCGTCGCCGGAAATGGTACCCACGACCTCGGGCCATCGGGCGGTGTCGATGGCGACGGCCACGCTTTGCGCCGCGCCGACGGTGGTCTTCAGCACGGTCAGATTCGTGCCGGCCGTCGAGCGGGCGCGCACGAATTGCTTGAGAGCCGAGAAATCGTTCTTGGGTCCTGCGGCGGCGTCGGGCAGCACATAACGATCGCCCACCTTGGCCACCCCCAGCTCGCGCAGGTCGCGGCTCACGCTCGACTGGGTGGCGACGTGCCCGTGCTTGCGCAGCATCGTCACCAGCTCGGTTTGCCGCCCCACGGATTGTTCGCGGATGATCTTCGCGAGCGTGGTGCGGCGCGCCGGCGCGCTGCCATTGTCGGATTCGGATCGGAGCATTTCAGGCTCTATGCATAAACTTGCGCGCATCCTGCATAAAAATGCAGGCCCTGTCAATGCGAAAAGCCGGGATTGTCGAGTGATCGAAAGTGCACGTCCCGCCGGCTCAACGAGAATCGGTCGGGGACAAATCAAACAAGGAGCGATCGTCGGGGCGCGTCAGGGCTTCGTCCAGCCAGCCGCGAAATTGCTCACCGTCGATCTCCCCCGTCCGGAGTTTTGCGAGCACGATGCCCCCGACGAGTATCTTGCGCCGAGTCTCGGCCTTGCGTTCCCGTTGCGCCTCGATGGCCCGCTTGCGCGCGTCCAGCCGCTGCTGCCGCAGCTTCAGCTGATTGAGCCGCTCTTGCAGAGTCGAGATCTGGTCATCGAGTTTGGGCATGGCAATCCTCGCGCAGAGCCGGGTTTGATTTTCGCATACTGCGGGGCGTACAGTCCGGGGGTCTTTATATGGCAAAACACTTATACATTTGAGGGGAGCCACAGGATAGCGGGGGACCCATCTTGGCAATTTACCATCTGACCGCGAAAGTCATCTCGCGGGCGCGGGGCCAGAGCATGACGGCCGCCGCAGCGTATCGATCGGGGTCGATATTGCGCGATGAGCGCTACGGACAGACGCACAATTACACGCGCCGCCACGATGTGTTGCATTCGGAAATCATATCGCCGGCCGACGCACCCCCCTGGGTGAGCGACCGGGAAATCTTGTGGAATCGCGTCGAGGCGGGCGAGCGCCGCAAGGACTCGCAGCTTGCCCGTGCCATCGACATCAGCTTGCCCGTGGAGCTGTCCGATTCGCAGAGCATCGAGTTGCTGCGGGATTACATCAGGCAGGAATTCGTCTCGAAGGGCATGATCGCGGACTTCTGCATTCGCCGGAATACCCCCGACAATCCCTACGCACACATTCTCCTGACTCTCCGCCAAGCGACGCCGTCGGGGTTTGGGCCCAAAATGCGGCAGTGGAACCGGAAATCCGATCTTTTGGAGTGGCGTGCGGCCTGGGCCGAACGCGCCAATCAGCATTTGGCGCGAGCCGGGCATGCCGTGCGAATCGATCACAGAACTCTGGAAGCGCAGCAAATCGAACTGACGCCGGCACGGAAAATGGGCGTGGGGCGCGGCCGGCAGGGCGGCGAGGCACTGCCGGAGCATTTGCAGCTGCGCCTCGCCGAGCAGCACAGCATCGCGAACGACAACGGCGAGATGATTCTCAGCGATCCCACTGTGGCACTGCGTGCGTTGTGCAATCAGCGGCCGACTTTTACACATCGGGAACTGGTCCAATTCCTCGAGTCGCGCACCGGTGGCGCGGCGCAACGCGATGCGGCGCTGGCCGCGATCATGGGGTCATCCGAACTTGCGGCGCTGCCCCTCGATGGCGAAAGTCCGCCCCGCTTCACCAGCACAGATCTGCTCGAGGCGGAAAAATCACTCCTGAGGCGGGTCGCGGCGATGCGGGGGCGGCGCGGCCATGGCCTTCCTCTGCAGCCGCGAGGTAGCGAACCGCTCCATGACCGGTTGTCCGAGCAGCAGCACGCCGTGCTCGAGTACCTGGTTGCCGAAGGCGACATCAAGGCGGTCGCCACGGCAGTGGGCAGCGTGGGCGAGTTGCTCACCGCGGCGCATCGGCTTTGGGAATCGCGGGGGTTCAAAGTCATCGGCATCGCGCTGTCGAGAATCGCCGCGGAGCGATTGCAGGCGCAGTCCGGAATCCGCTCGCTCACCCTTGCCACCCAGGAAGAGCAGTGGAGGGCAGGTGGCGACCCCTGCTCGGCGAGCCACGTGCTCGTGGTCGAAGGGGCGGAGATGATCGGCCTCAAACAGCTGGAACGGACGCTGGCCGTGGCGGACAAGGCGCGCGCCAAGGCCGTGCTGGTGGGCGATGCCCGGCAGCTCGAGGCGATGGGTTCGTTGTCGCCGCTGCGGGGCATTCTCGATGGGGTTGGTTTGCCGGCGCCGGGGCCTTGAATTTCGAGGATCAGCGCCCAGACTTGCATTCCTCCAGCCGCGATGTGAGCTCATGATTCCGTTTTCCGTTCTGGACTTATCTCCGGTGACCCTGGGCGGAACCGCGGCGCAGTCGCTGCGCAACACTCTCGATCTCGCCCAGCATGCCGAAACCTGGGGTTACAAGCGCTACTGGCTGGCCGAGCATCACAGCATGCCCGGCATTGCCAGCGCGGCCACCTCGGTGGTGATCTGCCATGTTGCCTCGGGAACTTCGGCCATCCGCGTCGGGGCGGGCGGCATCATGTTGCCTAATCATTCGCCGTTGGTGATTGCAGAGCAATTCGGCACGTTGGAAAGCCTCTTCCCCGGCCGAATCGATCTCGGGCTGGGCCGGGCGCCGGGTTCAGATCAAGCGACGGCCCGAGCTCTGCGCCGCAATCTTGCCTCGGACCCAGACCAGTTTCCTCAGGACGTCTTGGAATTGATGGGATACCTCGCGCCCGCGACTCCCGAACAGCGCGTCATGGCCATCCCGGGCGTAGGGCTGAAAGTGCCGATCTGGATTTTGGGCTCGAGTCTGTTCGGTGCGCAGGTCGCCGCGGCGCTGGGACTGCCTTTTTCCTTCGCCTCGCACTTCGCGCCCGCCATGATGATGCAGGCCATCGACATCTACCGTGCGCGATTCCAGCCTTCCGAGCAGCTCGACCGCCCCTATGTGATGCTGGGATTCAACGTCATTGCCGCCGACTCCGACGCGCAAGCGCATCTTCTGGCCACTTCGGTGCAACAGGCCTTCGTGAACTTGCGCAGCGGTCGCCCCATCCAACTGCCCCCTCCGCTGGAAGGGTACGAGAGTCATCTGCCGCCCCCCGCCAGGGCATTGCTCGCGGACGTACTCACCTGCGCAGCCATCGGTTCGCCTCAGACGGTACGCAACGCGCTGGCGGCATTCATCGAGCGCACGAAAGCCGACGAATTGATGATCACCGCGCAAATATTCGATCACTCGGCGCGGCTGCGTTCATACGAGATCGCCGCCGATATCCAAAAATCCCTGCACTAGCTTCGGCAAATAAATCGTTATGCGCGAGTAGAGGACCAGAGGTTGGGGTGAGGGTATCGCGCTCCCTTTCATCAAGATTTATGAAAGGGAGCGCGATACCCTCACCCCAACCTCCTTCCGCTCCTGCGCGTAACGACTTTTTTGACGAGGCAAGGGCGCAGGGATGGGCGTGGTCACCGTGGGTCACCGTGGCTCAGCCGGCGATACCGAGGAAGATGCGAAGGCGCGCCAGTTCTGCTTCGAGTCCGAGGCGAAATGCGGAATCCCGCGGCGCGCGGCCGCCGATGTAGCCGAAAGAGCAGCGCAATTGCCCATCGGCCGCCGTTACGTTGCCCCAGCCGATCACGCGTTCGTGCCATAGCAGGGGCAGCGCGTAGTAGCCCAATTTGCGTTTCGCCGCAGGCGTGTAGGCTTCGAATCGATAGGCCCAATCCCAGAAGATCTCGAAGCGGCGGCGGTCCCAGACGATGGGATCGAAGGGCGTGAGCAGGCGCACGCCGCCGTCGGGTTGCCAGCGGGTCGAATTCGGTCTTTCCGCTGCGGGCCAGTACCAGTCATTGCCGTCAATGCGGGCGTGGCCCAGCCGCTGCTTGGCGCGGACAAGAGCTGCTCCGCGCTGCGCGGCCCACTGCGGTGCGCCGCCGCGCAAATGACTGACGAGCTGCCCTAGGCTGGCCGCCGGCAGCGGCGCATATTTGTTTACGGCCAAATCCACGAGCGCGTCCATGCGTGAACCGGCGGTGCCTGCATCTACCGTGGTCTGCTCCGTTCCAGACGCGGTGTCGCGCGCCGCATAGACCCGGGTGCCTCCGTCACGGCGCGCCACGCGCAGCAGTCCGCGGTAATGCATGACATCGAGCAATTGCGTGCTCGCGTTCGATGAACCCCCGAACCAGTTGGTCACCTTGCCGTGCGCGAAATGCGCGTCGACCTCACGCGGATGGACCGCGCCGCGTCCGCGAATGAATTCCAGCACGGCCGCGGCCTGCGCCGCGCGCGCGGGGGTCCACACCGTGCGCGCCGTTCGGGGATGCATCAGACGGTGATGCTCGCGCGGTAGATAGCCGTAGTTGACGAAGAAGTCCTCTTCCAGCGGCAGCCTTGGATAGCGCCGTTCGAGGTCGCCGGCGCGATAGTCCGCGACGCGGTGGCGCAGCGTCAGATCCTGGGCGCGCGCCGGCGCACGGATCGGATCGGCCTGCACGAAACCCAGCTTGCCGATCGCGCGACCCAGAGTGGTCGGCTTGAACAGCGAACGCGACACGGCGTAACGGCGCAGATGATCCAGAGTGACCCGCATGTCACAATGATATTCCATTCAACAGGCGCCACTGTCCAACTCATGAGCATGCTTGAAACAATTGAAGTAGAAACCGCCGCAAAGCCCGACGCCGCCGTGATATGGCTGCACGGTCTCGGCGCCGATGGGCATGATTTCGAACCCGTCGTCCCCGAAATCGTGCGCCGTGGTGAACGCGCGTGGCGCTTCGTCTTTCCGAACGCTCCGGTTCGCCCGGTGACCATCAACGGCGGCATGTCCATGCGCGCCTGGTACGACCTCAGGGGCTTGGACCGCCGGGCGGCGGAAGATTTGGCCGGCTTTCGCGATACCGACGCGCGGATTCGGCAGCTGATCGCCAGAGAGGGCGAGCGCGGGATCCCCACGAATCGAATCGTGCTGGCCGGCTTCTCCCAAGGAGGCGCCATGTCGCTGTATACGGTGCCGCGTTTCGCGGAAAAGCTGGCGGGAGTCATGGCGCTGTCCTGTTACCTGCCCGCGGAAAGCAGCTTCAAAGACGAGCGTGCCTCGGCCAACGACGCCACGCCGATCTTCATGGCTCACGGCCAGTGGGACAACGTCCTGGCCATGAGTCTGGGGGTGGTGTCGCGCAATTTTCTGAAGGCGCAAGGCTATGCGGTCGAATGGCACGAGTACCCGATGGCACATGCCGTCTGCGCGGAAGAAATCGCGGATATCCGAGAATTTCTGCTGCGCGTGCTTCCTTAGACTCCCGCGCCGCAGCTCCTGTGACAATTGGGTGACATCGTGGTCCATGGGGGCTAAGCTCACCGACCCTTGGTCATTTGAGCGAGTACGACGTGGCTACTTCCAAATCACCTTCGTCGCGTGCAAGCCAAGCTGCGGCGGCGCGGCGACTCGAGTCCGAAGCGAGCCAGGCTACCGCGCGCGCAGACGCCGCAAAGCGGCGTCTGCGCGCGGCCAAGAACGCACTCAAGCAAGCGCGAAAGCTCGCGAAAGTCAGCAAGAAGGCGGCCAAGCAGGCGAGGAAGAAGGCCAAGGCGGCTAAATCTGCTCTTCGAGATCGCGTGCGAAAGTCGGCTGCGTCCGGAAAAGCCTCCAACGGCGCGAAAGTGGTCCCCACGGCATCTCGGCGCAAGCCGCCAAAGCGTCGGACGCCTACGCCCAAGGCGTCGAAGCCGGCGAAAGCGGCACGGCGGTCGGCCGCGCGAAGTCGGGCGGCGACACGGAAGCGACGGCCAGTGCCAAACCGCGCCGTTGCGGCAAAGCGCGCTGCTGCGCCGAAGCGTACTGCTGCGCCGAAGCGGTCGGCCGCGCCAAGACCGCACGCCGCTCCGAGGCTGTCTGTGGTGCCGAAACGGCCGGTTGCGCCGGTTCGGCGCCCCGCGCCGAGGTTTGCGGAGGCGGCGGCGCCGAATGCAACGCCCGAGGTTTCCACGGCGGGAATCGAAAGGCCGCCGATGGCGCCCGTGGTCAGCTCTGCGGGATAACGTGGAGCAGGACGTCGGGAAACAGCGCCCCGACAAGCGCGGCTAGAACCAGCGAAGCCAGAAACCCGATGGCCTGCCCCAGCAACCACACGCCAAGTGCCTTGCGGATCGCCAGCCCCTGAATTTCACTGAAACCCATGACCTGCAGCACGATGCTCCAAATCAGCAGCAGGATATGTGAGGCGAACTGTGCATGCAGCAGCAGCACCAGGAAGCCATCGAGATCGGCACGCGGAGTCGGGACGAAGGTGGCTTCCCCTGCGAGCAATGCAGTCAGCACCCAGATCGCGAGCGAGACCGCCATGGGCACGCTGCTGTAGGCGAGCACGTGAATCACCTGGGCGTTCGTCGACTTGCCGCCGACGCGGTTGCCCAGCCGCCTGTAGATGAGCGCCATAAAGAACAGACTCGCCACTCCGGCGATGGCGCCGTATGTGAAGGAATCCGCGAGAATTCCCGCCACGCTGCCGTGCGCCCCGGCTTCTTGGGTGCGGTACAGCGCGAGGAAGCTGCCTATTCCTTGAGTCGCAGCCAGCAAGTAGTCGGTGATCCCAACGGGCTGTGCCGCCAATTGGCGAAACACCCGGCGTGGTTTCAACCAGACATCTTTGAGCGGGCGAATGGGTTCGGTCGGCAACACCGTGGCAGCCTACGCAATCCGTGTGGCTGACTCCAGCCTCACGCACAGATGACAGCAGACTTTTTCGGGGCTACTCTCACGGCGAGTTCGTACGATCTCCAGGAGAAGAGTGACCATGGCAAAGAAGAGCAAGTCGAAGAAGCGTCCAGTGGCAAAAGCCAAAGGCCGCGCCGCCAAGAAGAGCGTCGCCAAGAAGAAAGGCCGGCCAGTGAAGGCCAAGGTGAGGGCCAAGGCCAAGAGATCCGGCAAAGCGGTAAAGGCCGTGAAAAAGGCCGTCGCGAAAAGGGCTGTGGCGAAAAAGGCCGTAGTGAAAAAGGCCGTCAAGGCTGCGCCCAAGAGGGCCGCAGCAAAGCCGGCCGCCCCGCGAAAAGCCACCCTGCCGTTGATTCCCGCACCGATGGCGGCGCCGCCGGCGCTGCCGGTCGAAGAAACGCCGACGATTCCCGGTACTGAACCGTTGGCGTTTTAACGGCGCTGAAGGCCGGTTAGGCGCGCATCAGCCCTTGCAGAGGGCGCGCGCCGCTACTGTCCGGGAATATTCGGGTGGCGAGAGTCTTCGCGCCGACGTGCATGTGCTCGTCGAGCACGCCTTTGAATACGCTGCGTAGATCGAGGGTGGGCCGCAGGTCGCGGTCATCGAGCAGCGCCGTGCGGGCGAGTCCGGGCCAGTCTGCCATCACGCGGCCGCCGCGCACTGCTCCGCCGGCGAGAAAGGCGCAGCCGCCGGTGCCGTGATCGGTGCCGCGCGTGCCGTTCATGGCGGCAGTGCGGCCGAACTCGGTCACCACCAGAACTGCGGTTTGCGGCCACAGGGGCCCCAGCTCATCCGCCAACCCGCGCAAAGCTTGATCGAGTCCCGCCAGCCGCTGTGCCAGCGCGCCTTTGGCACCGCCCTGATTGGCGTGTGTGTCCCAGCCACTGGCCTCGATGACGGCCACGTCGGGGCCGCCCTCGCTTCGCATCAAGGTGGCCGCCATGCGGGCGACGCCGCTGACGCGGTCGGGAGCGGCGGTTCCGGGAGCCGCGGTTCTGGGCGCTGCGGCGGTTGCCGGCTGGGTGACGGCCGGTTGCTTAGCCGCCCCCGGGGCGGTCATCGCCGCCGCATCCGCCCTGTTGCCGCCATCGTCCACCATTTTCTCGGTTTGCACCGCCTCGCTCAGGCGTGCCGAGAACCAATCGTCCTTGGAGTAAAGATCGGCCAGGCGCGCCAGTAATTCTTCGTCCACATCCGTTGTGACCTGCGGGGACTTGGAAATCACCGGCGCTTCGCCGCGCAAGATCAGCGGTATGTTCTGGCTGATGGCCACGGCGCGCTCTCCCGGTTGTCCCGCACCGCGCGGCAAGGCAGCCAGCGCGCGATTGAGCCAGCCGTCGGCGGTGCCAACGGGCTTCGTCAGTCCGTTTTCCAGCACGTTTTGCCCATCGAAATGCGAGCGGTCGCGATACGGTGAGGCGACCGCGTGGAACACCACCAATTCGCCGGCGAGGTATCGCTCGTGCAGGAACACCAAGGACGGGTGCAGGCCGAAGGTATTGTCGAGCGCCAGCGCGCCATCGGCGGCGCCCGGCGTGGCGATCGCGAGCTCGCGGTGCAAACCCGCATAGTCAGGATCGGCATAGGGCGGCACCGCGGCGAGACCGTCCAGTGCGCCGCGCAAGATCACCACCACCAGGCGCGCAGAGCCGCCGGTTTGTGCAAACAGCATATTGGGCAGAACGGTGCTCGCCGCCAATGCGCCGGTACTGACGAGAAAGCGCCGCCGGGCGATGTCCATGGGATACCGATGCATGACTATCTCCGCTGAAATTCGGGGCTCATCAGCAACAACGCCAGGGCCTGCGAGGATGAGGAGGCACGCCGCAGCGCCGTCAGGGTCTCGGGGCGCGCATAAGCGCCCAAGCTCGATGCCGCCAATTCCACAGGGTCGATGCCGCGTTCGTACCGGCTTGCGGCTCTCGACGCCCACAGCACCCGATGCATCAGAGCGTCCGAGCCGTCCCAGCTTTTCGATGTGTCCGGCCAGCCCGCCGGCGATCCCGGAACGTACTGACGCTGCCCCAGCAGATCGAAACTGCGCACGATTTCTTCCGGTTGGCGCGGCGACACATTCAAAGCCCGCAATGTCGAGAACACGAAGTCCTCGGGTGTTTTCAACTTGCGCATCTTGGCATCCCAGGCTTCCGGTGCCTCGATCAATGCCGCGTACACATGGGGCAGATCGCCGCCGCTTTTGCGAAAAGCATGTGCCACCCGTTCGACCGCGGCCGGCGGCGG
>Ga0209222_1000335_pt1 | contig 10339 bp, 9 predicted proteins | sample BlaSpr_A8_Ref_O3_FD_187991 | JGI IMG/M metagenome (GOLD analysis project Ga0209222, IMG submission 187991) | Forest soil microbial communities from Thunder Bay, Ontario, Canada - Black Spruce, Ontario site 2_A8_Ref_O3 (SPAdes) (version 2) | ecosystem: Environmental > Terrestrial > Soil > Boreal...
CCCCGTCTTCCATCACTTTTGCAATGCCCTTCTCCTCACTCTGCTCGAGGTAAACATCCCAAAGTGCCCTGCCAAGAACCAAATCAACATAATCGGCACCTTTACGCATGTCAGCATCAGCAAAATCCAAAAAAAACTTAGAACGCTTAGCCGGCTTATTCCACAAATAAGCCCAGTAAGCCACTCAAGTGGCTTATTTTTTACTTAGTGAAATGTACAATAAGCATAAATGACGTTCCTAAGTACATCACGATCGTGCTAAGTGGTTTAAGTAGGCTAAGTATATCTAAAATCAGTAAAACAAGTAAGGAGCTTAAGTCCAATGAGCTGCCTCAACGCTGCACCAAGTATCCTGAACACAGGATCGTTGCAAGGCGCGTCCGCATGTACTTCAAACTTATTTTCCCATAGAGCGGCAGATGGTCTTAATGTCGAAGCCAGCGCCGGGATCTGAGAGCCAAATGTACTTGATCACCGTTATCCTTATTTTCCACTTCTTGGGCTCAAAGATGCCTGTCCGGCGAGCGGTCGAGCAGGGCCTCAGTGGCTTGGTCCGTCGCGAACGCAAGCGCGGCAAAAGTGTCCATTATGAGGTTGATCCAAAGGAGCTGCACTGCGCTGAGGGCCGACTCCTCTGATGCTGCTGCGAGAGCAGTGACGATCGTGATGACGACGTGGTTCCCCCTCGGATCTTGGAGTGTGCTCGGAAGATGGGAGAGACAAAGAGAGAAACTCGCACCATCCGTCCTTGTCCTCACAGCATGCGACCGCGTGACCCTCAATGTCGAACCCGTTGCTGAGGGAATCCTAACTCACTCACTACTCACAATTGCTAGATAGTCCACGCCGAGTTTGAAATACGATGTACATGCCCCTAGGTTTGAATTTCTAAATCATATCGATGTTTGACACCTCGTTCGAGATTGAACGCGAACGCGAACATCGTGGAATTGACGGCAGGGGCTCGTTATATTGGTAATGAGCCTTACACGTTTATGTGCGTTCCATCTGTTTGGGAGTATGACAATTGCAATCATAGATGAGTGAAGAATCAGCACGCACCAATCGCTGGGCACGCCGAAAAGACCACTCCACCACCTCCTCATCAACCTAACCAGTCGGATCACGAAAATGTCGAATAAAGCGCTATTTGTCCTTTCAGAAAGGGTGTTGTAGCATGAGTTAGGTGAGAAAACGTACCTGAGCAACAGAATCATCGTTGTGATAACAGGTTGACTGTTACCGAGTGTGAGACGCGAGAGAAAAGGCGCGGGAAAAACAGGACTGTCACTGAGCGAGAGACACGAGAGAACAAGACGCGAGAAAAACAGGGCACGCCGATACTATAATTTGGCGTCACCTCGTCATCGTTCAGATAGCCGTAGAGGGTGGCACGGTGAACTTCGGCATGCTTCGCGGTGGTGTCTCAAATGCGTGTGGGGGGGAATCCTTGGGCTCGCAACTGCGACATTTGTCGGTGCGGATGGTGTAGAATACGAGAACGTTGGCACCATTTGAGGCGGAGGTGGCTGTGATGGAGATGATACAGTCATAGGTACAAATCCGCGAGGGAGCTGTCCATTGGGCAACGTAAGGACAAGTTGGCCAGGATCACCTGCGCGGAGCTGTCCTGAGGCACGACTGGAGACGACGATGAATCTAGAGCTGGCGCCGAAATTGTCGGTGACATATGCCAATGGGCGTTACCGGCACTGAGGAAGTGCCCAGCGCGGGACGCATACGGAGTAGTTTGGGGCGTTATGATTGAGAGCGAGACTGAAACATACATTATTAGTTCCCAATGAACGGACCAAATTAAAAGTAAGAACATAATCACCGGGGCTTCAATAAAAAGGTCTGGCATGGAGTAAAGAGTTGGACGACATGCGAAGTAGGGCGAGTGAAGGCCCAGAGGCGGTTTTGCGATGAAAGTTGCCTGAGTAGGGGTGGGGGATCTTACGTCGTCATCTCGATCGTCTATATGAGAAGATTGCTCTGAATTGGCCTGGAGTCGCGTCGACCTGGGGTCGAGCGCCCCTGGTCGAAGCCAAGCCAGTCACGCTCGGGGCTCCGATGTACAGGAATGGGAATGGTATTGCGATAGCACCTGAGATGGAGGAGTCGCGGATCAGCGGCGGAAACATCCATCCATTCCACGACTTAAGGCTTTGCGACGAGCTGCTTGAGCTCAGCAGCCGTAAGGCGATCGAGTTTGCATTGATTTTTCTCTGCCTTGTCTTTGGAGCCTGTCTCGCCAGCTATTCGTCGTCCGAATAAATGACCTCGCCCTTATAGCGGGTTCTCGTATTTTACCTAAGGGAAAAAGTAAGACAGGGAGAAAGGTATAAGCTAAACGTACTGTGCTGTCTTCGGACTTGAACTGGAATCGGGCAAATACGTCGGAGAAAGCCTCGGGGGCAGCTAGCGGTGCTCGTGCTTAAGATGGAGTGCCGATGTTGAGCAGAATCTCGAAAGCGAGAGAGAATTGGCAGTTGCAGAGGTTCTCGCCCTCTTCCTCATCGTTGAGGTCCATGTTGTCACCAAAATCCTCGGACGCAGAGCGGACCACCCTGCCATGAGCGATTCTTGGCATTGACAAGGTTGGCAGCGAGGTGCGAAACCTAAATGGCAGACTCGTCCTCAACAAACGGGATAGAGTTGATGCCAGCCTCGGCCAGCTTGAGAGGAGGAAGACCCGAGGCACCACCAGTAGGGGCCTCGCTGGCCTGACAGAGAGTGGCGATGGGACATCCGACAACACTACGCGCCTCAGGATCACCGATGGTGGTCTCAACCTGGGAGAAGTTTGGGTAGGAAGGGACGGACTGTGATGGGCGAGTCGACAAGCCTGGACATGTTGCTGACGATGCTACGAGTGAGAGGGGTCAGGTGTCTGGGAAGAAGAGAGGGAGAGGGATGGCACCAGCACTACAGGGACGGACTTGTACTTGTTGACTTCGACTTGTGCAAGACGCACCGTCATGTCGTGTCACGCAAGTGTGACCACACGGTCGACGCGCGTCACGGTTGACTTTTTCTCCCTAAGAGCCTCGACTTCATCGACGCTGCAAGCCTGCAACCTCTGGCTTCACCTACGACACTCTCACTGGCCTCGATCATCTCCAGTACCCCCGCCCAGAAACGTTTGGCATGTCTCCATCTACTGCACGTAATTCATTCTACATCTGAACTACTCGTGTGCTAATCGTCGTAATATACCCATTAGCCTCTCCCTGTCTGGACTTCCCCACTTTGAACCTTGCCGCTCCTATGGCTGAGTACACCTACGGCTGGTGGATAATGGCGGTGGTCTCCAAGGCTTCTTTGTCTTCCACCCTTTCGGTGGTGGTACTGGATCCGGCTTTCTAGAGCACCTCTCGACAGACTACGGCAAGAAGTTATCTGCCGCGCCTCAATTGTCTTACTCGGTCGTTGAGCCATACAACTCGGTACTTACCACACACGACGCTTGAGCATGCGGACTGTTCACTCATTGCATGTATCTTTTGGTGGCTTTTCGGTGCCTGTGGTTGCGACGTTGATGAAGGCTTTTCAGGTTGACAATGGAGCTATCTATGACATCCACAAGAACTACCTCAACGTCGCACAGCCTAGCTTTACAAACTTGAACTGATTGATTGCGCAGGTTGTCTCGCCTGTCACCGCGTCCTTCCGCTTTGATGGTTCCCTCAATGTCGACTTGAACGAGTTCCAGACTAACCTCATTCCGTGAGCTATCTATTTTGTCCTCCATGCAATCTGGTTTATTAAGATCCACTTCCCCTTGGCTGCCCAGCAACCTCCTACTCCTGTGCTTGCCCGAGCTCCAACACCAGCCCAGGCTCTCACGCCTAGTTCCCCACCTCGTCCTTTTCAGCGTGATGGTTCTGGTGGGGCTACTGCTCGGACCCTTCTGGATGACGACTCCTCCATGCGGGAAGAGGGTGAGATCAGCGACAACGAGGACCCACCATTCCGTCTCCCCTCGAAGCCGATTCCTCCGCCAATCTCGGCCACGGCAGCCGGACGTCAGGCTGGAAGCCAGTGGTTCTGTTCGTTCTCTCTCGTCTGGCATCGTGTCACGATCACCGTCCGTAAAATTTGAGGATGCTTGTCAGCACGCTATTTCATCTGCATATGTTACGACACCTGGTACGCGGCCCGGCATGGAAGTACATCCTATTGCCCCCAAACCATCGGAGACCTGCAGGCTTGAGACTCCCTTGTATGTCCTCGACCATGATCACGTGCGACCTGGCCTTTCCTGTGTGGTCTATCTCATTTTTCGTTGTCGTGAGTGTTGTCTGATTCATTTCCGCAGTAACACAAAGACAATATGACTCCGTTAAGGGAGTCTTCGCATTGAACTGGAGAAGGAACTACCAACGCATAACTATCGCGGGCCCCGGAGAATCTGCCCACGCGTCCAAGGGGCAACGGAATACCAGTGCCGCATCTAGCGAACGATAACGAGGGTGATTCCCGTCGATCGTCCACCACACCTCAGCTGACTGCGTCCATTCCTCGATAGGGAACGAAATGGCCTGTGGTCGCAGACTTCGACTCGGAGCCTATACTGAAGGCCTACACGCCTCCTTCACTGTCGTGTACTGGATCTGGGGCAGGGTTCGGTAACGGAGCTGCATATCACCTGAACCCTCATGTTCGACGCAAGATGAACGGAGTTGCCTATGCTCCTCTCCTGGACCACATTGGTAAGTCGTCTAAGCGCGTCTCCAACCAACCTGGAGAGTTTTTTATGCAGGTACTGACCCCTGCACTTTTTCCCTTCCCGTACCATATACCACCAGTTACGTTATCTTGTTGCTCCCTCAACCGTTCGATTTCTTGCCTCCCTTGAACTTGTCCGGGCCCAACGTCCCCGTATCGGTTTTCCATCTTCCAGACTACATATCGGTATGTCCAACCAAGCTTATCGGTATGCATCCGGGACTTCTTATTGACTCTAACATCCCTCCCGAATGTTTCAAATAGTCCAGCAAGCTCGGCGAACCCATCGCGGTGAGTTCTTCTCTCAAGGCCACAAGAATGCAGCTTGCTAATCCCCACCTTTTTTCTCGAATACATTTCCAGGCCATGTACTTTGAGGTCCAAGTAGGCACGGCGATCACTTCTATCCCAACCACCTCATTCGTCATCAGCTCGACCCTCGAGGTTTCCACTCCCGGCTCCGCAACTTCGAGTGGCAGTGGCAGCGCGAGCACCGCCAAGTAAACCGGCACGTACAACGCTGCCACCCACAGTGGCAGCTTGAACTTGCTCGTTTCCTTTGCATCGATGCCATGACTGCCGAATCATTGCGGCGTGTCGCTTTGTGGGTCCTTGGACCCCAGTCAGGTGGCAAGCCTACCGTTCTGGCTATGGGCGGGCACGATCTTGGTGATTGGCAGGTGCAGGGTACGAGGTTGGAACTGTATGGTGGTGTTACACCGTCTGCAGTGATCGACGGTGGGGCTGAACACATCCATCAGCAGTGATCACGATGTGGCCACCACCATGGGTTTACAACGACAGCGTTGGAATACAGGTACGGTACCCCTGGTGGGTGCAGGTGCGGTATTGTTCAGCCCAATCAGTGCTGAAGCTTAATGGCTTGGCATACTTATTCTACTTATAAATTCTACTTGAAGAGTGAGCCAGCTGTGCAGTGCGTGAAACATAAGCCGACCAATAAGTGTGGTAAGCCAAACAATAAGCCAATTTAAGAAATGAACATAGCTTAGCCTAAGCATGGTCGTGCTTAGAGGCCTCTGGCTTAGCCATGGCTTAAAACCACAGTTAAGCCGCATTAAGCCTCATTAAGCCTATTTAAGTTTTTTTTGGATTTTCCTGATGAAGTAGCACTTATTGGCTACTTATTGGGTCACTTATTTGACCACTTATTTGATAAGGATGACAAGAAGGAGAGTGATAAGTGACCAGAGTACAGAAAATGAACTTTGTCGACGATTATTCTAGTTGGTCCACTTATTGTCTTTGCTTATTGGGCCACTTATTCGGAATCCAAACTCCGATTGATTTGCCGATTTTTTCCAGTTTACGTATTTGCTAGCCCTCATCGCTGTTCCCTCGTTGTTCCCATCCTCATCATCCCTTCCCTCGTCCCTTACATCCATCTAATTTATCATGGGTAAATCGACGAAAACCAAGGCTGCAAGGTCTCCTAAAAAGTCCCGCATGGAATCTTCCCACCCTGAGAGCAAAAGAACTGGACGTGGACGCAGAAAAATCACCGCCGCTGTGGCTAGCGATGCCCGGCAATCTGAAATCAGTGACGATGAACCTGAAGAGCCCACCACTGCCGATACACTTACCCTCAAAATCCCAGCACGTGTAGTTTGGGATAAGTATCCTGAGCGCACGGAGCGTTTGCTGGACTATTTGGATGCTCACCCTGATGTCGCAATCAAACTGTTCGGAGATTCTACCCAGGCCGCAAAGTCGGAGGGACGCTCCAAGCTGACTGCTAAGTCAAACAAGGGTGCCGGATACTTGCAAGTTGCGGACGGCATCTTCTCTGTCGACCATGATGCAGCAGTCCGAGCCGACTTTGCAACCAACCCAAACAAGTATGCGAAGGCCGTCGACAACTACATCACTAACACGTAAGTACCCAGCTTTGCCTTCAGCATCCGCTCAGTATTTTTTTAGGCTCAAAAAGCAGTATCGTGCCACGAACGAGCGTATTGGAAGGACCGGTGCCGGCTTGAAGGCAGAAGATGTCACACCGGGCAGTGAGATCGCCAACGTGATAGGTATGTTTATTTTCTGTATACTACGATGTTATTCCATGAACCCAACCAATTGCAGAGAGAGAAACGCAGAACTTCAAGTGGTGGCCAAGGCTACATGGCTTCTGGCGCACGTTACCCAACTTCAACCCATACACCGTCTCCTCCGACCCAGGGCAGGACTTGGCCGATGAAGCGCTTTCGGTGCTGATGGGAGGCCATGCCAGTGGACATGGTGGTTTGGGCCTGGTACGTGTACAGTTTCTTTCGCGGATGGAATTAACCTCGTTGCCTGTCCAGGATGAAGGCGATTCTTATAGCCTGCCCCCCACACCCGACGATGATGATGTCCTCCGCTCAGCCGGCTCCACTTCAGTCACACCGTTCACACCATGCACGTCTATTGTTGGTAGCGACAAGGTCAAAGCCGAGGCTGCCTCCATGACGCCATCCCGAGCCAGTACTCCTAAGTCAAGATCGATATCAAAGCGTACCCTCCAAGAAGCATTTGCTGAAGGATCTGCGAAGGAAAATCAGATACTCGAGCGTTTGGGGACACAGAAGCACGAGCGTGCAATAGGTGAGCTGGAGCTGAAGCGTCGCAAGCTGGAGAACAAGGCGATGGAGAAACAGCATCAGCGTGAGCGTGAGCGCGAGCAGCATGAATTCCGGATGTTGCAGATGCGTATGATGATGTCCCGGAACCAGCAAGCTGCGCCGATGATGATGCAGTCCCAGAACCCATCATCGTTTGAGGGTTTGGGGCTTATGGCTGAGCTAAATGATACCGGACTGCCATCTGAGTCTTCGTCGCTCAGTTCATACCCTGTCTAAATATACTGTGATACTACTTGTACTCGCTTCGTGCCCTGCAATCCTCATCATATAGCAATACCACTGTTGTTTACGCTGTCACAGTCTGCTCCATCGAGTTGTAAGCACGCAAATGCCATCGTTCTGTAGTCTGCAAAGGTTGTAGTGTATTTCTCAAACTATGCCAGTGGGCGACGTTCTACCATAGAAAAAGGGCTGTCAAACAGGGCATCCATAACTCTAAGCCTGAAACGCTGCCCAGGTGTCTCGTGTCGTCGCCGTGCCCGTTCCAACTCGTCTTCAGGCATCTCCTCTTCATCTGTATCACCGTTAACCCCATGCTCACGATCCAAACCAGTCCTTACGAGCCCCTCTCTCCACCTCTCATCAAAGTTATCCCCTTCGATACGGATGATGAGGTTGTGTAGAACGATACAGACACGAGCCCACATGATGATAACCATGTGGCGCTTGGTGTTGACGAGCTGGATCCGTATCTCCTTTAGCGACTGGAAAGTTCCCTTTAGCATGCCCATTGTGTGCTCGACTCGTATACGTATCTGTAAACAGTGTGACTTACCAGGCTTTGAATGCAGTATGTGACTCGCCTTGGATACCCAGTAGTTGTATGTTCGCTGGTCTGCGGTGAGCTGTCCGTTGACAGGCTTTTTGAATGGTGCAACGCTCCACGTCTCTGGTGGATAGGCTGAATCGGCCCACATCCATTCGCCAGGCCCAAATATTTTGTCGTGGTTCTTGAACGTCCGGGTGCTTTGGAAAGCCCACGCGTCGTGCACGCTGCCAGTGTGGCCCAATGAGTAATCGACGATTAGAAGGCTTTGAGGTAAACTGATGATCTGGAGAGCATAAGTCAGTACAACGCCTGAGGATCGCTCACAACATACCTGACAGTCGATGGAGTAGTTCTTGTTCTTGTCGAACCACGCCTCCCCATGTAACCCGGGCTTCTGAAAGAGGACAAACTTCGTTCCATCGGCGAGCAGGAACCCATTCCGCCACTCTGGACATGTCACTCCCTCCACATATTCCTTTGCTCGCTCCTTTTCCTCCTCAGGTGGCATCATAACGGCTTCGTCATGAAGGGCCAAGAAGGCGACCAGGCAGCGGTATGTTGCGTTGATCACCGTCCCAACACATACTCCGGCCCACTGAGCGACATATTCGGGTGAGGATGCGTTACCGTAGTGCCCAACGCGAACAAGGAAGATGGCGAGTTGGATTGGAATGGGATGCTGTGGGACGTTGGAGTTGTTGTGGAAGATGTCGTGATCTTCGATGAGTTCGACCAGACGGTCGAAGACTAGTGGCGAGACCCGAAGTTTCTTGCGAAACCGATCTGGATGGTCATGTCGGAAGTAGGTTAGATAGAGGTCCAGCTGGCCCGACTTCTTCACGGGGGGACATGCTTCCAGGACCCGCGCTGTAAGGAGATAGACTGTGAGAGCCTCGATCTGGGCATCCCACCGCTCCAACAACCTGTCTTCAAGGCTGTCGAAGTCGTCAGAACTGCCAGAGCCATGTCTTGAGTGGGTACCAGGTGAGGGTGAGCCAGAAAGATCAGATGTGCCCGAAGATGGGGAAGAGACAGAGGATAGAGAAGATTGCGATGACGATGACGATGACATATCAGCGTTGGCCTGAGTATCTGAACTTGGAAGATCGTCTAGAAACTGGGTCACTAGACGGAGGGTGCGAGCCCGCTTTCGCTGGACATCATAGCTTGCCACCTCTTCGAGCATGCGGGTCCGTTTTGATGTGGCAGGCATGGTGAGCGTCGAAGGGACTGGCTCTTTCGACTTGCTCTTTCAACGTGGTGCAATTCAAACTCAGTCAGTGTTGCCGAACCCATTGCCGAACCTTAGGGTTTAGGGAATAATTCATTATTTACTACTTATTGTAAAATTCCCGGGAGGGGGCGTTCAAAGTTGCAATTATTCGTCAATTATTTGCTACTTATTACATCTACTTATTACCGATTTGGCAGTAAAACTTCAATAAGTGAGGAATAAGTAGGTATTTAAGAGGCAAATAATTGCCTACTTTGAACGACCCTATTACTAACTTACTCTAGGTACCAATGAGAAAAATAAATAGAACATTCATCACCAACATCCCAGCGTCGGAGTAAGTGTGATATATTTGTACTGTACTCTCTTTTCATTTATTGTAATTTGGTTACTTGGGTAGATGGGGTCTGATATGAGTAGGAAAGAAGCGCCTATCTTCTTCAAATGCTGGGTGCGATGCAATCTAAATGGTATAACTAGTGTTTGTGAACACGAATTTTGTATTATATCGAAGTACAGTATCTGGTTGAAATTGTCGTAGGCCCTTGCAGTGACCTTGTCGCCGGCACTGGCGGACCGCGTTACTCACTTCAAGCCAACTTCCAACATGTTCAACAGTTCGAGTCAGTCCCCAATCAGTCTATTTTCTATTGTTCTAGCTCAATTGTATTTTAAGGATCACAAACGAGTCAAAGTCCAACATTCAAAATTGTCTTCTACCTGTGGGTCTGATGACAGTGCAGTCCAGGCATTTGCTCAGGTATGCGGTGTAGATTGCCGTGCCGTGCACAGGCATTGTCAGGCACAATAAGGAATGGCCTTGCAGCACACGTGTCTCTGTACATTTCTGGCAACGATGGTCTTTTCCTCACAGGAAGAGACTCATGACTCTAACATGCCATCGAACACATCAAGTCGCACCTCAATGTACCTTCTGAATCGTAATTAGGGAATGCTTCTTTAAAT
>Ga0209222_1000336_pt1 | contig 10328 bp, 8 predicted proteins | sample BlaSpr_A8_Ref_O3_FD_187991 | JGI IMG/M metagenome (GOLD analysis project Ga0209222, IMG submission 187991) | Forest soil microbial communities from Thunder Bay, Ontario, Canada - Black Spruce, Ontario site 2_A8_Ref_O3 (SPAdes) (version 2) | ecosystem: Environmental > Terrestrial > Soil > Boreal...
TGCATGAGCCGCAACCACTTGATGCGCAGTTACCCGTCGACCGTGCAGGAGATTCGCTTCTTCACGACCCTGACGAAGGGATTCCGCTATCCGCCGTGGTATCTGCTCATGGGTGCGTGGCTGTACTGGTTGATCGGCAACGGGTTCACCCGCACGCCGCGATTCCTCGCGCCGGCGCGCATCCACAAGGAGGAACCGATCGTCGACACTGATAACACCGCCGGCGGCTTCGAGTATTCCGATGCGTATCTGCACGACAATGACGCACGCTTCGTCTTCAACTTCGTGCGAGCCGCGCTGAATCGCGGCTGCGTCGCCGCCAACTATGTCGAGTCCCTTGGTGCCCGGCGCGAAGGGGGAGGGTGGATCGCACGTGTCCGCGACGTCATCGACGGTTCCGAATTCGAGATCAGCGCCCGGGTGCTGATCAATGCCGCCGGTCCCTATGTGGATGCGCATAACTTGCTGACGGGTGAGAAGACGGAGCACCACCACGCACTGTCGAAGGGCATCCATCTGATCGTCGACCGTCTGGTCAAAGAGCGCCGCGTCCTGGCGTTCTTCGCCGACGACGGGCGCTTGTTCTTCGTGATCCCGATGGGCAGCCGTACGTGCATCGGCACCACCGACACGCCCGTGACCGACCCGACAATCGGCATAACGGACGAAGACGTCGCCTTCGTACTCGACAATATCAACAAGCGGCTGAAGCTGGCTCGACCGCTCACGACTGCAGACATCATCGCCACACGCTGCGGCGTGCGCCCATTGGCGGTGAAAGATGAAGCAGGAGGAGGCCGGGATTTTCTGCACCTATCCCGCAAACACGTGGTGGAAATGCGGCGTGAGGACGCGCATATCAGCATCTTCGGCGGCAAGCTGACCGACTGTCTGAACGTCGGCAATGAAATCAGCGAGTTGGTGCGATCGCTCGGCGTTACGCTGCCCTATCCTCACTACAAATGGTATGGCGAGCCGCCCGACACGGTGCGCGAGGAGTTCTTCCATCAGGCACGATTGCTCCGGCTTGACGACTACACGGCACGCGAATCATCCGAGCCTCTGAGCACGCGGCTGTGGCGCCGCTACGGTGGCGAGGCTCTCGGCCTGCTCGAGAACATCCGCGAGGATCCCCGCCAAGCCGAGGTGCTCATCAAGGGCACCGAGTATCTACGCTGTGAAGTTGCGCAGGCGGCTCGGCGGGAGATGATCACCAAGCTCGAGGACTTTTTGCGGCGCCGCTCGAAGATCGCTCTGGTCGTGCGCAAGGATGACATTCGACGTTCGCCCGGGCTGGCGGAGGCTTGCGAATTGCTGTTTGGTGACCAAGCTGAAGCCAAACTGGCCGAGTACTTCGATGCGCCGGAGCGAAAGTGACCGGGCGGGGTCCACGCCGCTGTTTCACGATGTTCCCGGTAATTCAGTACCGCTAATATCTCGAGTGTATTCGGCCCAAGTTCCTCGCCTCCCGCCTGTCGCCAACATCCCGATGCTTGACTCTGGACCCCGGTCCCGGGTTTATGCTTGTGGCACGACTTCAAGGAGCTTGCGATGGAGGCATTGGGAATCGGCCAACTGGCGAAGCGCTGCGGCGTGGGCATCGACACGGTGCGCTATTACGAGCGCAACGGACTCCTGACACCGCAGATGAGGCTCGCGTCAGGGTATCGCCGATATGGCGATATACAACTGGCACGGCTGCACTTTATTCGTCGCGCGCAAGGCCTCGGTTTCACGTTGAAGGAAATCAAGCAATTGCTCGCCCTTTCTGCGCAACGGGATGTCGGGCGTGTCAAGCGTTCGGCTCAGACTAAATTGTTGGATGTAAAGGCGCGTATCGCCGCTCTTGAGCGCGTGCGCGACGGACTCGAGGCGCTCATTGTGGCCTGCCCGGGACACGGACGGGCCGCCGACTGCCCGATCCTACGGGCACTGTCAGACGAGGAAAGGAAATGACCGCGCAAGCTGATGCGTTCATCGATCCGGTGTGTGGAATGACAGTGGCCGCCGACTCGCCGCATACGGCCGAGCACGCAGGACGGCCATTCAAGTTTTGTTCGGCGGGTTGCCGCACGAAGTTCCTCAAAGAGCCAAAACGCTATCTTTCTGCAACGAGCCGGGTAAAAGGGGACATCCCGCCTGTGCCTACGGCTCCGCCGAACTCCGACGCAGCGGCAGGTGCGATTTACACCTGCCCCATGCACCCGGAAATCCGGCAAACCGGATCGGGCCATTGTCCAAAGTGCGGCATGGCGCTCGAGCCCTTGATGCCGACTGAGGTTGAGGATGAGCACGAGATCCGAAACGTGCGTCGCCGGTTCTGGATCGCAACGACGCTCGCCATCCCAGTGATGTTGATTGCAATGGTGCCGCACCTGTTGGGATGGGCGCTCGACTCCGCCACTTCCTGGATGCTGCGGGTCATGGAACTGGCGCTCAGCGCGCCCATCGTGGTGTGGGCCGCCGCTCCATACTACCGCCGCGGCTGGCTCGGCGTGCTCCACCGAACGCCCAATATGTACACACTGATCGGGCTCGGCGTCATAGTGGCGTTTGCTTACAGCTTGATCGCAACGTTCCTTCCGAGTCGGTTCCCTGTGACAATGCGCGATGCCCACGGCATGGTCGGCGTGTATTTCGAGGCGGCCGCAGTGATCGTGGCGCTCGTGCTCATGGGCGAATGGCTGGAACTCGGCGCACGAGGGCGTGCGAGCGCTGCGATTCGACAGCTTCTGGGGCTGACTCCCAAAGCGGCGCACCGCCTCGTAGCCAACAATGGGGAGGAGGACGTTCCCTTCGAGTCGCTTAGCGTTGGCGATCGGCTTCGAGTCCGACCGGGAGAGAAGATTCCAGTCGATGGCCGCGTCGTGAGCGGCCAATCGAACATCGATGAATCGATGCTCACAGGCGAGCCGTTGCCCGTCAATAAGGGTGTCGGTGATCACGTGGCGGGCGCCACGATCAATCAAACGGGGACACTGGTGATCGAAGCGGAGCGTGTGGGGACCGACAGTCTGCTATCGCAGATCGTTGCGCTGGTGAGCGAGGCGCAGCGCTCGCGCGCGCCCCTACAAAGGCTGGCCGATCGGATCGCGGCGTGGTTCGTCCCTGCCGTCATCGGCATCTCGATCATGACCTTCATTACATGGTGGGTCGCGGGCCCTGAACCGCGTTTGGCATACGCGCTGGTGAATGCGGTTGCCGTGCTGATCATCGCCTGTCCGTGTGCGCTTGGGTTGGCGACGCCGATTTCCATCATGGTAGCGAGCGGCCGGGGCGCCCAGATGGGCGTTCTCTTTCGCAATGCCGAAGCGATCCAGACGCTGCACACCGTTGACACCCTCGTGCTCGACAAAACCGGCACCCTCACCCAGGGGAAGCCCGCGCTCATACATGTCGTTGCACTCGGGGAATTTTCCCAAGAGGTCGTACTCGCCTGTGCGGCGGGCCTTGAACGCTCGAGCGAGCATCCGTTGGCCCGTGCCATTGTCGAGGGGGCGCGCGTCCGCGGCGTCGCGCCGGTTGAGGTCATGCAATTCAAGTCCATGACCGGTGAAGGTGTCACCGGCACCTGGGAGGGGAGACGCGTGGCCTTGGGAAACGCACTATTGATGAGCAGCGCCGGCGCGGACTTCGGCGCTGCGCACGAGGCGAGCGAGCGATTGCGTCGGACCGGACAAACCATCATGTACCTTGCCATCGAGGCCCAGCCGGCGGGAGTCCTCACCGTTGGCGATCCACTCAAAGACACCGCGCCCGCGGCGCTTCAGGCGTTGCGGGCCATGGGATTGCGCCTGGTGATGCTCACGGGCGACAGCCGCACAACGGCGACCGCGATAGCCCGTGATCTAGCCATCGACGAAGTGATTGCGGAAGTAAGCCCTGCGGATAAAGCGGCTGCGATCGAGACACTTCAGAACGCCGGTCATCGTGTCGCGATGGCGGGCGATGGCGTCAACGACGCGCCCGCACTCGCGCGCGCCGATGTGGGCATCGCAATGGGAACCGGGACCGATATCGCCATGGAAAGTGCACAAGTCACCCTGGTGAGAGGGGATTTGTGGGGGATCGTACGCGCCCGGCAATTGAGCCAGGCCACGGTGCGGAATATCCGGGAAAATTTGCTGTTCGCCTTTGGCTACAACACACTCGGAATTTCGGTCGCCGCCGGCGTGCTGTATCCGCTGACCGGCTGGTTGTTAAGCCCTCTCATTGCGGCGCTCGCCATGAGCCTGTCTTCGGTCTCGGTGATCGTCAACGCGCTGCGTCTAAAGTCTGCGGCCAGGAATGCAGACACTCAATGAGACCTCTCGCCTCCTGAATCGCGCTCGCCGGTCATTGTGGGTTCACCAGTCATGATCAACAGCACCGTGCGTATCCGGTAATTGCCGATGGTCAGGTAGTCGGAATGATGGATCGAAATACACTGGATGACCTCGCGCGCGAAGCGCCGAGCCAGCCGGTTGCGCCACGACTTCCCGACCCGCATGCGCTGGTGTGCGCCCTGCCGAACGACACCTGTAGAGCGGTGGCGCTGAGGCTCGCCGCCCGGGGGCTCGAGCGACTGCCCGTGGTGAAGGATTCCGTGACACGAGAACTCGTGGGCATCATCAGCCGCAGCGATTTGCTCAAACCTGCACGCGCCTTGCACGAGGAAGATGTCCACCGGGAGACCTTTTTTTTCAAATTGAAGAAGAGCATGCATGCCGGCAGTTATCGTGACTAAGCTTTCATGGCGACCCGATAAAGTGCCTGCCAGGGATGACACAGTGGTTTAGGAGGCCAACCGTTACGGTCTTCGAAGAAAAAGTCCGGCTGCTCGAGCGAGCAGAGGCGGCGACCTCTTTCGCGAGCGGTTGAGACGCATCGCGACCATTCCGTTGCTGCAACGCAGATGACCGGATTTGGCGGGGTACTGAGTTTTGCGGTAAAGGGCAACGTCGATGCCTCCACACGCTTTCTAAATGCCTTGCGGTTGGCCCAACGCGCCGCCAGTCTCGGCTCGGTCAACACATTGGCGGGGCCGCCGCGCACGACCAGTCACGTCGAATGTTCGGCGGAGGAACGCGCCAAACTAGGGATTCCGGAGTCCCTGGTGCGCTATTCCTGCGGCATTGAGAATTTCGACGACTTACGCGCGGATGTGGAGCAGGCATTGAAACATGTCTAGGCACGGGACGGACAGACGCCTGAACTTCCCTTGGTGAATGGAGTCAATATATGGGCTTACTTTCGCTGGAGTTCAAAGTCTTGGTATTTTCCCGCCGCGTTTTCGTCAATCTTGCTCTTGCCGGCCTCGCTTCTGGAATTGCGGGAGCAAGGCTTGCTTTCGGACGAACGGACAGCATCGGCGGTGAGGTCAATCCCAGTTTGCTGCGGCGTGCGCTCGATTCTCTGGAGCAACATCGGAACAGCATCAGCTCCCGGGATTTCATCGGCGTCGCCGACTTCTCCCTTCCCTCGCGCGCACCGAGGTTTCACCTGGTAAACCTGGCCGATGGCAGCGTACGGTCTCGCCTGGTTGCCCACGGAAGAGGTTCCGACCCTTCACATACAGGATGGCTCGAGCGCTTCTCCAACGAGCCTCGCTCGAATGCGACTTCTGCCGGAGCCTATCGTACGGGTTCTCTCTATGTGGGGGCCCATGGCCGCTCGATGCGACTCGAGGGTCTGGACCCGACCAATAGCAACGCGCTATCCCGGGCGATCGTGGTGCACGGTGCCTGGTACGTCAATGAGCGGGTGATTGGCGACTCCGGCATGCTGGGTCGAAGTCTGGGCTGTTTCGCCGTCGCCGAATCCAGTTTACCCGAAATCGTGGCGAGTCTTGGGCCGGGCCGCCTGATCTACGCGGGCAAAGCGTAGCGAGAGAAGCGTGAATGAAACCTCATGTCTCGATATTGATGGTGACTTCGATCGATGGCCGGCTCCATCCCAGTCGCTTCACCGCCAGTCCCGATGGTACGCGACGCGACTGGTCGGGACAGTACGAGAAAGTCCATGCCTCTCTCCAGGCCAACGCCTGGCTGGTTGGGCGTGTCACTATGGCGGAGATGAGCAAGACGTGCCCCCACCCGCCATCCGGGCCGTGGAAGGTTGAACGACCGATCCACGTGGCCAAGACAGACGCTGCCACGTTCGCCGTTGCGCTCGACCCTTCCGGCAAGCTTCACTTTGAGGGTGCGAAGCTGAGCGGCGACCATATCATCGCTCTCGTGGGTCGAGATACTCCCGATAGCCATCTGGCTGAACTTGCGGCTGACGGGGTCTCCTACGTTGTTTCTGCAGGCGCAGAATTTGACATCCCAGGCTTGCTGGACGTGCTTGGGGGGAATTTTGGCATCACGCACCTCGTGGTCGAAGGCGGTGCCAAAACTAACGGAGCTTTCCTGGCCGCCCAGGTCGTGGACGAGTTGCGAGTCTTGATCGCTCCGGCGCTTGATGGAGCGGAGCAGATTCAGGGGATCGTGGATTATCGCAGCGGCCTGGCGGGGATCGTGAGGCTACAGTTCAAGTCGGCGGATGTGCTCGATCATGGCGTAGTGCAACTCGCCTATGCGGTGCTACCCCCCTGACACATGAGCGGCTTGGATCGGCGCACTGCCGGCGAGCTCAGCTAGGACCGCAAAACCGCCAACTCATGTCGTAAATGACTCTAAAATTGTCATTTACGACTGTGGCGCGGCTGGGATCCTGAATCTATGCTGTCCCCATGAAAACGCATACGCTTTCAGCCCGGGACAAGGAGGCTCTCGACCGGCCGATCTGGTCGTCGTTGACCTCAAAGCACCGATCGTTGGCCTGGGGCGAGGGGCAGGCCCGTCGCTATCCCCCGGCGATTGCCCCTTTTGCGGCGGTATCGGAATTTACTCCCGGCGCGGTGGCCGAGCTCCGGAGTCTGGCAACCGCTGGTCCCGTGGCGCTGCAAAGTTCCACCGTACTTGGCCCGCTGCTGGGCTTGGAGGTGCAGTCCAGGTCGACATTACGGCAAATGATATTGATGGATGGTGTTCCTGATTTGCCGGACTCCACACCGGAAACTCTTGCAGCAGGTGATGTGCCGGCAATGCTCGAACTCACCGCGCTGACCAAACCAGGACCCTTTTTCCCTCAGACCTATCAATTGGGGCGTTACATCGGCATCCGCTACGGCGATCGTTTGGTTGCGATGGCAGGGGAGCGATTGCGCCTCGATGGCTATACCGAGATCAGCGCAGTGTGCGTCCATCCCGATTATCGCGGGAAAGGATACGCACGTATCTTGATGAAGAGCCTGGCGAAGACAATCACCGGCGGCGGCGAAATTCCAATGCTGCATGTGCTCGACGATAATCGGGGGGCCATTGCGCTCTATGAGCGTCTCGGTTTCGTCACACGAGCGATGTTTCAGCTTACCGTGATGCATCGCTCAGAGGCGATGGACTGAGCCGATAATCGGTAGGCGACCACGGCACCAGGCGACCATGACGGGCGTCCCCAATCCGCAGGTATAATGTCTCATCGGCCGATGGGTGAACGGCATGCGTGATAGAGTTCCCGCGCGGACATCGATGATGACACCAGGACAGTCGATCTTGGCCGCGCGGGGACATGACAGACTCAGCAGATTCGGAAGCGCCCATCATCGAGGCGTTATTGCAGCGTTGGTCGAAAGGCGACAAGGAGGCCCTCGATCAGCTTCTGACGCATTTGTACCGGGACATTCACTCTATTGCGGTTCGCGAGCTGCGTAACGAGCGGCAGCTGACGATCCGTCCCACCGCTCTGGTCAACGAGGCGTACATGCGCCTGGCGGGCTTGAGTCAGATGCAGTGGCAGGATCGCGCGCACTTCCTGTCGATGGCGGCGCGGGTCACTCGTCAGGCGCTGGTGGATGAAGCGCGCCATCGCCGGGCGGTAAAACGCGACGGCGGCCGTGCCGTGACGCTGAGCGACGAGAATCTGGGGAGTCACACGCCCTACGATGCCCTCGACGTTGATGCACTGCTCCAGGAGCTGCAGACGATCGACAACCTGGCGGCGGAAGTCGTGACGCTGCGGATCTTCGGCGGCTTGTCCATCGACGAAGCGGCTGAGGCTCTCAGCGTGTCTGCCGCAACCGTCAACCGCCGCTGGGCAACGGGTAAAGCGTGGCTGACAAGAGAACTGATCCGCAACGCATGATCAGTGGTACCGACCGCGCGCTGACCTATCGCATTTTCGATGCCGCTCTCGACCTCGAGGTCGATGCACGGGCGGCCTTCGTGAGCGAGCGTTGCGGCGAGGGCACGGAACTCTTCCGTGAGGTCATGGAACTACTCGCCATCGCGAGCCAGGAGCTGCTCGCAACGGCCAATTTGCAGGGAAGCGGCAAGCCGCCCGCGGACCGAGACCTGATCGGCAAGGAATACGGCCAGTTTCGCCTGGCGGCCTTGATCGGTGAGGGCGGCATGGGCGTGGTGTATCGAGCGGAACGCATCGGGGGAGTCGCCCAGACCGTCGCAGTCAAGTTGCTGCGCTGCGCGATCACCGAGTCGAGCGCGGCGCGCTTCGTGCACGAGGCGCAATTGCTCGCCCGACTGGAGCACCCTGCCATCGCGAGGCTCATCGACGTCGGCATCAAGGACGGGGAGCCGTGGATTGCGATGGAATTCGTTGCCGGTCGGCCAATCGATGAATACTGTGAGTATCACGACGTCGATTTGCGCAGCCGCGTCAAACTGCTGGCGCTGCTCGCCGATGCGGCAGCGACGGCGCATCGCATGTTGGTCGTCCATCGCGACATCAAGCCGACCAACGTGCTCGTCACCGAGGACGGCCGTCCCAAGCTCATCGATTTCGGCATCGCGGCGGCATTGAGCTCGACCAGCGATCTGCGCGAGCCCACCGTGGACATCCGCCGATTGTTCACCCCGCATTACGCGGCGCCCGAGCAAATCGCCGGCGAGCCCGTGACAGTGGCGACCGACGTATTCGGTTTGGGTGCGCTCGCTTATCGGGTGCTTACCGGGCGGGCGCCCTACTCACGCTCGAGCAGTGCGGTCGGCTACCTGCTGGCGGTAACGCAGAGCGACGCGGAACCGCCGAGCCGCGCGGCGGCTGCGGCGGGGATGGATCCGGCGAAGGCGAACCGGCTGCGGGGCGACCTGGATGCGATCGTACTGAAAGCGCTGGCGCGCAGGCCGGCTCAGCGATATGCAACCGCGCAGGACCTGCGCACCGACTTGTACCGCCATCTCGACGGGGTTCCGGTGAGCGCACGCCGCCAAACGGCCGGCTATCGCTCAGCCCGCTTCGTGCGCCGTCACGTACTGGGGCTCTCCGTCGCCGCGGCGCTGCTACTTGCCGTCGCCGCAGGCGCGGCAATCTATGTCTCGCAGGCTCGAAGCGTCGCACAAGCGCGCAACATGGCGGCTCGCCGCGACGAATTTCTCGAGAATCTATTGAAATCCGCGGATCCGCGCAGCGGCCGGCGAGAGACATCCATCGCGCAGCTGCTCGATTCGGCGGCGCTGGAGCTCGATCGCAGGATGTCGGGCGAGCCGCTGGTGGAAGCGTCGATGCTGAGCCTCATCGCCCAGACGAACATCGGGCTCGGGCGATACCAGGAGGGGCTCAGCGCGAACGAGCGCGAGCTCAAGATCCTGCGCGAGCACGACGGCGGGGCGCTCGAGATCGGGCAGGCGCTGTCCTCGCGCGCCGAGTTGTTGCGCGAGCTAGGCAGGTGGAAGGAGGCCGAGCCCGTGGTGCGCGAGGCCGTCGTACAGCTCTCGCCGCTAAACGCCCCGCGAGATCTGTGTGGAGCGCTGTTCCTGCTCGCGGTGACTTTGGCGCACACCGGTCATGAACGGGACGCCGAGGCGACCTATCACCGGGTGATCGAGCTGGAGGAGCGAGGCGACTCCGATCTCAGACGTCAACGCATGTTTCCGCTCCACGGGCTCGCGGTCACGCTGGCGGATCTGGGACGATATGCGGAGGGGGCTTCGTACGCGAAAGCAGCACTTTCCATCGCACAAGAGTCCTATCCAGCCGACAATCCCGACTTACTGACCCTGCAAACGACCTATGCGGGCGCCTTGGTCAACACGCATCGAGCTGCGGAGGCGGAGCCGTTGTTTCGGCAGACGATTGCTGCCGAGACGCGGGTGCTAGGAGCCGGGCACAAGGACACCCTGCTCGCGCAGCTGCTCCTCAGCGACGACTTGCTCGAGCTGCATCGGGACGCCGAGGCGGCGATCGTGGCGCTTGCCGACGCGCAGCAACTCGAAGCGCTGCTCGGACCCGACAACATGTACACGCTCGTGGCGTGGAACAACGAGGCGACGGCGCTTTGCAACGACCGGCGG
>Ga0209222_1000343_pt1 | contig 10245 bp, 5 predicted proteins | sample BlaSpr_A8_Ref_O3_FD_187991 | JGI IMG/M metagenome (GOLD analysis project Ga0209222, IMG submission 187991) | Forest soil microbial communities from Thunder Bay, Ontario, Canada - Black Spruce, Ontario site 2_A8_Ref_O3 (SPAdes) (version 2) | ecosystem: Environmental > Terrestrial > Soil > Boreal...
AGGGGTTCTTGAAGAGGCCGAGTTTGTACTTCGCCATCAAGATGTTTTCTACCGCGGCATCGATGGTGGCTTCCGTGACGAGGCCCTTGCGGAGTGCCGCAGGGAGGTTATGGCTAAAGGTGTAGCTGGACATCTCCATATCGACGCCCGCGTTGACGGCGCGCGCGGCTGCGTCTTCGTCATCGCGGGCGAAGCCATGGGTGGTGAGGCTTTGCACCGATTGCCAATCGCTGACGACCATGCCGTGGAAGTTCCAATCGTCGCGAAGGACATCGTGCAGCAGAAAACGATTACCCGTGGCGGGCACTCCGTTGAGGTCCATGTAGGCGCTCATCACGGAGCCTGCGCCGGCTTCGACGGCGGCATGGAACGGCGGCAGATAGACGTTCCAGAGCTGCTCGTCGGAGATGTTGGACTCTTCGTAGTCGCGGCCACCCGAGGCGGCTCCGTAGCCGGCGAAGTGCTTGACGCAGGCCATGATGTGGTTGGGGGCGCCGAGGTAGTCGCCCTGAAAGCCCTTGATCTGCGCGGCAGCCATCCGGGAGCCGAGGAATGGATCTTCGCCGGCGCCTTCCATGATGCGGCCCCAGCGTGGGTCGCGCGCGATATCGACCATGGGAGCGAAGGTCCACTGGATGCCGTTGGAGCGAGCTTCCAGGGCCGCCATGGACTGCGCGCGTTGCTCGGTGGAAGGGTCCCAACTGGAGGCCATGGCGAGCGGGATGGGATAGATGGTGCGGAAGCCGTGAATGACGTCGTAGCCGAAGAGGAGAGGGATGTGCAGGCGGCTCTGCTCGACGGCTACATGCTGTAGGCGGTCGATCTCGGCGGCGTTGGTAATAAAGAGGAAGGAGCCAACCTCTCCCTTGCGCGCCATCTCGTCGGCTGGCTGCGGTGGGGGTGAGTTGAGCGGCACCTGCGTCATCTGCCCAATTTTTTCCGCGAGGGTCATCTGGCTGACCAGGTTTTGGACGAAGGCGTGGGCCTGGCTGTCGGGCGACGGGGACTGCGCGGTGTCCTGATGCGCAGAGGCCCTGGTCCGTGGGGATACAAGATGCGTCGCTCCTGCAACTACGAGGGCCGAGACGGCAGACAACATCAGCAGGGATGGGACAGCACGTGCTCGCATCGCAAATCTCCGAAATTCAAGTATTCCATCCGCCGTATCGTTGCAGGAAAGACCGCCAGATAGGCGTCGCGCAACTTTTTCGACTAACGGCGTATTGACATACTAGACAAACGCTTGTTCTTGTGTCCACAACGAAAGACGAGGATAAGAGGAAGAGGGATGTACATTGACGATTTTCGGTAAAACTCGTGGAAGGCAGGTCTGTGTTGTTATTCTGATGAGAGTGCAATTTCACGTCTATGCGAGATGCGCAAGCGAACGATCCGGCGGCGAAGGCAAAGAGTATTCACCCGCGCAGGGTGAGCTTGAAGGATTTGGCTGCATACCTGCATCTGAGTCCATCGACCATTTCGTTTGTTCTGAATGACACGCCGGGACGTTCTATCCCAGAGGCGACACGCGAGCGGGTTCGAGCGGCCGCGAAGGAGTTCAACTACAAGCCAAACATGATTGCCCGATCCTTGCTGGGCAAGCCCATGCGAAGCATCGGCATCCTGCTTCCAGTGCTGGGCGAGGGTTACCACTCGCAGGTGCTGTCCGGCATTGGCGATTTGCTGATGGAAGAGGGGTACTTTTACTTCACGGTCCATCATCGCCACAAAGAGAGCCTGATTACGGAGTATCCGGCCCTGCTGCAAGCGCGGGGGGTGGACGGCATCCTGGCGATCGATACGAAGCTGTCGCATCCGCTGCCGCTGCCCGCTGTGCTGATCGCGGGCCACACAACGCTGGCCGATGTGACCAATGTTGTGCTGGACCATGAGCACGCTGCGAGGCTGGCGCTGCGGCACCTGTACGATCTCGGACACCGCAAGATCGTGTACATGAAAGGCCAGTCGGTAAGTACGGATACGGAGCTTCGCTGGTCTGCAACGATGAAGGTTGCGCGGGAGCTGGGCCTGGCGATCGATCGAAAGCTGACGATCGAGCTGGCAAAGGACTCGACTTCACCTGAGATCAGCTATCCGGGGATTCACGATCTGCTGGAGAGCCGGCAGAAGTTTACGGCGATCCTTTGCTTCAACGATATCTCGGCGATGGGGAGTATCCGCGCGCTGCATGATTATGGGTTTCATGTTCCAGGCGATGTTTCGATCGTGGGCTTCGACGATATTCAGTCGGCGTCCTATCACGTGCCAAGCCTGACAACGATTCGGCAGCCTCTGAAGCTGATGGGGAGCATTGCGGCGGCGGCCCTGCTGCGCAGGCTGGCACATGAAACTCTGCCAACCTGTATACGGGTTGAGCCGGAGCTGGTGGTGAGAGAGTCAAGCGCTGGGCTGCGTGTGCGTCAGAAGGCTTCTGCACGCTAGCGACGATGGTGCGCGCTTTGTGGGGCATTCGTTGACAGGAAAGCATGAGAAGCTCTAAAAAGGTATGCGAAAACGATTTCTTGGGTGAGTTTTATAGCGCTGCGCAATTTTGTGCTTTGGAGTTTGTTATGGCCTCTGGATGGAAGATGGTTCTGGTGTTTGCGGCAGCGCTGTTTGTAACAGGTGGCGCGGCGGCGCAGGGTCCCCATGTGTACAGCCTCTCGGGAGACGTGGCGTTCACGCACGACCCTTCGATCGCGAAGGATGGAAAGACCTGGTACGTCTTCGCCACAGGGAAAACACCGGAGGGCGGGCAGTTTGCCGTGCGCTGCTCGAACGATCTGGAGCATTGGAAGCGGTGCGGACAGGTGTTCGATGCGATCCCGGAGTGGATCAAGCAGCGTAGCCCTGGGACCAAGGATCTGTGGGCTCCCGATGTCTCTTATGAGAACCATGAGTATCGCTTGTATTATGCGTACTCGCTGTTCGGGAAGAATACGTCGGGTATTGCGCTGGCGGTGAATAAGACGCTCGATCCGTCGTCGCCGGATTTCAAGTGGGTGGATAAAGGATTGGTCCTTGAGTCCAAGACAGAAGACAACTTCAATGCGATCGATCCTAATTTTTTGCGCGATCGCAAGGGGCAGGATTGGCTTTCGTTTGGCAGCTTCTGGGACGGGATCAAGATGCGGCGGCTGGATGATGCGACGGGAATGTTGTCGGCATCGGACACGAAGCTGTACTCGCTGGCGCGCCGAGCGGAGCCTGCGGGTGCCGCGCCTGCGCCGCCAGGATTGCCGCCGAACTGGGAGGCGATTGAGGCTCCCTTCATTGTGTCTCACGGTAAGTACTACTATCTCTTTACCTCGTGGGACCTTTGCTGCCGCGGGGTGAAGAGCACGTATAAGACGATGGTGGGGCGCTCAAAGTCTGCTGCGGGACCGTATGTGGATGCGACGGGCAAACCGCTGCTGGAGGGCGGAGGGACGCAGCTGCTGGTGGCGAACTCCCGCTGGCTGGGGCCGGGAGGCGAGAGCGTTCTGGTGGATCCGAAGGGTGAGGACCTGATTGTGTTTCACGCGTACGACGCGAAGACAGGCAGGCCGTCGATGCAGCTTTCGACGATCGACTGGACGGACGGCTGGCCGCATGCTGGGTTGGAGCAGTGAGGCCGGCGCCGTTGTGCCGATGAATGGTGCGGGCTATTCGACATAGGGCCAGCCGTCGGCGGTGAAGCCGAGGCGGTTGATGCCGAGGGTGGGAGTTCCGTTGTTGTTGCCGTCGTAGTAGTGGTAGACGAGGGTGGGGGTGGCGACGCCGTTGACGGTGTCGGTGAAGAGACTTTGGCCGCCGGGGCCGACGATGTTGCTGTGCGTGCTGAGCAGGAGGGTGCCGCCGCCTGCGGTGAGATCGAGGCCGCCGCGATCCACGTACGGACCCTGAGGGTTGGTGGAGCGGCCGACGATGATGCGATAGGGACTGGTCGCGCTGCAACAGACGTTAATGGGAGCGAAGTAGTAGTAATACTGGGTCCCGTTGAAGATGTAAGGATAGATGAAGGAACCTTCCTCGCCTGCACCACGCGCTGCGATGATGGGATAGGTGAGAAGGCCGGGAGACTGGGGAAGGCCTGTTGCGGGGTTCAATTGGAGAAGATGGATTCCGTCGGAGAATGAGCCGAAGGAGAGCCACCAGTTGCCGTTGGCGTCGATGAACGGATCGGGATCGATGGCGTTCCAGGTGGTGGCGGAGTTGAAGTTCCAACTGCTGTTGGATGGAGGGGCGGTGGTGGCGGCAGTCCATGAAGTGACTACGGAGCCTTTGTCGGCCCAGGGACCTGAGAGGCTTGCACTGGTTGCAAGACCGATGACCGCTTCCGCACCTGTGGAAGGCTCGTACGGTATGGAGTAGTAGAGGTAGTACGTGCCGCCCGAGTAAAGCATGCTGGGAGCCCAGACATCGAGGTTTGCGCCGTTGTTCTCGGTTGGGGGCGTTTGCAGGCCGGACCATGAGGCGAAGTCGGGACCGATGATGGGACAGTGCTGGTCGTCCGTGATCCAGGCTCCTCCCTGGGTAGCGGTACAGGCTCCGTTCGGGGTATTGAGGGTGGTGTAAGTAAACGTTGTCATGTCGGTGGAGTAGGCCAACGTTTGGTGAGTGCCGTAGAGCCAGTAGGTGCCGGTGGCATCCTTGAGCATGTAGGGATCGTGCACATAGATGCCAGTGCCGGTGACGGGGAGCGGGGCGGGATAAGCGGGCGTAGTGGAGACGTCAAGCTTCCATTCCTGGCAGGCGCAGCCGGCGCCGGTGGCAGCGCGTGCGCCCTGGTCGATGACGGCGGAAGAGGTGGTGCCGGAGTTGCTGTCTTCGAGATAGTAGCCGCTGTTTACATTCTGGATGAGATAGTTGCCGTCGGTGAGGAGATAGAACTCCCAGAGGTGGTCGTTGGTGCCGTTGTCGGCATATTGGAGGGCGACGGCTCCGGCATCGGTGGAGGCATTTGCGATGCCCATGACCTGATGGGTGAGAAGGTTTTCGACGTTGTATTCAAGCTGATTGGCGCCCATGGGCATGGCGTGCCATGTGTCGTCGGTGGTGGCGGCGCCGGCGTTCGTCTCCTGCGCGAGGGCCGTGCCGGCGACCTGGCTTTGGCCTGCGATGCCGAGGACAAGACTGCTGCTGGCGTTGGTGAGCGTGAATCCGAATGCGTCGCTGATGGAGCTGAGGTTTCCGTTGTCGGGAGTGACTGGGGGCGTAGTGCCGACTCCGGTGCTACCGGCGCTGCCGCCACCACCACATCCGGAGAGAAGAGCGGCCGCTAAGAGCGCGAGCGCGGATGGCAGAGTTTTAGGATGCTTCGGCTGTGAGTGCATACGCATATTTCCTCGGTGCGGAACGGTGATGGGACCGGCTGGAGTTGTGAGGCGTGCGACCGCGCCGGGAAAGCTGGCGGCAGACATAGAAGTGCGAAATCAAGCAAACGTTTACTTCGAGGGAACGATACTTTGTTGCACAGATTCCTGTCAACCAAAAACGACGAATAGCCAGCTACGGCTGGTTGCCCGGAGAGGATTGAGCTTTGAGCTTCATCAACTGCTGGAGGGCGCGGTCGGAGTCCTGCTTGCGATTGAGTTTTTGATAGACGCGGACAAGCTCGTAGTAGTCGCTTTGCAGGATGAACTGGGAGGGAGAGCTGGTGAGGGCGCGCTCAAGCCACGTCGCGGCTTCTTCGTTTTCTCCGAGCTTGGAGAGGCCCAAGCCGAGATAAAAATCGGTGGGCGCTGGAGCGGCGTGTGCCTGGTCGGCGCGGCGCAGAAGCGCGACTCCTTGCTGTGGGTCGCCGGTCTCGACTTGAATTTTTCCGAGATTGAAGAGAGCGATGGGATCGTTGGGATGAAGCGTGAGTTCGGTTTGATAGGCGCTGGTGGCATCGAGAGGGTCGCCAGCCTTCTGCTCCTCGTCGGCCAGGGCTTCGTATAGGTCGGGGTTTTCGGGATTTGCTTTGATCGCGGCTTTATATTCGGCGATCGCTTTATCGGGCTGGTGAGCTTCGGAGTCGATCTCAGCCTGCGCGCGGTGGACGTACCAGGAGTCCGGATTGATTTTGTAGAGCGCGCGGAAGGCCTGCTGCGCGGCGAGGGTGTGGGCGCGCACCTGATAAGAGAGGACGTTCTGGTCCTCGGGATTGAGGGCCGCTGCCTGGTCGAGTGGAGTGCATGCGTCCTCGGGTCTGCCGGCCTGCAGTTCCATAATGCCTAGCCAGGTAAGAGCTTCGGGGTTCCGAGGCTGAATTTTCAGCTCTTCGCTAAGTTGGGCAATGGCCGGATCGAGCTCGTTCATCTGGAAGAGCGCGATGCCGCGAAACATGTGAGCACTGGGAATTTTCGGCTGGAGTTCGCTGGCTTTGGCGAGGGATTTCTCCGCTGTGTCGAGCTTGCCCTCGCGGAGTTGCGCCATGCCGAGGCCAAGGTATGCGTCTGCGGAGTGCGGAGCGGAAGCGACCGCATGCTGGAAGTCTTCTTCGGCATGCGGGGCATCTCCCTGCCGCATGGCGACGGCTCCCTGATTCATCCAGTTCTCACTCTGCGCGGAGGTTTGCGCGGCTACTGATTGAGAGTGGGCGAGAAACAGCGCGGCGAGAAACAACGGCGATGCGAAGAGAATGTGACAGCTACGATTCAGCATGATGCACGAGCCTCGAGCAGTAGAGGAATCAGGGTTGACCGGGACTTAGCAACTGTAAATGATTTGCCGACTGTTTATTGTCCTTATCCGCCAGAGCGGCCGCCGTTTGGAGTTCGCGGTGAGACTCATCGGGTTTGTTGAGGCGAGCGAGAGTAAGCCCCAGATAGTAGTGGGCGGGTTGGTAGTCTGGCGCGGCCTGGGTTGCTTTGGTTAGCCACTGGACGGCTGCATCATACTGCTTGAGTTTGAAGTAGGAGATACCCAGGCCGGTGAGCGCGCCGCCGTGCTGAGGATCGCGCTGAAGCGTCTTCTGAAACAGCGTGATGGCGTCAGGATAATTGTCCTGGTCCAGGCTGGTTTGGCCTAGCTGATAGTAGGCTTCGCTTTGCTGTGGCTGGATGGCGATGGATTGCTGGAACTCCGCGCGTGCTTGGTCGAATTGCAGAGCCAGAAGATAGATGCGGCCCAGTCCGTAGTGTGCCGAGGCGTCGAGCGGACGGGCTTTGAGATATGCCTGCATGCTCTCCTGCGCTGCCGCGAGCTGACCGAGATTGAGCTTGACGCGAGCGCGAGCGTAGAGAGCGTTCGGCTCGTTGGGTTCGATCTGCATCAGTTGATCGAGTACTTTATCCGCGTCGCGATCAAGATGCATCTCGTCTTCAAGGATGCTGAGGTCGTAGAGAACGCGGGTGTCGTTGGGCTCGACTTTTTGCGCGCGTAAGAGGTCCGCCAGCGCGCCGTCCATATTGCCGGAGGCGCGCGCGCTTAGTGCAAGGCGCTCTGTGCTGGAAGACATCCCTTCCCTGGCGTCAGCGTTCGATGGGTCGGCTTGGAGTATTTGCTCGTAGAGATTGCAGGCCTGGTCGAAGTCTCCCGCAGATTGCAGTTGCTGGGCCTGGGTGAGGGCAGCCCGGGGTGCCGACTGAGATGCGCGTTGGCCGCTCGCTGCAATGGCGATCGCAAGTAAGGTTCCAGCCAACATAGGGTTTTCCTGTTTGATTCTAACGATTCACGGACCGTGCAAACAACTGGTCTTGGGGATGGGTAGGAAAAGACGAAAGGCCAAGCTATCGCTTGACCTTTCATCGAGAACAGCCGTTCCCAGTGGATGGTTAGAAGTTGAACTTCCCGGTGACCTGCATATTTCTTGGGCCGTAATCCGTTGCGGTGGGGATACCAAAACCCGTGTTTTCGCTCGAATCGCCTGGCTCCAAGTCGGGCAATGCCATACGATGCCGGTTGAAGACATCGAAGGCTTCACCTTTCAACTGGAAGTCGTACTTGCCTTTCAGGTGAAAGTCTTTGATCAGGCTGACATCTTCCGCCTTGTAAATGGGACCTGTGATCGCCTCGGTTTCGCGACGAAGATTGCCAAGACTGAAAGGATCCGACGAGCAGAAGTTCCCGGCTGCCTGATCTCCGCAATCAGTTGTGTAGGGACGAGTCCAGTTTGGGCCCTCACGGTTCTGATCGACGAAGGCCGCTTCCGACATAGGGACACCAGGATCGGTTGCACCATTCGTCCCTGGAGCGCGATAGGCCGGCTTGAACCATGATTCCTGGTTGAAGATGCTTGGCCCATTCTTATTTGCCTTATAGGCGGCGCTTGCAAAGCTGGTGCCGTTAGCGGACGCTGGGCCTGCATTGAACGTGACGCAGTTCTGGTAATAAGGAATTGCGCTCGTGCATCCGAAGCCAATTGTTTGGCCGCTCTGGTAGCGTTGGATGGCGCCTATCTGCCAACCGCCAATCAAAAGATCCAGCACCGAATTCTTGTTCGCGTACCTTCGGCCTTTACCGAATGGCAGTTGATACAGGTAGCTGAGAGAGAACTGCTGCGGCGTATTTTGCGCGCTGACCGCCTTATCGAGCTTCAGGTTGCTGGAGCCTTCTGCCTGCTCCAACTCATTGCCCGACACATAGCTGAACGGAATCGTGGAATCAGCATCGGTGAGATTTTTCGACCACGTATAAGAGGCCTGCAAGTTGAAGCCGTTGCGGAAACGCCGGGCCAGGGAGACGATCATGGATTCGTATGTGGAGTGACCCAGATTTTCCAGGCAGCAGTCACCCTGGATGTAATCGTATTGCGAGAATGGACGGAGCGCCTGCCCTACCTCACCTGAGAAGGTCGAGTATGGGGCATTGACGCCTGAGTTCGAACCACCCTCCGGAATGAGGTAGGAGATGTCATTCAGGTGGTCGCCCATGCTGAAATACTTCGTGTTGAGATTGTTGATATTGGAGAGATCGCCAGACCGCAAATTCTGCGATGCCTGACCGAGGTAACCGATGGTAAGAATCAGGTCCTGCGCCAACTGGTCCTGCAACTGGAGACTCCAGCTGGTGGTCATCGATGGCCTGCCGTCCCTTGGCTGGATCACTTCGCCGCCTACAGCATCGAAACTTCCGGGTCCATTCGGAGCCGTTAGCTGCGTCGGATCCAAGCTTGGTGAATAATTGAAATTCGGAAAACCGACGCTGGGGTTGGTTGGGTCGGCAGGAGAGCCGGAGTCGAGACGGAATGCAGGGGTAAAGGCTCCTCCAGTTGTTGGCCCCGCCACCGAGAAGAAGTCGTGATTTACGTTGTACCCGAAGGACATGCTGGCGCCGAAGTCGTTGTACTGGAGCGGGCCATAGATGATGGCGCCACCACCACGGAGCACCAGCTTGTTGTTGGTGTTGGGCAATACATAGGCAAAGCCCACGCGCGGCGCAATGTCCTTGTACCAGGTGTCAGCCCACTCGGTATTGCAGTTGCAGTTGGTGCCGAACACCAGCGCGCCAGGAAGTCCGCCAGCGGCTGCATCCGGTGCGGTGAGACTGAACTCCGAAGTACGGTTGAGTGCTTCTTTACGGGGAACATCCACGTCGTACCGGATGCCGAGATTGACCGTGAGATTGCGGCCGATCTTCAGGTCATCTTCAAAGAAGCCAGCGATGTACCGCGAGTTCCAACGAGGAGAATCGTTGAAGACCGCCTGGCTGCCATTGCCCACTTCGCCCATCAGGTAGCTGGCGATCGGATCACCGGCATTACAGCAGTCGTTACTGATGGCGGTGGACTGGTCGCGGTAGAAGTTCAGCGTGTCCTGATTGAATTGAATTGCAGAGTATTGCTGGTGGCGGAAATCGACACCGAATTTGATGCTCTGCCGACCCTTTTCCCAGCTCACGATGTCATTGACGCGAACGCCGTTATCAATATTGTCGCCGTTCTGCTGTTGTCCCCAGGTAGAAGGTTGGTCGGGGCTGGGGAACACGATGACTGGATAGAAGGTCGAGTGGTCATTCGCCAGTCCGGCGCTCGTTGCGGTCTCTGAGGACCCAAGCGTTGCGCCAAGATTCACGCTGTTGGTCCGGTTATAGCCGAGGTTCAGGTGGTTCAGCAGGGTGGGGGTGAACGTGTAGTCCCAGCCAGCGCGAGGATAGTGCGTTGTGAACGTCTGAATATAGCCACCGTTATTGAATGGCTCTGGCAGATCGGGAGCGCCGGTTAGCTTGAAGTTCTGACGTGTGTCATAGGTTACAAAGAACTTGCTCTTTTCCGAAAGGATCTGATCGATCCGGATGGTGTAGGTCGTGTTGTTGTTCGGCGCGACACCGGCTTGAGAGTAG